>Ga0209069_10000488_pt1 | contig 18208 bp, 19 predicted proteins | sample Str013_2_FD_187202 | JGI IMG/M metagenome (GOLD analysis project Ga0209069, IMG submission 187202) | Freshwater sediment microbial communities in response to fracking from Pennsylvania, USA - Straight Creek_MetaG_SC_2013 (SPAdes) (version 2) | ecosystem: Environmental > Aquatic > Freshwater >...
GGAGAAGAGAGTGTTGAACCAAATCAAGTGGGAAGCGCCCTAGTATGACATTGGCCAGAATGACAAACGGCCGCGATAACCCGGCATTTACCAGGGGATCCGGGCAGGTCCGACGATGACCGCCATGGCGATGGCGGCGATGGGAAGCCGATCCATGTCGCGATACCTGCGGCCATGCTGGCCCCGGAGTTCTTCTTGCAGCTATTCGAGGAGAACCGCCGCACCAACATTTTCGTGACGTCGGTTATCAGCGCCCTGACAAATTCAGCTGATCGCGCCGACCTGGACGATCCCGGCGGATCGGCCTAGTCTTGCCCGCATCGCTCCCAGTAGGGCGCCATCAAAACCATCGAATCCGGGACGGCACGTCCCATCATATCAGGATTTGCGCAGCAAACTCGCCAACTGGAGCGACCCGACGATGACACCTGTCGAGAACGTCACCAAACGCAAGCTTCGCTCGAACGAGTTGGCGCTCGGCTTCGGTGTGCATCACCTTCGCACCAGCGCCACCGCAATGATCGCGGCGGCGACCGACCACGACTGGTTATTCATCGACATGGAGCACGGGGCCTTTTCGGTGCACGAGGCGACGCAATTGTGCCTCGCGGCACTGCCGACGGGCATCACTCCGATCGTTCGCATCGCAGCCGATGCGCTGGACGAAGGCACGCGCGCGCTCGACAACGGTGCGCTCGGCGTGATCGTGCCGCATGTCGACACGCTGGAGCAGGCCAAACGGCTGGCGCGCGCGTTTCGCTATCCGCCGATGGGATCGCGCAGCTGGGGCGGCCCATCGGCCGCGTTCGGCTTTCGCGCACCCGGGAATGCGGAGGCGCAAGCGGCGTTGAACGCGACGATCCTGGTGGTGGCCATGATTGAAAGCCCCGAAGGCGTGAAAAACGCACGCGAGATCGCGGCCGTCGAGGGGATCGATGCATTGCTGATCGGAACCTCCGATCTTTCAGCGGAGATGGGCGTTTCCGGGCAGATCAATCATCCGCGCGTGCAAGAGGCTTACAAAGTCGTCGGAGAGGCCTGCAAAGCCAGCGGCAAGGCTCTGGGCATGGGCGGCGTCTATGATCGGGAAACGGCCACGCAGTACATCAAGGGGGGCGCCCGGCTCGTCCTCACAGGTGCGGACCACACCTATCTGCTTGCCGGCGCGAAGGCCCGTTCTGAGGCTTTACGGCAGGCGATCTGAGAGACCTTGTCCCCACCCTCGACAACGGACCTGGTCATCTGAAACACACAAGGATGACAAACCGGGGATCGCGTGAATGTTCCAGAACATCGGACTCAGCGAATTGAGGCAATGAGCCTTGGCGATGACCACATCCCAAACGTTTCAGATCGCCGTTGTTCCCGGCGACGGCATCGGCCAGGAGGTGATCCCGGCGGCGCTCGCCGTGCTCGAGGCGCTGCAGAAGCACGTCGGCGGCTTTGCGCTGCGGTACGAGCACCTGAAAGCCGGCGCCGGTGTCTACCAGGAGACCGGCGAGGATATGGCGGCGGCCGACTTCGCGCGCTGCGGGACGGCCGACGCCATCCTGCTCGGCGCCATGGGGCTGCCCGGCGTCCGGCTCGCCGACGGCACGGAGGTGGCGCCGCACCTCAGGATGCGGGAGGTGTTCGGTCTCTACGCCGGCGTCAGGCCGGTGAAGTTCTACCCCAATACGCCGGGCCGGCTCGCCGACCCGCGCGCGCAGGGCATCGACTTCATCGTGCTGCGCGAATCGACCGAGGGGCTGTTCTACTCGCACCGGCGCGGCGAGGTGATCGGCGATGCGGAAGCCCGCGAGACGCTGCGGATCACCCGCGCCACCACCGAGAAGCTGTTCGACGTCGGCTTCAAGCTGGCGCGGCGGCGCAAGGCGCGCGGCGGCAAGGGGCGCGTCACCTGCGTCGACAAGGCCAACGTATTCCGCGCCTATGCGTTCTTCCGCAAGATCGGGCAGGAGCGGGCCGCCCTCAATCCCGACATCCAATTCGCCACCAACTACGTCGATGCGCAGGCGCTCGATCTGATCCGCCGCCCCTGGGAGTTCGACGTGCTGGTGATGGAGAACATGTTCGGCGATATCCTCTCCGACCTCGGCGGCGGTCTCGTCGGCGGCATGGGCATGGCGCCGTGCGCCGAGCTCGGCGACGAACACGGTCTGTTCCAGCCGGCGCACGGCACCGCGCCCGATATCGCCGGCAAGGGGCTCGCCAACCCCACCGCGACGCTGCTGTCCGCCGCGCTGATGCTGGACTGGCTCGGCGAGCGGCACCGGGTCGAGGCCATGACGGTGGCCGCCGGACGGCTCGAGGCGGCGGTGCACGCGGGTTTTGCAGGCGGCCGGATCAAGCCTGCCGAATTCGGCGGCCCGCATGGCACCGCCGACATCACCCGCAGGGTGCTGGAGCTGATCGCGGGCTGAGCCGGCCGCGGCGTAACTCAAAGGACTACCGATGCGCCGTGTGCTTGCCGCCGCCGTCCTGCTGATGCTGTGGCACGCGCCGGCCGCATCCGAGGAGGTGGTGATCGAGGAGGCGGGCCTCGACCTCATCGGCAATCTGGAGCTTGCGAACGGAAAAACGCTCAAGGCCGACGGCGCGGCGCTGATCACGCATGGCACGCTCGGCCATCACGGCATGGAGATCATCGCCACGTGGCAGAAAGGCTTGAGGCAGCGGGGCGTCAACTCGCTCGCCATCACGCTGTCGCTCGGGCTCGACAATCGGCGAGGCTTCTACGATTGCGCGCTGGAGCATGATCACCGCCACTCCGATGGCGTCACCGAGATCGGGGCGTGGGTCGCATGGCTGAAAACGCAGGGCGCGCCGCATGTCGCGCTGGTCGGCCACTCGCGCGGCGCCAACCAGACCGCGCTCTATGCGAGCGGAGCACCGGATGCGATCGTCGAGCGGGTGGCCTTGATCGCGCCGCCGGCGGCAACCCGCGAGGAGATGGCCGCACAATACCGGGCGGCATTCAAGTCGGAGCTCGCGCCGTTGCTCGAGCAGGCGAGGCAGCTGGTCGAGCGGGACGAGGGCGAGACCGCGCTCGAAGGCGTCGGCTTTCTCAGCTGCCCCGCCGCCCGCGTCACGGCCGGCGCCTTCCTCGACTACTATGACAACGACGCGGCCCGCGACACGCCCGCCCTATTGGCCAAGCTGCCGCGCCCGGTGCTGGTGCTGGTCGGGGACGCCGACACGGTGGTGCCGGGTCTGGCCGCGGCGATGAGGGCGCGGCCGGTCCCTGCCAACGTGACCTTCGAGATCATCCCGGGGGCCGATCACTTCTTCCGCGATCTCGCCGCCGACGACCTCGCCGACCGTCTGGCGCCGTTCCTGAAAGGTGGCCAGCCGGCTGCGAAATAGCGCCGCCGACAGCCCGTTTCACACCTGGAACAGGCCGAGCTTGGCGAATGCGGGGGCCCGCGCGGGGTCCCGCAGGAACGCGATGAAGGCCCTGCCACCCGTGGCATTTGCACTGCCCGCGAAGATCGCCGCCTCGATGGTGACGCTGCTCGCCAGCTCGCCCGGCAGGAAGCCGATGATGTCGATGCCGGGAATGGCGGCGAGCTCGCTCCACTGCTGCACGCCGATCTCGGCCTCGCCGCTAGCGATGAGGTCGCCGGCGCGCACCGGATGATCGACGCGCGTGGTGCGGGCCCGCAACGCATCGGTGAGCCCCAGCCGCTCGACCACCGTGGCAAAATGCATTCCGGATGCACCGTGCAGCGTGTAGGCGAGGGATTGCGCCGCCAGCAGGGTCTGCTTGAGCGCCTCCGCCGTGCCGATATCGGGGCGTTGGGCGCCGGCCTTGACGGCGATCGCAACGCCGGTTCGGACCACTTTGACGCGGCTCGCCGGATCGATCGCGCCGATCGCCTGCAGCTCATCGAGCGCGCCCGGCAGCACCATCACGAGGTCGCCGGTCTCGCCCGCGCGCAGCCGGTCCATGATGGCTTTCGACGGCTCGAAGATGCCCGACACCCGAAAACCGGAAGCGCGCTCGAACTGCGGCAGGAACTCCCCCATCACGTCGGCGACGGCGAGCGAGCCGAACACCTTGATCGTCCCGGCCTGGTCGGTGGCTGACATGAGCTCAAACTCCTGGTGGTTTCCGATCCAGCAGACTACCCGCAAAACCTGCCAATCAAAGGAGCTATTGTCGCGCGCCATTTGGCATAGCCCGACGCGTTCAGGTGGGTGCCGTCGCGCAGATCCGCAAGCAGGATCGGAACCTCTATTAGCGGCAAATTTCTACGTGTAGCGATTTTTCCGATTGCGGTGTTTAGGGCCGAAATATGTGCGGCATCCGCGCTCGCGGGCGCGGTCATGACGGCGGTGAGAAACAGCGATATCCCTGCGTTCGAAAGGCGCAGGGCGATCTCATCGATGGTTTTTGCAACGACTTCGGGGTCGAGCTTGGCCTCGAGATCGTTGATGCCAACCAGCAGCAATACCACCAGCGGCTTAGCCTGGATGACATCGCTGATTCGCTCGAGAACTCCGGCCGCGGTATCCCCGCTGATCCCCATGTTCGCGATCTCACGACATCCGGTCAGCTCCGTCCACGCGCCCTCTTGCGTGATGGAATCGCCGAGCATAACGATTTTCGGCCGCACCGAATTCAACGAAAAAATCTCGCGCCGATGCTGGTAGATCGAGGTGACGGCCTCGTAACCCGTGTGCTTTTTTGCCTTCCTGTATTTACTCAAGTTCTGTTCTAAGACGCCTCCGCAGACCATGCCGACGAGAAAGACAAGGGCCAACTTGAGAGAGCGAAGGAAGGAAGGAAGGAAGGAAGGAAGGAAGGAAGGAAGGAAGGAAGGAAGGAAGGAAGGAAGCGGCGTAGCATTCGAACAATCCTTGTCAACACCAAAACCTCCGTCTCACCCGCTCACCGACCAGCCGCCGTCGACCGGGATGGCGGTGCCGGTGATGAAATCGGAGGCGGGCGAGGCGAGGAAGACCGCGATGCCGGACAGATCATCGGGGGTGCCCCAGCGGCCGGCGGGAGTGCGGGAGAGGACGCGCTCGTTGAGGCCGGCGACTTGCGTGCGCGCCGACCTGGTGAGGTCGGTATCGATCCAGCCGGGCAGCACCGCGTTCACCTGGATGTTGTCCTTGGCCCAGGCGCAGGCGCAGGCCTTGGTGAGCTGCACGAGGCCGCCCTTGGAGGCCGCGTAGGCGGGCGCGAACGAGGCGCCGAAGATCGAGAACATCGAGCCGATGTTGATGATCTTGCCGCCGCCGGCCTGCTGCATGGCGGGGTAGGCGGCGTTGCTGGCGAGGAACGCGCTGGCGAGATTGGTGTCGAGCACCTGCTTCCACTCATCGAGCGACAGCGCGTCGGGCACCTTGCGGATATTGATGCCGGCATTGTTGACGAGGATGTCGAGGCGGCCGAAGTGGGTCACGGTCTGCGCCACGAGCGCCTTCAGCGAGGCTTCCGAAGTGACGTCGACCGCAATCGCGAGCGCTTTGGCGCCGAGCGCGCTCAGGGCTTCGACCGCCGCCGCCGACTTGTCCTGGTTGCGCCCGGCGACCGCGATGCTGGCACCGGCAGCCGCGAGCCCCCGCGCCATGCCGAGGCCGATGCCGCCGTTGCCGCCGGTGACGATGGCGACCTTGCCTCTGAGATCGAACAGGGAGCTCATGGCGTCACCTTCAGCAGCAACTTCCCCATGGTGCCGCGGCCTTCGAGCGCGGCGTGCGCGGCGGCGGCCTCGCCGAACGGCCAAACCCGATCGACGGCGAGGTCGAGCTTGCCCGAGCGCACCAGCGCGAACAGCTCGCTCATGCGCGAGCGGACCTCGGCGGCGTCGAGCATGTAGTCGTTGAGCCGCGGGCGGATCAGGTACACGGACGGCAGCACGCCGAACTCGGCCATCTTCAACTCGCCGGGCATGCCCGAGGACTGGCCGTACCAGGCGCACACGCCGCGCCGCCTGAGCGAGGTCAGGCTCCGCCACAGCGTATCCTTGCCGACGCTGTCGTAGGCGACATGCGCGCCGGCGCCGCCGGTCAGCTCCATGACTCTTTTCTGGAAATCCTCGCTCCGGTACAGCACCGTGTGGTCGGCGCCGCGGGCCTTGGCCACCGCCGCCTTCTCCGCCGAGCCGACGGTTGCGATCACGGTCGCGCCCTTCGCCTTCGCCAGCTGCACCAGCAGCTGGCCGACGCCGCCCGCAGCGGCATGCACCAGCGCGACCTCGCCGGCCTTCAGCGCGTAGGTCGAATTGAGCAGGTAATGGGCGGTCGAGCCCTGCAGCGGCAAGGCCGCGGCGACATCCATCGGCACGTCCGCCGGCACCACGGACAGCTTCCAGGCCGCCACCACCTGATATTCGGCGTAGGCGCCCTTGGTCATGCACCAGCAGACCTTGTCGCCGGGCTTGAGGTCGGCGGTGCCCGGCCCCAGCTTGACGATCTCGCCGGAGCCTTCCATGCCGAGCACCGTGGGCGTGGGGCCCTTGTAGAGTCCCGACCTCATGTAGACGTCGAGAAAATTGATGCCGGCGTAGGCGACCTTGACGAGGGCCTCGCCGGGACCCGGCTCGGGCGTCGGCACCTCCATCATCTCGAGCGCGTCCGCGCCGCCGAATGCCTTGATGCCCACTGCCCGCATGTTGCCCTCCCATGATTGCCGATGCGCGGCGTGCTTTACCTGCCAGCGGCATCGACCTACTATCGCCCGGCCGAGCGTGGCAATGCAACGGCGTCATGGCTGCGTCTGCGTGTTTCAATCGGGGAGCGGGAATGCTGAGAATATTGGGCCGTGCAAATTCGATCAACGTGCGCAAGGTGCTGTGGATCGCCGAGGAGCTCGGACTCCCATTCGAGCGCTCCGACTATGGCCGCGGCTTCACCGGCACCGATACGCCGGAGTTCGCCAAGTACAGCGCCTTCGGCGTGGTGCCGGTGCTGATCGAGGACGGCTTCGTGCTGCGCGAGTCCAACACGATCGTGCGCTATCTCGCCGCAAAGCACGGACCGGACAGTCTCTATCCCAAGGATTTGCAGCGGCGTGCCATCGTCGAGCAATGGATGGATTGGAGCATCACCCAGGGCTACACAGTGATGATCCCGGTGTTCCACGGCATCGTCACCAAGCTGTCGGGGTTCGACGATCCCGCCAAGATCGAGGCCGGCATCAAGGATTGGTCCAAGCAGATGGCGCTGCTCGATGCGCATCTCGCCCAGCACGGGCCGTTCCTCACCGGCAGCGAGTTCACGATCGCCGATATCCCGGTCGGGCTCACGGTCAATCGCTGGTTCAGCATCGCTTTCGAGCGGCCCCGCCTGCCGGCGGTGTCCGCCTATTATGATCGCCTTGCCGAGCGCCCGGCCTACAAGAAGCATGGCCGCAACGGCACGCCATGATCGGGTCACAACAGCGGGGCATATCGGGGGAAGGGAAGGTAGGCAGTTGGGAGAAGTCGGAAGGAGAGGAAATCGGAAGGAGAAGAAATCCGATTTCTGACTTCTGATTTCCGATTTCTGACTCCCGATTTCACTACTGCCTACTGCCCGCCTATTGCCTCACATCCGATGTTGACTCATGACCCTTAGATTTGCCGCCGCAGCTGTCGTGACCGTCCTGCTGGGAACCCCGGTTCTCGCTGGTCCGGAATATTGTGTCAGCTGCTCGGGACCGCAGCGGACGTATCGCTGCAGCGTGGCCGGCCCGGGCGCGATCGGCTCGGAAGCCGCGCACTCCTTGTACTGTATCCAACAACTCGCCAAGGATGGCGGTCACGCAACTTGTGGGCTGCGCCGGGCGGAAACCGGCCCGTGCGATGGCGTGCCGAAAATCCTGCTGCTGCACCAAGGAGATAGCCTGGCTGTCGGGCCGGCACCCCCGCCGCTCGTCGCAAGTCCCGCGCCAACGCCCAAGGCCGACGCCCAGCCTCCCGGAACGCCGAGAACGGTCGAGGAGATGGCCAAGCAGGCGGCGACATCGTCCAACCAGCAGATCAAGAAGGCCGGCGACACCACCAAGAATGCGTTCACGACCGCCGGTCAAGCCGTGGCCGGCGCCTTCGTATGCGTGGTGACCTTGTTCCAGAAATGCAAGGATCCCAAGGCGCCTGCGGCCGAGGCAACGGCTGGACAGTAGGTTAGCCGGCGGAGCGCTGATCGGCCAGGAGATGCCGGCATGGCCGAAACCTTCGATGTGGTCATCGTCGGCGGCGCGGTGATGGGGTCCTCCGTCGCCTATCATCTGGCCGCCGACCCGCAGTTCACTGGCCGCATCCTGGTCCTGGAGAAGGATCCGAGCTACGCACGGGCGGCCACGGCGCTATCGGTGTCCTCGATCCGCCAGCAGTTCTCGAGCGCGATCAACATCGAGATTTCCCTGTACGGCATCCGCTTCCTGCGGCAGGCGGGCGACCTGCTCGCGGTCGGCGCCCATCGCCCCTCGGTGGCCTTGTGCGAAGCGGGCTACCTGTTCCTGGCAACGGCCGCCGGCGAGCGGACGCTGAGGGACAATCATCGGCTGCAGACAACGCTCGGTGCCGATATCGTCTGGCACGATGCGGCGGCGCTGCAGGCACGCTTTCCATGGCTGGCGGTCGAGGGGCTTGCGGCGGGCACCTGGGGCCGCAGCGGCGAGGGCTGGTTCGACGGCTGGTCGTTGATGCAGGCGTTCAAGGCCACGGCGCGCGAGCTCGGCGCCGAGTTCCGGGTCGGCGAGGTGACCGGTCTGGTGCGCCGCGGGGCCAAGATTACCGAGGTCGCGCTCGCCGATGGCGGCCGGATCGCCAGCGGCGCGGTGGTGAATTGCGCCGGGCGCGGCGGAGCTGCCATCGCGCGGATGGCCGGGGTCGACATCCCGGTGAGCGCAAAAAAGCGCATGGTGTTCACGTTCAAGGCAGAGGACCGGCTGGCGGGATTTCCGCTGCTGATCGACCCAAGCGGCGTCTATGTGCGTCCCGAGGGGCCGGGATTTCTGGCCGGTGTGGCGCCACCGCCCGATGCGGACGCGGATGCCGGGGACGAGGATTTCGAGGTCGATCATACGCTATTTGAGGATCGTATCTGGCCGGTGCTGGCCGCGCGCGTGCCGGCGTTCGAGCGCATCAAGCCGGGCCGCGCCTGGGCCTGCCATTACGACATGAACACGTTCGATCACAATGCCATCATCGGCGCGGCGGACGAGCCTTCGAATTTCTATCTCTGCAACGGCTTCTCCGGCCATGGCCTGCAGCAGTCGCCGGCGGTCGGGCGCGGGCTCGCCGAGCTGATCGCGCATGGCCGGTATCGGTCGCTCGATCTGACCCCGCTCGGGTTCGACCGGCTCGCGGCCGGGCGGCCGTTGATCGAGAACAACGTGGTTTGAAAGTGGCTCAGCTTGCGCCTTCGAGCAGGCGCAATGCGGCCGCCTCGGCGGTGATGCGGCCGGCCAGCACCTCATCGGCGAGCGCTTCGAGCGGGCCCTCGCCGCCCTCACGCACCCGCCTGGCGATGATATCGGCGGCGGCGCGGGCAATCAGATAGCGGGCCCGCCTGCGCCGGCGCAGCTGCGGGGCGGCCGCGTGCGCCCTTGCGCCGGCCGCGGCAATGGCCATCGCCATCTCGGGCACGCCCGCGCCGGTGATGGCGGTGGTTTTCAGCACCGGCAAGGCCGTATCGCTCGCCCGGATGGACTGTGCGCCGAGCAACTGCTGCAGCGTGCGCTCGGCGCCCTCCCGGTCGGCCTTGTTGACGATGAGCACGTCGGCGATCTCGATCAGGCCGGCTTTCATCGCCTGGATGTCGTCGCCGAGCCCCGGCGCCGCGATCACGACACGCACGTCGGCGACCTCGGCGATGTCGATCTCGGACTGACCCGTGCCGACGGTTTCGAGCAGGATCAGCTCTTTGCCGGCCGCATCGAGCGCGTCGATCACCCGCACGGCGGCCGGCGACAGGCCGCCCAGATAGCCGCGCGAGGCGAGCGAGCGGATGAACACGCCATCATCGCCGTAGCCGGCGGTCATGCGGATGCGGTCGCCAAGAATGGCGCCGCCCGACACCGGGCTCGACGGGTCCACCGCGATGATGCCGACCGTCTTTCCCTCGTGTCTCAGCTGCTTCAGATAGGCATTGATGAGCGTCGATTTGCCGGCGCCCGGCGGGCCGGTGAAGCCGACCACCAGCGCATTTCCCAGATAGGGCTGCATGGCGGCGAGCAGCGCCGGCGCGGCGGCGGACAAGCGCTCGAGCTCGGTCGCCACCGCGGCGATGGCGCGCCGCTCGCCGGCCCGCATGCGCGTCACCAGCGCGGCCGCATTGTCGACGAGCGCCCTGCTCACTTCACGTCGGCGGCGACGCGCAGCGTATTGATCTTGTCGGGATTGCGCACCGGCTCGCCGCGCTTGACCTTGTCGACGTTATCCATGCCCTCGATCACCTGGCCCCACACCGTGTACTGCCGGTCGAGGAAGCTGGAATTGCCGAAGCAGATAAAGAACTGGCTGTTGGCGCTGTCGGGGCTGGAGCTGCGCGCCATCGAGCAGACGCCGCGCACGTGCGGCTCGGGATTGAACTCGGCCTTCAGGTTCGGGTACTTCGAGCCGCCGGTGCCGGTGCCTTGCGGGCAGCCGGTCTGCGCCATGAAGCCGTCGATGACGCGGTGAAACACGATGCCGTCATAGAAGCTCTCGCGGACCAGTTTCTTGATGTGGTCGACGTGGCCGGGAGCGAGGTCGGGACGCAGGGCGATCACGACACGGCCGTGCGTCATGTCCATGATCAGCGTATTCTCGGGGTCTTTGATGGCGGCCATGTTGGGTCCTTGTGGCTAGCGGCGGGGGGTCCCGCCACGGGTTGCTGGGTTATTGCTTCGAGGAGGCCGGCGGCGCGGCCGCCGGGGCAGCCGACTTGGGCCGGGCGGTTTTCGCGGGCGCGGCGGGTGCTGCGGGCTTGTCGCCATCGGCGAGCACGTACATTTTCTGGATGATGTCCGGATCCTTGACCGCTCCATTGGCGGCCGGATCGCCCTTCTTGATCTGGTCCACGAACTCCATGCCCTGGATCACCTGACCCCAAACCGTATAATTGCCCTCCAGTTCCAGGCTGCGCTCGAACATGATGAAGAACTGGCTGTTCGCGCTGTCGGGGGAGCTCGATCGCGCCATGCCGAGGGCGCCGCGGCTGAACGGTGTTTTGGTGAATTCGGCGGGGAGGTTGCCATATTTGGAGCCACCGGTTCCGGTGCCGGTGGGATCGCCGGTCTGCGCCATGAAACGGGCAATGACGCGGTGGAACTTATGACCATTGTAAAAGCCCTCGCGGGTCAGCTTCTTTATCCGCTCCACATGGCGCGGGGCGAGGTCGGGGCGCAATCGGATCAGCACCTTGCCGGACTTCAGTTCCAGAACGATGGTGTTTTCGGCATCCTGGGCCTGTTGCGCGGCGAGCGGCGCGAGGTTGCAGACGAGCGCCAATGCGAGGCCCGCGAGCGCGGTGAGCAGGTTCTTCAACGTTTCTCTCCAGATGATTGGGGCCGCGGCGATCGACGCCGAAGGCCCGCGAGCGGTGACGCCGGCACAGGAACGCGCTCGTTATGGCGGGATTTCGGCAGATGCACAACGCCCCGCTCCACTCCCGCTGTCATCCCCCGGTGCGAAAGCATCCGGGGGATCCAGTAATCCAGGACCGTCCGAGGTTACTGGATCCCCCGGACGCGCTGTCGCACGCGCGGCACCCGGTCCGCCGCGCGCCGGGGGATGACAGGCGTTTGGGTGGAATGAAGCAGGCCCACCGGCGCGGGCCATAGAACTACCGGACGTGTCAGGCCTTCCGCCTGGCTGCGACTTTCGCCGACAGCCGGGCGGCCACGTCGGTGGAGACGAATTTGGTGATGTCGCCGCCCATCTGCGCGATCTGCCGCACCAGCGTTCCCGCGATATGGCCGACGCCGGGCGCGGCGGTCAGGAACACGGTCTCGATGCCGGGTGCCATGGCGGCATTCATCCCAGCCATTTGCATTTCATAGGCGAAATCGGTTGTGTCACGCACCCCGCGGACAATGACCGTGGCGCCGGCCGCCTTGGCGGCATCAACCGTGAGCCCGTCGAACGTCACGATGCCGATCTGTGCGGCGGCAAGCCGCCGCGTCACCGCCTGCAGCATCTCGATCTTCTCGTCGGGCGTGAACAAGGGCGTCTTTGATGGGTGCACGCCGACGCCGATGACGAGCCGGTCCACGATCCGCGTGGCCCGGCCGATGATATCCTCGTGGCCGAGCGTGACCGGATCGAAGCTGCCGGAGTAGAAGCCCGTGAGTGACATGGCGTTCCTGTGTTGCCGCTCGGCCTTCGGGCGCGGGTATTGCAACTCAGCTCAAGCCGGCGGCGGGCCGAGCACCAGCACGGCATTGAGCCCGCCGAATGCGAACGAGTTGGACATGGCATAGGTGATTTTCGCCTTGCGGGCGACATTCGGAACGTAGTCGAGGTCGCACTCGGGATCAGCCTCGTCGAGTCCAATCGTGGGCGGCAGGATCTGCTCGCGGATCGCCTGGATCGAGGCGACCGCCTCGATGCCGCCCCCCGCGCCGAGCGGATGGCCGTGCATGGACTTGGTCGAGGACACCGCCATCTTGCCGGCGTGCGAGCCGAACACGGCCTTGATGGCCCGCGTCTCGTTGACGTCGTTGATGGCGGTCGCGGTGCCGTGGGCATTGAGATAGTCGATGTCGGAGGGCGCCAGCTCAGCATCCTCCAGCGCCAGCCGCATGGCCTCTTTCGGCCCCTCGATGTCGGGATTGACCATGTCCTTGGCATCGGAGGTCATGGCGAAGCCCTTCAGCTCGGCCAGGATGTTGGCGCCGCGCGCCTTGGCGTGCTCGTATTCCTCCAGAACCAGCAGACCCGCACCTTCCCCCAGCACCGTCCCGTTGCGCTTCTTGGCGAACGGGAAGCAGCCTTCGTTGGAGAGCACCCGCATGGCCTGCCAGGAGCGCATCGTGCCATAGGTCAGCACGGCCTCGGAGGCCCCGGCAATGCCGACATCGATCATGTTCTGCTTGATGAACTGGTAGACGAGGCCGATCGCGTGCGTCGCCGTCGAGCAGGCGCTGCAGGTGGCGAAGGTCGGACCGCGGATGCCGAATTCGATGCCCACGTGCGCAGATGCCGAGGAGCCGATGATCCTGAGCAGCGTCAGCGGATGCGTCGCCTTCTTCTTCAGGATGAACAGGTCGCGATAGCCTTTTTCGAAGGTGACGAGGCCGCCAGCGCCCGAACCGATCACCGACGCGACGCGGTAAGGATTTTCAACAGGCAGCGCCAGCCCCGACTGGGTCATCGCCTCTTGCGCAGCCGCCAACGCGAACCACGAATAGCGGTCGGCATTGGCGCCGACCTTGTCGCGCTGCAGGAAGCTCAGCCGCGCGCGGGGGTCGAAATTCTTCACCTCGGCGGCGATATGGATGTATAGGTCCTCGAGCGGGAAATTCTCGACCCTGCTGACGCCGCACCGGCCTTCCTTGATGCTGGCCCAGAAGTCGGGGACCCCGATGCCGATCGGCGTCACGACGCCCATGCCAGTTATGACGACGCGCCGGGCCGACTTCGCTTGCGACATGAGGATCAGGGTCTCGTTCTTGAGTTAAATCGCCGCAATCGACCAGGAAGCGACCGTCGATCCCCCGATCGCCTCGGCGCCCACCGGCTGTCGAACACAATCAGACGAGGACCTGGCAGAGAGGATCTGGCAGCTGCGCGGCGGTCGTTTCCGTGCCGCTTCAGGCCGCGGCCGGTTGTGGACCGCTGCCGGGGTTACCGCCCTTGACGAGGCCGCGAACGCGCTCGACGACCGAGCCAACGGTCTTGAAATCCTCCATTTCCTCGTTCGCGTTGTAGGGGATCTCGATGCCGAATGTGTCCTCGATGTCGAAAACGATCATTGCCAAGTCGAGCGACTCGATCTGCAGATCACTGAGCGCCGTCGACATCGCGATGTCGTCCTTCGGCTGCTTCATGTGCTTCTTCAGAATATCCACAATCTTTGTAGCCACTTCGTCCATTTCGCTCTCCCTGAACCCCGCCACATGGCGGCCGGGTTGGCATAAACCAAGAGCGCGCACGCTCGATGTCCATGCAGCCGCGCACTGGGGTCTGAATATACTCAAAGCGATCAGGTGTCTAGCCGACGGCACCGCTGGTCCGGCCCGATCCGCTTCGCATGATTAAGGGCGGGCTGCGCCGCCCATGCCCCCTCGATCAACCGCATATAACGACGTTCACCGGAAATTCAACGATCGCGTGACGATTTGCATGGCTTGCGTCCATGCTATTGTCCGGCGGGTGTGGCCATTAACCAACGCAGCGCCGGCGGGAAATCATGTGCCGCCGACGCGCGATTGAACGGGTGTCAATGCCAAACTATCGGAGGGAACCGGTCGATGAGCATGTCAACGCCGCGGGATGAAAATGCCACGAACGCTGCCTTGCCGTGGATCGCGCATTATCCCGCGGGCGTCGACTGGGCGATGCCGCTGCCGCCGCAAACGGTGCCGTCGTTGCTGGCGGCGGCGGTCAAGCGCTTCCCCGGGCAGGCTTGCACGCGGTTCATCGGCAAGACGATCACCTATCAGGACATGGCCGCGCAGGTCGACCGGGCCGCGCACGGCTTGCAGCAACTGGGCGTGGGCAAGGGCACCAAGGTCGGCCTGTTGTTGCCCAACTGTCCCAGCTTCATCGTTTACTATTACGCGACGCTGAAAGCCGGCGGCGTCATCGTCAACTTCAATCCCCTCTATACGGTCGAGGAGTTGGAGTTCCAGGTCAAGGACAGCGAGACCGAGCTGATGGTGACGCTCGACCTCGTGCAACTGTTCGGCAAGGTGGAGGCGCTGATTGTCAAGGGCACGCTGAAGCGCGCGGTGATTGCCAGTTTTACCGCGCAGCTGCCGCCGACCAAGGCGCTGCTCTACCGCATGCTCAAGCGCAAGGAGCTGGCGCGTCCTGCCGCCTCCAAGGTCGCCAAATCCGTGGTCTACGAAAAACAGCTGCTGGCCAATGCGGGCACGCCGAAGCCGGCGGACATCGATCCCGTCGAGGACGTGGCGGTGCTGCAGTATACCGGCGGCACCACGGGCACGCCCAAGGGCGCGATGCTGACGCATGCCAATCTGACCGCCAATGTCGCGCAGACCGCCGCCTGGAGTGTCGGCATGGAGGATGGCAAGGAGCGGATACTGGCGATCCTGCCATTCTTTCATGTGTTCGCGATGACCGGCATCATGAACCTCGGCATCGCCAAGGGCGCGGAGCTGATCCTGCTGCCCCGCTTCGTGCTCGACGACACGATGCGGACGATCGCGGCGACGAAGCCGACGATCATGCCGGGTGTGCCGACGATCTTCAACGCGATCATGAACCACAAGGACGCCCGCAAGCTCGACCTCAAAGCGCTGAAAATCTGCCTGTCGGGCGGCGCTCCGCTGCCGCACGAGGTGCAGCGCGGCTTTGCAGCCCTGACAGGCAACCAGATCATCGAAGCGTACGGGCTGTCGGAGACCTCACCCGCCGCCACTTTCAATCCGCTCGACGGTCACGCCAAGGACGGCTCGATCGGCCAGCCGCTGCCGGGGACGACGATTTCGATCCGCGCGGTCGGGGAGCCAGAGCGGGAGATGCGGCTCGGCGAGGCCGGCGAAATCTGCATCAAGGGACCGCAGGTGATGAAGGGCTACTGGCGGCGGCCAGCGGAGACCGCGGACGCCTTCGTCGGCGCGTATTTCCGCACCGGCGATATCGGCTACATGGACAACGACGGCTTCATCTTCATCGTCGACCGGCTCAAGGACATGATCATTGCGTCCGGCTTCAAGGTGTTTCCGCGCAAGGTGGAGGAAGCCATCTACGAGCATCCGGCCGTCGAGGAGGTAACGGTGATCGGCATCAAGAATGCCTACCGCGGGGAGGCCCCCAAAGCGTTCATCAAGCTGAAGGCAGGGCAATCCGCCAACACCGCCGACATTCTCAAGCACCTCGAGCCGAAGCTTTCCAAGATCGAGATGCCCGAGGAGATCGAGTTTCGCAGCGAGCTGCCCAAGACCATGATCGGCAAGCTGTCCAAGAAGGAACTGAAGGCAGAAGAAGCTGCCAAGAGCCTCAAAACGGCATAGCGCGGCTTTCGCGATTGTTCACCAAGCGGGTCGAATTGGCGCCCAGATGTCGGCCTATATGCTTGTATTCTTGGCATATTCCGGCGCATTCTGGCGTCCGGCACGTCAGCTTCGAGGACGGCTTATGAGTGAGCGGCGCAGGAAGCGTCCGGGCGCAATCGCCGACCCCAGCCCGATGGGGGACGTCAGCTACGGCATCGGCGATCTGGCCGATGAGTTCGGCATTACCACGCGGACGATCCGGTTTTACGAAGCCAAGGGGTTGCTGTCCCCGCCCGGCCGGATCAGCGGCGCGCGGACCTATGGCAAGCGCGAGCGAGCGCGGCTGATGATCATTCTGCGCGCCAAGAACCTCGGCTTCTCGCTGGAGGAGATCGCCGAGTATCTCGCGCTCTATGATGCCGATCCGACGCAGATCACGCAATTGAAGCACCTGATCGGCAAGGTCGATGCCTCGGTCGAGGAATTGCAGAAAAAGCGCGCCGATCTCGACCGGGCGATGCGGGAACTGAAGGACTTGCGCGCCAAGGCGGTCGATGCCCTGAACGACAAGAAGCGGCAGCGCAAACCCCTGCACTGAATGGGCTGGGGTCGCACGCTCAATGCCGGGACTTGGCCGATGCCTTTCCGGTCCGTGCGCCGGTTTCCATGCTGTGCTGCAGCACGTGCATGACCTCGTTGGTCGCTTCCGAGCCGATTTGCGCCATCTGCGAAAACTCCTTGTGGTAGGCGTCGAACGCGCCGTGCATGAAATCGGCATAGAGGCTGTACATTTCTCCGATGCTCTTGCAGCCGAGCAATTGCTCGCTGAAGGCGACATCCTGCTTGAGCCGGCGATTGACGAAATTGGCCCATTCCGAATTCATGCTCAGAACATTTGAGCAGAATTTCTCATTGAGGTCGGTCATCGCCATCACCGCCGGGCGATAGAACTCCATCATGGTGTAGGGATTGAACGACGCAATCGCAGCGCTGCGCTGCGCGGCATTGTCGGACATCTGATGATCTCCTTCAAGAATTTGCAATCAGCTGATCAGGCGCTCGGGAAGTGAGTTGCCGATCCGCTGGTGCGGTCTGCGCGCGCCCGCCGTAGGAACAAATCGAGTGGCGTATCGATCTGGCTCACGGCGTCCTGCCCATCCGGCGCAGGGGCCTTGCGAGCTGCGTATCGCGCAACGCGGAGTCGGCATCGCCCCTTGATAATCAACGACTATTCGCCTGGACATGCGCAAAGTCAATGCGGTCAGCGGGACGCCACGCGGCCGATTGCTCGCAAACCATAACTAGAGAGCACTTTCCACTTAGGTTGGGTCCCCTCGGATTTCCTTCTCCCCCTGGGGAGAAGGTGGCCGAAGGCCGGATGAGGGGGAGCCCCAGTGGATAACACCTGCATCTTGGCGCCCCCTCATCCGCCCCTCCGGGGCACCTTCTCCCCGGGGGAGAAGGAAAAAGCGGCGCATTGATTCCAATCAGGCGGAAAACGCTTTAGCTATACTGCCGGCCCGCTCACGTTTGGCTTTACCGGTGTCACAAAGCTGGTACACTGCCCCCAAGGCATGACCAGTTCGACGCCTGACGATCACGCTGCGGGACGATTTGCCGGCCCCTGGCAGCACGCTGAATCCAGGCGCTGGGGAACAAGTGTGAAGGAGCGTGACGGTACGACAATTGTTGCGCCCCTCGATCGGGGCTCGCGCGCGGCCAACAGTGGCATTCCCGCCCGGCCAGCCGCGCCTTGTCACGCCGACGGCTCGGATTGCGCCATGGTTTATGGCGCGCTCGATCTCGGCACCAACAATTGCCGGCTCCTGGTCGCGCGTCCGTCGCGACGCGGCTTCGTGGTGGTCGACGCGTTTTCCCGCATAATCAGGCTGGGCGAGGGCATCGGTCGCACCGGCCGCCTGTCCGATCCGGCGATGCGGCGGACCATGGATGCGCTGCGTGTGTGCGCCGACAAATTGGCCCGACAGCGCGTCAAGCGGTTCCGGCTGATTGCGACCGAGGCCTGCCGGGTTGCAGACAATGGCCTCGAATTCCTCGAGCGGGTCAAAACCGAGACCGGCCTTGCTATCGAGATCGTCAGCCGCG
>Ga0209069_10000489_pt1 | contig 18195 bp, 9 predicted proteins | sample Str013_2_FD_187202 | JGI IMG/M metagenome (GOLD analysis project Ga0209069, IMG submission 187202) | Freshwater sediment microbial communities in response to fracking from Pennsylvania, USA - Straight Creek_MetaG_SC_2013 (SPAdes) (version 2) | ecosystem: Environmental > Aquatic > Freshwater >...
GATCACCACATCGGCTCCGCGGTCAAGCTTGCGATCCTGGTCCTCGTAGGACACCCCGCCGATCAGCAGCGCCACCGTGAGATTGTGGTTCTTGCCGAGAATTTCGAAATGCTCGGCAACCTGCGCCGCAAGCTCGCGCGTCGGCGCGAGGATCAGCGAGCGCGGCATGCGAGCCCTGGCCCGGCCGCTCTCGAGCCGCGTCAGCATCGGCAGGACGAACGAGGCCGTCTTGCCGGTGCCGGTCTGCGCGATGCCCAGCACGTCCCGGCCGGTCAGGGCGATTGGGATGGCCGCTGCCTGAATTGGCGTCGGCGTCGTGTAGCCGACGGCCTCGATGGCCGCCAGCACCTTCGGGCTCAATCCGAGCCCGGAAAATCCAGTTGAAGTCAAACTTTGGAAACTCCGTTCGGTCGACGTCGTTGCCAGGCCGATGCCCGCAGACGTGGACTGGCGGAGCTTATCCCCGCCGGTGTGCAATAGCTCGGCAATTAGCGCGCTTCGCCGGATTGACAATGTGGCGACGTGTCGCCGGAACTCCGCTCGAAGGCTTGCAGATGGACGAGCCTCATGGGGCGCACCCACGATTCGGCGCGCCTTGGCCCCTTGTGCAGCTTTCAGAGCATTGCGTCAATCGGAACTTCACTGCGGCCAACGGCCGGGTGCACCGCTCCGGCCGTGCGATGTTTTCAAGCAACTCAATTCCTGCTGCCGGAAGGGGGTGGCGGGGAAGCGGTTTGCGGTGCGGTCCCTGCTGACGGTGCCAACGCCCGGGGCGGCTCCGTCGGGGCATACGAACCGGGCCTGCCGGCCTTGAACGCGAGCGCAACTTCCTTGTCCAGCTTGGGGTCGTACGACGTCACGATGATGGTCATCTCGTTGTCGGTCTCGGCATCGCCCATGGCTATGAAGCCGTTCTGCCAGCGTTTGTCGTTGACCTCCTTGATCGGCATGGTCTTCAAGATCTGCGGCTCGCCGCCCTCGGCCTTGAAGGCGATCCATTGCAGATACACGCGAGCGGCAAATTCTTTGCCGCGCCCGCCCATGAGCAGAATCGCGCGATAGGACCCGGCGGCGCCGGCATCGTTCCAGCTTCCCCCCGAAATCACTTCCGGAACCTCGGCCGGGATGGCCGCTATCAGAGCATCAAGGGCCTTGTCCTGGGCCAAGGCAATCGGGCTGGCGGTGGCAACAGCAAGCCAGAAGGGTATCACGAACAGGAGGTTGCGCATGGGCCTCTCCGCTGGCATCCTGCCGCAATAACCCGCAAGACGGGCACTTGGTTGCCAATTCAGCAACGACCAAGCACCGCAATTATGGTCGGACAGAACCGCCATGTCCAATCACGCGATCGCTAGGAGCCTGTTCGGGCGCCGGACCGATCGCCTCCACATCGAGGCAAAACCCCGTGAATGTTGAAAGTCTCGTGCTGGTGCCCGGCCTGCTGTGCACGCAGGAGTTGTTCGCGCCCCAGATCGCGGCACTGGCCTCGCAGGCTGATATTCGGGTGGCCGACCATACCCGGCACACCAGCATGGCTGAGATCGCGGCCGGCATCCTCGCCACCGCCCCGGCAAGATTCGCGCTCGCCGGCCTCTCGATGGGCGGCTACATCGCCCAGGAGATGATGCGCCAGGCGCCCTCCCGCATCACGCGCCTGGCGCTGCTCGACACCAACAGTCGCGCCGATCGCCCCGAGCAAACCGAGCAGCGGCGGGCCCTGATGTCGCTGGCCGAGAAGGAAGGCAGCACCGCCGGGGTCACCGAGCAGCTGTTGCCGTACCTCATCCACAAGGATCGTCTGAGCGACGCGCCGCTGGTTGCCATCATCAGGCGCATGAGCCTCGACACCGGGGTTGCCGCATTCAAACGCCAACAGGCGGCGATCATGGCGCGGCCGGAGTACCGCCCGTTCCTCAAGGATATCCGCTGTCCGACGCTGGTAATTGTCGGGGCGGAGGATGCACTGACCCCGGTCAAGGTGCACGAGGAGATCGCCGCTGGCATCGCCGGCGCGCAACTCGAGGTGATCCCAAGCTGCGGGCATCTGACCACGTTGGAGAAGCCGGAGGCAGTGATTCGCATGATGAAAGACTGGCTCAGCAACCCAGGACCTGGCGACGGCTGATACCTTGGGCGACCGGGTTTCTGGACGCCGCGGACAAACTACATCACTGACAGGTTGCATCGCTTTTCAAGGATTAATGATCCTTGTAGACTGCAGCAGAACAACTAAAAGCTGCAGGCAACAGACGATCGGAGACAGCATGGCGAGCGAAGGCAAGTGCCCGGTGATGCGTGGCAGGTCGAACCGAGACTGGTGGCCCGATCAGTTGAATCTGCGGGTTCTCCACCAGAACTCCCACCTGTCCAATCCCCTGGGCATAGCGTTCAACTACGCCAAGGCGTTCAGGACGCTCGACCTCGAGGCCGTGAAGAGCGACCTCTTCAAGCTGATGACCGACTCGCAAGCGTGGTGGCCGGCCGACTACGGTCACTACGGCCCGTTCTTCATCCGCATGGCGTGGCACAGCGCCGGCACCTATCGCATCGGCGACGGCCGCGGCGGCGCCAGTTCCGGCACACAGCGCTTTGCACCGCTCAACAGCTGGCCCGACAATGTCAGCCTCGACAAGGCGCGACGGCTGCTGTGGCCGATCAAACAGAAGTACGGCAACAAGATCTCGTGGGCCGACCTGATGGTCCTCGCCGGCAACTGCGCGCTCGAGTCGATGGGCTTCAAGACCTTCGGTTTTGCCGGCGGGCGCGAGGATGTCTTCGAGCCGCCCGAGGATATCAACTGGGGCAAGGAGACCGAGTGGCTCGGCGACCAACGCTATACCGGAGATCGCCAGCTCGATAATCCGCTCGCAGCTGTGCAGATGGGCCTCATTTACGTGAACCCGGAAGGTCCGAACGGCAAGCCCGATCCAGTCGCCTCGGGCCGCGACATCCGCGAGACTTTCGCCCGTATGGCGATGAACGACGAGGAGACGGTCGCGCTCGTCGCCGGCGGTCATACCTTCGGCAAGGCACATGGCGCCGCCGATCCAGGCAAGTATGTCGGCCCGGCCCCCGAGGGCGCGGACATCGCCGCGCAGGGCCTCGGCTGGGTCAGTACCTTCGAGAGCGGCAAGGGCGTGCACACCATCTCCAGCGGCCTGGAAGGCGCCTGGAAGCCCAACCCGACCAAGTGGGACATGGGCTACTTCGACACCCTGTTCGGGCACGAATGGGAGCTGACCAAGAGCCCCGCCGGCGCCCAGCAATGGCGGCCCAAGAACGGCGCCGGCGCCGGCACCGTGGTCGATGCCCATGACTCGTCGAAGAAGCACCAGCCGATGATGTCTACCGCCGATCTCGCGCTCAGGATGGACCCAGTCTACGAGAAGATTTCGCGGCGGTTCCATAAGAACCCGGCGGAGTTTGCGGATGCCTTTGCGCGGGCTTGGTACAAGCTGACCCACCGCGACATGGGTCCGCGCGTGCGCTACCTAGGTCCCGAGGTCCCCAAAGAGGTGCTGCTGTGGCAGGATCCAATCCCGGCCGTCGATCATCCACTCATCGACGCGAAGGATATTCGCGCACTGAAGGGCATGCTGCTCGCCTCGGGGCTTTCCATCCCGCAGCTGGTCTCGACGGCTTGGGCATCGGCTTCGGCCTTCCGCGGCTCCGACAAGCGCGGCGGGGCAAACGGCGCGCGCATACGCCTCGCGCCGCAGAAGGATTGGGCGGTCAACCAGCCGGCCGAGCTTGCCAAGGTGCTGACCAAGCTTGAGACGATCCAGAAGGAGTTCAACGGCACGGCGTCCGGCGGCAAAAAAGTGTCGCTTGCCGACCTGATCGTGCTCGGCGGCTGCGCCGCGGTCGAGAAGGCGGCGAAGAACGGCGGCCAAGACGTCGAGGTTCCCTTCACGCCTGGCCGGATGGACGCCACGCAGGCCGAGACCGACGCTGCCTCGTTCGCGGTGCTGGAGCCGGTCGCTGACGGGTTCCGCAACTACCTCAAGGGCAAGTTCTCCGTCTCGTCCGAGGAACTGCTGGTCGACAAGGCGCAGCTGCTGACATTGACCGCGCCCGAGATGACGGTCCTCGTCGGTGGCCTCCGCGTACTTGGAGCGAACGTCGGAGGCGCCAAGCATGGCGTCTTCACCAAGCGGGTGGATGCACTGTCCAACGACTTCTTCGTCAACCTGCTCGACATGGGCACGACATGGAAAGCGGCGGGCTCCGACGGCGTGTTCGAGGGGTGCGATCGCAAGACCGGCGCCATGAAGTGGACCGGGACTCGCGCCGACCTCGTCTTCGGCTCGAACTCGCAACTACGGGCGCTGGCCGAGGTTTATGGTGAGAACGACGCTCAGGTCAAGTTCGTGCACGACTTCGTGGCGGCTTGGAACAAGGTGATGAACGCCGACCGCTTCGACATCGGGTGATGCGGCCATAATCGCCAATAACAAAGAATTGGAGCGGCGTTTCAGGGCAACTCGAAATACCGCTTTTTCATTTGGGCAGACGAGTGTTCTCGCTCAACAGCCGAGGCGTATCGCTTTCACCCACCATGCGGGATGCGCGGCAACCAAGCCTACGGCGAGCGTGCGCAGCGAGAGCACGCGCACCGCGGCATCGGAGCAACCTTCGACAGGGTAAACGGCGAGGCATCAGCGCTGCGTGCCTGGCCCGCTGTAGCGCACCCGCCAGATCGTGCCGTTCCCGTCCTCCGACACCAGCAGCGAGCCGTCCGCGGCCACCGCCACCCCGACCGGGCGGCCCCACACGGTGCTGCTGTTGAGCACGAAACCGGTCATGAAATCCTCGTACTCGCCGGTGGGCACGCCGTCCTTCAGCACGACGCGGATCACCTTGTATCCGGTCCGCTTGGTCCGGTTCCAGGAGCCGTGCTCGGCCGCAAAGATATCGCCTTGATACTGTTTTGGAAATTGGGTCCCGGTATAGAATGCCAGCTGCAGCGATGCCGAATGCGGTTGCAGCAACACGTCGGGCACCGTGACCTTCCCGTTGAGATCCGGCCGCTCGCCCTTGAGCCGTGGGTCCTCGTGATTGCCCATGTAATACCAGGGCCAGCCGTAAAAACCGCCCTCCTTCACGCGCGTGATGTAGTCGGGCACGAGATCATCGCCGAGACCGTCCCGCTCGTTGGTCGAGCACCACACATCGCCCTTGGCCGGCTGCACCGCGAGTCCGACGCAATTGCGGATGCCGGTCGCGAACACCCGCTGCGACTTGCCGTCCGGCGTGAAGGCGAGCACCGCGGCGCGATTGGCCTCCTCGCCCCAGCCCGCGCCCGCGATGCCCTGCTGGCCATCCCACGCCGCGGCCTCGGCAGCCGATTTCCTGCCCATCCGCTGACCGACGTTGCTGGCCGATCCGACCGACACGTACATGCGGCGGTCATCCGGCGAGAAACCGATATCGCGGGTCGCATGACCGCCGTCGGGCAGGCTGGCGACGACGGTCTGCGCGGCACCCCGCGCCCGCAGGTCCCCGTCCTGATAGGGGAACCGCACCACCGAATTGGTGTTCGCCACATAGATCCATTGCGGCCTCGGCCCCGACGGGTAGAACGCGATGCCGAACGGGCCGTACAGCCCCTTGGCGAAAACCTCCGTCCGGATTGGCGGCCCGGAGGGGGCGAGGCGCAGTACCAGAACCCGGTTGGCCGCCGAGTCGGCGAGGAACACATCGCCATTGGGCGCAACGCGCATGGCGCGGGGATTGTCGAGCCGATCGAGCATCCGCTCCGCGGTAAATCCCGGCGGCAGCTTCGGCAGCGCCCCGGCCGGCGCTGCGACCACGCTTGGGCCGTTGCTGGCGGAACGCGTTGCGAACGGCTTTGGCATGTCGCCGACCGTGATCCGCCGTCTGACGCCCGGCGTATCCTGGGTGAAATCGCCGAACGCTGCCGCGCCGGTCCGCACCAGCGGTTCCTCGGCCGCCGCCGGCAGGCCCATCAGCAGGCCGATCCCCAGCATCGCCACCGCTCGCGCAGCACGTTTCCTGGCCATGCGTTATGCTCCCTGTGGGCACTGTATCCGTCGTTGCCGCGGCTCAATCCACGATCGCCTGGTAGGTGAGCACGCGCAACTCGCGCCGGATCGGGTAGGTGGACGACGGCGCCAGCTGCGTCAGCAGGATGACAATCAGCTCTTCCAGCGGATCGATCCAGAATGCCGTCGATGCGGCACCGCCCCATGCATACTCCCCGGGCGAGCCCAGGATCTGCGCCCGCGCCGGATCGAGCATGACCGAGAAGCCGAGACCGAACCCGATGCCGACGTAGGTCGATTCGCTGAATTTGGCGGTGCCCATGTCGGCCATGTCGCCCGGCAGATGGTTGCGCGTCATCACTTCGACCGTCTTGCGGCCGAGCAACCGCACGCCGTCAGCCTCACCTTGGCCGAGCATCATCCGGCAGAACCGCAGATAGTCGGCGGCGGTCGAGACGAGCCCGCCGCCGCCGGAGTTGACCGTGCGGGGTCGCAGATAGCGGCTGCCGGCCGGGTCATCGATCAGAAGCGGCGTGCCATCGGGGCCCCTGGTGTAGCAGGCGGCGAAGCGGGCCTGCTTGGCCTCCGGGACGAAGAAATCGGTATCGGCCATGCCGAGCGGCTCGAGGATGCGCTGTTTCAGGAAGGTTTCAAAGGGCTCACCGGAGATCACCTCGACCAGATATCCGAGCACGTCGGTCGCGATCGAATAGTTCCAGCGCGTGCCCGGCTGCGCCAGCAGCGGCAACCCGGCCGCCTTCTCGACCACTTCTTTCAGGCTCGACTCGGCGGTCTGGAAATCGACGCCGGCGGCGCGGTACATGGCATCGACCTGGCTCGACTCCATGAAACCATAGGTGAGGCCCGACGTGTGGGTCATCAGATCGCGGAAGGTGATGTCGCGCTCGGCCGGAACGGTGTCGAACTTGCCGCGGCTGCCGCCGGCGAACACGCGCATGTCCTTGAACGCCGGAATGAAGCGGTTGATCGGATCGTCGAGCTGGAACAGCCCGCGCTCGTACAGCATCATCGCCGCTACCGTTGTGAGCGGCTTGGTCATCGAATAGATGCGGAAGATGGTATCGGCGGCGATCGGCTTGTTGCGCGCCACGTCGGCAAGCCCCGCCGTCCCGAAAAAGGCCGGCACCCCGCGCCGCATGACCAATACCGAAAGTCCGGCGAGGCGTTTGCTGTCCACCTGCAGGCGCATCCAGTCGCGCACGCGGACGAGCCGCTCGGCCGAAAGGCCCGAGGCCTCGATGTCGACTGGTTTGGGGCTGGTCGTCAAATCCATGACTGGGCTCCGCTCGTTCGTGCCGAAATCCGATACCAGGCACCGATCCTATCGGTTGCACCCGCGTTTGTGGATCGCGTTGTGTTTCGGGATCTGGCACCGATCCTTGCCAAAACTTAATGTCCGACGTCGACGGAAGCCCTCGGCAGGCCGCGTTGATGGGGTTGTGTGGATGGCCGAAAGGCCCGATGAAATCAAGAGGATACCATGTCCAAAGTCACAACCCGACGAATTGCGCTTGCCACCATGCTCGCGCTGGCTGGCGGCGCCGCCATCGCGCAGACGACGCCGACACCAAGTGGCCCGGCCGGCCCCGCCGCCGGCAGAGGCAACTGGCAGCCCCCGTCCCCGGCGGTGATGCAGCGCCTGCTCGATGGCCGCATTGCCATGATGAAGACGGCGCTGCAGCTGACGCCCGACCAGGAGAAGCTGTGGCCCGCCGTCGAGAAGGCGATGCGCGACAATGCCGCCGACCGCGCCAAGGCCATGGCGGACATGCGGGCCAACGCCCCGCAGCAGGGCGCGGCGCCCCAGGGTCCGTCGTCCCGACTGGAGTTCATGGGCAAAATGGGCACACAGCGCGCCCAGCAGGCCCAGCGTCTGGCGGAAGCACTGAAGCCGCTCGAAGCAACGCTGAACGATGACCAGAAGACCATTCTGCGGATGGTGTCGGCCGGCCCCCGGCATGGCAAGGGCGGACCGGGCTTCGGCGGCCATCGCGGCCGGTTCTAAGACATTGCCGGGCGGCGGCTGGTCCCCCGGCCGCGATCCTCCTCCCCCAAACCCGGCATCGGGACCCCCGCCAGTGGTTGTTGAGACCAGCTGGCGGGGGTCATCGCATCGGCGCCCGGCCGGGAACCGGTCAGGACGAAGTTAATTTCCGTTCCGTAGGATCAGTCAATGCGGCTTCCCACAGGAGCAAAAATGCTCAAAGATCAGGCAGCTCATCCGGGAAGTGGCGGGCACGACGTATTGGAGCGACGCCAACGACCGGCCAGTGAAGTGCCAGAACACGACCTTGGGCCGGTCTCACGCAAGCGCGTCCCGGGCGACGGCGGCAAGCCCCGCCTGCCACCCCTTGGTGAAGGACGACCTTTGACGAAATCCCGCAAATACCTGTCGTTGGTGGTGGCCGGCCTGGTTGTGGCCGGCATCGCCTATCTGCTGTTGCGGCCCGCTCAGGCGCCGGTCAAGCAGGGCGCCGGCCGGCGCGGCGCCGAGGCCGGCCAGGTTTCGGTTATGGCGGTTGCGGCTGTCACGGCGGATGTCCCTGTCACGCTCGAAGGCGTCGGCACGGCGCGCGCATTGAACACCGTTGCTGTACAGCCGCAGGTTGGTGGCAAGCTGATCAGCATCAATTTCAAGGAAGGCGAGGACGTCAAGAAAGGCGAATTGCTGGCGACCATCGATCCCACCATCTATCAGGCCCAGCTCGATCAGGCCCTTGCCAAGAAAGCGCAGGACGAAGCCCAGCTCGCCAATCAGCAGCGCGATCTGGCGCGGTTCGAGCGCGTCGGCACGCTCGCCATCACCCAGCAGCAGATCGATACGCAGCGGGCGCTGATCCTGCAGCAGCAGGCGCTGATCCGCGCCGATGCGGCAGCGGTCGAGAATACCAAGGCCACGCTCAGCTATACCCAGATCGTCTCGCCGCTCGATGGCCGCACCGGCATCCGGCAGATCGACGAAGGCAATATCGTGCAGCCGAACGGCGGGTCCATCGTCTCCATCACCCAGGTGCGGCCCATCGCGGTGCTGTTCAATCTGCCGCAGCAGCAGCTCAGCCAGGTCAACAAGGCGTTCGGCAAAGGTGCTTTGTCGGTGGAGGCGCTGGCCGCCGACGGCAAGACCTCGCTCGACCGCGGCAAGCTGACCGTCGTCAACAACCAGGTCGATCAGGCGACCGGCACGGTGCAGATGAAGGCCGAGTTCCCCAACGCCGACCTGCAGCTTTGGCCTGGCCAGTTCGTCAACGTCCGCTTGCTGGTCGATACGCTGAAGGGGGCGACGGTAACGCCCGTCGCCGCCGTCCAGCGCGGCCCGAACGGTCCGTTCGTCTATACGGTTCAGAACAGCGAAGGCGGCTCCCGCGTTGCGGTGCGCAATATCACGGTTGCCCAGCAGGACGACCAGCAGGCGGTCATCGCCAGCGGGGTTGCCGCCGGCGAGCGCGTTGTCACCAGCGGCTTTGCGCGACTGCAACCCGGCGCGCTGGTCAGCGTCACAATTGCTGATTCGCCGTCCGCAGCTCCGATAGTCATCAAACCCGATGCTGCCGCCGTTCCCCCGCCCGCGCCGGCCGGGCCGGGCGCCGCGGCGCAACCCGGCGGCACCGAGCGCGGCAAGGGCAAGGGCGGCGGCCGCCGCAGGGACGGGTCCGGTCCCGCCGCGCCGGGAGCCACGCAATGAGCGTCTCCACGCCGTTCATCCATCGCCCGATTGCAACCTCCCTGCTCGCGGTCGCGGTGCTGCTCGGCGGGCTCATCGGCTATTGGGGGTTACCGGTCTCGGCACTGCCGCAAGTCGATTTTCCAACCATCCAGGTCAATACGCAGTTGCCGGGCGCCAGCCCCGATACCATGGCGAACCTCGTCACCGCGCCGCTCGAGCGCCAGTTCGGGCAGATCCCGGCGCTGTCGACGATGACGTCCTCCTCCTCCTACGGCATCAGCCAGGTCACGCTGCAGTTCGATCTCAACCGTGATATCGATGCGGCAGCGCAGGACGTGCAGGCCGCGATCAACGCGTCGGCCTCGAACCTGCCGCGCAACCTGCCCTACCCGCCGACCTATGCCAAGGTGAACCCGGCCGACGCGCCCATCGTCACCCTGGCGCTCACCTCCGAGACCATGTCGACGCGCGCGCTTTCCGATATCGCCGACACGCTGCTCGCGCAGCGCCTCTCCGAGCTGTCCGGCGTCGGTCATGTTTCGATCGAGGGCGGCATCCGCCCCGCCGTGCGCATCCAGGCGGATCTGGCCCGGCTCGCCGCCTATTCGATCAGCCTGGAAGACCTGCGCAACGCCATCGTCGGCGCCAACCAGGCCGGCCCCAAAGGTGCGCTCGATGGCGCGACCCAATCCTACACGCTGTCCGCCAACGACCAGATCACCGCAGCCGATGGCTACAAGAACGTGGTGATCGCCTACCGCAATGGCGCCCCGGTTACGCTCGGCGACCTCGCCAACATCGTCGACGACCTGGAGAACACCAAGGTTTCGGGCTGGTACCAGGGCGAGCCCGCCATCGTCATCGACATCCAGCGGCAGCCGGGCGCAAACATCATCGAGACGGTGAAGCGCATCAACGCCGAGCTGCCCAAGCTCGCCAAGTCGATCCCGGTCGGCGCCAAGCTGTCGGTGGTCAACGACCGCACCGGCACCATCCGTGCCTCCGTCCGCGACGTGCAGGTGACGCTGGTGCTGAGCATCCTGCTGGTCGTGCTGGTGGTGTTCATTTTCCTGAGGAGCGTGCGCGCCACCATCATCGCGGGCGTGGCGCTGCCGTTGTCGGTCGTGGCCACGTTCGGCGTGATGTGGTTCTGCAATTTCAGCCTCGACAATCTCTCGCTGATGGCCCTCACCATCGCCACCGGGTTCGTGGTCGACGATGCGATCGTGATGATCGAGAACATCGTGCGCCATCTCGAGGATGGGGAGCGGCCGCTGCAGGCGGCGTTGCGCGGCGCCAGGGAGATCGGCTTCACCGTCATTTCGCTCACCGTCTCGCTGATCGCCGTGTTCATTCCGCTGCTGTTCATGACCGGCCTGGTCGGACGCATGTTCCGCGAGTTCGCGCTGACGCTGACTATTTCCGTGGTGGTCTCGGCCATCGTGTCGCTGACCCTGACGCCGATGATGTGCGGCCGGCTTTTGAAGCGCGGCGAGGTGAGCGAGGGGGGCGGGACGGGCCTGTTCTCCCGCCTCGTCGACCGCACCATCGCCGGGTACGGCCGCAGCATCGAATGGGTGTTGCGTCACGAGACCGCGACGCTTCTCACCACCCTTGCCGCGCTCGCCGCCACCATCGTGCTCTATGTCGCCATCCCCAAAGGCTTCCTGCCGCAGCAGGACACCGGCCTGATCATGGCGGTGAGCGAGGCGGGACCCGACGTCTCGTTCGCCGAGATGCAGCGGCTGCAGGCCAAGGTCACCACCGAGCTCCGCAAGGATCCCGATGTCACCGGCGTGGTCGCCGTCAGCGGCGTCAGTCCGATCAATGCCACGCCCAATGCCGGTCATCTCGCCATCACCCTCAAATCGCGCGACGAGCGGCGCACCTTCATCACCGAGATCGTGCCGCGGCTGCAATCGCTGGTCGCGAATATTCCGGGCATGCAGGTGCACTTCCAGCCGGTGCAGGATATCCAGATCAGCACCCGCAACGCCCGCGCGCAGTACCAGTATACCCTGGTCGGCACCGACGCGGCGGAGGTCGACAAGTGGGGTACGGCGCTCGCCGCCGAGCTCGCCAGGAACACGGCGCTGAGCGAGGTCGGCTCGGAGGCGCAGAACGGCGGCCTCAGGATCAATCTCAACATCGACCGGGCACAGGCCGGCCGCTTCGGTATTTCGATGCAGGCCGTCAACGACACTCTCAACGACGCGTTCGGGCAACGCCAGATCTCGACCATCTACGGGCAGGCCAACCAGTACCGCGTCGTGCTGGAGGCCATGCCGCAGTTCCAGAAGGACCCGACCGCGCTCAGCAAGCTCTACGTGCCGGGCGCGGGTGGCGCCAACGTGCCGCTGTCGAGCTTCGCGCAGGTGCAGACGGGAACCGCACCGCTGGCGATTACCCATCAGGGCCAGTTCCCGGCGGTCACCATCAGCTTCAACCTGGCACCGGGCCGGGCGCTCAGCGATGCGCTGAGCGCTATCGATACCGCCAAATCCCGCATTGCCGTACCGAGCTCGGTGATCGGCAGTTTTGCCGGCGATGCGCTCGAGTTCTCCAATTCCCTCGCCGGCGAGCCGGTCCTGATCCTGGCGGCCGTGATCGCCATCTACATCGTGCTCGGCGTGCTGTACGAGAGCTGGATCCACCCGCTGACGATCCTCTCGACGCTCCCCTCCGCGGGCGTCGGCGCGCTGCTGGCGCTGATGCTGACCCACCAGGATTTGTCACTGGTGGCGCTGATCGGCATCGTGCTGCTGATGGGGATCGTCAAGAAGAATGCGATCATGATGATCGACTTCGCGCTCGCCGCCGAGCGGGGCGAGGGGCTTTCGCCGCGCGAGGCGATCATCAAGGCGTGCCTGCTGCGGTTCCGTCCGATCATGATGACGACGCTGGCGGCGCTGTTCGGCGCGCTGCCATTGGTGCTCGAGCGCGGCACCGGCTCGGAGCTGCGCTATCCGCTCGGCGTCACGATCATCGGAGGGCTGCTGCTGAGCCAGCTGCTCACGCTCTATACGACGCCGGTGGTCTATCTCGCCATGGAACGATTGCGCATCAGGCTCGGCGGCGGCAATGGTCCGGTCGATGTACCGCTCGAGGTTGTGCCGATCGAGCCCGAGCCGGTGCGCCGGGCGGCCGAGTAGGCGAAGGCAGATCCGATGAATTTCTCGCTTCCCTTCATCCGCCGACCGATCGGCACGACGCTGCTGGCGGTCGGGCTGTTCCTGGTCGGCGTCGCCGCCTACCGGCAGCTGCCGGTGGCGAGCCTGCCGACCATCGAGTTCCCGGTGGTTCGGGTCAATGCGAGCCGCCCGGGCGCCGACCCCGCGACGATGGCCGCAACCGTTGCAGCGCCGATCGAGCGGCGGCTCGCCGAGATCGCCGGCGTCACCGAGCTGACCTCGGTCAGCCAGCTCGGCTCGACCAACATTTCCGTGCAGTTCGATCTCAACCGCAACATCGAGGGCGCGGCGCGTGACGTGCAGGCCGCGCTCAACGCCGCCGCCGCCGATCTGCCGACCGATCTGCCGACACTGCCGGTCGCACGCAAGATGAACCCGGCCGCGGCGCCGGTGCTGATCCTGGCATTGACCTCCGATACCGTCACGCCCGCGGCCATCTACGATGCGGCCGATTCGGTCGTGGCGCAGCGCATCTTTCAGATCGCCGGTGTCGCCGATGTGAACGTCAGTGGCGCCGCCCAGCCGGCGATCCGCATCCGCCTCAATCCGGGACGGCTGGCGGCCCTCGGCGTCTCGCTCGATGACGTTCGCACCGCCATCGTCAACGCCAACGCGGTCGGTCCGCTCGGAGCGATGGACGGGCAGACCCAGGCAAAGACCATCTCGGTCAACGACCAGCTGCGCGTGCCGTCGGACTACAACCCGATCGTGGTGAAGACCGCGTCGGGGGCGGTGGTTCGGCTCTCGGACATTGCGACGGTGGGCGAGGGCGTGCGCACCATGCGTTCGGACGCGCGGTTCAACAATCAGCCGTCGGTGCTGCTGATCATCACCAAGCAGGCCACCGCCAACGTGGTCGAGACGGTGGACCGGGTAAAGGCGCTGATCCCCGAGATCGAGAAGTGGATTCCGGCGGGCATCAAGATCTCCATTCTGTCCGACCGCACGCAAACCATCCGCGCCAGTATCGGCGACATGCAGATCACGCTCGCCGTCACCGTCGTGCTGGTAATGCTGGTGGTGCTGCTGTTCCTGCGGCGCGGCGCGGCGACGCTGGCGGCCGGCATCACCGTGCCGCTGTCGCTGGCCGGGACCTGTGCCGCCATGTGGGCCGTCGGCTATTCCATCGACAATCTGTCGCTGATGGCGCTCGCCATCGCGGTCGGGTTCGTCGTCGACGACGCCATCGTGATGATCGAGAACACGTTCCGCAACCTGGAGGCCGGCATGACGCCGCTGCAGTCCTCCATTGCCGGCGCCCGCCAAATCGGCTTCACGGTGATCTCGATCAGCATCTCGCTGATTGCCGCGTTCATCCCGCTGCTGTTCCTCGGTGGCGTGGTCGGCCGGCTGTTGCGCGAGTTTTCGGTGACGCTGACCTTCGCCATCCTGATCTCGACCGTGGTTTCACTGACGGTCACTCCGATGATCTGCGCGCATTTCGTGCGCTCGGCGCCGAGCCCGGATGCCACCCGCATCGACCGGCTTGTCGAGGGAGCATTGACGGCGATGGTGGCCTTCTACGGTCGAACGCTGCAGAAGGTCCTGAACAACTTCGCGCTGATGCTGTTCGTGATGGCCGCGACCGTCGCGATCACGGTGCAGCTCTACATCAAGACGCCGAAAGGCTACTTCCCGCAGGACGACACCGGCCTCGTGATGGCGATGACCGAAGCCAGTGTGGATATTTCCTACCGGGCGATGTCGGCGCTGCAGCAGCAGGCCCTCGGCACCGTGCTGGAGGACCCGGCCGTCTCCGGCGTCGGCTCCTCGATCGGCGCGTCCGCCTTCGGCGGTGCGCTCAACCAGGGCCGCATGTTCATCTCGCTGAAGCCGTTGGCGGAGCGGGGCGGCGTGCCGACGCCGCAGGTTGTCGACCGCTTGCGCCGCCGGCTCGGCAAAGTCGTCGGCTTGCGGGTGTTCATGGTGCAGGCGCAGGATCTGCGCTCGGGCGCACGCTCGGGCAAGGCGCAATACCAGTACACGCTGTGGGGCACGGATATCGGCGAGCTGCAGGACGCGGTGCAGAAGGTGCTGCCCAAGCTGCGCGGCGTACCGGGTCTGCTCGATGTCTCGACCGATCGCGACCAGGGCGGGCTGCAGGCCAATCTGATCATCGATCGGGCCAGCGCATCGCGCCTCGGCGTGCAGATCCAGAGCATCGACGCCGCGCTCAACAATGCGTTCTCCGAGCGGCAGATTGCCACCTTCTATGGCGCGCGAAATCAGTATCAGACCATCCTCGAGGTCGAGCCCGACATGCAGAAAAGCCCGTCCGATCTCGGCCGCATCTATGTGCCGGGCGCGGGCGGCACGCAGGTGCCGCTGTCGGCGGTGACCAGCGTGCAGAAATCCACCGCGCCGCTGGTCGTCAACCACCAGGGCCAGTTCCCCTCCATCACCATCACGTTCAATCTCGCGCCGGATATGAGCATCGATACGGGCATGAGGGCCGTGCAGACGGCGATCGATGAGCTGAGCCTGCCCGATTCGATCCACGCCGAGGCGGCGGGCGATGCCAAGGCCTTCCAGCAGTCGGCGGGTGCCCAGCCGCTGCTGATCCTGGCGGCGCTGATCGCGGTCTATATCGTGCTCGGCGTGCTCTACGAGAGCCTCGCGCATCCGCTCACCATCATCTCGACGCTGCCCTCGGCCGGCCTCGGCGCGCTGCTGGCATTGCAGATCTCCGGTCTCGAGCTGACCGTGATCGCGGTGATCGGCATCATTCTGCTGATCGGCATCGTCAAGAAGAACGGTATCATGCTCGTCGATTTCGCGCTCGAGGCGGAGCGCAAGCGCGGGCTCGATGCACGCCATGCCATCTATGAAGCCTGCATGGAACGGTTCCGTCCGATCCTGATGACGACGCTGGCGGCGCTGCTGGGCGCCGTCCCCTTGGCGATCGCGTCGGGACCAGGCTCGGAGCTGCGCCGCCCGCTCGGCATCACCATCCTCGGCGGGCTGGTGGTCTCGCAGATTCTGACGCTCTACACGACGCCGGTGATCTATCTGCTGCTCGACAAGCTGCACAATCTGCGCAGGGGCCGGCGCGATTCCGACAGGCGGTGGCCGCGGCGGAGTGATAGCGATTCGGGTTGAACGGACACCGGGCCTTGTCGTCGGGTCTCGTTCCTCGACCCGACCTACACGCTTGCGGCAGCCCGGGGCGACCCTGATTGATTCATGTAGGTTGGGTCAAGCGAAGCGCGACCCAACGACGTTCGCCGCAGCCTCTGTCGGGTCTCGTTCCTCGACCCGACCTACACACTTGCGGCAGCCCGGGGCGAACCCTCAGTGCGCCGCCTCCCAGTTGTCGGCGGCCTTGGCATCGACGTGGATGGGCACCGACAGCTGTACGGCGGGCAGCGAGCTCCTTTCCATCACGCTCCGCACCGTCGCGAGCGTTTTCGCAACATCCTCCTCGCGCACCTCGAAGATCAGCTCGTCGTGCACCTGCAGCAGCATGCGCACGGAGCCAAGCTTTTCCGCTTCGAGCGCCTGCGGCATGCGCGTCATCGCGCGGCGGATGATATCGGCGGCCGAGCCCTGGATCGGAGCATTGATGGCGGCCCGCTCGAGAAAGCCGCGCATCGACGGGTTCTTGGTATTGATCTCGGGGTAGTGGATGCGCCGGCCGAAGATGGTGGCAACGAACCCGGTGTCGTGGCACGCCTGCTTGGTGCGCTCCATATAGTCGCGGATGCCGGGGAAGCGCTTGAAATAGGTCTTGATGTACTCGCCCGCCTCCTCCCGCGGGATGCTGAGCTGCGCGGCGAGACCGAACGCGGAGATGCCGTAGATGATGCCGAAATTGATCGCCTTGGCCCGGCGGCGGACCTCGGGCGGCATATCCTTGACCGGCACGCCGAACATCTCCGAGGCGGTCATGGCGTGAATGTCCAGCCCCTCGTCGAACGCCTTCTTCAGTTGCGGGATATCGGCGATGTGCGCCAGCACCCTGAGCTCGATCTGGCTGTAGTCGGCCGAGATCAGCTTGCAACCCTTCTCGGCGATGAAGGCGGTGCGGATCTCGCGGCCTTCCTTGGTGCGGATCGGGATGTTCTGCAGATTGGGATCGGTGGAGGCGAGCCGCCCCGTGGTGGTCGCCGCCAGCGCATAGGAGGTGTGGATGCGGCCGGAGCCGTCGTTCATGTGGTTGGGCAGGCTGTCGGTGTAGGTCGAGCGCAGCTTCGACAGCTGGCGCCATTCGAGCATGGTGTTGATGAGCTTGCGCGCGTCGTCGGGCAGCTCCTCGTTGGCGGCAAGGTCATCGAGCAGGCCCGCCCGCGTCTCCCATTGCCCGCTCTTGGTCCGTTTGCCGCCGGGCAGCTTCAGCACATCGAACAAAAATTCGCCGAGCTGCTTGGGCGAACCCAGGTTGAATTTCTGACCGGCCAGCGCGTAAACCTCGCCTTCGAGCGCAACAATCCGTTGCGCAAACGTGCCCGACAGCCGCGACAGGATGGCGCGGTCGACCTTGATGCCGGCCCGCTCCATGTCGACCAGCACCGGCAGCAGCGGCCGCTCCAGTGTTTCATAGACGGTGGCCATGCCCTCGGCGGCGAGCCGCGGCTTCAGCTTCCGCCACAGCCGCAGCGTCACGTCCGCATCCTCGGCGGCATACTCCGTGGCCTTGTCGATCGGCACGCCGGCGAACGTCCTCTCGGACTTTTTCGCGCCCGGCGCGTGCTCGATCACCTGCGAGAACGAGATGCAGGTGTGGCCGAGGTGGCGGATCGACAGATCGTCCATGCCGTGACCGCCCTTGCCCGCATCGAGCACGTAGGACATCAGCATGGTATCGTCGAGCGGAACAATCCGGATGCCGTACCGCTGCATCAGCAGGCAGTCGTACTTGAGGTTCTGGCCGATCTTCAGGATGGCGGGGTCTTCGAGCACCGGTTTCAGCAAGGCCAGCGCTTCCCGGAGCGGCGCCTGTCCGGGCACGAGTCCGACGCCGCCGAACAGATCGCCGCTGCCGCTGGTGTGGCCGAGCGGCATGTAGCCGGCCTTTCCGGGGGCGGTGGCGAGCGCGACGCCGACGAGATCCGCGGCCATCGCATCAAGGCCCGTCGTCTCGGTATCGAACGACAGCACGCCGCGCTCCCGCGCCTCCGCGAGCCAGGCCTGTAAGCGGTCGAGGCTGGTGATGGTCTCGTATTTGCTGCGATCGACCGGGACGGCCACTGCTTCGGCGGCTTTCAGCTGGGCGAGGCTGGCGGGCGTTCCAGTTGCTCTCTCTCCCCCCTCAGTTCTCCCTCCCCCGTCTTGCCGAAGGCGAGTCTTCGACTCGACGTGGGGGAGGGCCGGGGAG
>Ga0209069_10000491_pt1 | contig 18169 bp, 11 predicted proteins | sample Str013_2_FD_187202 | JGI IMG/M metagenome (GOLD analysis project Ga0209069, IMG submission 187202) | Freshwater sediment microbial communities in response to fracking from Pennsylvania, USA - Straight Creek_MetaG_SC_2013 (SPAdes) (version 2) | ecosystem: Environmental > Aquatic > Freshwater >...
CACCGACGACGAGCAGCCGCTCCTTCTTGACCTTCTCGCTGAGGATCGGCGCGGCGATCAGCTTCTCGACGAGCAGCTCGACCTGCGCCTGCACGGCAGCGTCGATCAACTGCGCCTTCGGGTCGGGCGGCGTAGCGGCGGCCGCATCCTTGCTGGCGGCATCCTTGGCGGCTGTCGTTGTCGTCGGCGCGGCAGTGGTCGTGGTCGTCGCAGCGGCCTTCTTGGCGCCCTTCGCCGGTGACGCCGACGCCTTCATCTTCGTCTTCGCCTTCTCGACCGCCGGCTTCAAACCCTCGACGAGGTAGGCGATGTCGGCATCAGGCGTCTCGCCCGATTCGAGCGTGTTGACGGTCGCCTTGACCGCACCACATCCGGTGTGGCCAAGGACGAGCAGCAACGGGATCTCGAGCTCGGCGGCGCCGTACTCGATGCTGCCCATCACAGCCGAGTCGGCGACTTCGCCGGCGGTGCGCACGACGAACAGATCGCCCAGGCCGCGATCGAAGATCAGTTCCGGTGGCACGCGCGAATCGACGCAGCTGAAGATCGTCGCGAACGGCTTCTGGCGCTTGACGACCTTCTCGCGGCGATCCTTGCCCTCGTCGATCGGCAGGCTTTTGTCGGCCACGAAGCGGGCGTTGCCTTCGAGCAAGCGCATCAGCGCTTCTTCCGGGCTCTCGATCGGTGCTTCCGCCGCCGGCGCGCTGCTCCCGCCGCCGCATGCGGCGACGACGAGGCCCATGGCAGTGAGACCCGAGAGGCTCAAGAACGTTCGACGGCTGTGGCGGTTGTCGGTCTGGCGGTTGTCGGTCTGGCGGTTGTCGGTCTGGCGGATGTCGGGCGGCATGGTGTCCTCGGTGAGCGCCGGGGGGCCGGCAGGCCTGTACCTCCTACATCGGCGTCGTTAGCCCGTCCTTGAAGGGGAACTGAGAAATCTGCTGCCGTCTTGCCGCAGACAAGAGCCGGCGACAAGAGCCGCCGACGCGAGCGGTCGGCGAGCCGTCGCCGGAGCAGTAGCGTTCGATCGATGGTCGTACCCGCGGCGTTCTTCGATCTCGACCGCACGCTGCTCAGCGGCGGCAGCGGACCGGTGATCGGCGATGCGCTGCGTCGCGCCGGCCTCGTCGGTCGGTCGGTTCCCGGTCAGCACCTGCTGTTCAAGTTGTTCGACGCCATCGGCGAGACGCTGCCGTCGATGGCGCTCGCTCGTCAGGCCGTGTCGCTGTTCAAGGGCCGCTCGCAAGCGGCGGTCGTCAGCGCCGCCAACGAGGCCGCGTTGGTCCTGTCGGGCATGCTGCAACCGTTCGCCGCCCCGCTCATCGCCGAGCACCGTGCTGCGGGGCGAGCGCTCGTCCTCGCCACGACGACGCCGCACGATCTGATCCAGCCGTTCGCCGATGCGATCGGGTTCGATGCCGTCGTCGCGACGCACTACCGCGTCGGCGCTGACGGCACCTACGACGGCACCATCGAAGGTCCATTCGTGTGGTCGTTGGGCAAGCTCGGCGCCGTACGCAGTTGGGCCAAGGACCACGGTGTCGATCTCCGCTCGAGTTGGTTCTACTCCGACAGCGTCTACGACACGCCGTTGCTGTCGGCTGTCGGTCACCCCGTCGTCGTCAACCCCGACCCGCGGATGTCGATCGTGGCGAGGTTGCGACGTTGGCCCGTCGTCCACCTCGACGTGCCGCCCGGCGTCCCCAAGCTGCCCGTCGTTGGCATCGAGCCACAACAGCTCGCGCTGGCGTTCTGCCGGCCCGAGCTGTTCCCGTACGCCCGCTGGGACATCGATGGGATCGCGGGCGTGCCCCGCGACGGACCGGTGATCCTCGTCGCCAACCACCGCAGCTACTTCGACGTCACCGCGATGGCGATGGTCATCGCCCGCTCCGGTCGCCCGGCGCGGTTCCTCGGCAAGAAGGAGGTGTTCGACGCCCCGATCGTCGGCGCCATCGCCAAGGCAATGGGCGGCATCCGCGTCGATCGTGGCACCGGCAGCGATCATCCGTTGCGCGCCGCCGCCGACGCGCTCGCCGGCGGGCAGATGGTGGCGCTGATGCCCCAAGGCACGATCCCGCGCGGCATGGCGTTCTTCGAGCCCGAGCTGAAGGGACGTTACGGCGCGGCCCGCCTCGCTGCGCTGTCGAAGGCACCGGTGGTGCCCGTCGGGTTGTGGGGGACCGAGCGGGTGTGGCCGCGCAATGCCCGGTTGCCGAACGTGCTCAACCTCACCGATCCTCCGACGGTGCGGATCCGCATCGGCGAGCCGATCACGCTCGCCTATCGCAGCATGGCGAAAGACACCGAACGGATCATGGCGGCGATCAGCGCGCTGCTACCGGCCGAGGCGCGCCAGCGTCGTGAGCCCACCGCGGCCGAGCTCGCCCGCACGTTGCCGTCGGGCTACAAGGGCGACCCGCGCCGCGAATCGACACGGCGGCCGGGCGCCGACGTCGCCTCGTGACGCGCCGTGCCACGCAGTCGACGTCAGGCGTCGGTACGGGTGACCTCGCGAATCCAGCTCGGCATCGTCGGCACGTTCGACGATGCCCTCGCTGATCCGGGTGCCGGCCATGGCGCGGGACATGGCAGCGCCATCGCCATCGGCATCAACGCGTCCGGCGAGTCGTCGGTTCTCGAAGGGATCGGGGCCGGCGTTGCGGCAGCAGCGGTCGTCATCGTCGTCGCCCGCGAGCGACGGCCCGCGCTGACCAACCTCGTGCCGCAAACGCGATGGAGCAGGAGCCCCATGCCGACGATGAGGAGCACGTCACCGATCGAGAAGACGTTGCTCAACGGCAGCTGCTTGGGGATCGCGAACACGTCGCCAAGCCAGGCCAGCCGCGCGTGTGCGACCGGGCCCGAGTTGACGAAGCGGTCCGACGGCGGAACGCGGCCAGCGACGCGCAGCGCCGTCACCGACGCCGGCATCACGCCGTTGTTGGCGGCGATCGCGACCAGGTTGCAGCCGCCACCGACGGCGATCAGCCACAAGCCGGGGATCGCTCGGTTCCACCACACGAACGCCGCGGCGAGCACGTAGCTGGCCAGGTGCACCCCTTGCGCCACTGACTCTGGCAGCGAGGCTGGCAGGAGCGTGATCACCGCGACCTGGGCGGCGAGCGAAGCACTGATCAGCCACGACGAGCGCGGACGCACCGCCGTCAACGCGCCGAGCCGACCGCCGAAGATGGGTACCGTCGCAAGCATCACGGCGACACCGAGCACCATGATCATTCGACGATCAGCCCCTCGTCGCGACAAGAGAGGCGGGTTCGAAGAGCGTCCTCGCATCCCACGAGGAGCGCAGGATCGACTCGATCATCTCCGGCGCGGCGGGCCGGGCGAAGAGGAAGCCTTGAGCCGTGTCGCAGTCCATGTCGCACAGCAAGCCGAGCCCGTCGGCGCGTTCGACACCTTCGGCGACGGTCTGGATGCCGAGGTTGCGCGCCAGTTCGATGATCGATCGAACGATGGTTGCGTCCTCCTGGCTAGCGGCCATGTTGGCGACGAACGAGCGGTCGATCTTGATCCGATCGATCGGCAAGTGGCGCAAGCTGGCCAACGACGAGTAGCCGGTGCCGAAGTCGTCGATGGCGATCCGCACCCCGAGATCGCGCAGCCGATGCAGCATCGCTGCCGAGCGTTCGGGGTCCGAGAGCACAGTGTTCTCGGTGATCTCGATCTCGAGCCATTCGGCATCGACGCCGTGTGTGATCAAGGCTTGTTCGACGACGCCGACGAAGGCGTCGTCGTGCAGGTTCCGGGCCGAGACGTTGATCGCCGTTCGTAGCTCCAAGCCTGATTGACGCCAGCGCGCTGCCTGCGCCAACGCGTGCTGCAAGACGTAATTCGTCAGCGGACCGATCAGCTCGGTGTGCTCGGCGGTCGTGATGAAGGCCGTCGGCGGGACGAGACCACGCAGCGGATGGTTCCAACGAAGCAGCGCCTCGACACCGTCGACGGTGCCGGTGCGCAAGTTGACCTGCGGTTGGTAGACGAGGAACAGCTCCTCGGAGTCGATGGCGCGGGTCAGGTCGGCCATCAGACCGAGCTTCGTCGGGCCGTGACGATCGACGCCGGAGTCGTAGACGTGCGTGCCGCTGTGGTCGGTTTTGGCGCGGTACATGGCGACGTCGGCGTGGTGGAGCAGCTCGCTCAGCGTCGTGCCGTGATCGGGGTACAGCGCCGCGCCGAACGACCCGCTGATCTGCAGCGGGACGCCCTCGACGAGCATCGGCTGGCGGAGCGCAGTGAGCATCTCGGCTGCGGTCTGATGCGCACGTTCCGCTGCTCCGGTACCGGAAAGGATGATCGCGAACTCGTCGCCACCGAGCCGGGCGGCGACGTTCCCCGGACCACAGCTGCTCTCCAATCGGCGGCTCACCTCGGTCAGGACGATGTCGCCGACGGCGTGGCCGAGTTGGTCGTTGATCTGTTTGAAGCCGTCGAGATCGAGGTGCAAGATCGCCAACACGCCGTCTTCCTTGGCGACCTTCAACGCCTGCGCGGCGAGGTCGGTGAAGTGCCGGCGGTTGGCGAGACCGGTGAGCGCGTCGTGCGTCGCTTCATGCCGGTGGCTCATCGCCATCTGCGAGCTCTTGTAGATCGCCCACACGGCCATCGCCAGCATCGGCAGCAAGATCAAGCCGTGGACGGCGACGACGACGAACACAGGCGACACGGTGATCAGCACGGCGTCCATCGCCGTCGAGACGTCGACCATGCTGCGCGCCACGCCGACCGGCGACACCTGGTTGGCGAGCCCGATGGCGACCGATGTCATGATCACGTTGATGGCGAACACCGTTGCGCCGGCGATGGTCGATCCGAGCAGCCAGGGGATCGATGGTGGGCTGTGCAGCAGTCGCTGCGGGTCACCGAGCAGGTCGAAGGCTTCGTAACCGGCGAGGAGGGCGATACTCACTTGCGCGGCGTTGAACAACAGGCGGGTCACGGGACGGCGACGGGCGACCTCGACGAGGATGCTCACGGTCGCCATGATCGTCAACCCGGTAGCGGGCGGAGCGATCTGCATCAGCGAGAAGACGAACGTCAACGAGGCAGTCACCGATGCCTCGTTGGGACCGATGATCGCCAATGGGCTGCGCTCAGCGATGAGGATCAGGACTGCGAAGACCGCCACCGCGGCGGGGCGCGATCCGAACGCGGCACCAAAGCCAGCGTGCGCTAGCCGGACACCGATGAACGCGAACGCCGAAACGATCGTCAAGCCCACGTAGGCGTGGAGCAGTCGCGAACACTGCTTCGGCGTCATGGCTCTTTAGTCGGCCGCGCGTTGGGCGGGTCAAGGGGAGTCCGCATCGGAGGCACGGACTCCCCTCGGTTCCGCTCAAAGGAACAGGCAGCCCCACTTGAACGGAGCGCCGAGTGCCACCACGGTGGCAGTCAAGGACGCGACGAACACCACGGCGTGGGCCTTGCTCTTGAGAGTCGCGAAACGGTTCATGCTCAGCCCCACTTGAACGGGGCGCTGAGTGCCACCACGGCGGCGGCAAACGAGGCGACGATGGCGGCGGCCTGAACCTTGGACTTGAGGGTCGTGAGTCGCTCCATGTTCACCACTTCTTCCATTGCTTGATCATGATCGGGTCTCCTGAGTGCGGTTTGGGGACACCGGCGACGGGTTGTCTCCGGCACCGAACCAGTCGGCGAAGATGCCCGATCAAGGAGTCAAGCGACGGTCACCTCTCCGTCATGGCTTCCTCTCGATCTTGACGCGATCTAGCAGGTCCGGCGCGACGTGCCTCAGCTCTGGCGGACGACGATCTCGGTCGAGAACGGAGCGTGTTCGGTGTGCAGCTGCCAGAACATCTGGGCGATCACGTCGGGGTCGTAGAAGCCGCCCGGTTCGACACGTCCGCAGACCGTGACGGTGGCGACGCGGATGCCCTTCGGGTGGAGCTCGCCGGCGAGCGAGCCGACCAGGTTGCGCAACGCCGCCTTACCCGCCGACAGTGCCGTGGCCGCCGGATGGGGGTTGATGCCGAGACCGCCACCAGTGACGAGGATGCTGCCGCGGCCGGCATCGATCATCGCCGGCAAGACGGCCTGCACCGCGGTCAGACAGCCGACGACGTTGACCTTCAAGCAACGGTCAAGATCGGACAGATCCAACTCGCTCGGTTGGCCGCGCGTCGAGGCGTGGGCGTTGTAGATCAGCGCGCTCGGCGCGTCGTATGCCGCGATCACCGAACGGATGGCGTTCGTCAGCGACGCCGCGTCACCGGCATCGGCGGCGCGGCTCGCGACCTGGCGGATGCCTGTCTCTCGCAGGCTCGCCGCCCGCGCCGCGAGGTTGCCGGCGTCGCGGGCGATCAGCCCGACCGCCATGCCTTCGCGGCCGAAGCGACGAGCGATGGACAGGCCGAGACCCGGTCCCGCACCGACGATGATCGCGGTCACCCGGTCAGCTTCCCACGCGCCGCACGTTGCGCGGCGTGACCCTCTCGTCGAAGGTGGTGATCGCCGCTCAGCTGCGAGCGGATCGTGCCCTGATGATGTTCAGCGCCGAGCCCGCTTTGAACCACTCGATCTGCTCGTGGCTGAACGTGTGGTCGCACTCGAAGTCGACGATCGTGCCGTCGGGCTTGACGATCTGGCAGTGCACGGCCTTGTCCGGGGCGAGACCGGAAAGACCCAGCACGTTGATCCGATCGTCTTCGCCGATCGCGTCGTAGGTCGCAGGATCGGCGAACGTCAACGGCAACAGGCCCTGCTTCTTCAAGTTCGTGTCGTGGATGCGGGCGAAGCTGCGAGCGAAGATCACGCGGCCATTGCGGAACCGAGGCTCCATCGCCGCGTGCTCGCGACTCGACCCTTCGCCGTAGTTCTTGTCACCGATCGCGACCCAGGCGATGCCGGCGGCCGAGTAACGCTTGGCGATCTCAGGGAACGAGCGCGTCGCACCGTCGGTGACGTCCTTGCCCTCGCCGACGGCGCCGATGAAAGCGTTGACGACGCCGAGGAACAGGTTGCCGGAGATGTTCTCGAGGTGGCCGCGGTAGGTCAGCCACTTGCCCGCCGCCGAGATGTGATCGGTGGTGCACTTGCCCTGCGCCTTCATCAGCACCGGTAGGCCGAGCAGGTCATTGCCGTCCCACGCCGGGAACGCTTCGAGCAGTTGCAAGCGATCACTGGTCGGCGAGACGACGACGCTGACATCGCTGCCGTTCGCCGGCGGCGCGATGAACGTGTCCTCGCCAGCGTCATAGCCCTTCGACGGCAGCACCTCGCCAACCGGCGGGTCGAGCTTGACGGCGACACCGTCGGCGTTCGTGATCGTGTCGGTCGTCGGGTCGAAGTCGAGCGTGCCCGCCAACGCCAGCGCGATGACGGTGTCGGGCGAGGTGACGAACGACAGCGTGTTGGCCGAGCCGTCGTTTCGCTTCGGGAAGTTGCGGTTGAACGAGTTGACGATCGTGTTCGCCTTGTCGGTGATCTCCTTGGCTCGCTCCCACTGTCCGATGCACGGGCCACAAGCGTTGGCGAGCACAGTGGCGCCGATCGCTTCGAGATCGGCCATCAGCCCGTCACGTTCGATGGTCGCCCGGATCTGCTCCGAGCCGGGCGAGACGAGCAGTTCGGTCTTGGCCCGCAGGCCTCTCGCTGCTGCTTGGCGGGCGACCGACGCAGCGCGGGTGATGTCTTCATACGACGAGTTCGTGCACGAACCGATCAGCGCCGCCGAGATCTCCAGCGGCCAGTCGTTGTCGCGCGCCGCGGCGCCGACGGCAGTGCCGACGCGATGGGCGCGGTCGGGGGAGTGCGGCCCGTTGATCATTGGTTTCAGCGCGTCGAGGTCGATCTCGACGAGACGGTCGTAGGTCGCACCGTCGTCGGGGCGCAGGTCGCCGATCACGCGGTCGGCGGCGTCGGCGATCGCCTCGCGCCCCGTCGCCTTCAAGTACATGGCCATGTTCTGGTCGTAGCCGAACACCGAGCACGTCGCACCGATCTCGGCACCCATGTTGCAGATCGTCGCCTTGCCCGTCGCCGAGATGGTGTCGGCGCCAGGCCCGAAGTACTCGACGATGGCACCGGTCCCACCTTCGACGGTGAGGATCCGGGCGACCTCCAAGATCACGTCTTTCGGCGAGCTCCAACCCGACAGTGTGCCTGTGAGCTTGACGCCGATCACCTTCGGCCAGCGGACGTTGAACGGGAAACCGGTCATCACGTCGACAGCATCGGCGCCGCCGACACCGATGGCGACCATCCCCAGCCCGCCGGCGTTGGGCGTGTGCGAGTCCGTGCCGATCATCATCCCGCCGGGGAAGCCGTAGTGCTCGAGCACGACTTGGTGGATGATGCCGCTGCCCGGCGCCCAGAACCCGATGCCGTAACGAGCCGAGACCGAGCGCAAGAACTCGTAGACCTCCTTGTTGGTGTCGATCGCCACACCCATGTCGATCTTGGCGCCTTGCCGGGCGAGGATCAGGTGGTCGCAGTGCACCGTCGATGGCACCGCCGTCTGGTCGAGGCCCGCAGTCATGAACTGCAGCAGCGCCATCTGCGCGGTGGCGTCTTGCATGGCGACGCGGTCAGGGCGGAAGTCGGCGTAGCTGCGGCCCCGTGCCAGCTCCTGCCCCACCGGGTCGACGAGGTGGTTGATGAGGATCTTCTCGGTCAGCGTCAGCGGCCGGCCGAGGCGCTTGCGTCCGAGCGCCGAACGTTCGGCCAGTGTTCCGTAGACGTTGGTGACGAGCTCGATCGGCGTTCCCGCAGAGACGGCCATGGCGCACTTCCTTGTTGATGAGCGGCTGGAGCTGGCTTGATCTTACCAATGTAGACAAGTAGAAGACAAGTAGTGATGACATCAACGCCTGACGACATGCCGCGATGCGGTGAACATCGACGGCTAGCGTCACCGACCGTTCCCCGTCGAAGGATCGATCTCATCTCCATGCACGCCTGGCGTCGAGGCTCAGCTTCCCCGCGGATCGCACCTGTCATCTTCGTCGGCACGGCGATGTTGCTCATGTCTTGTGTAGGGGCTCGTCCGACGGCGGCACCGGCGAGCCAGTCGGCGACGACGGTTGCCGGCAAGGACGCGTCGACGGCGGCGTCGGCGACGAGCACGACTTCGGCCGTAGCGACGTCGCCGCCAACGACCGCGGCGACGTCGTCGACTGCGCCCGCCCGTTCGACGGCGCCATCGACCTCGCCGAAGGGCGCGACCACGACCGTCGCCCCCGGCCCCGCGCCCGTCGCCCTCGCGCCTGTGCCCGCCGGTGGTGTCTACGACGGTGATCGGCCACCACAGTTCGTGCTCGTCAGCTTCGATGGTGCCGTCGACCCTGAGCTGCTCGCCCGTTGGGAGCAGGTCGCCGCCACCGCGCCCGCGCACCTGACCTTCTTCCTGTCCGCGGTGTACCTGCTCGGCCACGACGTCACGACGACCTACAAGGGGCCAGGGCACGCCGCCGGCGCGTCGGCGATCGGCTTCGCGCCGAACCAGTCGGGCGCGCCGGACGCCGACTTCTTGCGAAAGGCCGTCGCCGGTCTGCAGGCCACGCAGGTCAAGGGCAACGAGGTCGGCAACCACTTCGGCGGGCATTGGTGCGGCAAGGGGGGTGTCGACACGTGGAAGCCGGCCGACTGGGCGGCCGAGCTGGATCAGGTCGAGAACCTCGTCGGCAACGTCGACGCCAACAACAACCTCGTGCCGCCCGTTGGCGTCCCGTACAACCCGCTCGCCGTCGCCGGTGCACGCACGCCGTGCCTCGAAGGCAACAAGGACGCGCTCTACCCGATCTTGAAGGCGCGCGGCTACCGCTACGACGCCTCGACGACGCGCCAGCTCACGGCGTGGCCGCATCAGAAGGATGGCCTGTGGGTCTACGGCTTCCCGACGGTCACCTTTCCGGGGCTGCCGAAACCAATGATCGCCGTCGACTACTCGATATCGGCGAACGTCGACGGCGACGCCATTCGCAAAGAGCTGACACCGGCACGGGCGAAAGAGGTCTCGGGCGATGTGCTCAATGGGTACCTAGCGGCGTTCGACAGCCTGTACTACGGCAACCGGGCACCGCTCGAAGTGTCGAACCACTTCAACCACTCCGATCACGAGGCCTACAACGACGCCGTTGCCGAACTGATGAAGACCGTTTGCAACAAGCCTGAGGTCCAATGCGTGACCTACACCGAGGCGACCAACTGGCTCGATGCGCATGCCGCCCAACTCGCCAACCTCGACGCCGGCAAGTTCACCAAGCTGGCCAAGCCAGGGACATGACGCGCGGCGTGACGGGGCCGGTGCCGCGCCGTCGCTCGATCCGCTATCGCGAGATCGCCGATGCGCTGCGCGCCCGCGTCGGTGCCCACGAGTTCCTCGCCGGCGGTCTGCTTCCATCCGAAGCCGAACTGTCTGCCGACTACGGCGTCTCGCGCGTCACCGTGCGGCGGGCGCTCGAGGTCCTCCGCGACGAAGGTCTGCTCGATGCCCGTCAGGGCTTCGGCTGGTTCGTCGCCGCCAGTCCCGTGAGGCAGGTGCTCGGCCGGCTGGGCACGATCGAGGAGCAGCTAGCGGCGTCGGGGCTTGATCCGGAACGGCGCATCTTGGACTTCGCTTTCGTCGCCGCCCCGAAGCGCGTCGCCGAGGTGTTGCAGTGCGAGCAAGTGCTGCAGGTTCGGCGCATCAACCTTGCCGATGGCCAGCCGTTTGCCCGCGTCACCGTGTGGTGCCCGAGCGAGCTCGGTCAACACCTGTCACGCGCCGACGTCGAACGGTCGCCGTTCTACGAACTGCTCTCGACGCCCTTGGGGAGCGCGACGCAGACGATCGGTGCCGCGGCGGCATCGGCGTCCGACGCCAACGCGCTGCGCATCCCGCCCGGTTCCCCGCTGCTGCGTTGCGAACGGATCACACGCGACACCGGCGGACGTCCGGTGCTGATGAGCGTGCACGTCTTCCCGGCGCATCTCACCGAGTTCGTCGTCGACCTCGCCCGCGCCGAGCCGTCGATGGCGCCGAGCGGGCTCCGACTGGTCGAATGACGCTCGACCACCGTCGTGCCGCGATCGATGACGAGTGTCAGATGATGGTCGCAATGTTGCGATCTCGCGTCCTATGACAAGGCATCGTGCAGTTGGCCCAGGTCGCGATAGTTGCGCGTAAAGGTGCCTGACTTTCGGCTGGTTGCCGAGTACCGCGCCGGCAGCCGTCGCCTATTCTTCCCTTGTGATCGACGGCGGAGACCCCCGAGTACGCATGCGGCTTCAGGACCGCCCCGGGCTTGCGGAACGGGTGCAGACACCCGCGATGGCCTGGAGCATCCATGTGTTCACGGCCACCGGGGTGGTGTTCGGCCTGCTCGGTCTGCTCTCGGTGCTTGACGGCAGCCCTCGTGCCGCACTGCTGTGGCTGATGGTCGCCCAGATCGTCGACGGCCTCGATGGGCCGATGGCTCGGGTCTGCTCGGTGAAGCTCGTCCTGCCACGGATGGACGGCAACGTCTTGGACCTCGTCATCGACTACGTCACCTGTGTCGTCGCGCCAGCGGTGTTCATCCACCAGTTCAACTTGATGCCGCGCTGGTTCTCCTTGCCCGGCGCTGGGCTCGTGATGTTGACGTCGTTGTACTGCTTCGGTCGCCTCGACTTGATGACCGACGACCACTACTTCCGTGGCTTCCCGGCGATGTGGAACTTGGCCGTCAACGTCATGTTCGTCTTGCAGAGCCGGCCGATCGTCAACTTCTTCGTCGTCATCACACTGTCGTTGCTGGTCTTCGCACCGGTCTACGTGCCTCACCCGATCCGCGTTCGTCAGCATCGTCAGGTGACGATTGCCGTGATCGTGGTCTGGCTGGGGACGATGGTCTACCTGACGTGGGTCGTCGGCCAAGGGGGCACGCCGAGGCTCCACTTCTGGGCGGACGCGATCGAGATCGGCGGCGTGCTCTACCTCGCCTGGCTGACGATCGAGCGGACGTACTTGCATCGCAGCGCGTCGGTTGGCTCGCCGGCTACGACAGCGTGACCGGCGTGGCACCGGGTTCGGGTCGACGATGACGTCCGGCGCGAACCTTGCGCCGTAGCGACACCGCCGCCACCGTGCCTAACGTCGCCAGCAGCGCGCCGATCACGATGTAGACGAGCGTCGGCATGCGCCGTCCGGTGAGCAGGATGAAGGTCTCGGGGGCGAGGAACGACGCCGCGGTGAGCACGCCCCAACGTACGGCGCGATCGGCCCGGCGATCGATGAGCGCGCCGACGACGCGCGCTGACGACAGCCCGTAGATGAACGACGTCACCAGCTCGACACCGGCGAAAGCCCAGATGTTGACGCCGTAGCGTTTCACCGTGCGATCGGCGATGAAGACGCGCAGCCCGCCGTAGGCGACCGAGCCGACGATCCACAGCCGCTCCAAGACGCGGCGGCGCGTCGATGGCGGCCCGGTCGTTCGTCGGGCCTGACGCTGGCTAGCAGTGTCTGGCGCGCCGTCTCCCATCGGCTCAGGCTACGGGAGATCGATTGGCGGGCGGTCTGTTCGTGCCGCCGTCCGTCGACCTGGGAGACTTGCGCAGACCGGATGGCCGCTGTGGGGTGGGCCGTGCGAGCAAGATGACGTCCGTACGACAGGACCGGGAGCGCGACGATGAGCGACAGGGTGACGATCTCGACAGTGGGCGGCGTCGCCGACGTCCGGCTCAACCGGCCGGACAAGATGAATGCGCTCGATCCGGCGATGTTCGCGGCGATCATCGAAGCGGGCGAAGCGGTGCGCGCCGATCCTGGTGTGCGCGCCGTGGTGTTGTCGGGCGAGGGGCGTGCGTTCTGCGCCGGACTCGACTTCTCCAGCTTCTCGGCGATGGCCGGCGAACGCGACGCCGGCGACGTCGGTGCGGACACTGTGGACAGCGCGGCCAGCGCGGCGTTGCCCCGCGTCGAGCAGCCTGCCGACTCACCCGTCGCCGCTGCCGGTCAGCATGCCGTCTACGTCTGGCGGATGATCGAAGCGCCTGTCATCGCCGCCGTCCACGGCCACGCTCTCGGCGGCGGCTTCCAGCTCGCTCTCGGCGCCGACATCCGCATCGTCGCGCCCGATGTCAAGATGAGCGTGCTCGAGATCCGTTGGGGCCTCGTGCCTGACATGTGCGGGACGCAGCTCTTGCCCGAGCTGGTCGGCCTCGATGTCGCCAAGGAGCTGACGTTCACCGGTCGGATGATCGATGGCCACGAGGCGGTCCGGCTCGGCGTCGCCACCCGCGTCAGCGAGACGCCGCGCGACGACGCGCTGGCGCTCGCCGCCGAGATCGCAACGAAGAGCCCGCAGGCGACGAAGGGCGCCAAGGCGCTGCTCGAGATGGCCGGCCGCGCCACCTTGGCTGACGGGTTCGCAACCGAGCAGCGCATCATCCGGGCGCTGATCGGTTCGCCCAACCAGGTCGAGGCGGTCAAGGCGTTCTTCGACAAGCGCCCCCCGCAGTTTGCCGACTGACCGCCGCGCTGGCGGCGTCACGCGAGCGGAATACCCACTCGTCGCCGACGTTGCGCTCCGGCTAAGATCGGTCCCCACGGGCCAGCGTCGTCCCGTCCCTAGTCCGCCGCCTTCGGGCCCAGACTGCTGGATGGAACGATGACGAACGAGAATGGTGCGCATCCTGACGCGGGCGCCCAGGCCCGCCGTGGCCTTTACGACCCTCGCTTCGAGCATGACGCCTGTGGCGTGTCGTTCGTGGTCGACGTCAAAGGTCGCGCCACCCGGCGGATCGTCGAGCTTGGCATCGGCGCGCTGTGCAACTTGGAGCATCGCGGCGCCACTGGCGCCGAGGCCGAGACGGGCGACGGCGCCGGCATCTTGGTCCAGATCCCTGACCGGTTCCTGCGCGCCGTGTGCAACTTCGAGCTGCCCGCGGCCGGTGCCTACGCCGTTGGCATCGCCTTCTTGCCGGTCGACGTCAACGACCGCGAGAAGGTCGTCGGCATCATCGAGCAGCTCGTCGGCGAAGAGGGGTTGTCGGTGCTCGGTTGGCGTGACCTGCCGGTCGAGCCCGCGTCCCTCGGTGCCACGGCGCGCCGGGTGATGCCGTTCTTCCGCCAGCTGTTCATCGGTGATCCCGCGGGCACGAGTGGCATCGAGCTCGATCGCAAGGTGTTCGTCGTCCGCAAGCGCATCGAGCATGAGGTCGCCGCGGCGGCGTCGTCGGGGAACGGTGCGTCGGTCTACTTCCCGTCACTGTCGTGCCGGACGATGATCTACAAGGGGATGTTGACCACGCCACAACTGGCGGCGTTCTTCGAGGACCTGCGCGACGCGCGGTTCGAGTCGGCGCTGGCGCTCGTCCACAGCCGCTTCTCGACGAACACGTTTCCGTCGTGGCCGTTGGCCCATCCGTACCGCTACCTCGCCCACAACGGCGAGATCAACACGGTGCAGGGCAACCGCAACTGGATGCGAGCGCGCGAAGCGCTGCTCGCCAGCGATCTGATCCCCGGTGACCTCGAACGCGTCTATCCGATCTGCACGCCCGACGCGTCGGACTCGGCGAGCTTCGACGAGGTCCTCGAGCTGCTCCACCTCGGCGGGCGATCGATGCCTCACGCGATGCTGATGATGATCCCCGAGGCGTGGGAGAACAACGCCGAGATGGACGCGGCGCGGCGCGCTTTCTACCGGTTCCACGCCGCGATGATGGAGCCGTGGGACGGGCCGGCGTCGATGGCGTTCACCGACGGCACTGTGATCGGCGCGGTGCTCGATCGCAACGGCCTTCGTCCCAGCCGCTACTGGGTGACGAACGACGATCTCGTGATCATGGCCTCCGAGGTCGGCGTGATCGACATCGATCCGGCCGCGATCGTGCGCAAGGGACGCTTGCAGCCCGGTCGGATGTTCCTCGTCGACACCGCCCAAGGTCGCATCGTCGGCGACGATGAGATCAAAGACGCGCTCGCCGCCGAACATCCCTACGAGGAGTGGCTCCATGCCGGCGTCGTCCAGCTCGACGACCTGCCCGAGCGCGAGCACATCGTCTACAGCCACGACTCGGTGCTGCGTCGCCAGCAGGTGTTCGGCTACACCCACGAGGAGCTGAAGGTGCTGATCGCGCCGATGGCGCGCAGCGGTGCCGAACCGATCGGCTCGATGGGCACCGACACGCCGATCGCCGTCTTGTCGGAACGATCGCGGTTGCTGTTCGACTACTTCCAGCAGCTCTTCGCCCAAGTCACCAACCCGCCGCTCGACGCGATCCGCGAAGAGCTAGTCACGGCGCTCGGTTCGGCGGTTGGGCCCGAGCGAAACTTGCTCGAACCAACGGCGGCATCATGCCGCCAGTTGGCACTGCCGTTCCCGGTGATCGACAACGACGACTTGGCCCGGATCATCGGCGTCAACGCCGACGGCGACATGAGCGGCTTTGCCGCCAAGGTCGTGCCGGGGTTGTTCAGGGTGAGTGGCGGTGGGCTGGCGTTGAAGCGCGCCCTCGACGCCATCCGTTCGCAAGTCAGCCAAGCGATCGCTGAAGGTCATCGGATCATCGTCTTGTCCGATCGCAACTCCGACGACGCGTTGGCGCCGATCCCGTCGCTACTGCTGACCTCGGCCGTGCACCACCACTTGATCCGCGAGAAGACGCGGACCAAGGTCGGCTTGATCGTCGAGTGCGGCGACGCCCGCGAGGTGCACCACATGGCGTTGCTCGTCGGCTACGGCGCCGGTGCGATCAACCCGTACCTGGCGTTCGAATCGATCGAGGACATGATCAGCGCTGACGACAGTCGCGGCTTGCACGGCCTCGGTGGGATGGACCCGCACAAGGCGATCCGCAACTACATCAAGGCCGCCGGCAAGGGCGTGCTGAAGGTGATGTCGAAGATGGGCGTGTCGACGGTCGCCAGCTACACCGGCGCTCAGATCTTCGAAGCGATCGGCCTCGGCACAGAACTTGTCGAGGAGTACTTCACCGGTACCGTCAGTCGCCTCGGCGGCATCGGTCTCGACGAGCTGGCGGCCGAAGTCGCCGCTCGCCATCGCGTCGCGCATCCCGATCGTCCCGAAGAGCGCAGCCATCGTCAGTTGGAGCTTGGCGGCGAGTACCAGTGGCGCCGCGAAGGCGAGCACCACCTGTTCAACCCCGAGACCGTGTTCAAGCTCCAGCACGCGACGCGGGCCAAGCGCTACGACATCTTCAAGCAGTACACCTCGCTCGTCGACGACCAGTCGACGCGGTTGGCGACGCTGCGCGGCTTGTTCGAGCTGCGCGCCGGCGAGCGGCAGCCGGTGCCGATCGACGAGGTCGAGCCGATCACCGAGATCATCAAGCGCTTCTCGACCGGGGCGATGAGCTATGGCTCGATCTCGGCCGAAGCGCACGAGACGTTGGCGATCGCGATGAACTCGATCGGCGGCAAGTCGAACACCGGTGAAGGTGGCGAGGACTCCGACCGGTTGAACGACCCGCGCCGCCGCTCGGCGATCAAGCAGGTCGCGTCGGGACGTTTCGGTGTGACGAGCGAGTACCTCACGAATGCCGACGACTTGCAGATCAAGATGGCCCAAGGTGCGAAGCCGGGCGAGGGTGGCCAGCTTCCCGGCCACAAGGTCTATCCGTGGATCGCCAAGACGCGGCATTCGACACCGGGCGTTGGGTTGATCAGCCCGCCACCGCATCACGACATCTACTCGATCGAAGACCTCAAGCAGCTGATCCACGATCTCAAGAACTCGAACCCGTCGGCGCGCGTCCACGTCAAGCTTGTCGCCGAGGTCGGCGTCGGCACCGTTGCGGCCGGCGTGTCGAAGGCGAAGGCCGATGTCGTGTTGATCTCGGGGCACGACGGCGGCACTGGAGCGAGCCCGCTGACGTCGTTGAAGCACGCCGGCGCGCCGTGGGAACTTGGCCTCGCCGAGACGCAGCAGACGTTGTTGCTCAACGGGCTGCGCGACCGCATCGTCGTCCAGACCGACGGGCAGATGAAGACGGGGCGCGATGTGATCATCGCCGCGTTGCTCGGCGCTGAAGAGTACGGCTTTGCCACCGCGCCGCTCGTCGTGTCCGGTTGCGTGATGATGCGTGTCTGCCATCTCGACACGTGCCCGGTTGGCGTCGCGACGCAGAACCCCGAACTACGCAAGCGGTTCAGTGGCAAGCCCGAGTTCGTCGTCAACTTCTTCGAGTTCATCGCTACCGAGGTGCGCGAGTGGCTCGCCCAGCTCGGCTTCCGCTCGCTGCGCGAGGCGATCGGCCATGTCGAGCTGCTCGACACCCGCGCTGCGGTCGATCACTGGAAGGCGCAAGGGCTCGACCTGGCCCCGATCCTGGCGGTGCCCGAGAACCCGTACGCGCAGACGATGTACTGCTCGCGTGCGCAGGACCACGGGTTGACCGAAGCGCTCGACCAGGAGCTGATCGCGAGTTGTCAACCAGCGATCCAAGACGGTCAGCGCGTCCAGCTCGTGCACGCCATCTCGAACGTCAACCGCACCGTCGGGACGATGCTCGGCCACGAGGTGACCCGTCAGTGGGGCGGTGCAGGTCTGCCCGACTCGACGATCGAGATCAACTTCGCCGGTTCAGCCGGACAGAGCTTCGGGGCGTTCGTCCCCGCCGGAATCACGTTGCGGTTGGAGGGCGATGCCAACGACTACGTCGCCAAGGGGTTGTCGGGCGGGCGCATCATCGTCCATCCGCCCCGGCTCGCCACCTTCGCTGCGGAGGAGAACATCATCGCCGGCAACGTCATCGCCTACGGCGCGACCGGCGGTGAGATCTTCCTGCGCGGCGTCGTCGGTGAGCGGTTCTGCGTACGCAACTCTGGTGCCGTGGCCGTCGTCGAAGGCGTCGGCGATCACGGCTGCGAGTACATGACCGGCGGGCGCGTCGTCGTGCTCGGTGGCACCGGCCGGAACTTCGGCGCCGGGATGTCGGGTGGCATCGCGTACGTGCTCGATGTCGATGGCACGTTCAACGGACGGCTCAACGGCGAGATGGTTGCGCTCGAAGACCTGGACGGCGACGACATCGGGTTCTTGCGCACGACTGTCGAACGGCACGGCATCTTGACCGGCTCGACTGTCGCGGCGCGACTGCTCGACGACTGGGACGGGAGCATCGGACAGTTCCGCAAGGTGATGCCGAAGGACTACAAGCGCGTCCTCGCCGTGATCAAGATCGCGCAAGCCGATGGGTTGGACGA
>Ga0209069_10000492_pt1 | contig 18158 bp, 14 predicted proteins | sample Str013_2_FD_187202 | JGI IMG/M metagenome (GOLD analysis project Ga0209069, IMG submission 187202) | Freshwater sediment microbial communities in response to fracking from Pennsylvania, USA - Straight Creek_MetaG_SC_2013 (SPAdes) (version 2) | ecosystem: Environmental > Aquatic > Freshwater >...
GCTATCGCGCCCACAAGACCAAGGAACGACCGGCGTCGGGCGTTGCGTCGGCCGGGATCGTGTGACCGAGAGGTCTCGAGAAACAACAATGGCCGGAGTGTCCCTCCGGCCATTGTTGCATCAAGCCACTTGCATCAGCGCAATCGCGTGCAGGTTCGGCGGCAGGATTACACTTTCGAATAGCCCAAACCGGCCAATTCGTTGTTCGTGAACGGCATCTTCTTGTTGCCCTGCGACCGATGACGGCGTCCGTCGTGGGCGGGGTTGGTCTTGAACTTGCAAATCGGGCAGGGCAGATCCTTCTTCTGGCGCACGCCGCCACGAGCACCGCGGCCGGCCGGCGCGCGCTCGCTGATCGAATAATTGTAACCGAGGGCATTCACCTCTTCAATGGCCTCTTCGGCCCGGGTCAGGCCTTCCATCTTGGCCTGGTCGCGCAGCTTGTTCTTCTGATCGTCCAGTTTCTTGATTTGTTCCAGCGCAGTATTAGCCATCGTGTGAACCACCTATCAGGGATCTTGGGTTGAATGAAACTCGGACCGGTCTATTGCGATCGTCAAGTTCAGTTAGATGCTTATTCGGGTTGAAGATCAAGTGCAAGCACTATGTGTATAGAGATAGCGAATGCCGCATCACTTGGTTCGGCGGCGAGACCGCCGACCCGATCTGCAGATGTGGCAATAGGGCACTTTCGGTTAACAAAGGCTTGTGGTTCATCGCGGGCTGTTTCATAGAAGACCGCTCCCGCCCACTGCTCCAGGCCAATCGCGATGTCCAAAGCGCCAGCGTCCAAATCCAAGAAGATCAAGAAGGTCGTGCTGGCCTATTCCGGCGGCCTGGATACATCAATCATCCTGAAGTGGCTCCAGGAAACCTATGGCTGCGAGGTTGTCACCTTCACGGCCGATCTGGGCCAGGGCGAGGAGCTTGAGCCGGCGCGCAAGAAGGCGCAGTTGCTGGGCATCAAGGAGATCTTCATCGAAGACTTGCGCGAAGAGTTCGTGCGCGACTTTGTCTTCCCGATGTTCCGCGCCAACGCGTTGTATGAAGGGGTTTATCTGCTCGGCACGTCGATCGCCCGCCCGCTGATTGCCAAGCGACTGATCGAGATTGCCGAGACAACCGGGGCCGACGCCGTGGCCCATGGCGCCACTGGCAAAGGCAATGATCAGGTGCGCTTTGAACTGACCGCCTATGCCCTTAACCCTGACATCAAGATTATCGCACCCTGGCGCGAATGGGACTTCAAGAGCCGGGAAGATCTGATTGATTTTGCCGAGAAACATCAGATCCCGATTTCCAAGGACAAGCGCGGCGAGGCCCCCTTCTCGGTGGACGCCAATCTGTTGCACTCCTCGTCCGAGGGTAAGGTTCTGGAAGACCCTGCGGTGGAAGCCCCGCCCTATGTCTATATGCGCACCCTTTCGCCCGAGGAGGCGCCGGACAAGCCGACGCTGGTGACAATCGGGTTCAAGCGCGGCGATCCGGTGAGCATCGATGGCAAGGTGCTGTCGCCGGCCAGCCTGCTCACGCGTCTCAACGAACTTGGCCGCGACAATGGCATCGGTCGGCTGGACCTGGTGGAGAACCGCTTTGTCGGTATGAAGTCGCGTGGCGTCTACGAAACGCCGGGCGGCACCATCCTGCAGGTGGCGCATCGCGCCATCGAGAGCCTGACGCTGGATCGCGGCGCGGCTCATCTCAAGGACGAATTCATGCCGCGCTATGCCGAGTTGGTCTATTACGGCTTCTGGTTCAGCCCCGAGCGCGAGATGCTGCAGGCCGCCATCGACAAGAGCCAGGAGCATGTGGAGGGCGAGGTCATGCTCAAGCTCTACAAGGGCAATGTGATCGTGACCGGCAGGAAGAGCGCCAAGTCGCTCTATTCCAATGCGCTCGTCACTTTCGAGGACGATCGCGGCGCCTATGACCAGAAGGATGCCGCTGGCTTCATCCGGCTCAACGCGCTTCGACTGCGCACGCTGGCTGCGCGTCGACGGTCCATGACGTCGTAACGTCCGATCGCAAAGGTACTGGAACTGCCGATCGCGTCAGCTCCCGGCGGTTTCGGGGAACGGGGCATCTCGCAACGTTCATCCCAGGTCGGGTCGACGGAGCCTCGGCTGGCGTCGCTTTCACTTTGCCGGGCCGCTGCCTGGTCGCCCGGTCGCGATTGCCAACACGTCTTTTGCGCGCGGATTGTCCGGGACGAGCGCCAATGATTGCTCAGCGCGAGCCCGAGCATCGTCCATATGGCCTAACCGCAGTGCGGTCAAACTGGCGGCGAACCACGCCATGGCGCGTTGCTGGGTCGTTTCGGCGCCTTTGAGCGCACCTTGGAATGCAACCTCGGCGGTGGCGAAATCACCCGCGCGGAACGCGGTGCGGCCGGTTTCCATCTCAGCAATGTAGTCGCCATCGGCAAGCGCCACAGCGGCGCAAAAGCAGCACAACATGCCGATACAAAGGACGGCAGCGCCGGTGCGCCAAGGTTTCGCTGCCATGCTGTGTCCCCCGCGTTTCGCTAGTCACGACCGCCGGAGCATAGTCGAGGCAGGGGCTGGCACAAGAGGGGGCAGGTCGTCACGCTGCCGTAGCGGCCCCTGGCGCCGGATCGAGATACCGGTCCACCATGAAGCTGGCCAGATCAGTCCGCGCCGGATCAATCTTGAGGCTCTGCTCCAGGCAGTCGATGCCGAAATCTTCGCGCGCCTCCAGCAGCGCTTCGCCAGCGCCGAACCAATCTTCCGCATGCGCTTTGGTCCAATCGGTGCGCGGGGCGAGGGTGAGGGCGTGGCGCAACCGATCGAGTGCTTGGTCGGAGCCTGCGTCCAGCATCGCCATGCCGGCTGCCAAATGCGCACGACCGTCGGTAGCGTGCCAGGCGACGGCGTCCTCATAACGCGCGCTTGCCGCCTCCAGGCCACCATCGAAATAGGCCAGCTTGGCGCGTTCGATAGCGGGGGCGAGGTCGAGGGGATGGCTGGCGGCAGCCGCGTCCAGGTCCAACAGGCGGCGCGTCTCGGGACTGAGTTTGTCATAGGCCGTGCGCCATTGCGGGGCGATCGAGGCGCGCCAGGTGGCATCGAAGATCGTCAACATGCGGCCGAGCGAGGGACCGAGCAAACCTGCGGCCGAGACCGCGACCGGTCCCGGCAGGCCGGGTTCGACGCCAAGGGCAACGAGCCGTTCGGCCAAAGACGGACGGCATGGATCGCCCGATATAGCCAATTCGGCCTGAAGCACGGCCTCGGCCAGTTCCCATTCCGTCATGCGGGGGAGGAAATTTGCCATCTCGCGGTGCGGTTGCAGGTGCGGCTCGGGCGCAATCACTGGTTCCTCGGCGACGCGGCTCCAGTATTCGCGCAGGAAGGCTTGCGCGATGCTCAGACGTTGCAGCGCCGAGGCGACCGTTGCTGCGCCTGCGATTTCAGCGGCATAGCGGTCAGCGGCAAATTCCGCCGTCCGCTCGGTGGCGGCCGACTGGGCCAGGAAGTCGTCGGCAAAGCACCAGATCACGGGTGAAAACACCAGCCGCAAGACCCACGGCTGACGCGGCTGGCGGGCCACGATGTGCTGCCAGATCAGTCGCGCGCGATGTACCGTTGCAGCCTGGTCGCCGGCCCGGCCCGACAGGTGCCCCAACTCATGGGCGAGCAGCACGGCGGCCTCGGCCTTGCTGACGGACTGCAGCAGCGGCAGGCCGATCACGATCTGGCTACGATAGCCGCCGAACAGGCCGCGACTCGGCTGCTGCACGGCCTTGACCGAGAAGCTGTCGGTCAGATAGACGGCATCGATGGCGGGCGCCTTGAGGTAGCTGCGCACCTGTTCGATCAGGGCGAACAATTCGGGCGCGTCGGCAGCGCTGACCGGCTGGCCGTCGGGCTGCTCGAAGCGCACCCAACTGGCCAGGATCAGCAGCACGGCCGGGATCAGAAACAACATGAACCAGGCATGGCCGAGGTGCATCGACTGTTGGCGCACCAACAGGGTCCAGATCATCGCTGCAAACGGGATGGCGACCAGCAGTCCCGCGATCGCCGGCACCAAGATATAGCCGCGCCTGGCAAGACCATTGGCCCGGTCCAGCTCGGTCCAAGGCAAGGCCTGCGCGGCGGCTGTCGCGACCGGGGTGTCAATGGCGGCATCGGCTGCCTTGGCATCGGTCTGGAACATGCAACAACTCCTCGACGCGGACCGAAATACAAGCAATTTAATCGCAAGTGTATCGGTGTTCGGTGAACGAAAGCTTGCGGAATACGGTAAGTAAAGGGTTGACCGGCGTCCTTGGCGCCGTCCCCGGCCAACGAAGCCTTTTACATTGTCCTGCCACAATGGCCGCACTACAACTCATGCGTCGCAGCTGCGTCCGCACATTTCAAACCGTGACGTGATGCACAGCCCGCATGCAAGAAGTGGAGAGCCAAGTGACCTATGTCGGAACCCTGATCGGCGCGGCCCTGGTGGCCAGCGTTGCCTTCGCCGCGCCGCTCGGCGCCGCGCCCATCGCCCCGCAGCTTTCGATCGCGCCCGACACCCTTGTCGTCGAGGCCAAGCTCAAGAAGAAGATATACAGGCCGGCGCCAGCCAAGAAGCCGGCCGTCGCGCCCGCTGGCCCGCAATGCGTCGCCTCGGTGCAGCGCGAAGGCGGTCAGCATGCGATCCAGTCGTTCGCCGAGGCTTCGGCCCGCAACGCCTGGCAGCGCGCCGTGCGCAGTCAATATGGCGAGCGCTACCTCAATCTCGCCATCGCCAAGAACGCCAATCTCAACTGCGTGCCGAGCACCACGGGCCTCTTGAAGCTGTTCCGATGCACTGAAACGGCCGAGCCCTGCAAGCCTGCTGGCGCCTGATCGGCGGCTGTGTTTGAACCGTCCAGCCGCCCGCGCGCGGCTGGACGCACGGTCCTTGGGCACGTTATCATGTGCCCCATCATGGCATATGGCGATGGTTGACGATCCCGTCGACGGGTCCACCGAGGGCCATGCCCTGCCGACGCGCCGGATGGTCTTGCGGGCCTCGGCCGCGGCACTGACAGCGACGGTCGCCGGGGCGACGCCGGGACAGGTGGCGCCCGCTTTGGCGCAGCCAGTGACGGTGACTGTCGCCGACTACATTCTGCTCCGGCTCAGGCAGCATGGCGTCAAGCATCTGTTCGGCATCCCCGCCAAGACTTGCGAGCCGCTCTACCAGGCCCTTGATCGCAGCGACATCAAACCGGTGATCTGCGCCTCCGATCTGGAAGCGGGCTACGCGGCGGATGGTTACGCACGCATGACGGGCTTGGCCGCAGTCGCGGTCGCACGCGGCGTCGGCACGCTCAGCTTGGCCAACGCCATTGCCGGCGCCTATGCCGAGCGCAGCCCGGTGGTGCTGATCAACGGCGGCCCATCGGGTGAGGAATTGGCCGCGCAGAGCACCCTTGGCGTTCTTTATTCCCATTCCCTTGGCGAACTCCCCGACGGCGCCGGCACACACAAGACCACCGACTTGGCCGTGTTCGCCCAGCTGACCGCCAAGGCGGTGCGCATCGAGCGCGCCGCCGATGCCCCCGACCTGGTTGATGGGGCCATCGCCGCGGCGCTGACGGCCGCGCGTCCGGTCTACATCGAGGTGGCGCGCGAGGCCTGGGACGGCACGTGCCGGCTGCGCACGCAATCGCTGCACCCCGTCCCGCTGGCCACGGGCAATGAAGCCGATCTGGCCCGCAAGATTCTGGCTCGGCTGCAAGGCGCGCATCGGCCGGCGCTGCTGCTCGGCGTGGAGCTGCAGCGCTACCGTCTTGCTACCAAGGCGGACGACCTGGTCCGGGCCCTGAAGGCGCGTTACGCCACCACACTTTTGGCCAAATCGGTGATCGCCGAGGATACGCCCGGCTTTGTCGGGGTGCATGACGGCGCGCATCCCTCGCCGATCGTGCGCGCGGCCATCGACGGCTCCGACGCGTTGCTGACACTCGGCTGCGTCTACGAGAAACTGCATGGCGCCATGATCGCGGCCACCAGGACCACACGCATGCGCGTTGCCGAGGGCAAGGTCTGGCTGCCTGGCGCGGGAGCTGTCGATGCGGATCTGTCCGCGCTGCTAGACGCGCTGTTGGCCCAGCATGCTCAGGACTATCACCGGCCGTTGCGCTCGGCTCCGGTGGCCGCTGCGGCGGCTTATCATCCGCGCCCGCCGCTGGTTGAGGCGGGGTTGACCTATGACGAGATCATCGCGGGCGTAAACGGCGTGCTGGACGCTTCGTTCGTGGTCATGACCGACACCAGCCTCATCTCCTATCTGGCCGGTGAGCTGAAGGTGGTGGGCACCAACGCCTTCGTCGCCAACGCCATCTGGCAGTCGATCGGTTTCACGGTCGGCGCCGCGCTGGGCGTGGCCAAGGGTGGCACGCGGCGGCCGCTGGTCATCGTGGGCGATGGCGGTTTCCAGGAAACCTGCCAGTCCATCGCGACGCTGGTCCGGCATCAGGCGCCCGCTATCGTCATTGTGTTGGACAATGGCGTCTATGGCATCGAGCAGTTCCTGATCTCGGCCGACTATTTCAAGCGCACGGGTAACGCGCCGCTGCCAGTGCTGGATATTCCGCGTTGGGACTATGTGGCGCTGGCCAAAGCCATGGGCATGCCGGCGGAGCAGGCGATGCTGGTTGCAACGCCTGCGGAATTGGCCGCGGCGTTAACCGCTGCGCGCGCCAACAGTGGTCCAGCCTTGATCCACGCCCGCATCCGGCGTCATGATCTGCCGGGAAATGTGCGGGTGTAAAATCGGGGGTACCATGGCTGGCAACTTGGATGGGACGCCCACGCGGCGCCGGCTGCTGCAACTCGGCGTGGGCGCGGCACTGGGGGGCGTGGCGCCGGCGATCGTTGGTACGCGGACGGCCTCGGCCCGGCCCTTGCGCAACGGCCAACTGCTGCCAGTGCCGCAACTCGGGCGGCGTGGGTCGTATACGGTGGTCGCCGGGCTACGCCCGTTCCGCTCAACCGGCGTCCGGCTGGAACTCGACCCGCTGCTGGGCCGCGACCAGGGCAAGCACGTCATCCACAACTACGGCCACGGCGGGGCCGGCATCACGCTCAGCCTGGCCTGCGCGGCCCGTGTCGCCAGGCTGGTGACGACGCTCGGCGGCCACGGCCCGGCATTGAAAATCGCCGTGATCGGCTCCGGCGTCGCCGGTCTTACCGTGGCGCGCGACTTGATGGACCTGAAACCCAGGCCGCACCTGCGCATTCTCACCCGGGACCAGTCGATCGAAGGATCGACGTCCTGGATCGCGGGCGGCCAGTTTGCACCGTCGGGTATCCTGCGCGCCTATCACGACAACCCCCAGGAATTACGCGACCTGGTGCGCGAGGCCTTTGTCCGCATCAAGGGATTCAGCATCGCCCGACGTCAGGCCTACGGCATCCGCCAACGCTTCAACTATTCGCTCGCCGATGTCGAAGACCTGAAATTCTCGTCACAGATTATCGGCTCACCAAATATAGGCAATCTGCCTTTCGACGGGCTCAAGACCCACGATCAAGGCTACGAATACAACACCTGGCTGATCGAACCGCAGCTGTTCCTGCCACAGCTGCTGCGCGAGGTGCGGGCCATGGGCGGGCGCGTTCAGTGGGGGCATCCCGTCACCAGCATGTCGGATCTGCTGCAGCTGCCCGAAACCGTGATCATCAACTGCTCCGGGCTCGGCTCCTACGATCTGGTGGGCGACCACACGCTGTCGCCGATCGAGGGGCAGCTGGCCGTGCTCAACAATCCGCATGGGACGATGAATTACTTTGTCAGTGGCGGCTGCGGCGGCGCGACCTCCTATATGTTCTGCCGCAGCAAGGACATCGTGATCGGCGGCTCCACGGACACCCGGCCGATTGGCCCTGGCCGCATTCCGGTGGCGCGCGTCGATCCGGGAACGGCGCAAGAGATCGTTACCAGGATGATGAACTTTCTTGCAGGGCGGCTGGAGCGGTGTTGAGAGGGACTCGGGACTAGGGACTAGGGACAAGTGTTCTGGCACTATCATATAGTACCTGCCCAAATCGTCATCCCCGCGTAGGCGGGGATCCAGACAACCCAAGGCTGCGCTCAGAAGGCGATCCAAATATCCTTGCGTTGGCAATGACTTTGGAACGACCACGCGCTCGGCTCACACGACCCTGTCTGGCCCCCCGCCTACGCGAGGGTGACGATAGTGAGGGTACCTTATGAAAGAGCCAGAACACTAGTGACTCGGGACTCGCGACTCGCGACTCGACAACGCCGAAGGCGTCTTTTCCTCTCCCCCAGTTTTGGGGGAGAGGATGTCGCCCGAAGCGCCCTGGCGCTGAGGAATCAGCGACAGGTGAGGGGCAGGAGCTTGCTCCGTACCCTGCGCGAAAAAGTCCGGAGCCAGGTCCCACGCATAGCGGCGTGGGCAGAGGAAAGGGCATTGCCTACTTCCGCTCCTGAGCGCGGCGCAACGCTGCGGCCAACGGTCCGTCGGCTTCCTTTCCGGCGCCCGGCGGCGGGGCGGACTGCATTTTCTGCGGCGACGGCGATTTCGCGCCCGTCCCGCGCCCGGCATGATCCGTTCCCGTCTCGATGACGCCCGACTTCATGGTCAATGCGATGCGTTTGCGCGCCACATCCACCTCTTTGACGCGCACCCGCACCACATCGCCCGCCTTCACTACCTCGCGCGGATCCTTGATGAAGCGATCGGCCAGTTCGGAGATATGCACCAGCCCGTCCTGATGCACGCCGATGTCAATGAAGGCGCCGAAGGCAGCGACGTTGGTCACCACCCCTTCCAGCTGCATGCCGGGCGTCAGGTCGCCGATCGCCTCGACACCCTCCGTGAACGTCGCGGTCTTGAACTCCGGGCGCGGATCGCGGCCGGGTTTTTCCAGCTCAGCCAGGATGTCCTTCACCGTTGGCACGCCGAAGTCGCTGTCGGCAAAGGTCTCGGGGCGGAGTGTCTTCAGGAAGGCCTTGTCGCCGATGATGGAATGCAGCGTCCGCCCCGATTGCTTGGCGATCTTCTCGGCCACGGGGTAGGCCTCGGGGTGTACCGATGATCCGTCGAGCGGATTGCTGGCGCCCAGGATGCGCAGGAAGCCGGCGGCCTGCTCGAAGGCCTTCGGCCCCAGGCGCGGCACCTTCTTAAGGGCCGTGCGGGTCTTGAAGGCGCCGTTCTCGTCGCGGAAGGCAACGATGTTGGAGGCCAGCGTCTGGTTCAGACCAGACACGCGCGCCAGCAGCGGAGCCGACGCGGTGTTGACATCGACGCCGACCGCGTTGACGCAATCTTCCACCGTGGCGTCCAGCGATTTGGCCAATTGCGGCTGATCCACATCGTGCTGGTACTGACCAACGCCGATGGCTTTCGGCTCGATCTTGACCAGTTCGGCCAGCGGGTCCTGCAAGCGCCGCGCGATCGACACCGCCCCGCGCAAGGACACATCGAGGTCCGGGAATTCCTTGGCCGCCAGTTCGCTCGCCGAGTAGACCGAGGCGCCGGCTTCCGACACCACCAGCTTGGAGAGTTTCAGCTCCGGCATCTTGGTCATCAGCTCACTGACCAGCTTGTCGGTCTCGCGGCTGCCGGTGCCGTTGCCGATGCTGACCAGTGTCACCTTGTGCTTGAGGCACAGCGCGGCCAGGCTGGCCAGCGAGCCGGTCCAATCCTTGCGCGGCTCGTGCGGATAGATCACTGTAGTGTCGAGCAGCTTGCCGGTCTCGGCGGTCACGGCAACCTTCACGCCGGTGCGGATGCCGGGATCGAGCCCCAGCGTCACGCGCGGACCGGCGGGTGCGGCGAGCAGCAGGTCCTTCAGGTTGGAGGCGAAAATCCGGATCGCCTCGGTATCGGCGCGCTCCTTCAGCCGGCTGATCAGATCGGATTCCAGCGAGGTCGAGAGCTTGGTTTTCCAGGTCAGCCGCGCGGTTTCCGCCAGCCAGCCATCGGCCGGACGGCCACGCTCGGCGATGCTGTTGGCCGCCATTACGGCGTTCACCGCCGGATGCGCCTGTCCCTCGGCCACTGGCAGATCCACGTCAAGCCGCAGGATGCCCTCGTTGCGGCCACGCAGCAGCGCCAGGATGCGGTGCGAGGGAAGCTCCTTGGGGGTCTGAGAAAACGCGAAATAGTCGGTGAACTTCTCACCCTCGGCCTGCTTGGCCTTCACCACCTTGGAGGCCAGCACCCCGCCCGACCACAATTTCTCGCGCAGGTTGCCGACCAGCTTGGCATCCTCAGCAAAGCGCTCCATCAGGATGTGGCGGGCGCCTTCGAGCGCAGCATCGGCGTCTGCAATGGCTTTCTCGGCATTCACGAATTTGCTGGCTTCGGCTTCCGGCTTGAGAGTCGGGTTGGCAAGGATCGCCAACGCCAGCGGCTCCAGCCCCGCCTCGCGCGCGATCATGGCCTTGGTGCGGCGCTTCTGCTTATAGGGTGCATACAAATCTTCCAGCGCCACCTTGGTGTCCGCCGCCTCGATGGCGCGCTTCAGCTCGGGCGTCAGCTTGCCCTGCTCCTCAATGCTTTTCAGCACCGCCACGCGCCGGTCTTCCAACTCCGTAAGATAGCCCAGCCGCTCTTCGAGCGTACGCAGCTGGGTGTCGTCCAGCCCGCCCGTCTTCTCCTTACGGTAGCGCGCGATGAACGGGACGGTCGCGCCTTCCTTGAGAAGCTCGATGGTGGCATCGACCTGCGCAACTGCGCACTTCAATTCATCGGCGATGCGTTGCGGGATCGATTTCATCAGTGGGCTCCATTCTTCTTGTTGGCTGTCGCCGCGCGCACCGCCGGGGCAACTTTGGTCGCGAACAATTCGATCGAGCGCAATAGCTTGTCGTGGTCGACGTGCCCGACGGTCATCTGCATCAGATAGCGCGCATTGCCGAAATGCTCATGCTGGGCGAGTATTTTCTCGATCACCTGGTCGGGCGAGCCGACCAGCAGATGCCCGCGCGGGTCCATGCCCTGGTTGAACTGGGCGCGGTTGCCCGGCGGCCAGCCGCGCTCGCGGCCGATGCGATCCATGGACTCCCGGTAGGTGGGATAGAAGGCCTCGGCCGCAGCCTCCTGCGTATCGGCGATGAAGCCATGGGCGTTGATGCCGACCGGCAGCGCGGCGGCATCGTGCCCGGCCTCGTTGGCCGCATCGCGATAGAGATGCACCAGCGGCGCAAAGCGCTCCGGCATGCCGCCGATGATGGCGATGGCCAGCGGCAAGCCGAGATAGCCCGCCCGCGCCACCGATGCCGGCGTGCCGCCCACCGCGATCCACACCGGCAGCGGGTTTTGCAACGCGCGCGGGTACACCGGCTGGTTGTCGAGCGGCGCGCGCAGTTGCCCCTGCCAGGTTACGCGCTCGGTCTCGCGGATCGCCAGCAGCAGCTCCAGCCGCTCGGAAAACAGCTGATCATACTGATTGAGATTGAAGCCGAACAACGGGAAGCTCTCAATGAAGGAACCTCGCCCGGCCATAATCTCGGCCCGGCCGCCCGAGAGCAGGTCGAGCGTGGCGAACTGCTGATAGACGCGCACCGGATCGTCCGACGACAGAACGGTGACCGCACTGGTGAGCCGGATGCGTTTGGTGCGCGCGGCAACCGCCGCCAGCATCACCGGCGGGGCCGATGCGCCGAAGTCCGCCCGGTGGTGCTCGCCGATGCCGAACACATCCAGCCCGAGCCGGTCGGCCAGTTCGGCTTCCTCCAGCATCTGGACAAAGCGCACACGCGTGCGTTCCGCCCAGCCCTCGGGCGGGCCCTGAGGCGTCTCGACGAAGGAGTAGATGCCTAGCTCCATGGCGCGGGGTCCTTTGGGGGAGGGGCGAATCTGTGATTGGCAATCTAGCGCTGCGGTTCGGCGAAGGCCAACTGGCTACCCCACCCGTTCCAAAAACCGCAGCACCGCCTCCTTGAACCTGTGATCGCCGACCGCCCGCATATGGTCGCGGTCCTCGATCACGAACGCCTCCGCCCCCGGGATCAGCGCCGCCAGCTCGCCGGCCGAGCCGCCGATCACATCCTTGTCGCCCACCGCCACCAGCACGGGTACGCTCAGCGCCGCGACCATCTCGGCCGTGATCGGCTCGCGGCTCGACAGGATGCAGGCGGCAAGCGCCTTCAGATCGCTCCCGGTCGTCTCCGCGAAGGCCCGGAACGTGCGTGCCGTCGCGTTCGTCACATCCTCCAGCGAGGGCGCCAGCAACGCCGCCGCGATCGGCCGCGTGCCGGCCAGGCCGCGGATCATGTTGATGCCCAGACCGCCGAACACCGCCGAACGAACACGCGCCGGCTGCATCAGGCCCATGAACGCAGTCACCCGCGCGCCCATGGAATAGCCCATGACATGCGCCTGGCTGATCCCCAGATGATCCAGCAACCCGAACCCATCTCCCGCCATCAGGCGCGGGCCATATGCGGCGTCGTCATACAACTTGGCGCTCTGGCCATGGCCGCGGTTGTCCAGCGCCAGCACGCGGTGGCCGGCGCGCGTCAAGGTGCGCACCCAGCCCGGATCGACCCAATTGGCGACCACATTGGACGCGAAACCATGGATCAGCAGGATCGGCTGCTTGCCTGGTTCTCCCGCCCCCTCGTCGATGAAGGCGATGTCCACGTCCCCTGAGTTGAAATGCTGCATCTGGAGTGCCACAAGAGGCTCCTATGAAGGTGATGCGCGGCGCACGCGCCACGGCAGCTCGGTTCAAGGACTCATACCATGGCAGCTTCGCTCGTCCCGCATTTCTGCAACGACCTGGGCGTGGCCAAGATCGCCATTGGCGTGTCGGAATTCCAGTGCATGGGCGCTCGTCCGCCGTTCGATCATCCGCATGTCTATCTGGATATGGGGACTGACCAGGAATCGATCTGCCCGTACTGTTCGACGCATTATGTGCATGATGGCAAGCTGAAGGCGAGCGAGACCGATCCGCCGGGCTGCCTGTTCGACGCTACCAAGCAAGCAGCTTAGCCCAGTCGCGTGGCTCATCCGATTCTGATATCGGGCGCCGGCATTGCAGGGCTGGCTGCGGCCATCGCGCTGACAGCCAAGGGTTTCTCTGTCCGCGTGTTGGAAAAACGCAAGGAGTTTTCGGACGCCGGCGCCGGCATCCAGATTGGCCCCAATGGCGTCAAGGCGCTTGCCGCGCTCGGGCTGCGGGAGGCGGTCGAGCTGCGTGCGTTCCGTCCCACGGCGCTGGGCATTCACAGCGCGACAACTGGCCGGACCCTGACGCGGTTCGGGCTCAATCCGGCGACCGAACGGCGTTTTTGCGCGCCTTATCTGACGCTGTTGCGCTCCGACCTGCAGAGCGTGCTGCACGATGCGGCTCGCGCGGCCCCGGGCGTGACGATCGTGACCGATTTTGAGGTCTCCGCATTCGACTCCAAGGCTGACGACGTCACTGTGTCCTCCCCGGATGGAGGGCGTGAGAGCGGTTCGGTGTTGATCGGCGCCGACGGTCTGTGGTCCCAGATCCGGCTTGCTCAAAAGAATCCTGTGCCAGTGGCCAGTGGCTACGCCGCATTCCGTGCTCTGACGCCGCGCACCACGGTCTTGGACGGTCCTCCAACGCCCTTCTGCGCCCCTGATGTCGGGCTCTGGCTTAGTCGTTCGGTTCATGTGGTGCACTATCCCGTTTCTCTGGGCGAGCTGCTGAACATCGTCGTGATCGTGAAGGCGCCCTCCGGATCTTACGACTGGGACCAAGCCGGCGCGCCCGCCGACCTCGCTCCGCATCTGGTCGGCTGCGCGCCCGCTCTGGTCGCAATGCTGCGCAGCATTCCCGAGTGGCGGCGCTGGAGCGTCTTCGCGCAGCCTTGTGATGGTCCGTGGGCGTCTGGCCGAACCCTGCGCATCGGCGATGCCGCGCATCCGATGCTGCCGTTCCTGGCTCAGGGCGCGGTCATGGCGTTGGAAGATGCCGTAGTCCTGGGCGACACGCTGGCTGACACCCCCGACGATCTGCTACCGGCCTTGGCCCGCTTCGAGTCCCTTCGCCGCCGCCGTGTCGCGCGGGTTGTCCAGGCCTCGCAGCGCAACGGCATGATCTATCACATGAGCGGCCCTGCCGGGGTCGCACGGGATTTTGCGCTGCGCTGGCTACGGCCCGAAAACTTGCTCATACGCTTCGATTGGCTTTATGGCTACGATGTAAGGCGTACGGAGTAATTCGACGCGGCCCACGGCATCCTAGGGTTGGCCCGGCAAATACCCAGTTCCGTAGCGCTGGGCAGTCGATTTATTTTGGTCCGGCATCCCTCCTGGAGGCCACAATGTTCTGGCGCAAGCGCTCCAATCTCGATCCCGCAGACGAGACCTGGCTGATCTCGTGCTGGGGCTGGCTCGATCGCACGCTGGGGCCGGTGACACGGGCAGGCCACCCGGGACTGGTGATCGGTGATGCCGCGACCTTTCCTCCGACCCGCCGCACGGGCGAGGCCTATGTGCGCACCTATCTCGACATCCTGCAGCGCCTCTACGGCATCGCCGACTGGCCGGTGCATCTCGAGGCGCAAGGTCGGCGCGCCAAATTGCCCGAAAGCGTGGCCTTCGGCGCCACGACCAGCGCTGGGGCGCTTGGTACGTTTTCGGACCGCGCCAATGGCGCCCGCATCACCTACGACCCGGCCTTGCCGCGCCACCCCATCAAGCTGATCGCGGTGTTGGCGCATGAACTTGCGCACTACCGCCTGGCGGCAGTTGCCGGTGATCCGCCGGGCGGGCGCGCGATGGCCGAGTTCGCCACCGACCTTGCGGTCGCGCACGAAGGCCTGGGGCTGTTCGGCGTCGATGTGGCGCGCAGCTTCATGGGCTTCACCGACTATGACCGCCAGGGCTGGAAGCACGAGAACATCGGTTATCTAACGGAAAACCACTGGACTTTCGCGCTGGCGCTGTTCTCGCATCAGCGCGCCCTGCCGGCCGCCCAGCTGAAGCCGCATTTGAAGCCCTATCTGTTCTCCAGTTTTCGCACCAATCGCGCCTACATCGACGCTAATCCCGGGCTTTTGACGCCACCCGAGGAGGAGGCCTGAGGCGTCAGGGAGCCGCTCAATGAACGACGACGTGTTGATCGGACTGCGTTTTGAGGTGTCCGGCGGGCTTGGGCGCATGAGCGGGCGCGTGGTCGGCCGGACCGGCACGCTCTATCTGGTGCAGAAGGATGGGGCCGAGCATCTGGAGCTCTTGGAACTCGATGATCTGCGGCCGGCCAAATTCTTTCGCGAGCGAGTGGTTGCGATTGCCGCCAGCGTTGCCGCTCTCGCCGAGGCGCCGCCGGCCGAAACGTCAAGCGCCGAACCGCCGCGCCGCAAACTCGCCGACCAGATCCGCAAGCATCTGGCGAGCGAAAGCTGATCCCCTGCGGCCCTGGCCTGTCCAAGTCCCTGCCCGACCGGGGACTATCGAGCGACTTTGACCTGCTATTGATTTCACAGAACCGGGCTTCCGCCTATTTGAACCGCGTCGTATTGTGACAACCGCCTGTGCCGCAATCGCGGCCGCCCTTGTGATTGGCGCTTGGCGGGCCGAGCGTATTGACACCATCCAGAGCATGCGTCGGGAAGGAATGGCAGTGCTGGCAGGTGCCGGTAACGTAGCTGTGCTTGGCCGCGTTCATGATCACGCCGGTCCAGGCTGCCACGGTGTGGCAACCCTCGCAATAGGTGGTGGTGGTCATATGAGCCGCCGTATGGGTGCTGGCCTTGACGCCGTTGTGGCAGCTGACGCAGGCGCCCACCACATAGGCGTGCTTGGCCGCCGTCATGGTTACCAGCTTCCAGAGCGTGGTGACGTGGCAGCCCTCGCATTGGGTGGTGGTGGCGATGTGTGTGACTGTCTGGCCGCTGGCGACGGTGCCGTTGTGGCAGGAATAACAAGTGCCGATCACATCGGCATGGTTCACCGGCGCCGGCTTCCAGGCCGAGGTGACGTGGCAATCGGCGCAGGCGGTCGTGGTCTTGATGTGCGTCAGCGACTTGCCCGTAGCCTTCGTTCCATCGTGGCAGGAGACGCAGGTTCCCATGACCTGGGTGTGATCCACATGCGCGCCAGTCCAGGCGGTGTTGACGTGGCAGGCCTCACACAGATTACTGGTGGTGATGTGCGCGACGCTCTTGCCCGTGGCCTTCAAAGTGTCGTGGCAGCTGAAGCAGGCGCCTTGGGCTTCGGTGTGGGCGAAGTGCACGGTGGTCCACAGCGTCGTGACGTGGCAGGCGCCGCAATTGGCGGTGGTGGCCAGGTGGGTTGCGCTCTTGCCGGTGGCCAGCGTGCCATTGTGGCAGGACTGGCAGGTGCCGTTCACCTGGGTATGGTCGAAGTGAACGGTGGTCCAGAGCGTCGTCACATGGCAGGTGTCGCAGGCGTTGGAGGTCTGCAGATGGCTTGGCGCCTTGCCGGTGGCTGTGGTGCCATTGTGGCAGCTGACGCAGGTGCCCGTGACAGCCGCATGGTCGAAGTGAATGGTGGTCCAGGCCGTGGTCACGTGGCAGCTGTCGCAGGTGTTGTTCGTGGCCAGATGGGCGAGGGGCTTGCCGGTGGCCTGCTTGCCGTCATGGCAGCTGGCGCAGGTGCCACTCACAACCGAATGATCGAAACGGATGCTCGTCCAGTTGGTGGTGTTATGGCAGTTGTCGCAGGTGTTGGCCGACGCGATGTGCCCGACCTTCTTGCCCGTGGCCGTAGTGCCGTTGTGGCACGCGACACAGGCGCCGATGGCCTGCGTATGATCCATGTGCCGCGTGGTCCAGCTGGAGCTGACGTGGCAGTTTTCGCACAGCGTGGTCGAGGCGATGTGGGCGGCGGCCTTGCCAGTGGCGTTGCGGCCATTGTGGCAGACCACGCAGGGACTGGCAGTCTGGCTATGGTCGAAGTGGACTGTGGTCCACACCGTCGTCACATGACAGCTCTCGCACAGATTGCTCGACGGGATGTGGTTGGCGGTCTTGCCAGTGGCCAGGCGTCCGTTGTGGCAGCTGACGCAGGCGCCGATGGTCTGGGTATGGTCGAAGTGCCGGGTGGTCCAGTTGGCCGTCACGTGGCAGCTGTCGCAGAGATTGGACGTCGGGATGTGTACGGCTGATTTGCCGGTGGCCTTGGCGCCGTTGTGGCAGGCAAAGCAGGGCTGCGAAATGTTGGCGTGGTTGAACTTGGCCGGGGTCCAGGCGGCGGTGGTGTGGCAGTCGCTGCAGACATTGCCGGTCGGCAGATGGGTCGGCGACTTGCCAGTGGCTTGTCGGCCGTTGTGGCAACTGACGCAGGCGCCGAGCGCCTGGCTGTGCAGGAAATGCAGCGTCGTCCAGTTGGTGGTGACGTGGCAGTTGCCGCAAAGAGGGGTGGTCGCGATATGCGTGGTCGACTTGCCTGTCGCGCGCTTTCCGTCATGGCAGGTGACGCACGTGCCGATGGCTTGGGTGTGATCGAAGTGCACCGCCTTCCAACGCGTGGTGACGTGGCAGCTATCGCACTGATCGGTGGTGGTGATGTGGTTCGGCGCCTTGCCGGTGGCGATGGTGCCGTTGTGGCAGCTGACGCAGGCGCCCGAGACGGCGGAGTGGTCGAAATGGATGTTGCGCCAGCCGCTGACCACATGGCAGGCGTCGCAGGCGGCGGCGGTCTGAATGTGCTTGGCCGGCTTGCCGGTGGCGCGCTTGCCGTTGTGGCAGGCAGCGCAGGGACCAGTAACCTGGGCATGGTCGAAGTGACTGGGCTTCCAGGCGGTGGTGGTGTGGCAATCGCCGCAGGCCGCGGTGGTCGGCAGATGGCTGGGCGTCTTGCCGGTCGCCTGCGTGCCGTTGTGGCAGGTGACGCAGGCGCCGTTGGCCTGGGAATGGTCGAAGTGGATGGTTTTCCAGTTGGCCGTGACGTGGCAATCGCCGCAGGCCGCCGAAGTCTGCAGATGGTTCGCCGGCTTGCCGGTGGCGCGCAGGCCATTGTGGCAGCTGGAGCAGGGCCCGCTGGCCTGACTGTGATCGAAATGGATCGACGACCAGTTCGTAACAACATGGCAGTCCTGGCAGGCCGCCGAAGTTGGCAGATGAGTAACCGCCTTGCCCTTGGCCGATAAGCCATTGTGGCAGCTGGCGCAGGTTCCAAGCGCCTGCGTGTGATCGAAGCGCGCGGTCTTCCAGGTGGTCTGAACGTGACAGCTGTCGCACAG
>Ga0209069_10000493_pt1 | contig 18158 bp, 16 predicted proteins | sample Str013_2_FD_187202 | JGI IMG/M metagenome (GOLD analysis project Ga0209069, IMG submission 187202) | Freshwater sediment microbial communities in response to fracking from Pennsylvania, USA - Straight Creek_MetaG_SC_2013 (SPAdes) (version 2) | ecosystem: Environmental > Aquatic > Freshwater >...
TCCCTGGCCATTGTAATTTGCCTGGCAGTTTCCGCAAAAGCCCAGTTGCCCCCCGTTCGCACATCAGATCCAGCAGTTGCACCTTCATCTGGCACTGCTGCCGCAACAGCCCCCACACGCAGCAGCGACAATGCAAGAACAACCAGCGCAACCACTGCCAGCCAGTCTGCGCCAACACGCAAGAGTGATCTTGGCGGGGCAACAACTGCCGGCAGCAACAACGCAACCACAACAAACGCCGGCGCAGCAGTGCAGGCAGCACCTGTACGCAAGAGTGATCCTGCCAGTGCAGCGCCTTCTGGCAACAGCAATCAAAAAAACACGGTGCCCGGCAAACCCGTCAATCCATCGGAACAACCAGCGCCAGCAAACAATGCAGCCAATGCTGCAGTACCTGCAGCAGCATCCGTCGTACAAAACAAATGACAGTAGCTGCTTTGCATTTAAAGCATACAAACGAAAGGGCCATTGGTACCCTTTCGTTATTTATAATAACCTGCATCTTCTTTTGCTTCCTTCCACCATCATCAACTCCCCTGCTGATGGCCATCATTTTTTGCTGAACCCTTACACGGTAGCTTTATGGGCATCAGACAAAACTATCATTGCCTGCATTTATAATCTTCTGGCATTGAAACTTTGTCATTAAAAAACCAACGCAAAAAATCATGAAAACAATTGTTGCAGCCACCGATTTTTCAGAAGATTCCCTCAACGCAGTGGAGTATGCCGCAGACATGGCCAGCGCCATTGGCACCTGCCTGTTACTGGTAAATGTTTGCCCCTACCCTGTTACAGTAAATGAGCTGCCCTTACCGTTTTACAGCATGGAAGAAATAAATTCATCTGCAGAAAAAGAGATGCAATTGCTAAAGGATAAAATAGCTGCAAGAACAGGGGGGCTCCTAAAAATAGATACCGTGGTGCAGCAGGGCGACATTATAAAAGGCATTATTGACAGCTGCGAAAACCAAAACACATTTGCTGTGGTAATGGGCCGCAGCAACAGGGGCTCGCTGGAAAGAATGCTGGTTGGCGACACCAATATTCCGGTCATGCAAAAACTGGAATACCCACTGGTGACTGTTCCCTCCGGAGTACATTTTAAGGGCTTGCGCAATATTGGCCTGGCCTGCGATTTCAGGCATATCATTGAAGCATTGCCCGTGATAGAAATCAAAAAAATATTGAAAAAAACCGATGCCAGTTTGCATGTATTGCACGTAAGCAACGGTAATAACGGTATCCATGGTTCAAAAAAAATAGAAGCTTCCGGCTGGTTCCAGGAACTGATGAGCGATCTGAACCCGCATTACCATTTTATAAAAGGCACCGATACCGAAGCGGAGATCATTGAATTTTCAGACCGGCTCGACCTGGATTTACTCATCGTTATTCCCAAAAAACATGATCTGATGGAAAAAATCTTCCGACACAGCCATTCTAAACGCCTGGTGCTGCAGGCACATGTACCAGTGATGGCCATTCACGAATAAACAATCCAGACGCCAATAAATATGACCGGCATTTTTCAGTAAAGACGCGCAGCAACCACATTACAAAATAAGCAGACATTTTACCGTCTGCTTCTCTTTTTTCTCTATTGCGTTGTGGCATGGCAAACATTTATACAGAACCCGGATCAGTACCCGCATCGCTGGCTTCAAACATAGCCAGTTTGGTTTTAATGTGCTGTATAAGTTCGTCTAACCGCTGCCGCTGAGTTTCCAGTTTCTCTTTCACCATTTGCAGCTTTTCTTTTTTGCGATTGCCATTCAGCAATGCCGCTGCCCGGTTTAAATCTCTCGCCAGTTTTTTGCGGGTAACAGCACCTTTTTGGGGCGCCAGCAAAAGACCGAGTGTACCGCCGGTAGCCACCCCTGCAAGTGCAAGCATTTTAGTGGATGTTTTCATAACCTGTATTTTTCGTAAAGCTAGGATCAGCAAGTGCTTCCTGCAATGATACCCATCAGGCTGAACACTGATCCAACCGGCCTGCAGGTAGCTGCAAATCAACCCATCTTTCAACACATTTTTTTTAAGGCGCTAATAATAATATTACTTTATAAAATATCAGTGTTGTTTCGATGTTGAATAAATAAGTTCTTCGAAATTGTTGTCTGTATTGGGTTTGAGCGGATTTTTCAATGGGAACGATTTGAAATTTGCAAAATATTGACTTGTTTTAAAGTATTGACAATCAATATTTATGAATCAAGGCAAATATGTATTCTCACAGTTAATGGAACTTGTTTCACATAAAGCATTTAACGCTTGCGTTGATCGATACAAAGGCGATTTTAAATCAAAGCAATTTTCCTGTTGGAAACAATTTCTTTGTATGGCCTTCGGTCAATTAACCCATCGGGAAAGCTTATCTGATACAATAGTTTGTTTAGGTGCAAATGCGGGTAAGCTTTATCATTTGGGGATTGGTCAGGCTATTACAAAAAGTACTTTATCTAATGCTAATGCAAGTCGGGACTATAGGATTTTCTCAGAGATAGCAATGATTTTAATTGCGGAAGCAAAATCATTGTATCTAAACGAAAGTGAACTTGAAGTGGATCTTAAAAACAATGTATTCGCAATAGATGCCACCGTTATTGATGTTTGTTTATCTGCATTCAGTTGGGCAAAATTCAGAAAAACAAAAGGTGGAGTTAAGGTTCACGTTCAATTAGATCTAAAAACAGCTATTCCGGAGTTCATCCAAATTACTTCTGCTTCGATTCACGAGGTAAACATTCTGGATAATATAACTTTTCAGCCGGATAGTTTTTACGTTGTAGACCGCGGCTACACTGACTTTGACAGATTGTATAAAATACATAAAGCAAAAGCGTTTTTTATAATCCGTGCTAAAGACAATCTGAACTTTTCCAGGGTATCTTCTGCTCCAGCAAAAAAAGTGACCGGAGTATTATGCGATCAAACAATCCGTCTAAATGGATTTTATGCGCTGAAAGATTTTCCAGTCCGAATGAGAAGAATAAAGTTTTATGATGCCGAAAATGACCGTGTTTTAATTTTTCTATCTAACAACTTTGAATTGAAGGCTACAGAAATAGCCCAACTTTATAAACATAGATGGAAGATCGAATTGTTTTTTAAATGGATCAAACAGCATCTTAAAATCAAATCCTTTTGGGGCAGATCTGAAAACGCAGTAAAGATTCAAATCTGGATCGCTATTTCTGTATATGTCCTGGTTGCTATCGCAAAAAAGAAACTTCAGTTAAAGCAATCCTTATATGAAATCCTTCAAGTAGTCAGTATTTGCGTCTTTGATAAAGTTCCTTTGCATGAACTATTTGCTAAACCCTTACAACAAAATTTCAAAGAACAAAATGATAATCAATTGAAAATGTTCTAACTAAGACGAAACGTTAATGATTAAAAATACAAATTGATTGAGTCGTTAATTCTCAACAATCCGATGCTTTTTTTGCGCATTGCAGCCGCTGTATGCCATTATGCTGTTACATTTGAATCTCAAAAACCTGTCTATGACCTCCACCAACAAATGCTTACTGACACTGCTGCTCGCCGCTCTATTTTATGCTCCCGTAAACAGCCAGTACCGGCTTACGGATGCATTGCCAACCGACCCTGCTGTGAAAGTGGGAAAACTGGCCAATGGTTTAACCTATTATATCCGCAAGAACAGCAAGCCCGAAAAAAAAGTTGAGCTGCGGCTGGCCGTGAATGCGGGTGCTGTGCTTGAAAACGACAACCAGCGTGGCCTGGCGCATTTTATGGAGCACATGAACTTTAACGGATCCACGCATTTCCCCAAAAATGAACTTGTCGATTTCCTGCAAAAATCGGGGATAAAATTTGGCGCGGATCTGAACGCTTATACCGGTTTTGATGAAACGGTTTACATTCTGCCGATACCGCTGGAGGACCCTACCCTGTTCGACAAGGGGCTAACCGTTCTGGAAGACTGGGCATTTAATAACCTGTTCGATAAAAATGAAATTGAAAAAGAAAGAGGTGTGGTGCTGGAAGAATCCAGGCTTAGCAAGGGAGCCGGAGAAAGAATGCGGCGCCAGTATTTTCCCAGGTTGTTCAATGGCTCCAAATATGCAGAACGATTGCCCATTGGCAAAGACGAAATCCTGAAAACCTTTAAGCCCGAACTGCTTAAAAGCTTTTATAAAACCTGGTACCGCCCCAATGAGATGGCCGTTATTATTGTTGGCGATATCAACCCGGCAACCGCCGAAAAATTAATCGCCACCCATTTTTCAAAATTTACCAACCCGCCCGCTGGCCCCTTGCGCCCTGCAATTATCCCCATCAAACCAAGAACAAAACCCGATGCCATGGTGGTAACCGATGAAGAAGCCACCAATACCTTTATACAGATATACAATTTTGTAAAGCCCGCCCAAAAAATAAAAACCTGGGCCGATTACCGTAAAAATATTGTGCAAAGCCTGGTGAGTGCTTTGATTGAACAAAGGTTGCAGGAATTGACGCAAAAAGAAAACCCGCCTTTTCTTTTTGCCAATACCGGTTATGGCGAATTCATCCGCGGATACAGTTCGTTCAATTCATTTGCAGTACTGGGCAAAGGCACCGTAGAAGATGCGGTGACGGCGCTGATAGAGGAAACCAACAGGGCCAGGCAATTTGGTTTTCTGAACACGGAACTGGAACGGGCAAAATTGAACCTGCTGAACCAAACCAGCAATGCTTATGACGAGCGGGACAAATCCGAATCGGCAAACCTGGTGGAGCAGTACCTCAGTCATTTCCTGAACAGCGAGCCCATACCGGGTATCATTAACCGCTACCAGTTTATAAAACAGGTGGTACCCGGCATCAGCCTGCAGGAAATCAATGACCTGGCCAAAAGCATGCCTTCCACCAGCAATGCTTTCTCGCTGGTACAGGCGCCTGCTGCCCTGAAAGCGCAATTGCCCGACAGTGCCAGACTTACGCAGGTATTGATAAAAGCAAACAATATTCCGCTGAAGCCCTATGAAGAAAAAGCAGTGGCTGCTGCTTTGCTGGATAAGGAACCTGCAGCCGGTAAAATAACCACCGAAAACAGCAATGATAAATTAGGTACTACCGATCTTGTACTGAGCAACGGTGTTACCATCAGCATAAAGCCAACCACTATAAAAAACGATGAAATATTAATGGATGCCTGGCGCTGGGGTGGTTTTCACAAATACCCGCTGGCAGACAAGGGCAATGCAGAAAATGCGGCTTTCATTGTTCAGCAAATGGGCGTAAAGGAATTCTCCCCTACCGATCTGCAAAAATTCATGTCGGGCAAAACTTTCAGCGCAATGCCTTATATCAATGCTGATGAAGAAGGCATCCAGGGCAATAGCAGCGTGAAAGATTTTGAAACCTTCCTGCAATTGGTTTACCTGTATTTTACTGCCCCCCGCAAAGACGAAGCCTTGTTTCATTCATTTATCAGCAAAACAAAAGGTTCGCTTGAATTTTTGAGTAAGAATCCGCGGGCGGCTTACCAGGATACGCTCAATAAAATTATTTACAACAACAACCCCTGGATGCGTGCCATACCAAAGCCAGAAGACTATGATAAAATAGATCTCGGCAGAAGCATGGCCATATACAATGAAATATACGGCAATGCCCATGGCATGCATTTCACTTTTACAGGCAATCTTGATCTGGTGAAAGCAAAACCGCTGTTCGAAAAATACCTGGGCTCTTTGCCCGCCACGCCAAAAGAAAACAGCTACACCGATCCGGGTGCAAGAATGCTGAAAGGCTATACCGACATTGTTATCAAAAGAGGAAAGGCAACACAGGCCGTCATCAACCTTAAATTTGAAGGAGAAACCGAATACAACCGCGACAACCGGCTGCAACTGGCTGCCTTGCTGGAGGCCATCAACATTGAAATTACTGATAAACTGCGCGAGGAAATGAGTGGTATTTATGGCGGCGGTTTCAATGGCGGTCTGTCAAAACGGCCTTACGAACATTATTCCATACAAGCCAGTATACCCTGCGGACCGGAAAACGTGGAGAAGCTGACTGCTGCCCTGTTAGGCCTTATAAAAAATGCACAGGAAAAAGGCATCGCACAAAAAGACCTTGATAAAGTAAAAGAAAACTGGAAAAAACAATACCATGTAAACCTCCAGAGTAATGATTACTGGCTGGAGACCCTCTCTTCTGCTTTTATCAATGCCGACAATCCTGAAAATATCCTTGACTATGAACAGAAAATTGATGCCATCACCGTAGAAGACTTGCAGAAAATTGCCAGGAAATACCTTACTTCAGACAATATGGTAAAATCTGTGCTGTACCCCGAAAGTGCGGCTGTAAAAGAAGCAGTAAAAACAACGTTGAAAGGATTTTAATAACAGCAACCATTTTCTTTACCTGGGCCAACCCGCAAGGTTGGTCCATTTTTTTTACCGCTGCAATAAAGCGTCTAAGTGTATGAACGTACATTCTATGCGCAGTAATCGCTAATCTGCAGCATTAAAAAGGTAATTATTATAAACTATTGATTTTTCGGGGTATTTTCTCTCCCGGACAACCCTATTCCGAAAAACCCGACACATGATTCCTCTAAAAACCCCTTCGGCTTTCAGCCACAGATCTATATTCCGCCAACGCCTTCATGGCAAAATGCTTGTATTGCTGTTGCTCCTGGCCTGCAAACTGAATGCTGTATCCCGATTTCCCGCATCACCGCATAATCTGTTATTGGAGCATCAACAGTTGAGCCTTTTATTTCCTGTAAAACTGCTAAACTTTTATGGAAGGCCAAAGAAAGACATCATCGCCATAACCTGGGCCACTGCCAATGAAAAAAATGTAAACCATTTTGAACTGGAAGGAAGTGCCAATGGCAATCTTTTTAATTTCATCAACAAACAAACCGGCAAGGGAGTCAATGGCTCTTCGGATATTTACGGGGCCGAAGATTTTAGACCCGTACCCGGCATTAATTTCTACCGCCTTAAAATTGTATGCAACAATGGCGATGTCTTTTATTCTGACACCATCAAAGTAAAGTACCAGCGGCTGTAAATGCCTCCCCGCCACGCTACCTGCAATGCAAAAAGCAAAAACAACCACTGATTAACAGAATATGGTTGTAACTTTAAACAGCTCTTTTTTTATAACTGTAAAAACTTGCCATATGGACCTTCTTCACCGCATCGGATTTTGGGGTGACAGGCATCATCCCAAATGGATGGACATTGTACGCATTGTCCTCGGCGTATTCCTCTGCATTAAAGGAATCCAGTTTCCACAACAAATGAGTCTCCTGCTCAGCAAACTACCCAATGATTTGTCGGGTAATTCCTTTTTAATTGTATTGCTCAGTCACTATGTATTATTCGGTCACCTTATGGGCGGCATTCTGATGATTGCGGGCGCATTCACTCGTTTTGCCTGTCTTATCCAGATACCCATTTTACTGGGTGCCATCATCTTTATCAATGCTTCGGGCGATTTATGGAAGCCCTATTCAGAATTGTACCTTTCTGTACTGGTGCTTGCCTTGCTCCTGTATTTTTTAGTGGCCGGCAACGGATCATTGTCTGTAGCCAGCTATCTTGTGGAAGATAAAAAAAAGAAAACAGGTTAACAAAAAAAACGGTCACGGGTTGCTGCACATTATCGCCCGGCTAATTTAGCTGCTGTACAAACCAACTGCTTTGTTTGTGCTGCTTATACCGCTGTGCTGTCTTCCTCTTTTTTGCGCAGCATCGGCGGTTTGTACAAATAGGTAAGGCTGCGCCATACCCATTCAAAAGGGCCAAACCTGAAATACCGGAGCCAGGTATGGCTAAAGATGATCTGGAACAACCAGATGCCGGCAACTACATAATAAACCTGGTAACGCTGCAGCTGATCAAACAAACCAAACCCGTAAAAAACAACAGAAGTAATTATCGATTGCGACAAATAATTGGTAAAAGCCATTTGTCCAACCGGCGCAAACACATCCAGCAATTTTCTGATGGGCGCAATTTTATACAACAATATCAACAGGCTGAGATAGCCCACTGTTTGACAAATACGGCGCAGATCATAATAGTTAAACCGCCATTGTTGTACAAATTTATAATTGTCGAATTTGAGCTGGTACTCGGTTCGCAATAAAAAATAATTGAGCAATAAGCCAATACTTATCCCGGCTATTGCAATGATGCCGTACCAAACTACCGGCTTTTTACCGGTAAGAAAGCCCGATTTATACATGGCCATACCGAGGAAAAAAAACATCAGCATATCCCACCAGCCATTGTAAAAGCCATAACTCTGGATGGCCATATTGATGTCTTTGTAATACCTGAAAATGCTGATATAATTTTTGCCCTTCACTTTTTTTACGTCTTCTTTAGCGGCTTTGGCAATGCCGGCGGTATCGTTTCTGTCTTTAAACGCGGTAAATTTTCCGAAATCTTCTTTTTGCTGATCGTTCAGTTTCACTTTGCTGGTATCCATTTTTGCAATGGCCTGCCCTTTCAACACAATTTCTTTATTCTTATACAGCTCACTGTTTTCGCGGTAAACAGAGAGCGCCAGTAAAAAGAATACGGCCCATAGCAATTTGCGAACCGGCCAGTTTCTGAAAGGAAACAACAGCAATCCGCAGAGTGCGTAGGGATATAAAATATCACCGGGCCATAAAAATATGAATGCATTGATAAGTCCAAACACCAGCAGCCACAGCATACGACGGTAAAAGATATCGGCGGGTTCAAGCCCGGGCTTTTCTTTTACAAGGCGGTTGATAAGTAAAATAGTGCCGGCACCAAATAAAATTGAAAACAAACCACGCATGGTGCCTTCAAACAAAAAACATTCGGCAAGCCATGCATAAAAATTAGCGCCTTTCATGGGTTGGCTAATGTTCATCTTATCATAGTAAATAAAAGACTGGCTTTGGGCCATGCTGTTCATAAGTAAAATGCCCAGCAACGCAATACCCCTGATACTATCCAGGAACAGGATGCGCTCTTTTTTGTTAACAGGGGCTGAATGCAGGGGTATACCGTCTGCGGCAATGGGGTTATTAATACTCATCGGGGTGGCTGTTTGAATGAAAAAATATACGCTACTCAAAAAGTTTTATTTGCGGGGGAGGCAGGTAAGCGCAACAGGATGCAGTATTCAGTGTGAAAGCAGAAGAAAGTTAAGCAATACTGGCAACCCGGCAAATTCTCATTTTCCGAAAGCGTATTGTATGTATCCGGTTGCAGCTGCGGCAGGGCATAAAAATGCCACACTGCATGCAAAGGCCGGGCTGTCCCTTTTTCATTCGCATGCAGTATGGCAGGTATTATTCAATTACATAAAGCTGTCTGCTTCGCGATAGGCTTTTATCAGCGCCTGTTCGCCTTCTTTTTCAGGCTTTGCATTGCCATGTTCCATTCCTAAAATCCCCTTGTAACCTTTGTTGTAAATGTGTTTAAAGATATTCCGGTAGTCCATTTCACCGGTACCGGGTTCATTGCGGCCGGGATTGTTGCCGATCTGGAAATAAGCAACTTCATCATAAGCCCAGTTAATATGGTTGATGAGGTTGCCGGTATTTCTTTGAATATGGTACATATCAAACAATATCTTGCAGGAAGGGCTGTTTACTGCTTTGCAAATGGCATAGGCCTGGTCGGAGGTTCGCAAGAACAAATCAGGCGTATCGCTCAACGGCTCAAGCACCATAACAATACCATGTGGTTCCAGAATTTCTACGCCTTTTTTTAAAGCCAAAATAACATTTGCGGTCTGTATGCCTTCCGGAAGATGGCGTTCAAAATCGCCGGGAACAACGGTGGTCAGTTTGCCGCCACAACGTTTTGAAACCTCTACTGCATTGCGGCAGCCTTTCAAAAACACCTCAATAAATTCTGGTTTGCCAGCGCAGAGCGTATTGGCGCCATTGCCACCTTTGTCAAGCACAAAAACGCCCATGCCCATACCTAGTTTTGCCAGCGCATCACCAATTTTTTGTTGATCTTCGGGTGCCCTTCTGCTCATGCCGTTGTCTTCAATAGAACGAAAGCCCTGATCGTACCCAAATTTTATTTGATCTACAAACTCCTTGCCGGCACTGTTCTTAAACATGCCGTCGTGAAAACCGTAATTAAGATGAAAGGGCTTATCATCGGGCGGCATAGTTTCTTTTTTACCATTGGCCAAAACAGCTGCTGAACCAAACAGGGCACCGCCCGCCAGCAAAGAATGTTGCATAAATTTTCTGCGTTGCATAGTATCGTTAGTTTATGCATTAAATTTACCGGAATTCATCTGTAAAAAACAAAATATTGTTGCGGCGCTTTTTTCTAACGGTTTTTGTCAGCCTTTTTTTTGCAGGCGGTTTTGCACAACTGCAACGCTTCTCCTTTACAACCGGCAAAATGGGCTCCCCTTTTACAATAATTATGTATGCAGCAGATTCCGGTTATGCCAGCCATACTGCTGCGCAATGTTTTGTACTGGTAGACTCGCTGGTAAATATTTTAAGCGATTATATTGACAGCAGTGAGCTGAACAGGCTTTGTGCCCGGGCCGGCAAAAGCAGCTTTCACTGTTCGCCCGTATTGTTTTACCTACTGCAGCAATCGAAATACGCCTATGAAAACAGCCTTGGCAGTTTTGATATTACCCTTGGCCCGGTAACCCGGTTATGGCGAAATGCAAGAAAGGAAAACCGCTTTCCGGCACCTGAAATTGTACAGGAAAAATTGGCGCTAACAGGTTTCAGTAAAATTAAGATAGATACCAGTACGCATTCTGTTTACCTCTCGCAGACCGGTATGCAGCTCGATTTGGGCGGCATTGGACAGGGCTATATTGCACAACGAGTGATTGATTATTTACAAACCCTGCACATAGAAAATGCATTGGTGGATGTAAGCGGCGATATTGTATGCACAGGAAAACCACCGGGTAAAAATGGCTGGACCGTGGCCGTTAACCTGCCCGAAAGCGAACACGAGTTATTGCCAAAGCATTTATTGATCAGCAATACCGCCGTTACCACTTCCGGCGATGTATACCAGTTTATGGAACATGAAGGAAAAAGGTATTCTCACATTGTTGATCCGGCAACCGGCTATGGCATCACCTCACAAAGAAATGTAACCGTGATGGCGAAAGAGGGTACCCTGGCCGACTGGCTTACAAAAGCCTGCAGCATTCTGCCCATTGCAAAAGCAAAAAAACTGGTACGCCGTTTACATGCCGGATTGCTCATTGCGGAAATGAAAAATGGGAACCTGGTTTTTCATATGACCAAAGGGTTTTCAAAATTTTGGAAATAATTTTTCGATGCCTGGTTTTACTTATGCTATCAGACAGATCAGCCAGCAGCTACTGTAAATTCTTATATTTTAAAGAAATCCGCTATCAAAAAAACATACATCAGCCATCTTTCCCTATCTTGAATTTTCTTTCAAAACACCAACACGTGAAAAAAACAATTGCTTTCCTTTTTTGCATTTCCTGTTCTTATTTATTAGTGGCGCAAAATGCTGCAGACAATTTTAAAACCTACGAACAAACCGTGCCCGGCTCTGCCTTAAAATTTACCATGGTGCCCGTTAAAGCCGGTAGCTTTTTAATGGGTAGCAGCAATACCGAAAAAGACCGCAACAGCGATGAAGGCCCTCAAAAAAATATAAACATCTCTGCATTCTGGATGGGCGCATTTGAAGTAAGCCGCGATGCTTTTGATGTTTTTTATAAAGACGAAAACATTCCGCAGAATTCTACGGCTGACGCCGTAACCCGGCCCAGTGCACAATACATTGATTTTAGCCTGGGTATGGGCAAGGAAGGCGGCTACCCGGTAAACAGCTTGTCGCAATATGCTGCGCTGATGTATTGCCGTTGGTTGTACGTGCAAACAGGAATATTTTATCGCCTGCCCACCGAAGCCGAATGGGAATATGCCTGCAAAGCCGGTAGTTCCACTACTTATTATTTTGGCAATGATGCGGCAGACCTGGGCAAGTATGCATGGTATGCCGGCAACAGCGATAATAAATTTCAGAAAGCCGGTCAGAAACTGCCCAATGCCTGGGGTTTATACGATATGCTGGGAAATGTAAGCGAGTGGACACTGGATCAATATGATGAAAAATCGCTTGAAAAACTGGCCGATAAATCCACCGACCCCGCACCAGCGTTTAGTACTGCCCGTTATCCCAAAGTTTTAAAAGGGGGCGGCTATTCCGATGGCCCGGCCCAGTTGCGCACCGCCAGCAAAATAAAATCGGACCCTATCTGGAACCGGCGCGACCCGCAGATACCCCGCAGCAAATGGTGGCTTACAGAAGGCGCTATGGTGGGCTTTCGCGTCATCAGGCCGCTGCAACAACCCGGCAAAGAAGAAGCCAATGCATTCTTTACCAGGTACCTGGGCCAGTAACCCTGTACAAGGGCGACACCTCATTACGGCCAGATAAATGTAAATAAAACACTAATCTTTCCATGGGTAAAGCTTTGCCGCTGTATTGGGCGGTTCATCGGCCAGAAATAGCATGCTGGTATTGATAATTTTCAATACATTTATTAGCCAAAATCGCATTCTCAACAATCACTAAATAATCCATCATGAACAACGATGCTTCGCAAAAGAATCCATCCCGCAGGGATTTTGTAAAACAAACCAGCTTATTGGCAGGGGGCCTTGCAGCTGCGCCTTTTTTATCGCGGGCCAATTATTTTTCCGGTGCCGATGATACCATTAAAATTGCACTGGTAGGTTGCGGCGGCCGTGGCACAGGTGCTGCCACACAGGCTTTGGCCACTACCCAGAATGTAAAACTGGTAGCCATGTGCGATGCCTTTCGCGATAACCTGGACAATTGCTACAAAAACCTGACGGCCGATGATATGTCTGAGTCTACCGGCAAACCAGGCAATTTTAAAAACAGGATTGATGTGCCGGAATCAAGAAAATTTACCGGCTTTGATGGTTATAAAAAAGCAATCGCCCTGGCAGACGTAGTAATACTGGCAACGCCTCCGGGTTTCCGCTTTATGCATTTTGATGAAGCCATCAAACAAAACAAGCACGTATTTATGGAAAAACCGGTAGCAACCGATCCTGCCGGCGTGCAAAGTGTACTGGCTACGGCGGCCATTGCCAAACAAAAGAAATTAAATGTGGTAGTAGGTTTACAACGCCACTACCAGAATTCTTACCGCGAATTGTTTAAACGCAAAGACATGATTGGCGACATCACCTCTATGCAGGCCTGGTGGAACAATGATGGCGTTTGGGTGCGCCCTCGCAAAGAAGGACAAACAGAAATGGAATACCAGATGCGCAACTGGTATTATTTTGTATGGCTTTGCGGCGATCACATTACCGAACAGCATATCCACAACCTGGATGTCATCAACTGGTTTAAAGGAGGCTATCCTGTAAAAGCGCAGGGCATGGGCGGCCGCCAGGTGCGCAAGGGAAAAGAGAACGGAGAAATTTTTGACCACCATTTCGTGGAGTTTCAATATGCCGATGGCAGCATCCTTAACAGCCAGTGCCGCCATATACCCGGCACCATGAGCAAGGTGGATGAATTGTTTGTGGGTACCAAAGGAAAAATCTATTGCGGCGCTGCAAAGATTACCGACCCTGCCGGCAATGTATTGTACCAGTTCGATAAAAAAGGTGAACCCAATCCATACCAGGTAGAGCACGATGAATTGTTTGCCGCCGTGGCCAAAGGTGAATACAAATTTGCCGATGCAGAAAATGGCGCCAAAAGCAGCATGACTTCTATTCTGGGTCGCATGGCTACTTATAGCGGCCAGATAGTAGAATGGGACAAAGCCATCAATTCTGGCCTCGACCTGCACCCAAAAACATACGATTGGACGGCAGCACCTCCTGTAACACCCAATGCAGAAGGCTACTATCCCATTGCCATCCCGGGTGTAACAAAGTATAGCTAGTTTTTAACAAGACACTAAATAATGGAGCCCTGCGGTAAGATACTGCAGGGTTTTTTTCGCTAACTAATCAGCACAAAGAAAGCAGAACCAGAGAAAACGCGAAGTGATTTGCAGTAAGGCTCAACTTCTAGTTCGCTGCACTCCATATTTGACTATTCAACGCGAAGTACTTTGCGCTAACTTCTTATCACGCGTTCTCTTCACTTTCTGTTTACTGTGTTAAATCAAAACCATTTTTTCAGGGTTTCTCTGTAATTTGCTGTCCCGGATAACAACTCCGTTGCCGGCAAAGAAAATTGATCAACTATGCAATACAGGCGTTTTGGAAAAACAAACTGGCAGGTTTCGGAAATTGGTTATGGCATGTGGGGGCTGGCGGGCTGGACAGGCTCTGACGACAACGAAACAACAGCATCCCTGCACAAAGCTGTTGAACGCGGCTGCAATTTCTTTGACACGGCCTGGGGCTATGGCTCGGGCTTATCCGAGCAAATTCTTGGCAAACTCATAAAAGCCCATCCGGAAAAGAAACTCTATGCCGCCACCAAAATCCCTCCCAAAAACAGGAAATGGCCTTCTAAACCAGACTTTAAGCTGAAAGATGTTTTCCCCAGTGATTATATTATTGAATACACGGAAAAAAGTTTAACCAACCTGGGTGTTGATTGCATTGACCTCCTGCAGTTTCATGTATGGGAAGACGCCTGGGCACAGGAAGACGAATGGAAAACCGCCATCACAAAACTAACAGCGCAGGGTAAGGTAAAACACTGGGGCATTTCTGTTAACCGTTGGGAACCCGATAATTCTCTGCAAACCCTGCAAACAAACCTCTTCTCGGCCGTGCAGGTTATCTACAATATTTTTGATCAAAACCCGGAAGACCATTTGTTTCCGCTTTGTAAAAAACTGGATATTGCTGTGATTGCCCGCGTACCATTTGATGAAGGCACCTTGACCGGCACCTTTACGCACGATACCGTTTTTCCAAAAGACGACTGGCGGTCTACTTATTTTGTACCTGAGAATTTAAAATCAAGCGTAGAACATGCCGATGCTTTGAAGCCCCTGATACCAGCCGGAATGACCATGCCCGAACTGGCCCTGCGTTTTATTATATCCAACCCGGATGTGGGTACCATTATACCGGGCATGCGCAAACTAAAAAATGTGGAAGCCAATACCGCTAATTCGGATGGAAAATTATTGCCGGCAGATTTGCTGGCACAGTTAAAACAACACCGGTGGAACAGGTTGCCAACGGATTGGTCGCAGTAAAAAACAACAGCCCGCAACAGTAATTTTTAATTGATAAAAATACAAGCCGATTAGTATGAAAGAAATGACCAAAACCGCTTTTGTACCGCAACTGGCCATTAGCCATGGCACCATGGATCTTGATTTTTACAAAAAAGCATTCAACGCCACCGAAACAAAGCATATTACCAACGATGATGGCAGTATTCATGTGTCGGAAATGTTTATAGACGGCGCCATGTTTCATTTTCACGAAGAGTCATGGGATGGCTATACATTCAGCCCTTCCAAATACAAGGGCATCACCACTACCATTGGCCTGATGGTAAACGATGCAGACGCCGTGATGGCCAGCGCTGTAGCCGCCGGTGCCAGCATCATATCGCCCGCTACCAGTTACGATTATGGTTATCGCCAGGGCACCATCCAGGATCCGTTGGGACACCATTGGATCATTGAAGCTGTGATCTGAGATTTGTATTATTAATAGCAAACCGATAGCAGTATGAACGATAGCATATTCTCTTCCGTAGACAATTACATTGCCCGCCTGCTGAATCCTGCCGATGATGCGTTGGCAAAAACGGAAGCCTCTATTGAAGCAGAAAACATTCCTCCCATCAGCGTATCTGCCAACCAGGGAAAATTTTTGCAGCTGCTTGCCCTGCTCTGCAATGCAAAAAAAATACTGGAGATTGGAACACTGGGCGGCTACAGTACCATCTGGATGGCAAAAGCTTTACCGAAAGATGGTAAACTGATTACATTGGAACTGGATCAGCACCACGCCGATGTGGCGCAAAGAAATATCCGCAATGCCGGGCTTGCAGCACAAGTAGAAATCAGAACCGGCAAAGCCATTGATCTATTGCCAAAACTAGCAGCAGAAGGTGCCGGCCCATTCGACATGATTTTTATTGATGCCGATAAACCACCTTATGTTGAATATTTTGAATGGGCGCTAAAATTGTCCCGGCCCGGCACATTAATCGTAGCCGACAATGTTATCCGCGATGGCAAGGTGCTTGACCCGGATTGCACCGACCCGATGGTAAAAGGTGCCCGGCGTTTTAACGAAATGCTCGCCGCCAATACCGCAGTTACCGCCACCATATTGCAAACTGTAGGTACGAAAGAACACGATGGTATGGCACTGGCAGTAGTGAAATAAACCAGCCTTATTGCAAGTTGAATCTAAATTACATTTCTGAAGCACTAACGGCCGCCAGGCTATGGGGCAGCAGTACTTGCAGCCAACAGCACCCAACTGAAGCATTAAAAAATACGCTCCCGCGTTAAAAATGGCTTTGCATGTATCGATGCAAGGAAACAGCAACTTACCATTTGTCAAATTATTGATTGGCTTTTCTTGCAGGTATTTATTTACGGTTACTTTTGCAGCGCAAATAAAACAGCCTGCCGATGATTAAAAATGTAAAAGTGCTCAGTACCAGTATTCTTTCAGACAACTGGTACACCCTCAAAAAATTAACTTACGAATACGATCAGAAAAATGGCACGCACCAGGTGCAGACCCGCGAAGTATACGATCGTGGCAATGGGGCCACCATTTTATTGTACAATAAAGTATCCAAAACCGTGATACTAACGCACCAGTTTCGACTGCCTACATTTATCAACGGCAATACAGACGGCATGCTGATTGAAGCCTGCGCGGGCCTGCTGGATAAAGACAATCCGGAAGACTGCATCCGGCGGGAAACAGAAGAAGAAACCGGCTATAAGATTACCGAGGTAAGAAAAATTTTTGAAGCCTATATGTCACCGGGTTCCGTAACAGAAATACTTTATTTTTTTGTTGCAGCCTATACCGCTTCCATGAAAGTAAGTGACGGCGGCGGCATCGAACATGAACAGGAAAACATAGAAGTACTGGAACTGGCATTTGAAAAAGCATTGCAAATGGTGGCCGATGGCAGCATTAAAGACGGCAAAACCATCATGTTGCTGCAATACGCACAAATTAATCAGCTACTGGCATAAACGAGAATTGTATTCCATTGCGGCAGGCCTGTTTTATACCGGCTGTGCATAAAAGAAAAGACCTTTTTATCTTGGTGATAAAAAGGTCTTCATTGCAGAACCAGGCTTACAACCGTCCATTATTAATTTTATACAAAGGCTTTAATAGCCGTACACGATGCTTTGTTCAACCTCTTCCAGTTCTTTTTTAGACCCGGCATCCTGCTTTACCGGCTGAATTCCGTTTTCTTTTGCAGCAGTGGCCTGCAGCATCCGGGTATAACGAATATTTTCTGCTTTGGTTAATGTAGTTACACTGCCGTCGCCTTCAAAATAATAATGCGTTGCAATAAATTTCTTTACGTGGTCCCGGCTTTCTTCGGGCAGGTAAGATTGCAGCGCCCAGAAATTGCGACTACCCGATTTGCGGATGGCGGTATAAACCGGGCCGGGTCCGCAGTTGTAAGCAGCCATCACCAGCAACCAGTCGCCAAATTCAGTATAAAGGTCGCGCAGGTACAATGCCGCAGCGTGTGTGCTCTTGCCAAACTGCTTGCGTTCGTCGTTGCGGGCAGTTACTTTCAGACCCAGTATTTTTGCCGTTCCTGGCATCAGCTGCCATGGACCTACTGCGCCAACACGTGATACAGCGGATGACTTTAATTCAGACTCAATAACAGCCAGGTACTTCAGCTGCAGGGGCAAGCCATATTTTGTAAAAACACCGTCCATGGTTTTGAAGGGGGCTTCACTTCTTTCCCGGATCATTTCCAGGTCATCATTATTTTTTTTGATATAGTTGCGGACAAACTTTACAGCATTTTTGTTCAGCTTAATTTTGCTGGCCGAAACCGGCGGCAGTCCGTCAATAATGCTGTCATCAGCTTCCAGCACATTGTTGGCCTGGGGATGCTGAAAACTTGTAAACGGCAGCGCAACAAAAAGGAATAAATGGCCACAAAAAACGGCCTTCGAAAATGTAG
>Ga0209069_10000494_pt1 | contig 18147 bp, 17 predicted proteins | sample Str013_2_FD_187202 | JGI IMG/M metagenome (GOLD analysis project Ga0209069, IMG submission 187202) | Freshwater sediment microbial communities in response to fracking from Pennsylvania, USA - Straight Creek_MetaG_SC_2013 (SPAdes) (version 2) | ecosystem: Environmental > Aquatic > Freshwater >...
GATCTGGGCTCGGCCAACGGCACGATGGTCAACGGCCGCCGGGTGTCCGCGGTGACCCTCAACCCGGGCGACCAGATCCTGATCGGCGGTACCCGGCTGACCTTCCGTACCGACGGGGTGGCCCCGCCCACCAGCCTGCACCGGCCGGCCGCCGGCCGGCCGCCCGGATAGCCGCGCGGCGCGATCACCGGGGTCGTCAGGCCGGTACCGGACCGGTACCGCGCGCGACCACGGCGACGAACACCAGCGTGGCCCACTCGTTGTGGGCCGGGTGCCGCTGCGGCGGGCTGGTCCGGTACAGCAGCCCCAGGATCGCCTCCAGCACGTCCGCGCCGACGTCGCCGGCGGGCAGGGTGTGGATGAGGCGCTGGGTACGGGCCGGTCCGGCCAGCGCCTGCTGGACCTCGGCGGCACTCACCGCACCGGCGCGCACGTCCTCGTGTACCCGGGACAGCAGGTCCCGCAGGACCTCCGGCGCGCGGGCCAGCACCCCGGGCTCCGGCCCGGCGGCCAGCGCGCCGAGGAACGGGTCCAGCGTGGCCAGCAGCAGCCGCCAGGCCCGGCCGGGGCGTGCGGGTACCGCGGACATTGTCGTCAAGATCGTGTTCAACGGGGCGGTCATCGGCGTCCTGACCGGTGCGATCATTGCGTCCCTCTGGTTGCCGGGTCGGTCTGGACTGAACAGAGGGGCCAGCGGGCCGCCCTGATACCGGACGTGACGCAGGTGACAGCGGGTCACGCCGGGGCACCGGCCAGCCGGTCGCGGACCTGCTGCGCCCCGGGGTGGGCCAGGTCGTCGAAGATGGCCACGGCCTGGCCCCAGGCGGTACGCCAGCCGGTACCGGCGCCGCGTTGCTCGACCGCGTCGCCCGGGCCTGCGGTGGCCGCGCCGCCTGGTCCAGGTACCTGCTGGCGACCGTGGCCGCGGCGGGACCTGCGCGTCGCCCGCTGGTACCGCTGGGTGTGGCTGGCCGGGACGGCCTTCGCGCTGCGGGACCTGTACCGCGGCGGTACCCGCGCGCTGCGCCGGCGCCGTGGCGGACCGGTACCGCCCGGTGAGGTCACCTCCGGCGGGGCGGCGCCGGCGCAGGCGCGCTCGGTGGCCTGACCCGGCCCGTACCCCCGGGCGGCACGGCACGGCCCGGCGACGGCGCGGTGCGCGGCACGGGGTACGTCGCGGTACGCCCGGCGGTGCCCTACCGTGGACGCGTGCCGTCGCTCGTCACCCCCGCGATACCGGCCGGCTCGATGGCGGCCCTACCCCAGCCGGAGATCCACGCGTTCGGTGCGGTCCTGCGACCGTGGCGGGACACCGATCGGGACGCCGTCGTGGCCGGGTACGCCGACCCGGCGATCGTGCGCTGGCACTGCCGGACGATGACCCGGGACGAGGCGGGCCAGTGGATCGCCGCCTGGTCGGACCGCTGGCAGGCGGAGACCGGCGCGGGGTGGGCGGTACTGGCCGACGGCGAGGTCGCCGGCCAGCTCAGCCTGCGGCGCATCGACCTGTTCGAGGGGGCGGCCGAGGCGTCGTACTGGGTGCTGCCGCAGGCCCGGGGCCGCCGCATCGCTCCCCGGGCGCTGTGCGCCGTGAGTGCCTGGGCGTTCGACACGCTGGGGCTGCACCGGGTGGAGTTGTCCCACTCGGTGGCCAACGTCGCGTCCTGCCGGGTCGCCGTGTCCGCCGGGTTCGCCGCCGAAGGTACCAAGCGCGGCGAACTGCGGCACACCGACGGCTGGCACGACATGCACCTGCACGCCCGGCTGGACGGCGACGGGTGGGGCGGCGCCGCGGACCTGGCCGACGGCGACGGCCAGCCGTAGCCGGCAGCGCCGGCCCGGTGTCCACATAGGACCCCGTGGTACCGGGCGGGTACCACGGGCTGGCTTCGCCCAGCGCGACCGCGGCGTCGGCTCTGCGAATGCTGTCCACTCCGGACAGTCCGAAGTGGACGGTACGGGCAACGGCTCCGGCCGGCGTACGACCGTGGTCAGGCCGACCCGGCGGCCCGGGCGGCGCGCTCGACCTGGTCGCGGTACCCGGCCCACCAGGCCGCGTCGCCCGGCGGCATGTTGTCGTTGCCTTCCCGCAGGCCGACCGTACCGTCGACGAGTTCCCGGACGATGTCGGCCTGGCCGGCGTGCCGGTCCGTCTCGGCGATCATGTGGAGCAGGATCCGGTGCAGCGTGACCTCGGCGCGCTCGGGTGGCCACCACGGCACCCGGCCGACCGCGTCCAGCGGCAGCGCCCCGACCGTCGCGTCCGAGTGCGCCCAGACCCGCCGGTACAGGCCGACGATCCGGTCCCGCGACTCCCCGGCGGTGGCCCACAGGTCCGCGTTCGGTTCCGCGTCGTCGTCGAACCACGGCAGCGGCTCGGGGAACGGCCGGCCGAACGTCTGCCCGAGGTACCCCGCCTCCACGCTGGCCACGTGCTTCACCAACCCCAGCAGGTTGGTGCCGGTCGGTACCAGCGGGCGGCGGATGTTGTACTCCGACAGGCCGGTGAGCTTCCACACCAGCGCCTCGCGGCCCGACTGGAGGTACCGGGCCAGGTCCGCCTTCATGTCCGATCCGGTCACGCCCGCCAGCATCCCACCGTGCGGCGGCCGGCAAAAGACGGCGGCCCGGTCAGCACGCGGCCGGCAGGTCGGCGCTACGGGCGGCGCGGTCCGCCTTCGCGGCCAGGTACCCGGCGTTGGCGGGGGACTGGTACACCCCGGTCGGTACCCGCTCGGTCACCGTCACCCCGAGCCGGCACAGCTGCTCGACCTTGTCCGGGTTGTTGCTCAGCAGCGCCACCCGGCGTACCCCCAACGCGGCCAGCATCTGCGCGGCGGCGGTGTAGTCCCGCTCGTCCTCGCGGTGGCCCAGCGCGAGGTTCGCCTCGTAGGTGTCCATGCCGGCGTCCTGCAACGCGTACGCGTCGAGCTTGGTGTACAGGCCGATGCCACGGCCCTCCTGGCGCAGGTACAGCAGGTAGCCGCCCACCTCGGCGATACGCTCGATCGCCTCGCGCAGTTGCGGGCCGCAGTCGCAGCGCTGGCTGCCGAACACGTCCCCGGTCAGGCACTCGCTGTGCGGGCGGACCAGCGGTACCGCGTCGCCGGCCGGGTACCGGTTCACCGGCCCGGCCCGGTCGCCGAGGCCGAACGCGAGGTGCTCCCGGACGTCGCGCAGCCCGTTGAACGTGAACACCCGGGCCGTGGTGAGGTACCCGTCCGGCAGCCGGAGCGGGAGCGTGACCTGGGTCCGGACGGTCGCGGCGGGTGGTAGCTCGGGCATCGATCTCCTTCGTCAGGTGCCGTGGTCCACTGTGTCACGTGCCGGCCAGCCACGTTCGGGCACGCCGCCGCGGGCGGGTACCGGTACCGGTCGGCCGGTACCCGTACCCCGCCGGGCCACCAGGACCGCCGCGCCGGGCAGCGCCGCGAGCAGTACCAGCGCGCCGTACACGGTCGCGGTGGCGACGCCCTGGCCGGCGGTGAGCCCGGCCGCGGCGAACGCCCACGCGGCCACCCCCTCGCGCGGCCCGAAGCCACCGACGTTCGCCGGTACCCCCATCGCCAGCAGCGCCAGCAGCGTCAGCGGTACCAGCCGGGACAGCGGCGCGGTGGCGCCCGCGGTACGCGCGGCGACCAGGAACGTCGCCAGGTGACCGGCGACGACCACGGTCGACGCGGCGAGGATGCCCATCCAGTTGCCGCGGGCGAACACGCCGTCGCGGACGTCGGTACGGGCCCGGCGTACCGCCCGCGCCCACTGCGCCGGCCCGCCACGCCCCAGCGCCCGCGCGAGCAGCGCCGCGCCGGCCGCGACGGCGACCGCGAGCACGGCCACCACCGGCAGGTACGGCCGCACCGGCGACACGAACACCGACAGCACCACCGCGGCGATGCCGAGCTGTACCACCTGGCCGGCGGTACGCTCCCAGAACACCACCCGTACGCCGCGCCCCACGTCGCCGGAGTCCCGCCCGTGGCGGACCGCCCGGTGCACGTCACCCAGCACGCCACCGGGCAGCGTCGCGTTCAGGAAGGTCGAACGGTAGCAGTCGGCGACGGCGGTACGCAGCGGCAGCCGTACCCCGAGCCCGCCGGCCACCAGGCTCCACCGCCAGGCCGCGCACACCGTGGTCAGCACCCCGATGCCCAGCGCCGCGGCGACCGCACGCGCGTCGATCAGGCGCAGCCCGGCCAGGAACGGCCCGGTACCCAGCCGCCACAGCAGCACCCCCAGGATGGCCAGCCCGCCCAGGGCCCGTACCCAGCCCCAGTACGGCCACCGGACGCCGGTGGCCGCGGGTGCCGGCCGCGCCCCTGCGCCGGGATCGGACCCGGACGCGGGCCGTGGCGGTGCCAGTACGTGTACGCCGTGCAACAGGCCCTCCCTGGATGTCCCCTGCGCCGACACACGCGCCGCCCCCGCCGTGCGGTTCACCCGAGACCGGCGAGCAGGTCCGTGTGCTGCACCACCACGGCGAGCCGCCCGGCCGCCGCCTGCGCCCGGCGTCGCCGCGCGTACTCCGCGGCCGGGCCGGCCAGGTCCGGCCGCTGCGCGCACGCCGCCGCCACCCAGCCGGTGAACCACGCCGCCAGCAGGTCGGCGGTACCGGCGTCGAGGCGCCACGGGCTCGGCCGGCGCACCACGGCGACGCCGTGCCGGCCGAACGCGGCCACGGTGGCCGCCACGGCCTGCGGACCGAGCAGGTGCCGCCCGCCGACCGTACGGCGCTGGTGCTCGTTGAACGCCGCGGCGAGATCGGTGTCCAGCGGGTCGGCCGGGGTGAGGTCGACCTGACCGATCACGGACAGGGTCAGCAGCACCGGGCAGCCGGCCCCGGTACAGGCCGCCACGATCCGCTCGACCTCCTCGCCGGTCAGCATGTCCAGCAGCGCGGACGCGGTCACCAGGTCGGCTCCGGCGAGGTCGGCGGCACTGAGCCGGGTCACGTCACCCTGGCGCGTGGTGACCGTGACCGGCGCGGTACCGGCGGCGGTGACCATGCCGGCACGGGCCTGTACCAGCAGGGCCGGGTCGCGGTCGTACATGATCCAGTGCTGCGGGCCGGCCAGCCGGGGGGCCAGCCAACGGCCCATCGAGCCGGTGCCGGTACCCAGGTCGTGGATCACCGTGCGGGGCCGGCCGGCCAGTGCCCGCCGTACCGGCGCCACCAGGTCGGCGGCGCGGGCGGCCGCGTCGGCCGGCTCCCGCAGCGCCAGCCACGCCGCGTCCACGTCCGGACGGTCCGGACCGGCGCCGCCCACGCCCGGCACCGGGCCGGCCGCCCCGGCGTGTTGTTCGTCACCGGGCCGGCCGGTCAAGCCCGCGCCCCGGTCACGCCGGCCCGCCGTACGGTGGCGCCACGACCTGGTCCAGGACCGCCGCGACGATCCCCGTGGTGACCGGCCAGCCGGCCAGGGTGGTACGGCGTGCGTGCGCGGCATCGCGCAGCCGCGCGCGCAGGCCGGCGTCGCGCAGCCAGTCCCGCAGCGCCACGGCCAGCGCGGGCACGTCGCCCGGCGGTACCAGCAGGCCCGGCACGGTACCGTCCGGTGCCCGGCCCAGCGCCTCCGGTACCCCGCCGGCGGCGCTGGCCAGTACCGGCAGCCCGCGCGCGAGCGCCTCGGTGACCACCATGCCGTACGTCTCCTTGCGCGAGGCCAGCACGAGCAGGTCCGCCGCCGCGTACGCGGCGGCCAGCTCCGCGCCGGTACGGGTGCCGGCCAGCCGTACCCGCCCGGCCAGCCCGTACCCGTCGAGTTGCCGCCGCAGCCCGGCGACGAACTGCGGATCCCGGTCCAGCGGACCGACGAACACGGCCGTCCAGGGCTGCTCCGGAACCGTGGCCAGGGCCCGTACCAGCAGGTCGTGGCCCTTGTGCGGGGCCAGCGCCGCGACGCACAGCAGGTTGCCGCCGCCGGGCGACCCCGGTACCGGCGGGGCCGGGTCGGTACCGGGCGCGGCCACCCGTACCCGGTCCGGTGCCAGCGGGTACCGGTCGAGCAGCCGGGTGCGGGCCCACTCACTGGTGACGACGACCGCGACCGCGGCGGCCAGCGCCCGCGCCTCCCCGTCCCGGAACGCGGCGGCCACCTCGGCCAGCGGCTGGTGGACCAGGACGACCAGGCGCAGCCGCCGGGCGTGCGGCACCAGCACCTCCGGTACCGCCGCGGCGACCAGGCCGTCGAGCAGCACGGCCGCGCCGTCGGGCAGGCCGGCCAGCACGCCGGCCAGACCGGCCCGCTGCTCCGCGGTGGGGCGCGGCCACGCGCCGGGTACGGCGTGCTCGTGCACCGTCCAGCCCCGCGCGGCCAGGCCCTGGCAGACCCGCCGGTCGTACCGGTTGCCGCCACTGGGCGTGGCCGGATCGTCGATGTCGTTGGGCAGGACGACGTGCAGCGCAACCCCGCTCACAGGTGTCTCACAGTGACACCGATGTTCGCGGCTGCGGGGCTCGCTTCGCTCGCTCCTCGCGCTCACAGGTCCGGTCTCTTGTTCGCGGCTGCGGGGCTCGCTTCGCTCGCTCCTCGCGCTCACAGGAACCGCTCGTAGCTGGCCCAGGCGACGTGGGACTCGTGCAGGGTGACCGTGATGCCGGCCAGGGCGCCGTCGCCCAGCGCGCCCGCGTGCACCTGCTCGGCGAGCCGGTCGGCGATCTCCCGGGCCAGCCACTCGGTGGTGGTGTTGGTACCGGCGAAGCCGTCCTCGTCGTCGAGATTGCGGTAGTTGAACCGGTCGAGTACGGCGTGCAGTACCTGCGTGGCCAGGCCGATGTCGACCACGATGTGGTCCGGGTCCAGGTCGGCCCGGCGGAACGTCGCGTCCACCACGAAGGTGGCGCCGTGCAGTCGCTGTGCGGGTCCGAAGACCGCACCGCGGAAGCTGTGCGCGATCATGAAGTGGTCGCGCACGGTCACGCTGAACACGGGATCACTCCTCGCCGTACCGGATGAGGTGGCACAGGGCCGGCAGGGTACCGGCGGCCAGCCGGTCCAGCACCCCGGGCAGCTCGTCGAACCGGGACCGGCCGGTGATCAGCGCGTCGAAGGCGGGGTCGCGCAGCAGCTCCAGGGCCAGGGCGAGCCGGTCGGCGGGGGTACGGCTGGCCCGCCGGGCCGGCGCGACGGTACCGACCTGGCTACCGCGGATGGTGAGCCGGTCGTGGTGGAACACCCCGCCCAGGGCCAGCCCGACGGTACGGTCGCCGTACCAGCTCAGCTCGACGACGGTACCCTCCGGCGCGAGCAGTTCCAGCGACCGTTGCAGCCCCTGGGCCGTGGCGCTGGCGTGCACGACCAGGTCCCGGCCGCCGTCGGCGTCCGCGGGCAGCGCGAACCCGGTACCGAGCGCGGTGGCGACGTCGGCGCGGCCCGGGTCGATGTCGACAAGCTGCACCTGGACGCCGGGGAAGCGGGCCGCGACGGCCGCGACCGCGCAGCCGACCATGCCCGCGCCGAGGACCGTGATCCGGTCGCCGACCAGCGGCGCGGCGTCCCACAGCGCGTTCACCGCCGTCTCGACGGTGCCGGCCAGCACCGCCCGCGCGGCCGGTACCCCGTCCGGTACCACGGTCACCGCCGCGGCCGGCACCACGTACCCGGTCTGGTGCGGGTACAGGCAGAAGACGGTCCGCCCGACCAGCCGTGGCGGCCCCTGCTCGACCACGCCGACGTTGAGGTACCCGTACTTCACCGGACCGGGGAACTCTCCCTGCTGGAACGGCGCGCGCATGGCCGCGTACTGGCTGGCCGGTACCCGGCCGGTGAAGACCAGCGTCTCGGTACCCCGGCTGATGCCGGAGTACCGGCTGCGGACCAGCACCTCGTCGGGGCCGGGCTCGCTCAGCGGGGCCGGCCGGATCTCGCCCGCGCCGGGGGCGCGGAGCCAGAAGGCGTACGCGTCGCGGGCCACCGGCCTCCCTCCGCCAGATTCCCGACCGAGCCGAATCGTCGCGTTACACGTATACAGGATCAGAGGCGCTCACCACAGATCGCGGAGGCACGATGCCCGGGGTACGAGCTGGCCCGCTGGTCGGGCTCATTGTCCAGGTTGCCCTGTTGACGTGCCTTGCCGGGGTAGCCGGGCTCGGTACCGTGGGCTGGCTGGCCGGGCTCGGCTACGGGGCGGTCACGTACGCGCTGCTCACCCGGGGCCTGTACCGGTCGGGTACGGCCGCGCTCGGGCCGGCCGACCTGGTGACGCTGCTGCGGGCCACGCTCGTGGGCGGGGTCACCGCCCTGGTGGCCGACGCGCCGTACCGCCCGATGTCAGTACCGCTGCTGGCCGGCCTGGCCGGCGTGGCGCTGCTCCTGGATGGGGTGGACGGGCTGGTCGCCCGCCGTACCGGTACCGCCTCCCGGTTCGGCGCCCGGTTCGACATGGAGGTCGACGCGTTTCTCATCCTGGTGCTCAGCGCCCAGGTGGCCCGGTCGGCCGGCCTCTGGGTACTGGCCATCGGCGCGATGCGGTACGCGTACGTGGCGGCGAGCTGGGTACTGCCCTGGATGCGCGGGACGCTGCCGCCGCGGTACTGGCGCAAGGTGGTCGCGGCGGCCGAGGGGGTCGCGCTGGCCGTGGCGGTCACTGCTCTGCTGCCCCGGCCGCTGGCGGTGGCTGCCGTGGCCGCGGCGCTCGCGCTGCTGGTCGAGTCGTTCGGGCGGGACGTCTGGTGGCTGTGGCGTCACCGGCCGTCCCGGCCGGGCGGCCGCCCACGACCGGGCAGCCCGCGACCCGCCGCGCCGCCACCGGCCACCCTGCGACCGGTCGTGCTCCGGCCGACCTGGCCCGCCTCGGCCGCGTCGCGGGCCGCCCGGGCCGCCGCCGCGCCGGCCGACCACCCGGTCGCGGCCCGCCGGCGGCGGGAGGGGACCCGGGCGTGAGGCACTTCGAGGCCGTCCTGTTCGACGCCGGGGACACGCTGATCCGGCTGGCCGGTGGCGAGGTGCTGATCCGGCGGGCCGCGGCCGCGCTGGGCGCGGCGCCGCCGGATCCGGCCGAGGTCGCCCGGGTGTGGCGGCGGGTACTGGCCCGCAGCGGTACCGCCGAGGAACTGGCCAAGGGCCGGGACCTGTCCACCGCCCGGCACCGGGAGGTGTGGACGGCGCTGTACACCGAGGCCGGCTGCGAGCGGCTGGCCGCCGGGCTCAGCGACCGGCTGTACGCCCTGACCGTCAGCGCCGTTTCCTGGGAGGCGTTCCCGGACACGGTACCGACGCTGGCCGCGCTGCGCGACCGCGGCGTACGGGTGGGCGTGGTCAGCGACACCGGCTTCGACCTGCGCCCGGCGCTGGACCTGCTGGGACTCTCGCCGTACCTGGACACGGTCGTCATGTCCTACGAGTACGGCGTGTGCAAGCCGGCCGCGACGGTCTTCCGTACCGCCTGCGAGCGGCTGCGGGTACCCCCGGCCCGGGTACTCATGGTCGGGGACAACCCGCTGACCGACTCCGGTGCGGTGGCGGCCGGCCTGCACGTGTTCCTCCTGCCGCCGCCGGCGCCGACCGGCCCGCGCGGCCTGGCCCGGGTGCTGGCGCTGACCTGCTGAGCCGCCGGTACCCGGCGGGCCGGCGCGCGCCGGTGGTCAGTGGGTGGACGGGGACGGTACCGGCGACGGCGGTACCGGCGCGGCCGGGGCCGGCCCGGCCGGCGGCCCGAAGGCGGACAGGAACCGGTCCCGGAAGGTGTCCATCCGCCACACCGGCGAGGTGGGCGCCGGGGCCAGCCCGTCCTGCCAGCCCCAGCCGGCGACCCGGGCCAGTACGGCCGGATCGTGCGCCACGATCGTCACCGGTACCTCGCGCGGCGCGCCCTCCCCGGACACGATCGGCGCGGGCTGGTGGTCGCCGAGGAACACCAGCACGAGGTTGTCCCCGCCGTAGGTCAGGACGTACGAGATCAGCGTGTTCAGCGAGTACTCCACCGCCTGCCGGTACGCGTCGCGGACCCGGGTACGGTCCACGTTCGGCGCCTCGCCCGTCTCCGGCATGCCGTCGAAGACCGTACCGTCGCCGACCGCGTTCCAGTCCACCAGCCGTGGCAGCGGCGCCCACGGCGAATGGCTGGACAGCAGCGCCATCTCGGCCATGATCGGGGCGTGCCCGGGTACCGACCGCTCGTCGTGCTGGAACGCGGACAGCGTGTACTGGTCGGGCATCGAGGCGAAGTTGAACAGCGGCCCGCGGTACCCGAGGTTCTGCGCGGTGAGCAGCCGGTCGTAACCGTAGAAGGACGCCTCCGGCCAGGCCCGGGTGACCGCCGGCTGGACGCCGACGGTACGCCAGCCGGCCCGCTTGAACGCGCCGTCGAGGGTGAGCCGGTCGCTGGCGAGCAGGTTGTGGTACCGCTGCTGGTTGTCGATCCACAGCCCGGACAGCAGGGTGGAGTGGGCCAGCCAGCTGCCGCCGCCGGCGGTGGGCGAGGTGAGGAAGGCGCTGCGGGCGCCGAATCCGGCCGCGGCCAGGTCACGGGTACCGGCGGCGAGCAGCGCGGTGATGCGCGGGGCGAACTCCGGGTCGGCCACTGCCACCCGGCCGTAGCTCTCCACGAACGTGACCAGGACGTCCTTGCCGCGCAGGGCGGTCAGGAACTGGTCGCCCGGGGTGTCCCGGTACGCGTCGACCGCGGCCTCGGCCGCGAACGCGCGCTTGTCCTGCAGGCCCACCCGGATCTGCCCGGCCCGGTCGTACGCGAGGGCGGCGGTGCTGTTGGCGGCCAGCGGCAGCAGCGGTACCAGCGTGACACCGGTCGCCGCCAGCGCGATCCAGGCGACCCCGAGTACGGCCGCGGTACGCAGCGAGGCGGTCCGGTGCCGGGCCGCCACCCGGGTCAGCCGCAGCACCGATCCGGTCAGCAGGGCGACCAGCGAGCCGGCCACCACCACGGCCACCGCCACCGCGACGACCGCGCCGGGTACCCCGTACGTGCGCTGGACGAAGTTGAGCCCGTCGCCGAGCAGCGGCCAGTCCAGCACCGGGTCGAAGGTACGGTCGAGCGTCTCGATGAAGCCCATGTCGAGCATCTTGAGGATGGTCAGCAGGCCGAGCAGTACCCCGGCCAGGGCGGCCACCACCCGCCGTACCCGGGGCGGCAGCAGCACCAGGACAGCCACCCCGGCCAGCGCCTCCACCGGGAGCCGGGCGAACCCGCCCGGGGTGAGCCGGCTGAGCCGGTTGGGCGCGACCAGGGCGGCGAAGACCAGCAGCGCCGCCACGACGGTGGTCACCACGGCGGCGATGCGGCGCCAGCGCCGCGGGGTACCTGCCGGCTCCGTGCTGGCCACCGGCTCGGTGCTGGCCACCGGCACGGCGACGTCCGCCGGGTCCGGGGTACGCCGGATGCGCGCGAAGAACGACACGGTGCGGTCCTCTCACTGCGACGCCGGGCGGAGCCGCGCGCCGCGCGGGTCCTCGTGCCGGCCGGCCGCCGGACGGTCCCAGGTTCCCGTCCACCGCCCGGTGGCGGTACCGCGGCACCGCGGTAGGCCCACCGTACCGTCGGCGGCGTGGCCCCGGCCACGGCCCGGTACCGGGCGCCGTAGCGTGACCGGCATGGCGCAGCGGATACGGGCCCGGGTCTTCGGTGAGGTGGCCGACGAGTACGAGCGGGTACGCCCCGGGTACCCGCCGGCGCTGGTGGACGACGTGCTGGCGTACGCCGGTCCGGCCGGGCGGCCGGCGCTGGAGGTGGGCGCCGGTACCGGCAAGGCCACCGTGGCGTTCGCCGGGCGCGGGGTACCGGTGACCGCGCTGGAGCCGGATCCGGCGATGGCCGCGGTGCTGGCCCGCCGTACCGGCGGGGTACCCGGGGTGTCCGTGGTGCCGTGCGCGTTCGAGGCGTACCGGCCGGACCGCCGGTACGGCCTGCTGTACAGCGCGCAGGCGTGGCACTGGACCGACCCGGTACGGCGCTGGCGGCTGGCCGCCGAGGCGCTGGCGCCGGGCGGGGCGCTGGCCCTGTTCTGGAACGGGGACGCGTTCGCCGATCCAGCGCTGGCCGCGGCGGTCGCGGCGGCGCACGAGCCGTTCGCCGCCGACCTGCCGGAGCGCGTGGACACCTGCCTCGGTCCGCGCGACGACTGGCCGGCCGACGAGCTGGCCGCCTGCCCGGACTTCGGTGACCTGGACCGGCGCGCGTACCCGTGGGAGCGGGAGCTGCCGGCTGCGGACTACCTGGCCCTGCTGGGTACCCAGTCGGCGTACCGGATGCTGGCCGGCCCGGTGCGGCGGCGGCTGTTCGGGGCGGTCGGGGCGCTGCTCGGCGAGCGGGTGGTGCTGTCGCTGCGTACCGAGCTGTACCTGGCCCGCCGGCGGGACCAGACATGTGACCTTCAGGTCACGTAATCTCGGCCGGGACAGCGCGGCGCGGGTCAGCCGCGGGCCAGCCGCCGTACCGCGAGTTCGGCCAGCAGCGCGGCACCGTCGGGCAGCACGCTGTCGTCGAACGCGGCCCGGGGCGAGTGGTTGGGCGGGGCTTCCAGCGGGTCGCCGTCGCCGGCGTGGGCACCCAGGAACACGTACGCGCCGGGTACCCGCTCGAGGATCCGGGAGAAGTCCTCGGCGCCGGTGACCGGGTTGGGCAGCGGCTGGTACCGGTCCGCCCCGAACAGGTCGGCCACGGTGGCCGCGGCGAAGTCGTGCTCGGCCGCGTCGTTGACGGTCACCGGGTACTCCGGCTCGTACCGGGCGTCGACCCGCAGCCCGTGCGCGGCGGCGACGTGCTCGCACAGGGACAGCGCGTACGCCCGGACCCGGTCGCGTACCGCCGGCGAGAACGTCCGTACCGTCGCCTCGAAGGTGGCCTCGTCCGGGATGATGTTGCGCCGGGTACCGGCGTGGAACGACCCGACCGTGATGACCACCGGATCGAACGTGTCGATCCGCCGGGTCAGCATGGTCTGCAGCGCGGTCACGATCTCGCACGCCACCTGGACCGGGTCCAACGCGTCCTGTGGACGGGACCCGTGCCCGCCGGCCCCCTGTACGGTCACGAACAGCCCGTCCGAGGCGGCCATCAGCGGGCCCGGCCGGGAGCCGACCACGCCGCGGGGCAGCAGCGAGGACATCACGTGCAGCCCGTACGCGCCGAGGACCGGGGTACCGGCGGCCGCCAGTACCCCCTCGGCGATCATGTGGCCGGCACCGTCCCAGCCCTCCTCGCCGGGCTGGAACATGAACACCACGTCCCCGGGCAGCTCCGCGCGCCGGGCGCACAGCAGCCGGGCCGCGCCGACCAGGCCGGCGGTGTGCAGGTCGTGCCCGCAGGCGTGCATGGCGCCGGCGTGCTTGGAGACGTAGTCCAGCCCGGTGGCCTCGGCCACCGGCAGCGCGTCCATGTCGCCGCGCAGCAGCACCACCGGGCGGGTACCGCCGGCCGGTACCGCGCCGCCGCGCAGTACCGCGGTGACCGACGACAGCGCGGTACCGGTGCGTACCTCCAGCGGCAGCCCGTCCAGCGCGGACAGCACGGTCCGCTGGGTCAGCGGCAGGTCCAGCCCGATCTCCGGGATCTGGTGCAGTTCCCGGCGCAGCGCCACCAGGTCGGGGGCGATCTCACCGGCGTCGGACAGCAGGCTCATCGGTACCTTCTCCTCGCGGCCGGGGGGCGTGGCTGGTTGGCGGACACCCTAGCGCCTGTACCGGGCCGGCCGGCTCAGTCCTGCAGCCGGGCCACCTGGCGCATCTTGTTCATCGCGTCCAGTGCGGCGATCTTGTACGACTCGGCCAGCGTCGGGTAGTTGAACACCGCGTCCACGAGGTAGTCGATACCGCCGCCGCAGCCCATCACCGTCTGTCCGATGTGGACGATCTCGGTGGCGCCGGTACCGAACACGTGCACCCCGAGCAGGCTTCTGTCCACAGGGGACACCAGCAGCTTGAGCATGCCGTACGAGTCGCCGATGATCTGCCCGCGGGCCAGCTCCCGGTACCGCGAGATGCCGACCTCGAACGGCACCTGCCGCTCGGTCAGCTCGTCCTCGGTCTGCCCGACGAAGCTGATCTCGGGGATGGTGTAGATGCCGATCGGCTGCGCCACCGGCATCGCGTGCGCCGGCTCGCCGCAGGCGTGGTGCGCGGCCAGCCGGCCCTGCTCCATCGAGGTGGAGGCCAGCGCCGGGAAGCCGATCACGTCGCCGACCGCGTAGATGTGCTCCACCGGCGTCTGGAAGTTGGCGTTCACCGCGATCCGGCCCCGGTCGTCGGCGGCCAGGCCGGCCCGCTCCAGCGCGAGCTGGTCGCCCAGCCCCTGCCGGCCGGCGGAGTACATGACCACGTCGGCGGCGACCTGCTTGCCGCTCTCCAGCACCGCGATGGCACCGCGGGGGTGGCGCTGCACCGAGGCCACGCTCTCGCCGAAGCGGAACGTCATGGCCAGGTCCCGCAGGTGGTACTTGAGCGCCTCGATGATCTCGACGTCACAGAACTCCAGCATCCGGGTACGCCGCTCGACCACGGTCACCTTGGTGCCCAGGGCGGCGAACATGGACGCGTACTCGATGCCGATCACGCCGGCCCCGACCACGACCATCGAGCCCGGTACCCGCTGGAGGTTGATGATGCCGTCGGAGTCGATGACCGTACGCTCGTCGAACTCCACGCTGTCGGGCCGGGCGGGGCGGGTACCGGCGGCCACGATGATCTTCTCCGCGGTGACCTTCTGCTCGTGCTCCGCGTCGTCGGTCACGCCCAGCGTGTGCGGGTCGAGGAACCGCCCGCTGCCGGCGATCAGCCGCACGTGGTTGCGCGCGAACTGGCTGCGGATGACGTCGATCTCCCGGCCGATCACGTGCTGGGTACGGGCGGCCAGGTCGGCGACGGTGATGTCCTCCTTGAGCCGGTAGCTCTGCCCGTACATGTCGCGCTGGCTCATGCCGGTCAGGTACAGCACCGCCTCGCGCAGGGTCTTGGACGGGATTGTGCCGGTGTTGATGCACACCCCGCCGATCATGTTGCGCCGCTCGACCACGGCCACCCTGCGGTCCAGCTTGGCCGCGGCGATGGCGGCCTTCTGGCCGCCCGGGCCGGAGCCGAGTACGAGGACATCGAAGTCGTACATGCGGTCAGTCTGCCCCATGACCGGGCCGTTGAGCGGGCCAATGCCGGTTCCGGCCAACCAGGTTGCGGCCCGGCGTGCGGCCGGGTTCAGTCGCCAAGGGAGTACAGCGCGGCCAGCAGCCGCACCGGTACCCCGTCGGGGTCGTCCACCCCGTCGAAGTACTCCGCGACGATGGCGGCCAGCCGGTCGCGCAGTTCGTTGGCCCGGTCCACGGACAGCCGGGCCTCGGCCAGGGTGACCACCGGGCGGCGGTAGCGCTGCTCGTGCGGGTACGGGTCGGCGGTACCGCCCTCGCCGAACTGGATCGCGCCGCTGGCGATGGCGCCCAGGAACTCGCTGCGGAACTCCGCCAGCCCGGCGCTCATCATCGCGGCGGCCTCGCCGGTACGGCCGGTCTCGTTGAGCAGGCCGGCCTGGATGGTCAGCGAGTGCTGGCCGGCCCGGTAGCTCGTCTCCACGATCCCGGACACCAGCCGGGTCGCGGCCGCCTGTACCAGGTCCCGCGCCTCGAGCTGCTTGACGTGGCGGTACAGCTTGGTCGGCGGTTCACCGAGCGCGTCGGCGATCTCCTTGACGGTCATCACCCGGGGCCGGTGCCCGGCGTCGCGCATGAGTACCCGCAGGATCGCCAGGCGCAGCGGGTCGGACAGCACCTTGAGCGTCTCCACGTCGCCGACCTCGCGTACCGGTACCGGCGCACCGGTACCGGTGGGCGTGGCGGCGGGGACGGTACCGGTCGAGGTGTCCATGACCCCATCTTGCCAGACGGTCACGGTTCTGCCATCATTCACGACAACGTAAATGCTCACGAGGTCAGCAGGGATCACGTGATCAGCAAAGATGACGAGACCAAGAACGATGGCGCAGAGCTGAAGGACGGTACCGCATGCTCACCGACACCGAACGGCCCGCCGCCCCGGCGGTCGTACCGCTGCGCCGCAACTGGCGCTTCCAGGTGCTCTGGATCGGCTCCACGGTCGGCTTCCTCGGCCTGGAGGCGGCCGACATCGGGTACCCGCTGGCGATCCTCGCGCTGACCGGCTCGCCGGCCTGGGCCGGCGTGTTCGGCTTCGTGCAGAGCGTGGTCCGGCTGGTCGCCGCGCTGCCGGCGGGGCAGCTCGCGGACCGGATGGACCGGCGCCTGCTGCTGGTGACCGCCGAGGGGGCCCGGGCACTGGTCACCGCGGCCGTGGCCGTGGCCGTGGCGACCCACCGGCTGTCCCTGACCCACCTGCTGGTGGCCGCGGCCGTCCTGGGCGCCGCCTCGGCACTGGGCGGGCCGGCCCGGATGCTGGTGGTCCGGGCGGTCGTCCCGGCCGCGCAGCTGACCAGCGCGCTGACCCAGGAGGAGGTACGCAACAACAGCGCGGTGCTGATCGGCCCGCCGCTGGGCGGCCTGCTGTACGGCCTGCGCCAGTGGCTGCCGTTCCTGGTCAGCGCGCTCGCCTTCGCCGTCTCCTTCGCCGCCGCGCTGGTGGTCCGCGTGCCGGCCCGGCCGCCGGCCCCGGCCGGCGCCGCGCCCGCCGGGGGCCAGGGCGACGACAGCGGCGGGGACGGCATGCTCGCCGGGGTACGCACGCTGTGGCGCGATCCCACGCTGCGGGCGACCACACTGGCCGTGGCGGCGCTGAACACCATCGGGGCACCGCTGGTCCTGATCACCGTGGTGCTGCTGCGGGCGCAGGGGGTACCGCCGTGGCAGATCGGCGCCGCCATGACCGGCGTGGCCGTGGGCGGGTTCGCCGGCTCGGTGCTGATCGGGCCGCTGCACCGGCGGCTGCGCCCGGGCGTGCTGCTGCTGGCCGTGATCGGGGTCGAGGTACCGCTGCTGGCCCTGCTGGCGGTACCGGCCGGCCCGTGGTGGATGGCCGGCGTGCTGTTCTTCGTCGCGCTCGGCCTGCCCGCGCTGCGGGTACTCGTGGATGTGCTGATCTTCCGGCAGGTACCGGACGCGCAGCGGGGCCGGGTGATCGCCGGGGCGATGGTCGCCTTCGAACTGGGCGCCCCGCTCGGCGTGGCCGGCGCCGGGACGCTGCTCGCCGTGGCGAGCCCGTCGACGGCGATGCTGATCCTGGCCGCGCTGCTCGCGCTGGCCGCCGGGTACGCCGGGTCGAGCCGCCAGCTGCGTCACGCGCCGTGGCCACCCGCCTGCTGAGGGCGCGTACCGGGCCAGGTTGGTCACGATACGTGCGGCCAGCCTCGCCACATGTGTGCACAGTGCGTAACTTCGGCCGAACGATGGTGGCGGTCACGCGATCCGGCGGCAAACATGGTTACCTGTGCCAGGCCGCCACCGCAACCACCGCGCCCGCCACCGGTTCGCCCGGGTCGTGGCCGTGCTGGCGGCGCTGGCGGTCCTCGGTACCGGCGCCGGGCTGGCCTACCGGTACAGCCGCCCGCAGCGCTGTACCGGCACCCCGGTCACGCTGAGGGTCGCCGCCGCGCCCGAGCTGGCCCCGGCGGTGCAGGACCAGGCCGCCGCGTGGCTGGCCGGCCGGGGCGCCGGTGCCTGCCTGTCCGTACTGGTCACCGGCCCCGAACCGGCGGACGTGGCGGCCACCCTCGCGGCCCGCCGGGGCGGCACGCTGGCCGGCGTCGGCCTTGGCGCCGGCCAGCTCCAGCTCCCCGACGTGTGGGTACCCGACTCGTCGCTGTGGCTGGTCCGGCTGCGCGCGGTGAACCAGGCACTGGTACCGGCCCAGGCGCCGCCGATCGCCACCAGCCCGGTGGTGGTGGCGGTACCCGAGCCGGTCGCCGCGGGCCTGTCCTGGGGCGGCGGCCAGCCGAGCTGGTCCGGCCTGCTCGGCCTGATGACGACCCGGTCGGCGCTGCACGCGGGCCTGGTCGACCCGGCCCGGGACGCGGCCGCGCTGTCCGGGCTGCTGGCCATCTCGGCCGCCGCGGCGGCCGCCGGCGCCAACGCCCAGGAGGTCACCGTCGGCGCCCTGCGCAGCCTGGCCGCGGGCGAGTCGGCGATCCGGGCCGACCTGCTCGGCCGGTTCCCGCACTCGGCCGACCAGGCCACCGTGTCCGCCGGGCTCAGCGCGGCGGCGGTGACCGAACAGGCGGTGCTGGGGTACAACGCGGCCACGC
>Ga0209069_10000495_pt1 | contig 18143 bp, 15 predicted proteins | sample Str013_2_FD_187202 | JGI IMG/M metagenome (GOLD analysis project Ga0209069, IMG submission 187202) | Freshwater sediment microbial communities in response to fracking from Pennsylvania, USA - Straight Creek_MetaG_SC_2013 (SPAdes) (version 2) | ecosystem: Environmental > Aquatic > Freshwater >...
TTGTATATTCGTATCAGTTTTGATACTCTTGCACAGGGTACATGTGATGTTTGATTAAAATTGTGGGAGGTGTGAGATGCAGACGGTAAAGCCGGAAGAAATAGTAGCAATACTAAAAGAGCATGGTACGCAGGTAAGTGAAGAACAGGCAAACTCGATTTTGCAATTTATGTACAAGCTCGCCAATATTGCCTTAGACCAATATTTCGGGAGCGATAACGGTTGCACCCCAAAATCTCTAAGCAAACAATTGCCTATAAAAGACCCGCCGAAGGAAAATACGTCATTCATTTAATATTAAAATATGAAAGCTGATTTATACATCCGTGTTAGTACAGACGAACAAGCAGAAAAAGGCTATTCTCAACGCGACCAGGAGGAAAGGCTTCGCAAATATTGTGAACTAAAAGAAATCACAATCAGGAAGGTCATTTTCGAGGATCATTCTGCAAAAACCTTTAACCGGCCTGAATGGCAAAATCTTTTGGCTGATCTTAAGAAACATCAAAGACAGGTTGATGTAATCTTATTTATTAAATGGGACAGGTTCAGCCGTAATGCAGGTGATGCTTATCAAATGATAAACATATTGCGAAAATTAGGTGTTGAACCGCAGGCGATCGAACAGCCACTCGATTTATCCGTCCCTGAAAACAAAATGATGCTGGCATTTTATCTTGCCGCTCCTGAAGTGGAAAATGACCGAAGGGCGCTTAATACATTACATGGTATGAGAAGGGCAAAGAAAGAAGGTAGATGGATGGGGCCCGCACCGGTGGGATATGCAAACAAAATAACCGAAGACGGTAAAAAATATATAGCTCCTAATGAACCGGAAGCAGGCATCATGAAATGGGTATTTAACGCGCTGGTAACAGGACAATATCATGTAGAGCAGATTTATGCAGAAGCCAAATTAAAGGGTCTTACACGTTGCAGGAGCAATTTCTGGAACTCATTGCGCAATCCTGTGTACTGTGGTAAAATATATTTATCAGGATATAAGGACGAGGACAGCCGCCATGTACAGGGTTTACATGAACCGATTATACCGGAAGCGCTTTTTTATGAAGCGCAGGATTATCTTGACGGGAAGAAAAAGAATTACCGGACTAAAGTAGGTTCACTGGAAATATTACAATTGCGTGGATATTTGATTTGCCCAAAATGCGGCAAGCTATTAACCGGAAGCGCTTCACGGGGAAGAAACGGGAGATATTACTATTATCATTGTATTTCCTCCTGCGGCACAAGGTTCAAAGCCGAGAACGCAAACGAGCTTTTTTCAAGAGAATTAAAAAAATTTATTCCCCGTCCTGGCATGAATGAATCCTACAAATATGTGCTGAATGCAGCATATAGGGACAGGACAAAAAAATATTGTGACGACATAAAATATTTTACTGACCAGATAAACGAAGCGAATAATGATATCATCAAGGCAAGGCATCTCATGTTAAGAGATGAAATTGAACCAGCAGATTACCGGAAAATAAAGTCCGAAAGCGAAAAAAGAATCACTGCACTTGAAGCAAAACTGATCGAGATTTCTAAAAACAAATCGAATGTTGAACCATTGCTGGAAAAAGCAATGATGGCGATATCTCAACTGGGGACATTATACATCGATGCAGATGTGAAAAAGAAACGCAATATTATTGGTTCGATTTATCCCGAAAAACTCGTTTTTGACGGATTCCATTATCGAACCGCCCGGCTCAATGAGGTGGTTGAGCTAATATACACACTGGATAAGGGTTTCAGCGAAAATAAAAAAGGACAAACCGATGAAAATTTCAGTTTGTCCAGTTTGGTGCCCGGAACAGGAATCGAACCTGCACATCCTTGCGAATACCAGATTTTGAGTCTGGCGCGTCTACCAATTCCGCCATCCGGGCAATTATAAAATGTAGCACATGTGCTTAACGCATTTTAAGAGCCTGCAATATTACACTTTTGAGTCATTTTGACCAAAATGCGTTGTAAGTATTTTTTCTGCAGAATTGCAGGAAATAAAAATAATAAGGCTGGTTTAATTAATATATATGAGAGGGCTGGTGGTTTTCATAGTCCTTTATAGCATTCAGCATATCCACGGCCAGTTCTTCAGAAAGATCGACCAATTGCTTAAATGCCGAATCAATATTTACCGGGCTGATATGTTCCCAGCTATTGGCGCTGCGTGAAAAGGAAAAAGAAAATGCAAAATCGTCTTTTGTCGGGGGCGCATCTTTGTTGGGAACCAGGTATGCATGACATTGATAGCATATTTTTTCCTGTATTGCTTCTGTAGCAAATGAAATCTTCGCAAACACACCGATATCAAATTCAATCCAGAATTCTTTCATGAATACATTTTTATGATGATACAGAGCTACCATGGTTTAAAAACTAAAAACCATGCCATCCTTTGCAAAGCTTGATATAAGAAATTCACATAGTATTCTAGCAAACTCTATTTTTTGGAGTATTTAAGCACAGAACGCTTTCTGTAAACCGATGGGTTATTTCTCAGCGCTTGCGATATATAGATCAATAATTCAAAATAATTCGGGAGCAGATGGATTGTGAAATTATAATAACTTGCCGCCTAAATTGATAATGAATGATTCGAATCGGCTTGATCCGGGAAGGAAAAATCCCGGCAGATAATCGTGTGGCTTTAATTCCTTCGCAATGCAAATGGCTGCAAAAAAATTTCCCTGATGTGCACATCGAGGTGCAGTCTTCCCCGCATCGTTGTTTTACCGACAGGGAATACATATCTGCTGGCGTGGAAGTAAAAGAAGATATCGGTGACTGTGATATCCTGTTTGGTATCAAAGAAGTTCCGGCACAGGATCTGATTCCCGGGAAAACATATTTATTTTTCTCACACACAAAAAAAAGGCAGTTATATAACCAGCAGTTGTTCCGCACAATGATTGAAAAAAAGATAACCCTGATTGATTACGAGTGTATGGAACATGAAGACGGGCAACGCATATTGGGCTTCGGTTTTTTTGCAGGCGTGGTAGGCGCACACAATGGCATCATGGCTTATGGACAACGCACCGGGCAATATCACCTGGAAAGAGTGTATAAGCAACAAAGCTTCCGCCAACTGATCCATACTTATTTTGGATTGAAGCTGCCGAATATCAAAGTTGCCATCACCGGCTCAGGAAGGGTGGCGCATGGATTGCTCGAGGTCATGAACTTGCTTGGCATCATTGAAGTGGATCCGGATGAATACCTGGAACGTAATTTTGCTTACCCCGTGTTCACGCAATTGAAAGGCGCAGATCTTTACAAGCATAAACTAACGGATACGTATAACCGGGAAGATTTTCACCGGCATCCGCAGAACTACCTGTGTAAATTTTATGAATACACGAAAGCCACAGATATCCTGATGAACGGAATATATTGGGATAAGCAGATGCCACGCTTGTTTGAATGGGAAAATATGAGTGAGCCCAGCTTTCGCATTAAAACCATTGCAGATATTACAGATGATAAAGGAGGATCGGTGCCCTGTAACCTGGGCGACACCCGTATGGAAGAGCCGGTTTATGGGGTCGACAAAATCAGCAGGCAAAAAACGGAACCATACCTGCCCGGATCAGTTGACGTGATGGCGGTAGGCAATCTGCCGAATGAATTGCCCCGTGATGCCTCCCGATATTTTGGCGAACAATTGATTAAATATGTACTGGAAGATTTACTGAAAGGCGGTTCTGCAGTTATTGACAGGGCCACGATGTTGAAGAGTGGAATACTGACTGGCCCATTTCTTTATTTAAGAGAATATGCCGGGGTTGATTGAACTTCAGAAGCAATCAGAAGTTTAGGTAGTAATCTCTCAACAACTCCACAAATTCAGGAGTATAATCACCTGTTTCATTTTGTATGGTGAGTTCGGCGGTGGGCATAAAATTATTTTTGTTCCTGGAAAAATGAATGATGTTTCTGAAATGAGAATGATTTGGTGTTTGCCGGATCAATAGTTTTTCATGCACATAAAAATTATTGTCGAGCGCCAGTTGCACAAACCGGTCGGCACGATGACTGGGCAGCAGAACGCCAAAATATCCTGAGGCAGATAGGTTAACATCAATCACCCGAATTAGATCATCCAGCGTAAGTGACTTACTATGCATTGCCATATTTTTTCCCAGCGAGGGAGAAAGCAAATCACCTTCGAAGAAAGGAGGATTCGCAATGATGAAGTCATATTTGATGGGGAATGAAAAACTGCGTACATCTCCCGGAAAAACGCGCATGTTGTCTTTCCATTTGCTGTTCGAAATATTTTCTTTCAATTGTTTAAAGGCAGGAAAATCCAGCTCAATGCCGTCAATTTCACTTTTATTTTTTTGGGCCAGCATCAGCATCAGCAACCCGGTGCCACTGCCGATATCCAGCACGGTTGAATGAGAAGGGATTTTTTCGGCGAACCATGCCCCCAAAATACATGCGTCGGTGCAAACCTTCATTGCACATTGATCCTGCTGTATGGTGAATTGCTTGAATTGAAAATAAGAGTTTGGCATGGACTTTATAAGAGTTGGTGTGGGGATTGTCTGAACCTGGATTTTAAACGATGAGACAGATTTTATTGATTTATATGACTGCACTTTTTACGTGGCACTCTGTTTCATTTATTACCAGGATAATCTGTCTAATCGTTTAAAATCCAGGTTCAGACAATCCCCTCATTAAAATTCAGCTCTTGCATTTGCACTCACATCCATTGCTGCAAAATTCCCAGCAAGGTATTTGTAATATCCCGTGATGGCGATCATGGCCGCGTTATCGGTGCAATATTCGAATTTCGGAATAAATATATTCCAGTTTTGGTTTTTACCTGTTGCGACAAAAGCAGATCGCAATCCACTATTCGCTGCGACACCGCCGGCAATGCAAATATTTTTGATCCCGGTTTGCAGGGAAGCTTTTTTCAGCTTATTCAAAAGAATAGAAACAATTCTTTGCTGGATCGATGCACAGATATCGGCCATATTTTCTTTAATAAAAGCAGGATTATTATGAATATTTTCCTGCAAAAAATATAGAATAGAGGTTTTCAAACCACTGAAACTGAAATTCAGGCCGGGGATCTGCGGTTCAGGGAACTTAAACCGGTTACCGGTTCCATTTTTTGCATATTGATCAATGAGCGGTCCGCCCGGATAGGGGAGACCCAATAATTTTGCCGATTTGTCGAATGCCTCACCGGCTGCATCGTCAATTGTTTCACCGATCACTTTCATATCTACCGGTGATGTGCACATTACAATTTGTGTATGTCCGCCACTTACAGTAAGACATAAAAAAGGGAAAGAAGGTTTCGGATCCTGTTGACCATCCGCTGAAGAAGGAATCAGGTTGGCGAGCACATGCGCCTGCATGTGATGCACGGCTATCAGCGGAATATGCAGAGAAAGCGCCAGCGATTTGGCAAACTGTGATCCCACCAGCAGAGAGCCAATTAAACCTGGCGCTTGCGTAAATGCAACTGCATGTATATTTTCAATGGAGCATCCCGCATGCTGCAGTGCTTTATCCACTACGGCCACGATATGTTGCATGTGCGCACGGCTTGCCAGTTCAGGCACAACCCCGCCATATTGTTCATGTATTTTTTGGCTGGCAATAATATTGGATAAAATGATTCCATCACGGCAAACTGCCGCCGCTGTTTCATCGCAGGAAGATTCAATGGCGAGTATGTTGATTGATTGATTAATTGGCTGATTAATTAATGGAGCTGCAAAGTTAATGCCTAAACGGTTTTTAAGTTGTTGAATTTTTCAAGTTTTGAACCTAGTGCGATCTTATTGCAACCACCGGATCCATACGGGCAGCAGTAACCGCGGGAACGATCCCGGCCAGAATTCCTACAACTACACAAATACCGATTGATAGTGCAATGATATTGAGGGGCACAAAAACTTTGAACGGAATGATCGCAGAGAGCACAAAAGTTAGTATGAAAACAGCCAGTAAGCCGATCAATCCGCCAATGATACAAAGAAAGGCTGACTCCATTAAAAATTCAGAAAGTATCGTGCTTCGTTTTGCGCCAATGGCTTTTTTCAAACCGATCTGGCTGGTGCGTTCTCTTACAGTTACAAACATGATATTGGCAACACCAAACATGCCAACAATGAGCGATAAACCTGCAATTGCCCATCCACCTACATTCAAACCTCCCACCAATGAATCCAATTCCTTGGTTGCGGTATCAAGATCGTTCAATGAAAAATTATCTTCAGATGTTGGGCTCAGCTTCCTGATTGATCGCATTGAACCCCGCAATTCGTCTTTCAAAGCAGCAATAGATGTATTTTCTTTTCCTTTTACCATAATAGCAGGTCCAGAATTTTCTTCCCGGACCATTTGTTTCATGAAACTGGATGGCATAATGATGCTATGATCATAATCCCATGCGTTGAATATACTTTGACCTTGCTTGACAATTAATCCAATAATAATAGCTTCTTTTGAATTTTTTAGTTTTACTATTTTCCCCAATGCTCTTTCGGCTTTACCGAAAATATCCTCGGCAATTTTATTGCCTATTACAATGAAATTAGCGCCATTGGCGAAATCTTCAGTGCGGAAGAAACGACCTGTTTCTACAGAGATAGGCTGAACGGCAGGAAATTTCTCGGATACACCATAATAATTTACGCCGGTCATGACATCGTTTTCGAATTCAACATTCCCGGTTATATTCATGAAATAGGTAATATCCGTCAATTCAGGGGATTTTAGCTGAACCAGTTTCATTTCTGAATATTTAACTTCAGGGCGCTTAATATATTTCCACCAGGGATAATCGGGGCCGCCACCATTTTCCCATTTGCCAATAAATACAGTGTGACCGGCTATGGATTTGAGTTCATTCTTAACTGCCAACTCCATGCTGCTGATTGTTGCGAGTACGCTGATGATACAAAAAATGCCGAATGTGATACCCAGCAATGAAAGAAAAGTGCGGAGTTTGTTGGAACGAAATTCCTGTATTGCCATTTTCAGGCTTGTCCAGAAAATATTTAGAAAGCGGAACATATAATATTCAAATCAGTACCAGGCAATTCATATCAATATGCCAGCTCATTTTGACCGGATTGCTACTACAGGATCCATCTTGGCTGCGATGAATGCAGGAATGATGCCTGCCAATATACCCACGACAAGACAGATGCCAACAGCCAGGGCAATGATATCACCTGGTATAAAAACTTTAAAGCTGAACATGGCAGAGAATATTGCCGTGAGAATAAAAACAGCAATCAACCCGATCATGCCGCCGATGATACAAAGAAAAGCGGATTCCAGCAAGAATTCGGAAAGGATGGTGCTCCTTTTTGCGCCGATGGCTTTTTTCAAACCGATCTGGCTGGTACGTTCTCTTACAGTCACAAACATGATATTGGCAACGCCGAACATACCTACTACAAGAGAAAGCGCTGCAATCGCCCATCCACCAACATTGATATTAGTGAAAATGCCATCCATAAACTTGCTGAAAGATTCAATATCATTCAATGCATAATCATCTTCCTGGCCGGGGCTTAACTTGTGGATGGAGCGCATTGCGCCGGTTAATTCTTCTTTTAAGGCCGGGATGCTGATATTTTCCTTTCCCTCTACGAGTATACGAGGCTGTGAGTTTTCTTCTCTTGTCATTTGCTTCATAAATCCATGCGCCATGATGATGCTGTTGTCATAGTCCCACATGTTCATCATGCTTTGTCCCTGCTTTTCGATGACACCGATGATCAATGCAGGTTTCGAATTTTTTAACCGGACAGTTCTGCCAATGGCTTTTTCCGGTTTGACGAACATTTTTTCCGCCAGTGAATGACCGATAACGATTGAATTGGAAGCATGGTCAAAATCTGATTGCTGTAAATAACGACCTTCTCCGATATTGAATTTTTCGATGTTCGCAAAGTCTTCTGTAACCCCATAATAATTGACACCTGATAAAATATCGTTCCCCAATTCGATGACAGAATTATCACCCGTAAGAAAAGATGCATTTGCCAGGATTGGTACGCGCAATTTTAATTGCTTCACCTCTTCATATTTGGGCGTGGGCCTTTTGATGAATTTCCACCAGGGATAATTATTGTCATTCCTGTATTCCCATTTATCAATAAATATGGTATTACTGCCTAGTGATTTGATATCGTTCTGGATGGCAATTTTCATACTGTTGATTGTTGCCAATACACTGATGATGCAAAAAATACCGAATGTAATGCCCAATAATGAAAGGAAAGTGCGGAGCTTATTGGAACGAAATTCTTGTATCGCCATTTTTAAACTCGACCAGACAATATTTATAAAGCGGAACATATACGAAAATAAGATTTCTATCGCGGATTGTTGTTAGAAAAATGTATGAATGGACAGCAGGTCGGCTATGTAGCATAAGGTTGAAGGTATAAGGCATGGGGTATAAGGCATTTCATACCTCACACCCTATACTTTGCGCCTTATACCTTGTAACCGGCCAACCGTTAAATGATTTAATATTGCCTGCAAATCCCTAATATGTTTATAATCGAGAATCAGCAGCTAAAAGTGGCCATCTCCGCGAAAGGCGCAGAGTTGCAAAGTATATACTACAAATCTTTTCAACTGGAATATATGTGGAACGGCGACCCTGCTTTTTGGGCCAAAAGATCTCCGGTTTTGTTTCCCATCGTAGGCGCTTTAAAGGAAGACAAGTATGTGTTCGGGAATAAAATTTACCATTTGGGGCGTCATGGATTTGCAAGAGAGATGGAATTTGAGGTGGATGATCAACAAACTGATGCTATCAGCTTTTTACTCAGGAGCAATGAGATTACTTTGGCCAATTTTCCATTTTCGTTTGAATTCAGGATAGGCTATCGCTTGCATGAAAATAACCTGAAGACGACTTACAATATCATTAACACAGATGTAAGCAATATGTATTTCTCTGTTGGCGGTCACCCTGCTTTTAAACTGCCGCTTGTTGATGGAACAGCATATCGTGATTATTATCTCGAATTTGATAAAAACGAAACGCTTGACCGATGGCCCATATCATCCGGCGGGCTAATAGAAAAAGAACCGTTTCCGTTTTTGGAGAACACGACGATCTTACCTCTGAATAAAGAATTATTTTTTAAAGATGCTCTTGTATTCAAACATCCCAATTCCTCATCGGTCTCGCTCAAATCAGGCAAAACAATTCATGGATTGGATTTTAGTTTTGAAGATTTTCCTTATCTCGGCATCTGGGCCGCAAAAAATGCTGATTTCATTTGCATAGAACCCTGGTGCGGCATTGCAGACAGTATAGACACGGATCAGCAATTCATTCATAAAGAAGGGATCAATCAGTTGATTGCGGGAGAGATTTTTGAGAGAAATTGGGAAGTTAGTTTTTTTTAGGTGGGGTAGTGATTAGGTTGAGATTGAGCCTCAACCTCAATCTTCATTAGCTCTCCGGCTTAAAACTCAAACGCCTTCACCGTTGTGTCTTTAAGAATATTGTGAACAAAATGACGGTGATTTTTTTCAGAGCCTTTCACTATCCATTCGCCGGTAATCACATCGCCTGCTTTTATTTGGCGGCTTCTTTTGTACCGGAGTTTATTTTTTTTAAAAGACAGCTCGAAGCGTTGCAATGTTTCGTTTTGATAATCACAAACAATTTTATAGTTCCGTATCTGGCTGATTTTATCTATCCAGCTTTCTACTTTTGCAAAAAGGTAAAGCACGATCAATATCAATGCACAAGCTATTGCGGAAACAAGCGCATACCCGGCACCGATACCCATACCCAATGCAGCAGTAACCCATATCATTGCAGCGGTAGTAATTCCATTAACACGGTTATCTCCTTTGAAGATGACACCGGCGCCAACAAAACCTATGCCCACCACCACATTGGAAGCAATTCGTTCAGGAGCGCCTTTTGCGCCGATGAGTTCGGAAAAAACAGTAAACAAAGTGGCGCCAATGCAAATCATAGTCAGTGTGCGGAATCCGGCCGATTTACTGCGATACTCCCGCTCGGCGCCAATAAGTCCCCCGATGATTATGGAAAAGATCAATTTCAAGATAATGGCCTCCGGCAATTGCATGCTTTGATTTTTATGGTGAATGTAATATGATCCTAATTTTCGTGAGACGAGGAACGGCAGACTTGAGATAGAAATTTGCGTTTGCCATTTCACGTCTTACGTCTCACGATTCTTTATCGTAACACATCCTCCGTCTTTTAAAATTAGCATTTCTTCATAACAAGCCATGCAATGAACGTTAAAAAATTATAATTAGAGAGAATTCATAGTTGAATGCATTTACTTTGTATGGCAATTCAGCATATATGATAACCATACAGAAGTATTTACTACGAATTTTTATTGCATTTTTTTTTATTTTAAATATCGGCTGTCAAAAACCATTGGCGCCGGAGTACCAGGGATTTGAAAATTTGCAGGTCGGGAAACTGAGCCTGCAGGAAACGCTCATTTCCACCAGCCTCAGATTCTATAATCCCAATGCATTCGGATTGCAATTGAAAAAAGCAGAAATGGATATTTATATCAATGAAAAACTCGTAGATCATTATACGCTGGATTCAACCATTGTTATTTCAAAGCTGGATACTTTTTTTATACCTGTATCTGTTAAAATCGACTTTAAGAATATTTTCAATAATGCACTGCAATCATTGCTTCGGAATGAAATAAAGATCAGGCTGGCGGGCTATGCAAAGCTTAAAAAAGGAGCTGTTGGTTTACATGTGCCGCTGCATTATGAAGAAACACAGAAACTGGATGCGTTTTTGAACCAGTAATCAGAACCGGGATTTTAAGCGATTTGACTGATTAAACCTATGATCATTTATTTAATGGGGTTAATCAGTCAAATCGCTTAAAATCCCGGTTCTGAATCGTAATTTTGCGCCGCTTTATGGCAGTTTTTTTTGAAGCATAACAGGTCGGCCACCTCACTTGACTGATGTCGACTCATTCATCAACTTGCCAGATGAGGTGGCCGACCTGTTATGCTTCAAAAAAAACTGCCATACTATCAGCATCTATTTAAAACATGAAGTACAGAACAGAAATCGACAAGCGCCGGACATTCGCTATTATCTCGCATCCGGATGCAGGAAAAACTACCCTGACAGAGAAATTGCTTTTATTCGGCGGCGCCATTCAAACAGCTGGTGCGGTCAAAAGCAATAAGATCAGGAAACATGCTACCAGTGATTTTATGGAGATTGAAAGACAGAGAGGCATTTCTGTTGCTACTTCCGTGATGAGCTTTGAATATAAAAGCATTCTCATCAACCTGCTAGATACACCCGGCCATAAGGATTTTGCAGAAGATACCTACCGGACGCTGACGGCTGTTGACAGCGTGATCCTGGTTATTGACAGTGTGAATGGAGTGGAAGCGCAAACCCGAAGGCTTATGGAAGTGTGCAGGATGCGCAGTACACCGGTGATCGTATTCATCAACAAAATGGATCGTGACGGGAAAAACAGGTTTGATCTGCTCGAAGAGATCGAGAAAGAGTTGAATATCCAACTACATCCTATGACCTGGCCGATAAACAGCGGCAAAGATTTCAAAGGAGTATATAATCTCGATGAAAAAAACCTGGTGTTGTTCACTGCCAATACTAAGGCAGTGGATGAAGATATTATCAGGATTGATTCGTTGGCTGATTCCCTCCTTGATCAGAAACTGGGTGAAAAAGATGCCGCCATATTGCGCGAGGATGTGGAATTGGTCGATGGCGTGTATGGACGACTGGATGTCCGCGATTATTTCGCAGGGAAGATTGCTCCGGTCTTCTTTGGCAGCGCCATCAATAATTTTGGCGTCAAAGAAATGCTGGATAATTTCATACGCATTGCTCCGGTGCCCCAATGCCGCCCAACCACTGCAGGACCTGTTTGCCCGGATGAAGATAAACTCAGCGGATTTATATTTAAAATTCATGCCAACCTCGATCCAAAGCATCGGGACAGGATTGCCTTCCTGCGTGTTTGCAGCGGGAAATTTGAACGCAATAAATATTTCCATCATGTTCGGTTGAACAAAGACGTTAGATTCAGCAATCCATATACCTTCCTGGCCAGGGATAAGGATGTAATTGAAGAAGCTTATCCTGGCGACGTGGTGGGATTATTCGATACCGGCAATTTCAAGATCGGTGATACGCTTACAGAGGGAAAAGATTTTTATTTCACCGGCATACCTTCTTTTTCACCCGAAATTTTTAAAGAGGTTGTGAATAAGGATCCGATGAAAACCAAGCAGCTTGAAAAGGGTTTATTGCAATTGACCGACGAAGGTGTTGCACAACTATTTACCCAATTCGGAGGCAATAAAAAAATCATCGGCTGTGTGGGCGAACTGCAATTTGAAGTGATTCAGTACCGGCTCTTGCACGAATACAGTGCTTCCGTGCAATTCAATAACCTGCCTTTTTATAAAGCTTGTTGGATTACCAGCAGGGACCCGAAAATGCTGGAAGATTTTATCCGCTTCAAACAGGCTAATATAGCCGAAGATAAGGACGGCCACCTGGTTTACCTTGCGCAGACTGAATGGTTTTTGAATACGGAAAGAAAAAACAACCCGGATATTGAATTTCATTTTACTTCTGAAATTCATAAGTAGTGTAAGGCATAAGGCATGGGGCATGAGGTATGACATGCCTTATGCCCCATACCTCACACCCTTCACCTTTACCTACAACTTAACAATCGCTGATATGATTGAAACGGACCGATTGATCATATTACCGCTGAACTACGAACAGCTTGATCTTTATCTACAAGCCAATGGCAGGCTTGAAAAATTATTACACCTAACCGACAATGGAAGAACCATCGCACCCGATGTGAAAGAAATGGTGAAGGCCTTTACTTTGCCTAAAATAAAAAAAGCGAGTAGCTATAATTATCTTTTTATGACTTTCTGGATCGTTGTGGAAAAGGAAACGCGGACAATTGTAGCTGAATTGGGATTTAAAGGAGAGCCTGATGAGAAAGGCGGGGTTGAAATTGGATATGGCACCATGCCTGCGCAACGTGGTAAAGGATTTATGACCGAAGCGGTAGCTGGAATGATCAACTGGGCGAAAATGCAGGTAGGCATCAAATATATACTCGCCGAAACGGAAGAAAAGAATATTGCTTCCATGAAAATCGTACAAAAAAATAATTTTCAGTTTACCAGGAAAAAAGGAAAGATGCTCTGGTGGAAAATTTCAGTGAAATAAGAAAGGGATTAAAAATGAATCGACGCCTCACTCCCCAAGTGGCTGGCTTAACCGCGAAGGCGCCAGGACGCGAAGGCACACAATGAAAACATAACCTATCACAGCACCTTTGCGTCCTGGCGCCTTCGCGGTTAAGCCAGCCACTTGTTATATAAAAGAGGTAACCATCGAATACAGGCTTTCGAAATTTATTAGTATTTCCTCATTTCAAAGGCACGCCGGTATAATTATGCGGGGTGATTCTTTTCAATTCTTTTTTTACCACTGCAGCGATTTTCAATCCTTCAATAAATGCATGAATGGATTGTTTGGTGATGGTTGTGTTGCCACGGGTCAGCGCTTTCAGCGCTTCATAAGGCATAGGATAATCCTCTCTTCTTAAAATAGTCTGGATGGCTTCGGCAACTACGGCCCAGTTATTTTCCAGGTCCTCCTGCACTTTCTGTTCATTCAATACCAGTTTGCTCAATCCCTTTTCGATGGATTTGAAAGAAAGTATAGTATGTGCAAATGGAACTCCGATATTTCTTAAAGTAGTGGAATCCGTAAGATCCCTTTGCAATCTTGAAATCGGCAATTTCGAAGAGAGGTATTCAAACAATGCATTGGCCATTCCCAGGTTTCCTTCAGCATTCTCAAAATCAATCGGGTTCACTTTATGCGGCATAGCCGACGATCCAACTTCTCCTTTTTTTATTTTCTGTTTGAAATAATCCATGGATACATATGTCCATATATCTCGGCAAAAATCAATCAGGATATTGTTGATTCTCTTTATCGTGTCAAAATGTGCAGCGAGATGATCATAATGTTCAATTTGGGTTGTATACTGCTGGCGGTGCAGACCCAATGTTCCTTCTACGAATTCATTGGCAAGTTTTGTCCAGTCTTTTGTAGGGAAGGCCACATAATGCGCGTTCATATTGCCCGTTGCTCCGCCGAATTTGGCAGAAAATGGAATCTGGATCAATAACTCCACCTGGTCCTCTATCCGTTCTACAAAAACCATGATTTCTTTTCCCAATGTAGTAGGGCTGGCAGGTTGCCCATGTGTTCGTGCAAGCATGGCCGTTGTGCGCCATTGTTTGGCCAATAATTTTAACTGGCGATTCAGGTTAAGCAATCCGGGCAGGTATTCAATTTCCACAGCATATTTCCATAGCAAGGGGATCGCGGTATTATTGATATCCTGGGAAGTGAGCCCGAAATGCATCCATTCCTTCGTGTCATCGGCATTTGTTTCGTCGAGCTTGGTTTTCAGAAAATATTCAACGGCCTTTACATCGTGATTGGTGATACGCTCTGTTTTTTTAATTTCCTGTGCATCTTCCAGGCTAAAATTTTCTGCCACCGCCTGCAAATGCTTTTTTGCGGATGAGGATATTGAAAAAAAATTTTTTTGGGCGAGAAAAAGAAAATATTCTATTTCGACAATAACACGGGACTTTATCAGAGCATATTCTGAAAAATAGTCGCTAAGCTGTTGTAACTGGTTGCGGTAGCGCCCATCAATTGGAGAAATAGCAGTAAGTGCATTCAGTTCCATGAAGCTTATTTGAGAATGAGTGGTTTTATTAGTCTTCGTGCCTTAGTTTTGCAGCCAAATTTAACACAAAGGACTTGGAAAGAAAAATACGTGTAGGTGCGGTAAGCTATTTGAATACAAAACCCCTGCTTTATGGAATTCAGCGTTCGTCGATTATGGATGATATTGTATTGAAGATCGACTATCCTTCCCGGATTGCTGCTATGCTGTTGCATGATGAAATTGATCTTGGATTGGTGCCGGTGGCCATCATTCCGGAGATGACATCATATCATATCAATACGGATTATTGCATTGGTTGCAAGGGCCCGATTGCTTCTGTATGTTTATTCAGTGAATTGCCTCTCGATAAAGTAGAAAAAATTTTACTTGATTATCAAAGCCGCACCTCTGTGGTACTGGCGAAAATATTGCTAAAAGAATATTGGAAGGTGCAGCCTGAATTTATTCATGCAGGTGAAGATTTCACAGAGCGTATTAAGGGAACTGTTGCCGGATTGGTTATAGGAGATCGTGCGCTGGAGCAACGAAAGCGATCTCCTTATATATATGACCTGGGAGAAGCCTGGAAGCAACTGACCGGACTGCCTTTTATTTTTGCTGCCTGGGTCAGTAATAAAAAACTAGATGATGCATTCATTGGTGAATTCAATATCGCAAACGGAATGGGTCTGCATCATATCGAATCGGTATTGCAAGAATTAAATTATGATGTGTTTAATTTGCATGATTATTATACCCGATATATCAGCTACGAACTGGATGCTGCAAAAAAAGAGGGCTTGGAATTATTTTTGCAGAAGCTAAAACAAAGCATGTAAAAGGTGTGGGGTGTAAGGTAAAAGGTATAGGGTTTAGGTATCCATGCCCCATGCCTTTTACCTTATAAGAAATATCGTTCCTTTGAGATTGATATCTCCGCAAGGCGTAATTGCATGGATAATATAAATGAATCCGCCGCTATCTTGTGGAATTCCTTTAAAAGTTCCATCCCAGCATATGGAAGGATTTTTAGTAAAAAATACACGCTGCCCCCATCGGTTATAAATAGAAAATTCTTTTAGCTCGATACCGCCCCAATGACTCAACCCAAAGCAATCATTTTTGCCATCGCCATTAGGCGTAAATGCATTGGGAACCTTATAGGCAGCTTTTCCCAAAGGGGAAATGGTTACGGTCAAAGAATCGTACGCAATACAACCTTCAGCATTGGTTACGGTAACAATATATGAAGTTGTTGTATTGAGCGTAACCACAGGATCGGCAACAGCAGGATTACTCAATCCAGTGGGTGGCGACCATTGATAAGATATGCCCCCCGAAGCATTTAGCTGAATACTGCTGTTGATGCAACCGAGCAGATCGGGACCTGCATTGGCAGCAGGAGTTGGTTTTACAATAATTTGCTGGACGGATGAGTCAGTGCATCCATTGGTTGCAGTAAACTCGTACACTATCGGATAATTCCCGGGAGCAACCAATGATGGATTAAAAATTCCTGAGACGGTGACTGCACTCCCCAAAAAGAAACCAGATCCTTGTATACCCGAAGTTTCTGTAGCCTGTGTAATAGCAAAAGGAGAATCGTTTTCACATACAGATGGCAAAGCGCCAAAAGATATGTTGGGCGAGGGGATCACATTGATAGTAGCCGTTGACGAATTAAAATTAGAAGAACGGGTACAGCCATATTTATCCGTGATGGATAAAAGCGTATATGTATTATTGTTACTGGCAACAGAAACACCAACCGAGCCATTGGCGGCAAGGCTGTCTATTTTTACTGTGCCGTTACCATCTGATAATTGTATAGAAAAAAGCGGACTCCCCTGGCTACCCGAAAAATTTAAATAGGCCTGCGCTCCTGTACAAGCTGTGCTGCCTGTGATGCCGCCTTGCGGAATTGCATGTACATTGATGATAATGGCAGAATCGGGAAGATTTCCTGTATTGGAGCATCCTGTTGCATCGATAATTGATTTTATTATAAAGGTGGTTGTACTGGATAATGCATTGGGGGTGGCAAAAAAAGAATTGTTATTCAGGTTATTTTGAATGAATGTGCCAATACCATCTGTGTAACTTATGGAAAAAGGGGGGGAGCCGGTAGCGGATATCAATTGTAAACTGGCAATATCTCCTGCGCAAATATTGCTTCCCGTTAGTTTCCCCTGGGGCGGTGCTTTAATATGCAGGATAGTTGCATTTGATGCAACCCGGCAATTGATCGAGTTTATATTATTCCCTTTGCCGGTGAGCATTCTGTATTTATAATTTTTTTGAGCGCTTATTACCGGGGCAGTAAGATTTATTTGCAGTGCATTGGAATTTGGGATATCCGTCCAGGTTTTCCCGCTATCAGTGCTTAACTGCCACAAATAACCAGGATTGGTATAACCATTGGTAGTATTTCCATAAAGGGTAATATTCGATCCTCCACATACTGATATTGAATCCTGGAATGTAGTTGAGTTGAATGATGCGGTGGTTGTTGGGCCGCAAGTGCGAAAGGTGATATCATCTAGTGCAATATCATTGCCGCAGCCGCCGAGGCCATTATTTGTCATTCTTAAAACAATGCTTGTTGCATTGGCTGGTGTAGTAAAAAAAAGTCCGTATTGAATCCATGTAGGCAAAGCCGTTACGCCAATATCGCCAGTATTATATATACCCAAGCTATTTCCATTCACATCTTCAATACTAAAAGTGATATTGGGCCTAAGTCCACCGGTGCTACTGCATCCCGAAGGAAGCATCATATTTAATACCCATGCTGCAAATTCGTAAGTAGTGTTTGCGCATAAATTTTTGACAGTGTCCAAATAGAAATCACTGGGTGTATTTGAAGCTCCGATTAACATAAAGTAACCTCCGGGATTCCCCGTATGATCCTGCGGTAAATCATGCCAATCACCTGGGTAACAGCCGAAAACCTGATTTGTAATCTCATAATGATTATCAATAATGCAGGATGAATTTTGATATCCATATCCTGTGGCCGTTGTTTGAAGAGATGGTCCAAAAGTACTTGTGCCACTGCCGAAAGTTATATTAACAACGGGATCTCCTAAAGAACCCTGGCAGAGGTTTACCTGGCTTTGACTATATTCTACAAGAAAGACTATAAAGATGAGCGTTATAAAATATTTCATTTACTAATGATCGGGGTGCTACTTGAATGTTTTTGAATTAAAAAATATTAGTTTATTATTGATACGAACTTAAAAATATGTATACTTAGTGACTACGTAAAATTCAAATCAATTATTTTTAACTTTTGAAGCATATTTTATACAAATGCGAAAATTAATACGG
>Ga0209069_10000496_pt1 | contig 18134 bp, 15 predicted proteins | sample Str013_2_FD_187202 | JGI IMG/M metagenome (GOLD analysis project Ga0209069, IMG submission 187202) | Freshwater sediment microbial communities in response to fracking from Pennsylvania, USA - Straight Creek_MetaG_SC_2013 (SPAdes) (version 2) | ecosystem: Environmental > Aquatic > Freshwater >...
CGGCCAGTCGGTGGCGGATATCGTGCTGCAGTTTCGGGCGGTGCGTACGCTCATTGTCCAGGATCAACTCGAACAGTTCAGCCGCCATGTTCGCGTGTCCGAGCAGCCGGTTATCATCGCCGATATCGATGGTAAAATTCTGTTGATAAACCAGGCGTTCAAGACGTTGCTGCCGGAAGGGCACATTGCGGTAGGTCGGCTGGACGAGCTGGCAGGGGCATTTCAACAGCCCGATCAGTTCCTTCATGGTGTGCGCGAACTTGTCGGTCACCATCGCGCCTGGCGAGGGGAGTTGTTGTTACGCAGCGAAGGCAACCGGGAAAAGCCGCTGATGGTAAGGGCTGATCCGGTGCGGCCGTCGCGTGACCGGGTCCTCGGTTTCGTGCTGATCTTCCTGGACATTGCCAATCGCAAGGCTGCCGAAACGGCTCGCCGCCGTTTCCAGGAAGGGATCATTCAGAGCAATCGCATCAACAGCGTGCGGCTCGATTCCAAGACCGACCTCGTGTATCAGAACCTGCTGGCGGCAGTGATCGAGAATGCTCAGCTCGCGGCACTCGAAATCACCTACGGCGTCGAAACGGGCCGCATCGCCGAGATGCTCGAAAGCGTTCGCAATTCGACGTTGCGAACCGCTGAGGTCCTGGAGCATTTGATCTGGCATTCGGCGCGCACTGCGGGTGACGACAAGATCGAAAAATAGTCTCAAAACGCCGGCTGCGATGGCCTATCTGGTGGTTGTCAATGCAGGCGATACCTGGGCCTGGACAGCGCGGGACAGATCGATATTGAGAGCAAAGGCGACGGCGGCTTCTTCGACCACCGCGCGGGGATCGACCGCGAGGGCGCCCGCTTGATCGAGGGCCTGTCGGTAGTCTGCCTTGAGCGCATCGAGATCGGAAAAGCGCGGAAAATCGTAGAACGACAAGTCGGAGGGACGAAGTCCGAGCGAACGCGCCAGGAGTCGCCGAAGGATCTGGCCACCGCTGAGGTCGCCGAGATATCGGGTGTAGGCATGCGCAATCAATCCCGCACCATCGCCTTCAGCCGCCTTCGCAATCCGGCCGGCGTAAATTTCGCCGGCGACCAGCGTTGGAACATCGTGGCGCCAGCGCCCTCCGCATAACGCCACGAGGTCGGATTCGATCGCCGCAGCGCGATCGAATCCGTAATTGGCGAGGATGCCCAGCATCAATGAGCGACGATGGCGCTCAAGGCCTTGCTCCATCGCTTGATAGACCGGAAATAGATTGCGCAGCAGTGATACGTAACCTTCGCGGCTTGCTTCGCCTCGCAACAGATCGCGGATGATTCCGGTTCGTTCGGCCTCGACATGGAGGGATTTGGTACGCAGATAGAGCGCTGCGACGACGCCTGGAGGCGACGAACCGTCCGCCAAGCTAGCCGTCATTCACTCTATCTCCCTGGCCGGTACCGCTGTCGCGGTTGGAGTTCACCCGCACGACCAGTCAATCCTGAGCCTTTAATCGTTCGATCAAATCGTGCGCTTGTCGCGGTGCGGTAGTCGCGTCGGCTGAGATCATATCAGCTCCCATCAATGCCACAAGGTCGGGTTTCTCAGTTACCATCGGGCCGCCAAGCATGATGCCGACATTTCTATTGCGCGACCCGCGCCTGATGTCACGGATGTCTTTCCTCAGTTCGTCGAGGCGGCGGTCGCTGGAGACGGAAAAGCCGATGATATCGAACCAGTGGTTATGCACAAGAGATGTCAACTCTTGATGCGACAAGAACGGGCCGGTGCAGATGTTCCAGCCTGCGCGGCGAAAGAACTCGGCGACCATCGATAACCCAAAACTGTGTTGCTCGCCCGGGATAATGGTCAACAGCACTGATTCGCCGGCGTGGCCGCCACCGGCCTCGCGGACGAAGCTGTCGCCGAGCCGGCGCATGATCAGCTGAAGGCGGCCGACGCCGAGTGTCACGTTCGCAAAATCCGTCGCATCCGCTTCCCATTGGGTGCCGAGTTGTCGCGCCGCGGGTGCCAGCAGATCGAGAAAGATAGCTTCGAACGAAGTGCCCTTTGCCCGTAGCTCTTCGACATAGGCAAACGCGGCCCCGTCATCCTTGCCGAGCGTCAGCGCGGCGAATTGTTCGACCTCGGTCAGTTGCCCGCGGTTTTTCACGAATTTTGGGGTAGGCGCGCTGCGAAGCGCCAGCACGATCTTTGGAATGATCTGCGTCTTGATGGTTCTCACCATCTCGACCGGCTGCTGGAGCGTTGGTCTCAATCGCCAGATCGGCGCGGGTATTCGTTGCCTGAGCGATTTGGAGTGGCGCACCGGCGCGGCGTCGGTGACGCTGCCGGCTGAGAAGGATTGCTCGTTCACATCGGTCATTTTCACTCCCCCCAACATTAAGTCCCTACTGCTTCAGACCGTCAAGTTTAATTTACGTATGGTTTAGTTGACAGTCGTTCGAACGGAGTTTAGCCTTCCTGACAACAAGCCCGCACGTAGGGAGTGGCGCGGTGCATCTTCGAAGATCGGCATATCGGGATTTTCCCCCATTCGGTGAGCTTTCGCCGGCCGCATCTCATGGTCCCCAGCCGTTATCGCATCACCACGCCGAAAGACTGTCAAACAATCTTTACAGTCTTGCCCCGGAATCCGTCGCTGCACCTGCGAACGCCATTTCGGATGCGAGGCTTGCGAAATTCCAGGTATCCTCGACTGCTCAACCGCTTAAATTGCTGTACACGCCGGAACAGCGCGCCCGCCGCGACGCAACAAAATGGACGCTGGTGCAGGGCATACTGGCGCCGCTCCAGTTCGTCGTCTTCCTCGTCAGCCTCGCACTCGTGCTGCGCTATCTCGCCAGCGGCGAGGGACTGGGCGTTGCGACGGCGTCGATCGTCGTCAAGACGCTTCTGCTTTACGCGATCATGATCACTGGCTCGATTTGGGAGCGAGAAGTTTTCGGCTGCTATTTGTTTGTGCCGGCCTTCTTCTGGGAAGACGTCTTCAGTTTTCTGGTACTTGCTTTGCACACAGCTTACCTGGTCGCACTGTTCGTCGGCATCGGCGATCCGCGCGCACAGATGTCGATCGCGCTGGCGGCTTACGCGGCATACTTCATCAATGCCACGCAGTTCGTCTTGAAGCTGCATGCGGCGCGCCGCGATGAGCGCATGGCTTCGTCGCAGGTTCCCCCCATCTACGGGAGCCGTTCATGAACGCACACGTGCAGGGATGTACGGCTACCGCCGAGATCGCCCCGAAAGCGATCCGTCGCGAGAGCGGGCAGCGCGAAGTGTTCTGCGGCCTGACCGGCATCGTCTGGCTGCACCGAAAAATCCAGGACGCCTTTTTCCTTGTGGTGGGCTCGCGGACCTGCGCGCATCTGATCCAGTCGGCGGCCGGGGTGATGATCTTCGCCGAGCCGCGATTCGCGACGGCGATCATGGAAGAGAAGGATCTGGCTGGTCTGACGGATGCCAATGACGAACTCGATCGCATCGTGACGCAGTTGATCGCGCGGCGGCCGGATATCCGTCTGTTGTTCCTGGTCGGCTCCTGTCCGTCGGAGGTGATTAAACTTGATCTGTCGCGAGCGGCGCTAAGGCTGTCGCGGACCTTTTCGCCTGACGTACGCATTCTCAATTACTCAGGCAGTGGAATCGAGACAACATTCACGCAAGGCGAGGATGCATGTCTCGCCTCGCTCGTTCCCGCACTACCCCCCTTGGGAACGGGCGAGGACCAATTGCTGGTCGTGGGCTCGCTGGCCGATGTCGTCGAGGACCAGTTCGTTCGCATGTTCGACGCCCTTGGCATCGGTCCGGTGCAATTCCTGCCGCCGCGCAAATCGACGGCGCTGCCTGCCGTTGGCCCCAACACCAAATTCCTGCTGGCCCAGCCGTTTCTCGCCGATACTGCGCGAGCGCTGGAAAATCGCGGTGCAACCCGGCTGTCAGCGCCATTTCCCCTCGGCGTCGAAGGCACCACGGCGTGGCTGCGGGCGGCGGCAAATGCGTTTGGGATCAGTCCCGATTCGTTTGAGCGGGCGACGCAGCCTCCTCGCGTGCGTGCTGAACGGGCCCTGGTTCGCTATCGCGACCAACTCGCCGGCCGCCGAATTTTCCTGTTCCCGGATTCCCAACTTGAAATTCCGTTGGCGCGGTTCCTGTCGCGCGAATTGTCGATGCAACTGGTGGAAGTCGGGACGCCTTATCTGCATCGCGAACATCTTGCCGAGGAACTGAAGCTGCTGCCGGCCGATACCGCGCTGACCGAAGGACAGGACGTCGATCTGCAACTCGATCGGTGTCGTGCCGCGCGGCCGGACATCGTGGTCTGCGGGCTCGGTCTTGCTAACCCGCTGGAAGCCGAGGGCATTACCACCAAATGGTCGATCGAACTCGTCTTTACGCCGATTCAGGGCTACGAGCAGGCGGCTGATCTGGCGGAACTGTTCGCGCGCCCGCTCGTGCGTCGCGCGAAACTGGTGGCCTGACCATGCAGCTCACGGTCTGGACATACGAAGGACCTCCCCATGTCGGCGCGATGCGCGTCGCGACCGGCATGCGAGATATTCATTATGTACTTCATGCGCCGCAAGGCGACACCTATGCGGATCTGCTGTTCACGATGATCGAACGCCGCGATCGGCGTCCGCCCGTGACCTATACCACCTTCGCCGCGCGCGATCTGGGTGGCGATACCGCGGAACTCTTCAAGACGGCGGCGCGCAATGCCTACGAGCGCTTTCGACCGCAGGCGATGATTGTCGGCGCCTCCTGCACCGGCTCCCTGATTCAGGACGACCCTGGCGGTCTTGCACGCGCGCTGGAATTGCCGATTCCCGTCGTGACCGTCGATTTACCCGCCTATCAACGCAAGGAAAACTGGGGCGCCGCGGAGACATTCTATCAGTTGGTCCGCACGCTGGCTGGACCTTCGGCGCCGCCGCCGGGCGCGAAGTGTCCGCAAAGGGCGTCTGGGACACGCCCCTGCTGCAATCTGCTGGGTCCGACCGCGCTTGGATTCCGGCACCGTGACGATGTTACTGAAATCACCGGCTTGATCGCCAAACTCGGCATCGACGTCAATGTCACGGCCCCGATGGGCGCAGCGCCGGCCGATCTCGCAAGGTTGGGCGATGCCGATTTCAACGTGGTGCTTTATCCGGAGATCGCGGGGCAGGCGGCATCCTGGCTACAGCGCACCTTCGGTCAGCCCTTCACCAGGACCATCCCGATCGGTGTGTCTGCAACCCGCGAATTCGTCGAAGAGGTGGCTCAGATTGCCGGGATCGATCCAACGGCCATGCTGGCGGCCTCCACGACGCGATTGCCGTGGTATTCGCGCTCCGTCGATTCGACCTATCTCACCGGCAAGCGCGTCTTCATCTTCGGCGACGCCACGCACGCGGCGGCAGCCGCCCGCATCGCCTCCGACGAACTCGGGTTCAAGGTGGTCGGGCTCGGGACCTATGCCCGCGAATTCGGCCGCGAAATTCGCGAAGCCGCGAAGCGCTACGACGTCGAGCCGCTGATTACCGATGACTATCTCGAGGTTGAAGCCAAGGTCGCGGAGCTGCAGCCCGAACTGGTGCTGGGTACGCAAATGGAGCGCCATATCGCCAAGCGTCTTGGCATTCCTTGCGCAGTGATCTCGGCCCCGGTTCACGTTCAGGACTTCCCGGCACGATACGCGCCGCAGATGGGGTTCGAAGGCGCCAATGTGATCTTCGATACCTGGGTCCATCCGCTGATGATGGGGCTCGAAGAGCACCTGCTGGCGATGTTCAAGGACGATTTCGAGTTCAAGGATGGCGCCATGCCGTCGCATCTGGGGGCAGGTCACGCGTCGGAAGCCGATGCGTCGGTTGCTGCCCCGGCGCTCGCGGCGCCGGACCTGGTTTCCGGCATCTCCGTGATATGGGCCGCCGACGCCGAGAACGAATTACGGAAGATTCCTTTCTTCGTTCGCGGCAAGGCTCGCCGTAACACCGAACGCTTCGCCAATGAAAACGGCGTGGCCACCATAACCGTCGAGACGCTTTACGATGCCAAAGCGCACTACGCCCGCTGACGTGACGCCGCTTAGAGCGGTTATCGTGACGATGGACAGTCATCTGTCCGGCGCGGCTGCGCGTGCTCGCAACACGTTGCGTCGCGATTTTCCTGATCTCGAATTGTCCGTTCACGCGGCCGACGAATGGGGTACGGACGAGGCGGCTCTCGCGCGGTGCAACGCCGACATCGCCCGCGGCGATATCATCATCGCCACCATGCTGTTCCTCGACGACCATGTTCGTGCGGTGATGCCCGCGTTGGTCGCCCGCCGCGACGATTGCGATGCGATGATTTGCTGCATGTCGGCCGCCGAAGTCGTCAAGCTGACGCGGGTCGGCAAGTTCGACATGAGCGGCGAGGCGCTTGGCGCCATCGCATGGCTGAAAAGACTGCGCGGCAACCGCAAGGGCTCCAGCCCCGGTGGCAAGGGCGAGATGAAGATGTTGCGGCAACTGCCGAAGCTGCTGCGCTTCATTCCTGGTACCGCGCAGGACATGCGCGCCTATTTCCTGACACTGCAATACTGGCTGGCCGGTTCGGAACAGAACATCGTCAACATGCTCCGGCTGCTGGTCGACCGTTACGCCGATGGACCTCGCCGCGGTCTTCGCGGAACAGTGAAGCCCGCGGCACCCGTGGAATATGCCGATATCGGCGTCTATCATCCGCGCATGAAGGGCCGTATCGGTGATACGACCGAAGGGCTTCCTGCGCTTGCGAACAGCCGGGGCACGGTCGGCATTCTGCTGTTGCGCTCGTATCTTCTGGCTGGAAACTCCGGCCATTATGACGGCGTGATCCAGGCGCTCGAGGCGAGGGGGCTGCGCGTCGTTCCCGCCTTCGCGAGCGGCCTCGATCAGCGACCGGCAATCGAACGTTTCTTCATGAAGGACGGCCGTAGCGCGGTCGATGCGGTTGTCTCGCTCACCGGGTTCTCGCTGGTCGGCGGGCCTGCCTACAACGACTCGAAGGCCGCGGAAGATATTCTCGCCAGGCTCGACGTGCCGTATCTGTCCGCGCACCCGGTCGAGTTCCAGACGCTGGAGCAGTGGGGCGCCTCGGATCGCGGATTGATGCCGGTGGAGAGCACCATCATGGTGGCGATCCCCGAGCTTGATGGCGCGTCCGGACCGATGGTCTATGGCGGCCGCTCGGATGGTGCCGGGATTGCCTGCACCGGATGCGAACGCTCGTGCGTCTTTGCGCGCTCGGAAATTTCGGGCGAAATGCATGTGTGCAGTGAGCGTGCCGAAACGTTGGCGGCGCGGACGGCGCGGCTGGTCGCGATGCGCCGTTTGGAGCGGCGGGATCGCAAGGTTGCGATCGTGCTGTTCAATTTCCCGCCGAACGCGGGAAATACCGGCACGGCGGCCTATCTGTCGGTATTCGAGTCGTTGCATCGCACGCTTTCCGCATTGAATCGCGAGGGCTACCAGGTCGACGTACCCACCGACGCCGATGCGCTGCGCGAACGCATCGTGACGGGTAATGCCGCGCGCTTCGGTGCAGACGCCAACGTTCACGTGCGCATTTCGGCCAGCGACCATGTTCGCCAGGAAAAGTGGCTACGTCAGATTGAAGCGCAATGGGGTCCGGCACCGGGCAAGCAGCAGAGCGATGGCAGTTCGATCTTCGTCCTCGGCGAACGCTTTGGAAACGTCTTTGTCGGCATCCAGCCAGCCTTCGGATACGAAGGCGACCCGATGCGGCTACTGTTCGAGAAGGGCTTTGCACCGACGCACGCGTTCTCGGCCTTCTATCGCTGGCTGCGCGAGGATTTCGGCGCCAGCGCCGTGCTGCATTTCGGCACCCATGGTGCGCTGGAATTCATGCCGGGCAAGCAGGCAGGTCTGTCCGGCGCGTGCTGGCCAGACCGCATGATCGGCGATCTGCCGAATCTCTATCTATATGCCTCTAACAATCCCTCCGAAGGCACCATCGCCAAACGACGTTCGGCGGCGACGCTGATCAGCTATCTTACGCCACCGGTCGCGCATGCCGGTCTCTACAAGGGCCTCGTCGAGCTGAAGGCGTCGATCGAACGCTGGCGCAGCCTGCCGCCGGAGCAGGATGGGGAGCGCGCAAGCCTCGGAGTGCTGATCCAGACCCAGGCGAGCGTACTCGACCTCGCGCCAGCCGAACCGGTCTGGGGAACCGATACCACGGACGCCATCGCCAAATTGTCCGATGCGGTGCTTGAACTCGAATACACGCTTATTCCGCACGGGCTTCATGTAGTGGGCGAGACTCCCTCGGCTGAGCAGCGCGTCGAGATGCTACAGGCGGTGGCGGATGCCTCCCATGGAACACGTCCCGACCAGGCCATCCTTGCGGCTTTGGTGCAGGGCGATGCACCGGAAATACTGGCTGCAGGAGACGGCGCGGCGCTGGCGCTCTATCAGGAGCTGGCCGGCATCGACCGCATCCTGCAGCAGGATCACGAACTGCCGAGTATCCTGCACGCGCTGGATGGAAAGTTCGTCCGGCCGGCGCCGGGCGGCGACCTGTTGCGGACGCCGGCCATCCTTCCGACCGGACGCAATCTCCATGGTTTCGATCCGTTCCGTATTCCCAGCGCCTTCGCCGTGCAGGACGGCTCATTGCAGGCGCAGCGACTGATCGACAAGCACGTTGCCGAAGGACATGGATTGCCGACGTCGGTCGCGATCGTGCTGTGGGGCACCGACAACCTCAAGAACGAAGGCGCCCCGATCGGCCAGGCGCTTGCTTTGCTCGGCGCCAAGCCACGGTTCGACGGCTATGGCCGTCTGACCGGCGCCGAACTGATTCCGCTCGAGCAAATCGGGCGTCCGCGGATCGATGTGATTATCACCATGTCCGGCATCTTCCGCGACCTGCTGCCACTTCAGATCAAGCTGCTTGCTGAAGCCTGCTTCCTGGCGGCGTCCGCGGATGAGCCGGTGGAACAGAATTTTGTTCGCAAGCATGCGCTGGCTTACCAGGCTGCTCACAATTGCGATCTGGAAACGGCATCGCTTCGTGTATTCGGCAACGCCGACGGCGCCTATGGTTCGAACGTGAACCATCTGGTCGAGAACGGCCGCTGGGACGACGAGGACGAACTTGCCGAGACCTATACCCGCCGCAAGAGCTTTGCCTATGGTCTGAAGGGTCAGCCGGTGCAGCAGACCGCGCTGTTGAAGAACGCGCTCGCCACCGTCGACCTCGCCTATCAAAATCTCGACTCGGTAGAACTGGGCGTTACAACCGTCGATCACTATTTCGATACGCTCGGCGGCATCAGTCGCGCGGTGCGCATGGCCAAGGGCGGGACGTCGGCGCCTGTCTATATCGGCGACCAGACCCGCGGTTCGGGCACGGTACGTACCTTGTCCGAGCAGGTCGCGCTTGAGACCCGAACCCGGATGCTCAATCCGAAATGGTACGAGGGCATGCTCAAGCATGGTTACGAGGGCGTCCGCCAGATCGAGGAGCACGTCACGAATACGATGGGCTGGTCGGCCACCACGGGCGAAGTGGCGCCGTGGGTATACCGCCAGCTCACTGAAACCTTCGTGCTTGATCCCGAAATGCGCGAGCGGCTGGCGTCGCTCAATCCCGTGGCCTCGGCCAAGGTCGCGAACCGGCTGATCGAAGCACACGAACGCAAATACTGGTCACCCGATCCGGAGATGCTCGATGTCCTGCGCAGGGCAGGCGAAGAGCTCGAAGACCGCCTTGAAGGCGTGGGAGTTGCCGCATGAATATCCAGACCAAGCCATCCTCGCTCAAGAGCCCGTCTTGTTGCGGCGACGGGGAGGGTAGCGTCCAGGTGCAGCTCGATCCCAAGCTGAAGATCGGTACCGCGAAGGTATTCTCGGTCTATGGCAAAGGCGGCATTGGCAAGAGCACGACGTCGTCGAATCTTTCCGTGGCCTTCTCGAAGCTTGGCAAGCGCGTGCTGCAGATCGGCTGTGACCCCAAGCACGACTCGACCTTTACGTTGACCAAGCGCCTGGTGCCTACCGTCATCGATGTGCTGGAATCGGTGAACTTCCACGCCGAGGAGTTGCGACCGGAAGATTTCGTGTTCGAAGGTTACAACGGCGTGATGTGCCTGGAGGCGGGTGGACCGCCGGCCGGAACGGGATGTGGCGGCTACGTCGTCGGCCAGACCGTGAAGTTGCTCAAGGAGCATCACCTGCTCGAAGATACCGATGTCGTGATCTTCGATGTGCTCGGCGACGTGGTGTGCGGTGGTTTCGCAGCGCCGTTGCAGCATTCCGACCGTGCCCTGATCGTCGCCGCCAACGATTTCGATTCGATCTTTGCAATGAACCGCATCGTCGCGGCGATCGAGGCGAAATCAAAGAATTATGGCGTGCGGCTCGGTGGCGTGATCGCCAACCGCAGCAAGGACACCGACCAGATCGACCGCTACAGCGAGAAGGCCGGCTTGAGGCGGGTGGCGCACTTTCCCGATCTCGACATCATCCGCAAGAGCCGCCTTAAGAAGTCGACACTGTTCGAAATGGACCCGACGCCGGAACTCGCCGCGGTGCAGGACGAATATATGCGGCTCGCGGCCGAACTTTGGGCCGGCACGATCGAACCGTTGCCGGGCAAGTCGCTCAAGGACCGTGAAATCTTCGATCTGTTGGGGTTCGACTGATGTCGATTGCAACCTATCTAGAACGGCGTGGCGAACTTGAGACCTATTTCGACCGTACCGCGGTCGATGCCTGGGCCAAATTGACCTCCGATGCGCCGGTAGGCCGGATTCGCGCAACCGTGCGCGCCGGCCGCGACGAGATGCGCAACACGCTGTTGTCGTGGCTGCCACGAAACATGAGCGGTGCGCGCTTGCTCGATGCCGGTTGTGGTACCGGTGCGCTGTCGATCGAAGCGGCGCGACGTGGCGCCCGCGTGATCGCGATCGATCTGTCGCCCACCCTGGTTTCGGTCGCACGCGAGCGGCTTCCGTCAGACGTCGACGCCGCCGCGATTGAATTCAGGTCGGGCGACATGCTCGATCCCAGACTCGGCAAGTTCGATTTCGTCGTCGCGATGGACTCGCTGATCCATTATCGCCCCGCGGATACCTGCCGGATCATGGCAGGATTGGCCGAACGCACCAGTGACGCGCTACTTGTAACGTTCGCCCCGAAAACTCCGGCCTTAGCTGTGATGCATGCAGTCGGCCGGCTTTTTCCTCGGGGCGACCGGGCGCCTGCGATTGAGCCGGTGGGCGAACAGAAATTGCGGCGACTCTTGATGTCCGATGAGGGTCTCGAACGCTGGCAGCTCGGTCGCAGCCATCGGGTTGCGAGCGGTTTCTACAAGTCGCAAGCCCTGGAGATAATTCCCCGATGACGTCCGTTTCGGCAACATTGGCGAAAGGCTGGATGCGGCTGGGGACGCGATTCCTCCCGTTCGCGGATGCGGCGACGAAAGAACTCCCGCTCGGACGCTTGCTGCGCTTGTCGCTGTTTCAGGTGTCGACCGGCATTTCGATCGTATTGCTCAACGGTACGCTCAATCGGGTCATGATTGTCGAACTCGGCGTCTCCACGCTGCTGGTCTCGTTGATGGTTTCGCTGCCGCTGGTGTTTGCACCCTTCAGGGTTCTGATCGGCTTCAGGTCCGATAATCATCGCTCGGTGTTGGGCTGGCGACGGGTGCCCTATATCTGGATGGGCACGCTCGTGCAGTTTGGCGGCTTCGCCATTCTGCCCTTCGCGTTATTGGTGCTTTCCGGTACCGGCGAATATCCTGCGGTCTATGGACAGGCCGGGGCGGCGCTTGCATTTCTGCTGATCGGCGCGGGTATGCACACCACGCAGACGGCCGGACTTGCGCTTGCTACCGATCTGGCGCCTGCCGAGTCGCGTCCGCGCGTCGTCGCGTTCCTCTATGTGATGCTGTTGTTCGGTATGGCCGGCAGTTCGCTGATCTTCAGCGAGCTTCTGCGAAATTTCAACGAAATCCGCCTGATCCAGGTGATCCAGGGCGTCGCCGTTACCCAGATGCTGCTCAACATCGCAGCACTCTGGAAACAGGAGGCGCGTAATCCGGTACTGACCTCGGCGAAGGGCGAGCGACCCGGGTTCCAGCATTCCTGGCAAAAATTCCGCAAGTCCGGCGGCTCCGTCCGTGTTCTTGTCGCGCTGGCGCTGGGGACCTCGGCATTTTCGATGCAGGACATCCTGCTGGAGCCATATGGTGCGGAAATCCTGAAACTCACTGTGGGGCAGACGACGGCGCTCACTGCCTTCTTCGCGCTGGGCACGCTTGCGGGCTTCGGTCTTGCCGCGAAATCCCTTGGACGCAATGCCGACCCATATCGTGTCGCGGGATTCGGTGCCGTTGCCGGCGTGTTTGCATTCACTGCGGTGATCTTCGCCGCGCCTCTAAATTCGGTGTTGGTGTTCAGGATTGGTACGGCCCTTATCGGCTTTGGCGGCGGTTTGTTTGCCGCGGGAACGCTGACCGCAGCCATGGCGATCGCCCGCGACGGCGAGAGCGGACTGGCGCTGGGGACGTGGGGCGCCGTGCAGGCGACCGCGGCTGGCGGCGGCATCGCGCTTGGCGGCGGCATCCGGGACGCAGTGTCTTCGCTGGCGACCAGTGGCGCGCTCGGTCGTGCGCTGTCGGATGTCTCGACCGGGTACAGCGTCGTCTATCACATCGAAATTGCTTTGCTGTTCGCCACTCTGGTTGCGATCGGTCCGCTGGTGCGTACGGCACGCTCGGGCTTTTCGCAACCATCAACCAAATTTGGTCTGGCTGAATTTCCAGGCTAGTCAACCAGAGGGAGATCGTCCCATGCAACCCGGCGCTTATATGGACGTAGCACAGGTCACGCTATACGTTTTCTGGATCTTCTTTGCGTGTCTGATCTTCTATCTCCGTCGCGAAGACAAGCGCGAAGGCTATCCACTGGATTCAACCAGTCTTGGTGGCGGGACCGCGCATGGATTCCCGAAGATGCCCGATCCCAAGAACTATTTGCTTCGCGGCGGGCACGTCGCAACGCTGCCGAACCACAAGAACGATCGGCGCGATGTGGCCCTTGTAGCTTCCGCACCGTGGCCGGGCGCGCCGATGGAGCCGACGGGGAATTCGATGCTTGATGGCGTCGGGCCGGGATCCTGGGCCGATCGGGAAGACGTTCCCGAACTGACCATGGAGGACACGCCCTGTATCGTTCCGCTGCGCTTGGCGGAGGGTACGACACTGGAGCCTCGCGATCCCGATCCACGTGGCATGCCGGTCGTCGGCGCGGACGGCATGCTCGGCGGCGTGGTGACCGATGTCTGGGTCGACCGTGCCGAGGCCCTGATCCGGTATCTCGAGGTCGAGGTGACGACGTCGGGCGGCGCCAGGCGGGTGTTGTTGCCGTTGCCGTTCGCCCTCATCAACGGGCGGCGCGGCCGGGTCATGGTCGATGCCATCCTCGGCAGCCAGTTTGCCAACGTTCCCGCGACCAAAAGCCTGAGTCAGGTGACCAAGCTCGAAGAGGACCGGATCGTCGGCTATTTCGGGGCCGGAACACTTTATGCCACGCCAAAGCGACAGGAGCCGTTCCTGTGAAACACGATATCAGCCAATTCAAGGAACTTCCCGCGCCACTTCCGGAGGGCGAGCGGGTGATATGGCAGGGCAAGCCGTCGTTCGCAGGACTGGCGATGCGCGCCTTCCACATCAGGGACGTCGCCATCTATTTCGGCGTCCTTCTGGTGTGGCGACTATGGTCTAATTGGGCGCAGGGATTGCCGCTGCGCGAAGCGACGTCGTCGGCGCTCTGGCTGATCGTTCCGGCGATTAGCGCGATCGCCGTTCTTGCCGGGCTCGCCCTGCTATTCCGCCGCGCGGCCTGCTACACCATTACCAGCAAGCGGGTACTGTTCCAGTTCGGGGTCGCGCTGCCGGTCACCATGAACGTTCCGCTCGGCAAGATCGCCAATGCCGCTTTGAAGACCTATCGCGACGGCAGCGGCGATATTCCGCTGCGGCTGTCCGATAGCGATCGGGTCTCGTATCTGCTGCTTTGGCCCCATATCCGCCCGTGGCGGCTGCGTGCGCCGGAGCCGATGTTGCGAGCGGTGCCAAACGCTGCGATTGCCGCGGCCAGGCTCTCCGAAGCGCTGACGACTCATCCGGGTCCGACGGCGATTGCGCTTTCGCCGTCGGCGAGCCGCAATCCTGCGGCGTCCGCGGTCCCGCCTTCGCCACTGGCAGCCTGAACGGAGAACCGCGATGAGCCAGGCCATTCATGAGCCGGTCGTATCCAAAGGCGGAATCCTCGCTGCTGCGGCGCTGGTGCTGTTTGCCCTTGCGACGGTCACGACCGCGCGGCTGACGGGGACCGGTGGCGTCCGCATGACGCTTCCCCAGGCCGTCGAAAGCCGCGATCTTCAGTTCGAGGACGGCAAGAATGGTACGGTGCTGGTATTCGACGCAAGCAATCGTCAACTGGTGGATACGCTTGCGCCCGGCAGTAACGGGTTCATCCGCGTGGTGTTGCGCGGGCTTGCGCGGGAGCGAAAGCTCGGCGATATCGGCGCCCAACCGGCGTTCCGTTTGACGCGATATGTCAACGGCCAGATCACGTTGACGGATACCTCGACCGGAAAGCAGATCGACCTCGACGCGTTCGGTTCGAGCAATACCGGGGCGTTTGCGCGGCTGATGACTACGAGAGGCGAAAAATGAGCATCATGCGCGTGAATTCCCGCAAGTCCTTCGATGTGCCGTGCACCGTGGAGATCGAGCAAAGTTCGGAGACCCTGCACGCCCATGTGGTACTCGACGGCGATATCCAGATTCAACCCGGCGACGAGGTCACGGTCCACGACGCGCCGACCAGCGTCAAATTCGGCGAGCGGCTTGTGGTCCGACGAACCGCAACCGTGGTGCGCGCCGGTCCGCTGGACCGGTTACGCGCGCGTATCGAGGGCTATCTCGAATTAACCGAACTCTATGAAGTCAGTTTCTCGGATGGGAGGGCATCATCATGATCCCCATGGAAGGCGGCACTCAGGGAAATCTGAAACCTTCATCGCGCGCCGGTGTCAAGGGTAACGCCGAAAGCACCGAGATGGCGCGCGAGGACACCATCCTCAGTCCGCGGTTCTATACCACCGACTTCGATGCGATGGACCGGCTTGACGTCGGCCTGGTACGGTCGGAATGGAACGCTGTCATCAGGGAATTGCGGGCCGACCATAACAAGTCGCATTTCGTCAAGTCGGACGAATTCAAGAACGATCTTGAATCGCTTCCGCCCGAGTTGCGCAAGGAGTTCAAGGATTTTCTGGTCAGCTCGCTGACCGCCGAATTTTCCGGCTGCGTGCTGTATGCGGAGATCAAGAAGCGGATCAAGAACCAGGATATCCAGGAGCTGTTCAGCTACATGAGCCGCGACGAGGCGCGTCATGCCGGCTTCATCAATGAAATCCTCAAGGATCATGGCATCGGCGTCGATCTCAGCTTTCTGACCAAGGTAAAGAAGTACACGTATTTCCGGCCGAAATTCATCTTTTACGCGACCTATCTGTCGGAAAAGATCGGCTATGCGCGCTACATCACGATCTTCAGGCAGATGGAGCGGCATCCGGAGCGCCAGTTTCACCCGATATTCCGCTGGTTCGAATTGTGGTGCAATGACGAGTTCCGCCATGGCGAGGCATTCGCGCTGCTGATGCGTGCCGACCCGTCGCTGCTGCGTGGCGTCAACAAGCTGTGGATCCGGTTCTTTCTGCTCGCCGTGTTCGCCACCATGTATGTGCGCGATCACATGCGCCCGGCCTTCCACGAGGCGCTCGGCATGGATCCGACCGACTACGATATGCGGGTATTCCGCATCACCTCGGAGATTTCCAAACAGGTATTTCCGGTCACGCTCAACCTCGACGATCCACGCTTCCTCGCCGGTCTCGAGCGTCTGCGGGTCATTTCCGAGCGGATCGCCGACGCGCGCGCAAAGGGCGGTCTGTGGTCGAAGGTGCAACGCGCCGGCCTCGCGGCCAGCGCTGCGGTCGCCTTTGCGCGGCTGTTCCTGCTGCCCGTGAAGCCGAACGCGTTGCCGCGCGAAATCTGTATGCAGCCGGCGTGGTGAGGAAGCGCATTCATGGCCCTGTACACCGTCCCGGCGATCTACGCAGCCTTTATATGGTGGTTCAGCACCGGGGCCGTGCTCGTACTGGTCGGGCGTTCGGGACGCTTTGGGGTATTGCGCGCGTTTCTGGCGGGGAGCCTGCTTGCGGGATCGCTGTGCGGACTGGTGCTTACGGCCTATGATACAAGCGTTGGCGGCGCCTATGCCGCCTTCACCTGCACCATTCTGCTGTGGGCGGCGCAGGAGATCGCATTTCTCGCGGGATGGCTGACCGGTCCGCGACCGCAGCCTTGCCCGGCCGGTGTCGCCGGCTGGAGCCGACTGGCCTTGGCGTTGCAGGCCATTCTCTTTCACGAACTGGCGCTGCTGGCGTGCGGCGCGGCCATCGTCGCGCTGACATGGAACGGATCCAACCATGTCGGGCTCTGGACGTTCGTGGCCCTCTGGGCGTTGCGGCAGAGCGCCAAGATCAATCTGTTTCTCGGCGTCCCCGTCACCAACGAAGAACTGATGCCGGATGCCGTTCGGTTCCTGAAGACGTTTTTTGCCCGCAAACCGGTCAGCGCGTTTTTTCCGGTCTCGGTCACGATTGCGACCGCCGTCGTGGTCATCCTGGTCCAGCGCATCGTCGAAGTCGCGATCACGCCCTTTGATGTGGCCAGCTTGACGCTGGTCTCGACGCTGTTTGCGCTCGGCGTCGTCGAGCATTGGTTCATGCTGCTGCCGCTGCCCGCGATCACGCTGTGGGGCTGGGGCATGCGCTCGGGTTTCCGGTCGGAGGACACCACCATGGAACAGGAACCAGACGTCAAATTACACAATGCTCCGCCTAAACTCGTCGTGCTGGCAAATGTGCGACCCGATGTGGCGCCTCCCAGCCCGACCCAGGCGGCTTGCGCGCGGCAAAGGCTTGAAGATCAATTTCGCCGGAACTTTCGCGAACAACACGCAAGGGAAGATTTGGCAACATCGCTCAGTGTCGGCGCCGAGCCGGCTGCAACAGTTAACGGGAGGACGTCATGAATTACGAAGCCTATTTCCGCCGGCAACTTGAAGGCCTTCATCGTGAAGGACGTTATCGCGTATTTGCCGATCTCGAGCGCAAGGCGGGCGCCTTCCCCCGAGCCAAGCATCACCAGCTTGGCGGCGCCGGCGAAGTCACCGTTTGGTGTTCGAACGATTATCTCGGGATGGGCCAGCATCCCGCGGTGCTGGCGGCCATGCACGAGGCACTCGACACCTGCGGCGCCGGTGCCGGCGGCACCCGCAACATCGCCGGGACCAACCACTATCACGTGCTGCTGGAGCGGGAGCTGGCGGATCTGCATGGCAAGGAATCCGCACTGCTGTTCACCTCAGGCTATGTCTCCAACATGGCCTCGCTGAGCACGCTGGCGTCGCGCATGCCGGGCTGCACGATCCTGTCGGACGAACTCAATCATGCGTCGATGATCGAGGGCATCCGGCACAGCCGCAGCGAGACGCGGATCTTCGCTCACAATGACCCGCGCGACCTCGAACGCAAGCTTTCCGATCTCGACCCGCATGCGCCGAAGCTGGTGGCGTTCGAGTCGGTCTATTCGATGGACGGCGATATCGCGCCGATCGCCGAGCTATGTGACGTCGCCGACGCTTACAATGCCATGACCTACCTGGACGAAGTCCACGGCGTCGGTCTCTACGGTCCCAACGGCGGCGGCATCGCTGACCGCGAAGGCGTCAGCCATCGTCTGACCGTGATCGAGGGGACGCTGGCGAAGGCGTTTGGAGTCATCGGCGGCTATATCGCCGCCTCCGCCACGATCTGCGATTTCGTTCGCAGCTTCGCATCGGGCTTCATCTTTACCACCTCGCTGCCGCCTGCGGTTGCTGCCGGGGCGCTGACCAGCATCCGGCATCTAAGGTCGAGCGCTGCGGAGCGCGAGCGGCATCAGGATCGTGTGGCGCGGCTGCGCAGGCGGCTGGATGAAGCCGGAGTGGCGCATCTCGACAATCCGAGCCATATCGTGCCGG
>Ga0209069_10000497_pt1 | contig 18128 bp, 17 predicted proteins | sample Str013_2_FD_187202 | JGI IMG/M metagenome (GOLD analysis project Ga0209069, IMG submission 187202) | Freshwater sediment microbial communities in response to fracking from Pennsylvania, USA - Straight Creek_MetaG_SC_2013 (SPAdes) (version 2) | ecosystem: Environmental > Aquatic > Freshwater >...
GAGCCATAGAAGGGAAATAAATAATAAAGTAAGGTTAATCTTCTTCCCGGCTTTTGTATTAAAGGGATGCAGGCCCGGTATCAGCCCGGTTAAAAACAACAGTAAACAAAGAATACCTGTTTCGCGTGCATCGTAACGAAAACCAAGCCAGAAGGTTTTTAAACTGGCACCGAATGAAAGATCAGTGGTCTTGAATTCCATCCATGCGCCAAGCCGCAATAAGGACATGAGTATAAGCAGGGAAATACCAATCGAAAATATCCACCTGGTGAGACGCGGAACTGACTGCATATTTTTAAAATAATGCTGCAAAATAGTTTAAAATCAACACTCAATTTCAATGATTACTTTTGCTTATGGTCCTATTACAAGTAACTCCCTCCTGGTTTAGCGGAATAGACGCTATTGACAGGAAACTTTTCTTTATTGTTAACAGGGATTTATCAAATGGTTTTTTTGACAGTATACTCCCGTTTGTGCGCGAGTCTACCATATGGGCGCCGCTGTATATATTCATGCTGGTATTTGCCGCCGTAAATTTTGGCAAAAAAGGATGGTTGTGGTTTTTGTTTGGCCTTTGTACCGTCGCGCTCAGCGATCTGATTAGCAGCCGTTTTATCAAAGAAACCATCCTTCGTCTCCGGCCTTGCAGGAACCCCGAAATTGCCGACCAGATCAGGATTTTGGTGAATTACTGTCCGGGCAGTTCCAGTTTTACCTCTTCCCATGCCACCAACCACTTTGCGCTTTCTATGTTTATCGTAGCTACCATGCAAAAATACACTACACCCTGGCTGAAACTGTTTTTTGTATGGGCCGCCGTAATCAGTTATGCCCAGGTATATGTAGGCGTTCATTACCCGCTGGATGTTGTATGCGGCGCCCTGCTGGGCTGTTTCCTGGGTTATATTATGGCGAGGCTTTTTAATAATTACGTTGGATTAAGTAGTTTACAACCCAAATCGGCCTAGATGACAGCACTAATCATTTTACTTTTTCTTATTTTTTTGAATGGATTATTCGTCATGTCGGAAATCGCCCTCGTTTCTGTTAGGAAATCCCGGCTCGAAAAACAGGCCTCACAGGGCGATATGGCTTCAAGAATTGCCCTGGACCTTGCCAACAATCCTGATATTTTTCTACCTGCAGCACAGATAGGGATAACGCTTGTCGCCATTCTTACCGGTGTTTACTCAGGGGAGCGATTTGGTGTTTATCTCAAACCCGTACTGGAAAAAATCGTTATCATAAAGCCCTATGCTGGTACCATTTCAACTACTATAATTGTAATCATCGTTACTTTTCTCTCCATCATATTCGGTGAACTGATACCAAAAAGAATTGGTTTGCTCAAAGCCGAACGTATCGCCCGGTTAGTAGCACCCGCAGTAAAATTATTTGCAAAGGCCACCCACCCGATAGTTTGGCTACTGAATAAAACCAGCAATCTTTTTTTCAAAATATTTAATATAAAATCTTCGAAAGACGAATCCGTAACGGAGGACGAGATAAAGGCCATCATTAGTGAAGGAACGGAACAGGGAACCATCGATGAAGCTGAACAGGAAATCATCGAAAGGGTGTTTCACCTCAGTGACCGGAACATTACATCACTCATGACGCACAGAAGTGATATTATATGGTTTGATCTGAACGACAGCGAGGACACCATCAAGGGAAAAATAAACAAAGAGCCGCACTCGGTTTATCCAATTTGCAACGAAGACATTGACAATATCAAAGGCATCGTATCCATCAAGGATTTGTATGTTACCAATGATGAAGCCCCCTTTAAAGATTTTATGAAACCTGCCTTATTTGTTCCTGAAAACAATTCGGCCTACCAGGTTTTGGAAAAATTCAAGGAACACCGTACCCATTCCTGCTTTGTATTCGATGAATATGGAACAATGCTGGGTATGATTACATTAAACGATATACTGGAAGCCATCGTAGGTGATATACCCGAGCCTGATATCCCGGATTATGAAATCAAGGAAAGAGAAGATGGATCTTACCTCGTGGACGGACAGATTCCATTCTATGATTTTCTTACCCGCTTTGAAAAAACAGAATGGATGAATGAAGGCGAACACCAGTTTGATACATTAGCTGGTTTTATTTTACATGAACTGGAAAGAATTCCCCAAACAGGAGAAAAATTCAGCTGGCGGGGATTTAAGTTTGAAATCGTGGACATGGATGCGCAACGTATTGATAAAGTACTGGTGCAGCTCAGCAATGAATTAAAAGAGGAAATGAAAGAGGAGCAATAATTGACATAAATCATCCAATTCATCTCCTCAATTATTACTTACCATTCCCTTTCATATTTTCCTTCACTTTTTATTAGCAAATATTAACTTCTTCTGGCATTGTGTTTGAAAACTCCGTAGCGACAATACATTGCTAACAGCATAATCCATTTATCTGATGAGGAACACCATCCGCACAGGCACAGCTATCCTATTTGCTATCATCTCCATTTGCAGCAGTTGTAAAAAAGAAAGTTCATTGCTTACAAAATCTTCCGGTGATACTACCATATCGCCTCCTGTAACTCCTGTTGCCCAGCCCCCTGTAAACAATGAAACGCAACCGGCCAATCAAATAGCCATTACTTATAACGTTAATCCAAACATAGGCGGGTTTTACCAGGCATTGCCTGCTAAATATGACTCTACTTCTTTGAAATATCCATTGCTCGTTTTCTTACACGGTGTTGGTGAACTTGGAAATGGTTCCTCCGATTTACCCAAAGTATTGGTCAATGCAGTGCCTCGTTTACTTAACCAGAAGATTTTTCCGCCACAATTTATTGTAAACGGCACAAGCTTTTCTTTTGTCGTTGTTTCGCCTCAATTCAAACAATGGCCACAACCTGCAGACGTAAATGCAATGGTTGATTATGCAATAGCGCATTACAGGATTGATACTACCAGGATCTATGTTTCCGGGCTGAGTATGGGAGGTGGGGCTGTTTGGGATTATGGAATTGCCGATACCAAAAGAATCGCTGCCATTGTACCTATCAGCGGCGCTTCATGGCCCACACGCGATCAGTGTGGAAACATCGCCAATGGCAAATTGCCTGTTTGGGCTTTTCATAACCTGGATGATGGCACAGTGGGATCGGGAACCACTACCTCCATTGTAGACAATATCAATTCTTTTTCGCCCGCCATCCCCGCCATGAAAACCATTTGGCCAACCGGGGGGCATGATGCCTGGACAAAGGCTACCAACCCCGATACAAAGGAATGTAATGGGAAAAATATGTATGAATGGATGCTCCAGTACACCCGTTTGCCGGGTCAATAGTTCGTTGAATTATTCGAATTATGCCTTGATAATCTTTATTTTATAGCAAATTTCCTATTCGAAGGCCGGTAAATCTACTATTCGGGTGCTAATAGAGATGTATTAAGAAAATAATGAACGCAATATTCCGTTTTAGATAAAATCCGAACTTATGAAAACTACCCCACGCTTTCTCATTTTGTGCCTGGCATTTGCCCTTGCCTTTGCCAGTTGTAAAAAAGACAATGCCAGCGGTAATCCTGCCAATGATGCGGCCGAAACCAGTCCTGCCATTCAAACAGCAGTTAATACCAGTGTAAATGCCAATATTGGAGGCTTTTACCAGGCCCTTCCGGCGCGTTATGATTCCACCACCAAAAAATATCCCCTGCTTGTATTCCTGCACGGTGTAGGAGAACTGGGAAATGGCACTACTGATTTGCCCAAAGTATTGGTCAATGCAGTTCCTAAATTATTGAACCAACAAACCTTTCCGCCACAGTTTACCGTAGACGGGAAGAATTTCTCTTTTATAGTCCTTAATCCGCAGTTCAAACAATGGCCTGTGGCTACTGACGTAAACGCCATGATTGATTATGCAGTGGCTCACTACAGGGTAGACGCAACCCGCATTTATGTTTCAGGTTTAAGTATGGGTGGCGGTAATACTTGGGATTATGCCATTGCCTACCCCAACAGGATTGCAGCCATCGTTCCAATTTCAGGGGCATCATGGCCTTCACAGGCGCAATGCGGAAACATCGCCAATGCAGGCCTTCCTGTTTGGGCATTTCATAACGATGATGATGGAACAGTGGGTTCGGGAACAACCAAAATGATTGTAGGTTTTATCAATTCATTCAATCCTGTAATTCCAGCCAATATGACTATCTGGCCAACTGGCGGTCACGATGCCTGGACAAAAGCCACCAACCCGGCTACAAAGGAATGCAATGGAAAAAATATGTATGAATGGATGTTGCAGTACACGAGCAAAAACGCAAACTAATTTATAACCTGTCCTATTATTATAAGACCGGCCCATGGCCGGTTTTTTTTATGGCTAAAATTCAAAGCTTGCATTGGTTTCGGGGTAATTAATATGGGTACTTTTTTTATTCCCTTTTACCTGCGCATGAAGTATACATATCTGGGTATCGTATAATTCATACAGTATATTATCTGTAATATCCAGTTTCTGCACCCCCTCTATTTTACTTACCTGGAAATAACTCCAAATGGAAGCCCCTTCAACTTCAAACCCTATAAATTCCATTTCAACAGGTTTCCCGTTTACTTTCAACTGTAAATGCTTCTTCACATAATTACTCATCATCTCCTGCGCTTTTTTCGGGTCCTTTGGCTTGGTTAATTCAACCGGCATATTGTACTGCTTCTTTAAGGTCTTTTCCGTATCATCCAAAAACATTTTGCAGGAGATTTCGAGTGTTTTATCCTTTTCGTTGTGGTTGATTTCCGTTACGCTCACATAAAAAGGGTGGCTCATGGAAAACAGGGCCATTATTAACCATTTATAGACAGATGCCGCCATTGCTAATTAAAATTTTTCTGGCACAAATCTCTTGATTATTTTTCATGCAGAATCAATCCAAACGTTAAAACATCTTTTGCGCGGATAGGACATGGGCTGCTTATGAGTGATTTCAGGCTATATTTTAGTTTAGGTATAGAACATATCCTCTCCTGGGGTGCTATGGATCATATATTATTTGTTTCAGCGCTTTGTCTCAGGTATTTATGGAAAGACTGGAAAAAAGTTGCCATCCTGGTTACAGCTTTTACGATTGGGCATTCGGCAACGCTTGCTCTTAGTGCGTTGAACCTGCTGAGTTTTCCCAAAATATGGATAGAATTTTTAATACCGATTACCATTGCGCTCACAGCTATCAATAATCTATTACAAAAAGAAGGCAGGCAAAAGTCCAAATTGCCGGTGATATATTTTTTCGCATTGTTTTTTGGATTAATACATGGACTCGCCTATGCAAGTTCCTTCCTTGATCTTGAAGGGAAAGAAGGATTGGTGGCTCACTTATTCGCATTTAACCTGGGTATTGAGCTGGCACAATTACTGGTGGTAGCAATTGTACTGTTCATTTCCTTTATCTTAGTACAGTTGTTAAAGATACCCGGGATATGGTGGCTACGGATTTCATCCATACTTATTCTGGCCGTTTCCCTTAACATGGCATTTGACAGATTTCCGAATAATAAAAAACATGACAATGAAAAAGCTCTTTTTGTTCCTGTCAGGAGCACTTGGATTGTTTAGTGCGGCTATTGCTCAAAACACGCAAAACAATCCCGGCTCCAATCATGGTAACAAGTTCGAACAACTGGGAAGCATTCTTCCCACGCCCAATGAATACCGTACGGCCAGTGGTGCGCCCGGCCCAAAGTATTGGCAGCAACGCTGCGATTATGATATCAAGGCGGAACTGGATGAACCCAACTTAAGATTGAATGGTAGTGAAACAGTTACTTATTTCAACAATTCGCCCAACCAGCTTACCTACCTCTGGCTGCAACTGGACGAAAACGAACACAGTAACACGAAAAACGCCAATTACCAGGACGCCAGCTCGATGCCAAAACAGATGAGCGATATGGGTTTGAACCGTATGGAAATGGCGAAGAAAGAAAATGATTATGGCGTCAATCTTTTAAAGGTTACAGATGCTACCGGGAAACCATTGAAATACACTGTAAACAAAACCATGATGCGCCTGGAATTGCCGGCTGTATTAAAACCAGGTCAGCAATTTGTTTTTAAAGTTGACTGGAACTACCATATTTCTGATCGTATGACGGTTGGAGGTCGTGGTGGCTATGAATATTTCCCTGAGGATGGCAACCATTTGTTTACCATTACCCAATGGTACCCTCGTCTTTGTGTGTACAGTGATTTCCTGGGATGGCAGAACCACCAGTTTACCGGCCGTGGTGAATTTGCTTTAACTTTTGGAAACTTCAAAGTTCAAATGACTGTACCTGCGGACCATGTGATTGGAGCAACCGGTGAATGCCAGAACTACCAGCAGGTACTAACCCCTGCCCAATTTGCACGCTGGCAGAAAGCACAAACTACCAAAGAACCAATTGAAATAGTTACGCTGGATGAGGCCAAGGCTGCTGAAAAACAAAAAAGCAAAGCAAAGAAGACCTGGATTTTCAAAGCCGATAATGTGCGTGACTTTGCATGGGGTTCTTCCCGCAAATTTGTAATGGACGCTATGCCGGCTTATGTGGAAGGGAAAAAGGTAATGTGTATGAGTTATTATGGAAAAGAAGCCTATGGTCTTTACCGCAAAATGTCTACAAAAGCTGTGGCACACACTATCAAGACCTATTCTAAATTTACCATACCATTCCCCTACCCTGTTGCCCAGAGTGTTGAAGCTGCTAACGGTATGGAGTATCCCATGATATGTTTTAACTATGGCCGTACAGAAAAAGATGGTACATACAGTGAAGGCACCAAATATGGTATGCTGGGTGTTGTCATTCATGAAGTGGGACATAATTTCTTTCCGATGATCATCAACAGTGATGAAAGACAATGGAGCTGGATGGATGAAGGGTTGAATTCATTCGTTGAATATTTAACAGAAGAATTGTGGGACAATAAATTCCCAACACGCGGTGGGCCAGCCTGGACCATTACTGATTACATGCGTTTGCCAAAGGACCAACTGGAACCAATTATGACCAATTCTGAAAACATTGTTGGATTTGGCCCAAATGCCTATACCAAACCTGCCACTGGTTTAAATATTTTGCGCGAAACGATTATGGGTCGTGAATTATTTGATTATTCGTTTAAAGAATATGCGCGCCGCTGGGCGTTCAAACATCCGGAACCGGGAGATTTGTTCCGCACTATGGAAGATGCCAGTGGCGAAGATTTGGATTGGTTCTGGAGAGGCTGGTTCTATGGTACAGACGCCTGCGATCTTTCCCTGGATACAGTGAAATATTTCAAGGCAGATATGTCTTATGCCCCCGCGGTGCAAAAAGATACGGTTGCTTCCCGCAGTTTGCCAAAACCAGCAGGAAGTACATTTGATGATATTTCAAAAGTCCGCAATCGCGAAGACAAAAACATCCAGTTTGCGGTAGATGCTGATTCAACACTCCGTGATTTTTACTGGAAATACAACCGTGGTCTTGAACCATATGATACCAGCAAGTATACTGTTCCGGTAACGTCCAATACAGAGCCAATGGATGACGCCATGAAAGAAAAACTGGCCGGTAAAAATTTCTATGAATTAACCTTTAGCAATAAAGGTGGACTGGTAATGCCGATCATCCTTGAATGGGAGTATGCTGATGGCACAAAAGAAATTGAAAGGATTCCTGCACAGATATGGAGAAAGAATGAGGTAAAGATCACCAAAGTGTTTATAAAAGACAAGCAGGTAGTGAAAGTACAGTTGGATCCATTGAAAGAAACAGCTGATATTAATACCTCCAATAACAGCTGGCCGAAAGTTGCCGATGAACCCAGTAAGTTCCAGGCGTTTAAAATGAAACAAAACGCTGTTCGCGGACAAAGCACCGGTATCAACCCAATGCAGAAGGCACAGGAGAAAAAAGACAAGAAAGGATTTTAATTTGCTATAGCCTTTTATTAAAGAACCGCCTCTCCAACAGGGAGGCGGTTTTCTTTATTTAAATATATAACCCGCTGTAGCAATATTTCCGGAATAGATTTCTACAGCATAAGTCAACCAGACAGGTTTATTCCCTGGTTTTATTCAGCCTTAACAATGAATTATTGAAACCACTTCCCTTTATGGTGCTAATCCGAAGGATATCCGTAGGATGTCCGTAGGATGCAGCTTCTCTAGTGTATGTTATAGTACAGGTTAAGGGTAGTAACCTGTTGCGCAAAATTAACTTTCAGGTCACTTGGATGCTACAAGTTATTTTTCTTACTTATATTTTCCTTTTGGAAAGAAATATGATGCACCAGTTAGATTTGAAGCAAACAGCTTCGATCCAAATTCGATCCTTCTTCGGATCAAAGGCGCATTTTACCGAAGAACTGCGCCTTTGACCAATCTATGGTTACAAGCGGGTAGGTAGCAGGTAGCCCCCCGGTTATAATGCTGCCATTTATTTGTTGCAGGCATGTGCCTCTTTTCAATGTTACAACATGATCAATTGTGTTTTTTGAATCTGTCAAAAAACTTGAATTACTAGAATAAATTCTATTCAATAAAATTTTTCAAGCGTCGGTTAATGATTATTTTTGTAGTCATCCTTCCATAGTGTATTAACCTTTTTAAGGTTAATACAATCCCTTCGATTGTAATCTACTTTCTTTATCCAGACAGTTAATGGTTGTGTGTTAACCCGCACACCCAGGCCTATCCATGCCGCTGAACAACCGAGAACTGGTAAGATAAAATTGTCTTACCCCTTTAATCATTTAACTGTACAAACAATGAAAAAAAAATTTACACGGGCAGCATTGATCGCTGTATTGGCAATGATTGGAAACTATAGCAGGGCCCAATCGGTTATTACATTTGTTGGAAATTCATCCAGTAATGATATTAACTGGGATAGTGCCTATAATTGGGATCTGCATCGAAAACCGCAAAGTGGCGATACCATTATTATCCCTAATGGATTATCAGTAGAAGTAACGCAATCCTATAATAACCTCGCCGATGTGGTTATTAAGGTTAAGCCCAGGGCAATTCTATATATTGGAACGAGTGCCATGAACGGTAGCCTGTTATTAACCGGGAATTCGGTGGTAAGTCTTGAATCAGTCCCTGGACAGGCAGGAGCTGTTATCCGATCAGGTGGCTTCCGGCGCAGTTCAAATATTATACAGATTAATAATGATATTAAGTTCCAGGGGAACCTAAGTTATCCTATAGGTGGCAGGGGCCAGGTGAATGGGCCGGCCCGTGCAGATAAAACTACGGGCACTGGAATAAACGGATTCGTACCGGGAGCTTTGCCTGTAGTACTTTCAAATTTTGAGGCTATTGTAGTTAACGGAAAGAAAGTATCGCTGGCCTGGACTACCCAGCAGGAAATTAACAGCAACTATTTTTCTATTGAAAGAAGTGCTGATGGAACAAACTGGAAGGAAATGATTATTATCAGGGCTGCCGGAAATTCTTCTTTGCCCATTAATTATTCTGCTACCGATGATTTGCCATTAAAAGGGGCCAATTTATACAGGTTGCGAATGATTGATCTTGATGGAACATTTTCTTTCAGCGCGGTAAAAATGATCATAGTAAATGAAGCCTCCATAATTAGCGTTTATCCAAATCCAGCCAGCGGGGTTATTAATATTACTACCGGAAATATTCCAGCCACTAATTGGAATGTACGGTTGTTGAGTTTGTCGGGACAGGAGCTCATAAAAAAAGAAATAAATAAAGGCATTACAACTGCAACCATATCTTCAGTTGGTATGCCCAATGGCTTATACCTCATTGTAATAAATGATGGGGTGAATAGCGAAACAAGTAAAATCTTTATAGCCCATTAACAATAGAATGACTCAATTTAGCAGGAGGAGCCCTAAAGGCTCCTCTTTTTTTATGCGGAGGGTTCACTGAGTTGTCTTCCATTTGATCATGATCAATAGACTGGTGATTTAAGTCAAAGCTGCTGTAATCCAGAACTGGTCGTTGTTTAGAAAAGGTCGGTTATTACCAAAGGTTGAAAAATAAATTTGCACTTAGCATAACTACTTGTTATTTTTACGAATTCCATAGTCTATCCAATTCTGTAGAAACTCCTCCCTGTTTCGTTCCCTCGTTAATTTGATTTTATTCAAGGTTTTAATTTAATCACTACAACCTTATGTTGTTTGTGACCAAATCCATTTATTCCTTCGGGTCTCCTTTCAGTTCCTCATTCTATGTAGCCCAAATCAGCCAATCTTAACAATAAAATAAATAAACAGAAACCATGAAAAAAATCTACTCTCGATTAGCAGCAACAATTGCATTCCTTGCTCTATGTAGTTTTACATTTGCCCAAACAAACACCTTTAATGCCAGTTTAAGTAATAGCTGGACCAATGCTGGAAACTGGTCACTGGGAACAATCCCGGCCAATAACCAAACCATTATAATTCCTTCAGGATTGTCGTCATTCATACAAGGATCTGTTACTTTAAATGGCGTAACAATAAAGGTTCAAGCAGGATCTACTCTTACGATTGGAAATGGAGGTGGACCTAATGTAGGGTCTTTAACTTTAGATGCAGCATCTGTGGTAAGTCTTGAAGGTAATACTGCTGTACTTAACGCAAAGCCTCTTGCAAATACCAGTAATGTTATTACACTTAATGGAACTATAATTTTTCAAGGCGGTACAATTTATTCCTTAAACCCAGGTAGTGGTTCTGGTACGATTACCGGCCCTGCGCGGGCAACCGGTACCAGTGGCGGTTTCATATTAGGGGCATTGCCAGTTGTTCTGGCAAATTTCCAGGCAAATCTTACAACGGGTAAAAAAGTTGCAATATCCTGGACAACTCAACAGGAGTTGAACAGCAATAACTTTAATGTACAAAGAAGCAGTGATGGAATTAGCTGGTTGAATATTGCTACTATTAAAGCTGCCGGCAATTCAACTTTACCGGTAAATTATTCATATACTGATGGAACACCCGCTAAAGGTGCCAACTTATACCGTGTTCGCATCAATGACCTTGATGGAAAAGTTGGCTATACTGAAATTAAAAACGTTCGAATAAACGCTTTAGGAAAAATTAGCTTGTTCCCCAACCCATCTACGGACAGGGTAACCATTTCACTGGGTGAGGTTCCCGCTGCCGATTGGTCTGTTTCCCTTGTAAACAATGCAGGTCAATTGGTATTCCAAAAGAAATTTGGCAAGAGTACTACAAATGTTACACTGCCTTTAAGTGCTTATGCCGAAGGCACCTATACAATTGAAATAAATGATGGCGCTTCCAAGCAATCAAGCAAACTGTTTATTTCAAGACAATAATTAATAATAGAGGATTGATTGCCTTATAATAAAATTATGATTCATCTGCGCTTGGCCCATACATACCGGGAACCGGTATATTTAGCAATCGAAGGTAAACTGATAGCTGACCCCGGTGGTGTACAATATGATTAAAGGTGAAATTGCGTAGCATTACTTTTCTTGGCAATTGAAATATGATATGATCACCTCTTCTCAAAATATAGGGGGCATTCAGTATTTCATCGGAGGCAGTTTCAAGAGATGCAATTGCATCTGCTTGTTTATCATCAAATACTTTTAGCAATTCTTCGGTATCAGCATATGTTTTTCGTGCAAAGGTATTTTTTGCAAAATCAAATTCATCCACCGGAATCGTGCGCAAAACCCAAAGCGGTGTTTCTGCAATATGCGCCGCCAGTCTTCCCAGCGTCATAGATTTTTCGTGCGGTTTCCAGTCAAACTTATCTGTGGGTATCCTTTCGAGCATTTTCCTTGTATTGGTGGCTTCATGTTTTAATTCAGCTATCAGCGCGTCTTTTATTGCCATAATTTTTTGTTTAAAAATAGTTTATTCTGCGCAATCAACATTTTCATAAGAAAGCCCTGCTTTTTATGAGCAGGGCTTGTGCGAGTATTCTCATGTTATAATTAGACTTCTTCTTTGGCAAGTTTGCCGTATTCTTCCTGCAGTCTTTTCTGAATTTCTATGGGAACCGCTGCGTATTCATAAAATTTCATTTTAAATTTCGCACGGCCCTGGGTAATGGATCTTAGTGAGGAAGAATAATCATGCATTTCTGCCAACGGAACTTTTGAAACAATCTTTGTAAAATGCCCTTCCGCGTCGATGCCTTCAACAATTGCGCGACGACTTTGTAAATCGCCCATTACGCTGCCTGTTAAATCATCGGGGCACAATACCTCCAATTGGTCTATAGGCTCCAATATCTGCGGATCGGCCTGTTGAAATGCCTGACGGAATGCCTGCAGCCCGGCAATCTTGAAAGAAATATCATTACTGTCTACCGGGTGCATTTTTCCATCATACACGCTTACCCGAACATCCCTTACATATGAACCGGTCAATGGGCCTTCCTGCATTTTTTCCATCACTCCTTTTAAGATAGAAGGAAGAAAACGCGTATCAATAGTACCGCCTACAATACAATTATAGAATACAAGTTTACCCCCCCAGTCGAGCGGATATTCATCCCTTCCTCTTACGTTAAGTCCCTTCGGATCTGGCATACCTTCATACCAGGGTTCTATGCGCATGAATACTTCTCCAAATTGTCCTGCACCACCACTTTGTTTTTTATGGCGGTAACTGGATTCCGCCATTCTACGGATGGTTTCGCGGTAAGGAATTCTGGGTTTGGAAAATTTCACTTCCAATCCATGAATATGCTCAATTTTCCATTTAATAATCGTCAGGTGCAGTTCCCCCTGGCAATGCAACAATGTTTGCCTTAGCTCGGAAGATACTTCCACCTTTATAGTTGGATCTTCTTCACGCAGCGTATGTAGTGCAGTGGACAGTTTTTCTTCCTCCCCTTTCCTTACCGATTCAATGGCAACCGTCATATTGGGTACGGGGAATTCTATTGGGGTCAATTCAATATTCTTCCCTTTCTCATGAAGTGTATTGTTTACGTGTGTATTCCTCAATTTAATGGTAGCGCCAATATCTCCGGCCACCAGTTCATTTACGTTGGTCCGGTTATGCCCTTCTACGGCGTACAATTGATTTATCTTTTCCGATACTCCTGTGGTTTCATTTACCAGCTCCATTCCGCTTTTAACGGTACCTGAATATACTTTAAACAAACTCATTTCACCCACATGACTTTCCACGATGGTCTTGTAAACGAAAATACAGGTGGGGCCGTTTGCATTGCAGGGAAGCAAATCGCCCTTCCTTGTTTTTTGTGCTGGCATTTCATTGGCACTGGGGCATACATTGTCAATAAAACCCATCAATCTTCCACTACCCATGTTTCGTTCACCGGATAAACAAAATACAGGAAACAGGTCATGGTTAATCATGGCTTTTTTCATTCCCTCTTTCATTTCATCCTCACTCAGCTCACCCTGATCAAAATATTTTTCCATCAATGTTTCATCGTTACTGGCAATCGCTTCAACCAGTTCCTTGTGCAAAGTTTCCGCTTTTTCTTTTTCCTCAGGTGGTATGGGTAATTTCTCAGGTTTACCACCAGTGTCTTTGAATTTATAGAGGGTCATTCGAAGCACATCAATTATTTCATGGAAGCCTGCACCTTGTTGAACAGGGTATTGAACCACTACTACATTATTTCCAAAATGATTTTTTGCTTCACGAACAGCTTTATCAAAATCGGCATTGTCATCATCGAGTTTATTAATAGCAAAAATCATCGGAGTTTTGAATCGTTCACTATACTCCCAAATGATATCTGTTCCTACTTCAACCCCCATCACTGCGTTGACCAGCATTACACCTGTTTCTGCAACGCGAAGTGCAGAGATAACTTCTCCTGCAAAATCGTCGTAACCTGGGGTATCAATAATATTTATTTTGAAACCTCTCCATTTGGTGTGGAGCAGGGAGGAGAAGATGGAGTTACCGCGCTGTTGTTCCAGTTCGTGGTAATCACTTGTGGTATTGCGTTCATCTACTGAACCGCGGCGGGCAATGAGGCCTGCTTCGTAAAGCATGCACTCCGCTAATGTTGTCTTACCAGAGCCGGAGTGGCCCAGCAAGACAATGTTTTTTACGTGTGATGTATCAAACTCTGCCATGGCAATCAATTTTAAAAGTGAAGAATGTTAAGACAAAGAGCTTATTGGATATTACGGGATAAAATCAACGCTGCCGGAAAAGCAGCTATCGTGTTTGATAGCGGTAGCTAAATGAGCCTTTGCCGGCTGGTTGGATTTCTGCTGTATAAGATAAGGCGGATTACGCGCCGTGAGAAGATGACTTACTTTCCATGGCACAATTGAACAGGGATTATTGGTGCAATGCGTTAATTGAGTTTCGCGAGAAATTCCTTAAACGCTCCTTTCAATTCATTCAGCATATGATCCAATCGCTCGTACTGTTCATGTAAACGCTCGTGCATCGCCCAGGTGATATCACTAACCTGGCCATTGTTTGAAAGCCTTTCCGATGATGCTTTTTGATCGTGCGCCTTGATAGAGTGTTTGAGATCGTGGATGTTGATGAGTTGGATGTGAAATTGATTTTCGTAATGTTCTACATCCTGAAGTTGGTCCTTTTTCGAGACGTGAAGAGCGATTTGCCTGAGTTGGTTTTTTAGCTGAGTGAGTTCATCGCGGTAAGAACGTAATAGCTGCCGCCATGCATTGCACTCAGCGGAAAGCTGTGAGATGTCTGTAGTAACCATGGGATTAAATTTTGAAGTTAAACAATGTGTTACCTCCGTGCTTTTCCCGGGGGGCGAAATTTTAAGAACTACTCTAATTTAAAACACTTTTCGGAGAATGCCTATGATGTGCAAAAAATGTTTTACCCCAAACCCACTCCCTCTCACGACTATTAAAATAGTCTTAAAATACCCGTTCAAACTACTGGCAAACCTTTAGTAGAATTAGTGATCAAAACCAGTAAGTATCCCTTACATTTGGCATATGTTCAGATTTTTTGAAATTGTCTGGAATAGTTTTAAGATGGCACTGGAAGAATTCCGGTCCAATAAGCTCCGCACTTTCCTTTCATTGTTTGGGATTACTGTGGGCATATTCTGCATTATAGGGGTACTGGCCACAGTGGATAGTCTTGAGAAAAATGTTAAGGCAGATATCAACAAACTGGGTACTAAAACCGTATATGTAGATAAATGGGACTATACCGGACAAATCCCCTGGTGGAAACTCATTAACCGCCCTGTACCAAAATACGAAGAGGCCAAGATGCTGAAATTGCGCAGCTCACTTGCCAAAAACGTTGCTTTTAATATCAGCACAAATGGTAGAATTGAGTGGGAGGATGAGGCCGTTACCAATGTAAACCTATACGGTATCACAGAAGACTTTTCACATATCCAGACCCTGGATATGGAAATGGGCAGGTTTCTTCAGCAAAACGATTTTGACGGCGGAGCCAACGATTGCATTATTGGCTATAGCATCGCCGAAAAATTATTTACCAACCCCGCCAAGGCTGTCGGACAACAAATCAAATTCCTGGGCAAAAATGCTAATGTAATTGGGTTAATAAAAAAACAGGGCCAGAGCATGCTGGGAGGCTGGGATTTTGATGAATGCATCATCACTTCCTATGGCTACATGCGGACATTGATTAAGGAAGACAATGCCCAGCCTGTGCTGATGGTACAGGGACCTGAAAATGTACCGATGAGTGTTCTGAGAGATGATATTCAGGGCGCTATGCGGTCAATCCGGAAAATTGGCCCAACCCAGACAGATAATTTTTCTATGAATGATGTAGAGGCATTTGCAGCCTTTGCCGGTTCCATATTCTCAGGTGTAAATATGGGAGGCTGGTTCATTGCCAGCCTGTCTTTAATAGTAGGCATGTTTGGTGTTGCCAATATTATGTTTGTAACAGTGCGCGAGCGAACCGGCCAAATTGGTTTGAAGAAAGCCATTGGTGCAAAGCGCTCCAGCATAATGACAGAATTCCTGCTTGAATCTGCTTTTCTATGTATCATGGGCGGGGCTTTTGGTTTACTCCTGGTATTTATTTTAACTAAAATTATCTCATCCTCCATGGGGTTTCCCATTTTTATATCCATTAATATTCTATCCCTTGCCATCTCCATTTGTATTATTACAGGAGTATTGGCTGGAATCATCCCTGCATTTATAGCTGCCAGAATGGATCCGGTAGTAGCGATTCGCAGTAAATAATCATTTGATTGATAAATTGATGGGGTTGGGTAATTACTTTTGCATCCAAATTATTCAACCATTTGTCAATAATCATCCTTGCAATAGAGTCATCCTGCGATGAAACCTCAGCATCGGTATGCCGTGATGGCATTATACTTTCAAACTTTATTGCAAGCCAGGCTATCCATCAAAAATATGGTGGCGTAGTGCCTGAGTTGGCCAGCAGGGCCCATATGCAAAATATTGTACCTGTTGTTGACACCGCAATAAAAGAAGCGGGCATTTCGCTTAGTGACCTCAGTGCCATTGCCTTTACGCAGTCACCAGGCCTCATAGGCTCTTTATTAGTGGGGGCCCAATTTGCCAAATCACTTTCACTTGCCCTTCAAATTCCGTTAATTGCTGTACATCATATGCAGGCACATGTGCTCGCAAACCTGGTTGAAGAGCCCAAACCATCCTTCCCCTTTTTATGTCTGACAGTCAGTGGCGGACATACACAAATCGTGCAGTGTTTGTCCCCTTTCGATATGAAAATTATCGGTGAAACTATTGACGACGCTGCCGGAGAGGCCTTTGATAAATCCGCTAGCCTGCTTGGGCTGCCCTATCCAGGAGGACCCCTGGTTGACAAGTACGCATTAGATGGAAATCCAGGAAGATTTTCTTTCCCGGAACCCCAAATACCGGGGCTGAATTTTAGCTTCAGCGGGCTGAAGACTTCCATTCTTTATTTTTTGCAAAACGCAGGCAAAAGTCATATACACAAAGAAATATACCTGGCTACAGAGGAAGAACAACAACAATTTATCAAAGACAACCTGGCCGACCTCTGTGCGTCTATCCAGGATCGAATCATTTCAATATTGTTGAATAAACTGAAAAAGGCTTCCATTCAGACCGGCATAACAGAAATTTGTATAGCAGGTGGCGTTTCAGCCAACAGCGGTCTTAGAAGCGCTTTGGTGGACATGGGAAAGAAATACAAATGGAATACATTTATCCCCCCTTTTCAGTATTGTACCGATAATGCCGGTATGATCGCCATTACTGGCTATTATAAATATTTGAACAAGGATTTTGTCCCATTGTCTGAAGGGGCAAGCGCCAAAGCAACATGGTAAGAAATACAAAAACACCAAATCCATTAAACCTGGAGCATCTTTTTCGCAGGTGATAAATAATTATTCTCACAAAACCGTGACTACAATAAATATGGCCAACCCTTATTTTCAGTTTAAGTCCTTTACTGTATACCACGACAGGAGTACGCTGAAAGTAAGCACAGATAGTTGTTTGTTTGGGGCCTGGCTGGCAGCATTAATAAGCAAACACCCATTGGGAATTCATAAAGCACTGGACATAGGATCAGGGACTGGTTTACTCATGCTGATGCTGGCACAAAAATTTGAAGGAACAATCCACGGTATTGAAATTGATCAGGACAGTTTTGAACAGGCTACTGAAAACATAAAGGCGTCTCCCTGGTACGATCGGATGAAATTATTTCATTCAGATGTAAAATTGTTTGAATCACCGCACCAATATGATTTGATATTTACCAACCCCCCATTTTATGAAGGTGATCTGAAAGCAGATTCTCTGCAAAAGAACCTTGCCCGTCACGATGATGGGTTAACCCTGTCCGATCTGCTGGAAGTGGTGAACAGGAATTTAACCCAGCAGGGAAAATTTGCAGTACTGCTTCCCTGGCACAGAGTGGAAGCGTTTATTTCGCTGGCTTCCAATTATGAACTGTTTGTCCAGGAAAAACTAAGGATACAGCAAACGCCTCAACATCCATTCTTCAGAGCAGCGATGTTGCTGGGCAGGAACAATTCAGGTATACCACATAGTCAGACAATCATAATACAGCAATCCCCTGACAAATATTCTGAACGATTTACCGAATTATTAAAAGATTATTACCTGTACCTCTAAAAGAATAATATACTGTAACACTATTGTAT
>Ga0209069_10000499_pt1 | contig 18093 bp, 17 predicted proteins | sample Str013_2_FD_187202 | JGI IMG/M metagenome (GOLD analysis project Ga0209069, IMG submission 187202) | Freshwater sediment microbial communities in response to fracking from Pennsylvania, USA - Straight Creek_MetaG_SC_2013 (SPAdes) (version 2) | ecosystem: Environmental > Aquatic > Freshwater >...
TAAACATCCATTGTAATTATAACATTGCCGATTTTCTGACCGGATGCCACATAACTAAATGCTTCGGCTATTTTATCAAGCGGGTACTTTCTGTCAATAACCGGTTTGAATTTTCCTTTTTCCAATAAGTCTTTAATAAAACTGAGAAAACCCTTTAGATTTTTAGGTGGTGCAAATACCACTTTTTTCCCACCCAGCAGAGGGGTAATAAATACCAGCAACAGGTTCATCCCACCTGCAGATGAATAGATACCCTTCTTTTTTAGCAGTGGTTTGCATTTGGCAAATGTACTTCTGCCTATGGAATCTAAAATAAAATCATACTGCTCCCTGTCTTTTGTAAAGTCTTCCTTTTTGTAATCAATAATTCTGTCGGCTCCTAATGATTTTACCAGTTCACTTTGTTCCCCATTGCATACAGCAGTAACAGAAACTCCTTTCAGGTGTAGGAACTGAAGTGTTGAGGAACCAATGGCTCCCGTGGCACCATAGACAAGTGCATTTTGTCCCGCTACCGGTTTTATATTCTCCACGAGGTTATGCGCATAAAACGCACCTTCAATACAGGCAGCTGCTTCTTCGTAGTTGATGTTGCCGGGCATGACGATGATTGCCTTGTCATCAGGGATCGTAATATATTGTGCATGGGATTGTAATCCCATGAATCCAAACCCCATCACTTTATCCCCGGTTTTAAAAGCTGAAACATTTTTACCGGTTGATTCAATTTCGCCGGCAAAGTCTGTACCGGTAATTGAGAGGCGAGGTTTGAATAATCCTGAAAACAGCCTCATAATAAATGGTGTGCCTTCCAGCAGGTGGTTATCAGTTCTGCTAACGGTAGTTGCGTATACTTTAACCAATACTTCATTGTCCTTTGGGACTGGCAGGTCAACCTCTTGTATTTTTAATACCTCCGGCAATCCATATTTTGTGCGAATAGCGGCTTTCATTTTATAGATTCTACTATTTACCGTTTACCGAAGCAGGAGAATATTGTGTTGTATCCTGATTCTTTGAGATAGTGCTAAAAGGAACAAGAATTTGATGAATTCATACTCGACAATACTTTATTGTCAACACTATTTACAAAGGATACGTAGTTGTATTACAGGATGATGGATTTAGCTGTCCTTATTGTGATTCACCAGTGAGGGATATTGGTATAATGAAGGTATAAAATATTACCTCATTTTTGATTGAAGCGACATTCTTAGTAATATCTGCCAATGGCCGTTACGCCTGATCCAAATATCGGTAACAGCGTATTCTCCATTAATTCGCAGCTTGCCATCAAATGAAGCTTTCCAAAAAAACGACCCTTCACTCTTTGCAGCCTGTCCGTAAAAAGTAATATTTAGTTGCCCTAAAACCAATAATGTATCTGTAGCCAAATGATGTAAAGTGTTATTCATCCAAACATTGCGGGCCACGGAACCGTTCAATGAATAATCAGCAGCTAAAATTTTATCCAGCGCCACCGAATCCCGGGTTATAATTGCTTTATTCCATTCAGTAGTTAATTGTTGGATTTCAGTTTTAGCAGAGTCAATTGCACCTGGAGAAAATTGGGCCTTACTGCTGAAATTGATCGTTATGAGTAATAGCAAAAGAAATAGTATCTTAATCATAGGGTGTAATGTAAGGGATAATAATATAGGGCTTTTCTTTATGTTATAGCGCCTATTTAAAGCAATAAAGAAAAGCCCGCCCCGGAATCCTGGTAACCAAAATGGACGTTTAGTGATTTGTTACCAAAAGCAGGTCGTTAAATTTAAATAATGTATTTGCCTTGAAATCTAAAAATGGAGAAATCAATTGAAGACTATTGAAGTCAAAGTATTTTACTCTCCTATTCATGCGGGCAGGCTTTTAGCTTTTGAATTTTGACTATCTAATTAAGCAACCCGCTTACCTTATTCATCGCCCATTCTACATCGCGTTTGGCGTAGAAGAGTTTTCCGCCAATGGCAAAGAAATGTAATTCATCATTCATGCGCAATCTTTCCAGTTCGCTGGTGCTGGTGCGGAGGAGAACCAATACCTGTGAAGAATTGTAAAAAGCCCCAATGACTGTTTTCTTTTGATGTTGGTTTTTCATGATTGGATATTTTTGTTCTGTCAAAAATAATCAGCCATTGCCGATTGCCTTATAGAATAATAACTAGGTTGCTATAGAATATATTCGATGACAATATTTCAGGTTCTTACGCGCAACCTCTAAAACAGTAGAAAGCCAATTTTATTGTTTTACCTTGATTATCATCCAATTATTATTTTTAGCCATTTACTGGTTTTCGGGGAATCAACTACCGACCGTGGTTAGAATGTGAAAATGTGAGGATGTGAAGATGTGAAAATGAAATTCCCGTGAAACAGTGGGGAAATACCGCAGCACTTCCTTTCAATAGTAAATTCTGCGGTTTAGTATAGTAATAATTAATTAATTCTCTCAAGCCATATTGTGAAATACCTTTTGCACATCATCGTCCTGCTCCAGCTTCTCGATTAGTTTACTTACTTCCTCAGCCTCAGCATCCGTTAATGGAACAGTGACATTGGGTATCCATTCCAGTTCTGAGCTGATGGGGGTGATGCCTTTTTCTTCCAATGCCTTTTGTAAACTACCAAAATCAGTAAAGGCGCAACGCAACACTAATACGTTTTCACCATTCTCACCGGTTCCTTCACCCAGTTCATCCAGTCCGGCATCAATCAGTTCCAGTTCCAGCTCATCGGCATTCAACCCTTCGGGTTTTAATTTAAAGACACCCATTTTCTTAAACTGGAAACTTACACTGCCGCTATTGCCTAGTGTACCTCCACCTTTATTGAAATGACTTTTTACATTGGCTACGGTACGAACATGGTTGTCGGTTGCGGTTTCCACCAGGATGGCTACTCCATGCGGCCCATAGCCTTCATATAGAATTTCGTCAAAGCTGGTCATTTCCTTGCCAGACGCACGCTTAATGGCAGCTTCTACACGGTCCTTGGGCATACCCACGCTGCGGGCATTCTGGAAACACCTGCGCAGGGCAGGGTTGGTAGCGGGGTCGGGCCCGCTGGCTTTTACGGCAATAATTATCTCCTTACCAATCCGGGTAAACTGCTTGGCCATCCTGTCCCAGCGGGCAAACATGGTGGCTTTACGTACTTCAAAAATCCTTCCCATAAATTGTTTTTTGTACTGGGTGGCAAAATTAATGTTTCATGGGTACAAAAAGAAAACCGCCCCTGGCAAGAGGAGCGGTTTTATCAAAAAAACTGAATATTATTCTGCTTTCAGGTTGCTGTGGTACCTGCTGTAGGCAAAATAGATAATTAAGCCCAGCGCCATCCACAACAGGGCCACCAACTGCGTCGTGTGGTCCAGGGATATAATCATGGCACTGCAAACAATGATACCCAGAATGGGTACCAGAGGAACCATGGGTGTTTTGAAAGGACGCACCCTGTTAGGGTCTTTTTTGCGCATTACCAGGATTCCGAAACATACTATTACAAATGCCAGCAATGTACCAATACTGGTCAGTGAACCCGTGATATCACCCGGAATTAATGTAGCGAAGGCACCCACAAAAATGAAAAGGATGATATTTGATTTATAAGGCGTCCTGAATTTGGGATGCACATCAGAAAATACTCTTGGCAACAGGCCATCATTCGACATGGAATAGAATACACGGCTCTGACCCATCAGCATCACCAGGATTACGGAAGAGAAACCGGCCAGGATACCTACAGTAACCAGTTTGGACAGCCACATGTATTTGGTCATATAGGTTTCGATGGCATAGGCAACAGAAGCTTCCTTACCTGCTTTTACGAAATCTGTGAAAGGGGCAACGCCTGTTAATACCCATGAAAACAATACATATAATATGGTACATATTACCAGCGAAACAAGTATACCGATGGGCATATCCCTTTTTGGGTTCTTTGCTTCCTGTGCAGCGGTACTTACCGCATCAAATCCTATAAACGCAAAGAATACAATACCCGCACCCCGGAGCACGCCCCCCCAGCCGTGATTGAAGAAACTGGCATAACTATAAGGTTGCCCGTTTGGCAGCAGGGCATCGGGTTGGTTGGCCGGTATTAAATAGGGGTGATGGTTCTCAGGTTTGATAAAATGCCATCCTATAATGATGAATATAATAACAATCGAAACTTTAATAAATACGATAACAGCGTTTACAATGGCTGATTCCTGGGTGCCCTTTATCAGTAAAAGAGAAATGATCAATAATATTAAAAGGGAGGGCAGGTTCAGGATACCATGTGTTACTACGCCGGTAACTTCATTCTTGATGGACTCAAAAGGAGAGTGGCACCATTGATATGGAATACCGCCCCCGACCAGTTTATTTAAAAACTCGCTCCATGCAATAGAAACAGTTGCGGCACCCAATGCATATTCAAGTATCAATGACCATCCGATTATCCAGGCAACCAGTTCTCCCATCGTGGTGTAGGAATAAGTATAGGCACTCCCCGCAATAGGTATCATTGCAGCAAATTCTGCATAACAAAGTCCTGCAAATGCACAGCCAATGGCAGCAACAATAAAGGAAAGTGTAACTGCAGGCCCGGCGCTTCCACCAGCGGCCGCTGCTGTTCTTACAAATAAGCCAGCTCCGATAATGGCGCCGATACCGAGGGCCACTAAACTGGTGGCACCCAGGGTACGTTTTAAACTTTTATTGGAATCCGCCGCAAGGGCAAGTAAGGAATCCAATGACTTAGTCCTGAATAAACTCATAGTTGTTGGTATTGATTTACAAGAAGTAGAAATTAAAGCTCGTAAAATAAACAATTATTTAATACGCCCTCCTCCTTTCTTTTAGGCGGGGAGCTTAGTTTAAGCAGTGAAAGTTTTTGCCGTGTCACATTTTTTTTGAATTTTCGGGGATTGAAGTGAATGCTTCAAAATCAATACTATGTCCAAACAGAACCGGCTCACTTTTTATATACTAATCGCGATGCTGGCAGGTATTGCGGTGGGGTACCTGATGCATGAATTTGGTACCGGCAATAAGATTGCTTATTCACCCACAAAAGACTATACCGGGAAGGATACCATCAACCTTGTCATATCAGGAAAAGAAGTGATACAGGAAATTGTGGTGCTCAAAGATTCGGCTGCATTAAAAAGAGGAACAGACAGTATCGGGCATGCTGTCTGGCTGGTGGTGGCCAATTCGAGTACTACCTATATACCGGCGGCACTTGAAAACGAATCATCCAGCCGTTTGAATACCATCCTCATTTCACCGAGGCATGGAAACGCTAGCATCAATACCATACAATCCTTTTCGGATAATATAAAACTGCTCACCAAGATTTTCCTCTTCCTGGTGCAGATGATTATTGCCCCGCTGGTATTTTGTACACTGGTAGTGGGAATTGCCAAACTGGGGGACTTAAAAACAGTGGGAAGAGTAGGCGGCAAAGCATTGCTGTGGTTTGTCTCGGCTTCGCTGGTAAGTTTATTACTGGGCATGCTGATTGTAAACCTTGCACATCCCGGAACGGCCATTAACCTTAGCAATGCAGATACAGCCGGTGCAAAAGATTTGATTGGGAAAACACAGGAATTCTCCCTGTCCACCTTTGTGGAACATGTATTTCCAAAAAGCATATTCGAGGCCATGGCCAAAAATGAAATACTGCAGATTGTTGTCTTCAGTATTTTCTTTGGCGTAGCCACCACCGCCGTAGGCGATTATGGAAAACCCATTGTAAAGGCACTGGACGCAGGCGCACACATCATTTTAAAAATGGTGGGTTATGTAATGAATTTCGCGCCGCTGGGTGTTTTTGGCGCCATCGCGGCTGTAATCGCTACCAAGGGTCTTGAAGTATTTAAGTTTTATGGTTTGTACCTGATGTATTTTATACTGGGTATCGCCCTGCTCTGGTCGGTATTACTGGCGGTTGGATTTTTAATTTTAAGAAATAGAATTCCCGGTTTATTAAAAAGAATTGCGCAACCACTGTTGGTTGCCTTCAGCACCACCAGCAGTGAAGCGGTATTTCCCAAACTAACAGAAGAACTGGAACGTTTTGGCTGCAGGGATAAAATCGTTTCCTTTATATTACCGCTGGGTTATTCCTTTAACCTGGATGGTAGTATGATGTATATGACTTTTGCCAGCCTGGCCATTGCACAGGCCTATGGCATTCATATGGACCTGGGTACACAGCTAACCATGCTGATAGTATTGATGTTAACCAGCAAGGGGATCGCCGGTGTGCCCCGCGCCTCCCTGATAGTAGTGACCGCTACCTGCGCTATGTTTAAGATTCCACCGGAAGGAATTGCCTTAATATTGCCTATTGATCATTTCTGTGATATGTTCAGAACAGGAACCAATGTATTGGGAAATGCGCTGGCTACCAGTGTGGTGAGCAAGTGGGAAGGGGAGTTGACGGAAGAGGTTAATGTGGAAATATGAAAATGCCTGCCCGAATGCGCAGCAGGCGGGTGGAGATGTGGAAATGAGATTAATGTAGAAATTAAGAATTGAAGGCATAATATAATATCTGGTCCGGTCAATTAAATTATAAACAGACGATGAAAGAATTGAAGTCTTTTTACACATTGATTATTTTACTGCTGTTCGGATGTTTTATTTCGAATCAGTTATTTGCCCAATCATCGGTAACTGCCATAGTATTGGATCAGTATGATGACCCGTTAATTGATGCGACTGTCAAAGCGGGCTCTTCAGGTGCAAGTACCACAACTGATTCGATAGGGAGTTTTACCATTGCCGTTGCCGCCGGTGATTCCATTCAAATCAATAAACCGGGATTTGTTGTAACCACCCTTAAGGTTGATAATAAAGAAAAAACATATATCGCGCGGAAAGAATTTGGCTGGAAGGATTTACTCAATCCGAAATTCTACATCAGGAATGGTGGCCTCTGGTTATTGCTGTTCATTGTCTTTGCCGAGACCGGGCTGATGATTGGATTTTTCCTTCCGGGAGACAGCTTGTTGTTTGTGGCGGGGATTTACAGCAGCAGTTTGATAGCCACCCTTCCTACCGGCAATACGGGTAGCTCTTTTATTGATCTGCTGATATTATGGATACTGATTTCATTCTGCGGTATACTCGGAAATATGGTAGGTTACTGGTTCGGGAAAAAAAGTGGTCATTTCCTTTTCACCAGGAAAGACACATTCTTTTTCAAGCGCAGGCACCTGCTGCGCGCCAAAGATTTTTATGAAAAGCATGGGGGACAGGCCATCGTGTTTGCACGCTTTCTTCCCATCGTGCGCACATTCGCGCCGATAGTAGCGGGAATAGTAGAAATGGATAAAAAGAAATTCATGTTCTACAACTTCATTGGTTGTACGGCATGGGTATTCAGCATGTTGTTTGCAGGTCATTACCTGTATAAATTATTCCTTGACAAGCTTCAATTTGATCTTACCAAACACCTGGAAGTAATCGTGATTGGAATAATACTGGTTACCACTTTACCTGTTTTGTATAAACTGTTTTTTGGAAAGAGGCACGATGGTGATTTACATTCGGATTTAACTGCAAAAAAATAATTCTTCATGCAGCAAAAAAATCATTCCGTTCTGGGCCTGGCAGTAATCGTAGCTGCGCTGGGATATTTTGTGGATATATACGACCTGCTGCTGTTTACCATTGTAAAAAAATCAAGCATGCTGGGTGTGGGTGCTACAGATGCGAGTATGCTGGCTGATAGCACTAAAGTGATCAACTGGCAAATGGTGGGTTTATTACTGGGGGGAATCATCTGGGGTGTTTTGGGGGATAAAAAAGGAAGATTGTCTGTATTGTTTGGCTCCATCATTTTATATTCAGCGGCCAATTTTGTAACTGGCTTTATTCATACCGTAAACCAGTATGCAGCCTGCCGGTTTGTTGCCGGTCTTGGTTTAGCTGGAGAACTGGGTGCGGGTATTACCCTGGTGAGTGAACTGTTACCACAAAAGAAAAGAGGAATCGGCACTTCCATGGTTGCGGGTATTGGATTGAGTGGCGCGGTGGTTGCTTATTTTACTTATAGATTAACCAATGACTGGCGCTTGTGTTACAAGATTGGCGGTGGACTGGGTGTGATGCTTTTGTTTCTCCGGATTTCAGTGGCAGAATCCGGCATGTTTAAACAAGTGAAAGAAAAGAAGGATGTAGTCCGTGGCAATTTCTTAATGTTCTTTACCAATGCACAACGCTTCAAAAAATATATACTCGCTATTTTAATTGGACTTCCTACCTGGTATGTTATCGGGATACTGGTTAATCAAAGTGATCGGTTTGCCAAAACCATGTATGGCAGCAATACATTGGATTCAGGAAGATCAATCATGTTTGCCTATGCGGCTATTTCATTGGGTGATATAGCGGTTGGTTTTGTCTGCCAGTATTTCAAAAGCAGGAAGAAGGGTTTGCTCGTATATTATATTCTCTGTATTTTATCATTGATTATTTTCTTTAGCAGTTATAATAATTCCGATGCGCGTATGTACGCTATTTGCGCATTGCTGGGATTCAGTACAGGTTTCTGGGCCATCTTTATCACCATGGGTGCTGAACAATTTGGTACCAACCTGCGTGCTACGGCTGCGACCACAATACCCAATATGGTGAGAGGGGCATTGCCACTGATTAATATGATGTTCCTGGGTTTGTTCCAGAAAAGCTGGGGATGGGGATTGATTCAAAGTGGTATTGTAACGGGCGCCATCGTTATGACCATCACCCTGGTTGCATTTTATTTTACAGAAGAAACCTTTCACAAGGATCTCAATTATCTTGAATCGGAAGAAGTATTACCCTAAATAGCAACTGTGAAATTTTTAATCATACGATTCAGTTCCATTGGCGATATTGTGCTTACCAGCCCGGTGGTACGCTGCCTGAAAAAACAGGTGGTTACTGCAGACATTCATTTTCTTACCAAACGCTCCTATTCATCCATTACAGCATCCAATCCTTATATCGACAAGGTTCATTACCTGGAAGATGATTTGGAGGCAACCATTGCATCATTAAGAAAAGAAGACTTTGATTATGTCATCGACCTGCACCACAACCTGCGCACCCTGAAAGTAAAAAGGGCGTTGGGTAAAAAAGCCTTTTCATTTAATAAACTGAATATTGAGAAATGGTTGCTCACCGCTTTGAAAATAAATAAAATGCCCGATCTGCATATTGTGGACCGTTATATGCAAACAGTTGCTTCTTTTGGCGTAAAGAACGATGGTGCGGGCTTGGATTATTTTATCCCCAAAGAAGAAGTGGTGGATGAATCTGATATACCTGCATCCCATCATGCCGGGTATATTGGCCTGGTAATCGGTGCGGCACATTTTACCAAACGCTATCCCATTGAGAAGCTATCGAAGTTTTGCAGTGAAATGGATCATCCCATTGTTGTAATGGGAGGGAAGGAAGATGTGGCAAATGGAGAATTGCTATCTGCTATCGATCCATTTAAAATATACAATGCCTGTGGTAAATTCTCGCTGCATGAATCTGCTGATTTGGTAAGAAGGGCCAAGCTCATTGTGAGCAATGATACGGGACTGATGCATATTGCCGCTGCATTTAAACGTCCTGTCATTTCATTGTGGGGAAATACAGTTCCGCAATTTGGCATGAGTCCCTATTATGGCGATAATTTCCTGCACAATTACCAGCGAAACAATCAGCAGCCATTGCCTTATGATATACTGGAAGTAAAAAACCTTTCCTGCCGCCCCTGTTCAAAAATTGGATATAACAGCTGTCCAAAGGGGCATTTTAAATGTATGCAGCAAATCGGAGTGCAGGAACTATTGAACCATTGCCTGGAACGGTTGAGAAAATAAACTCTTCTTCTATTACCAGGTATAGTTACCCTACTTATATAAAGATGGTAATTATTTTATGTGCAAGCCGGTAAATTCACCCTGTTTGTCGAAAAGGTTATACCCTATCACCGAATCAAAACAAAGATAAAAGCCGGTCCATATGCCATCAAGGTTAAACTGGTTATAGGTTCCCCTGGCAGTTTTTACATAAAAACATTTCCAGTTGGCATCTTTATCGAATTCCATCATCAGGGTTTGGCTATAGGGTGTTATATAACCCGATAGATTGTCCTCCTTGTCAAAAACATACAATCCTTTCCAGCGACTGAATTTTGGCGACAGGTATAACATAAACATGGGATTCATGTCCTGGTTAACCATCGGATTGATTTCGCCATTTTTTAAAGGATTAATGGCATCCACATGTTCCGGACTAATCAAACCATTCTTCAGGGGATTGATGTTCCAGTTCAGCTTGGGGTTGATCGTTGAATTAAAACCCGGGTGTATAACATTGTTGTGCTGTGGACTAAGACTGAGGTCGCTGTGCGGATCATGTTTAGCGTCCAAAATCTGGGCGGAAACATTGATAAAACAGAAAGACAATAAAACAAACAGGGTAAAAATCTTCCTCATAAGCGGTTTTTGTGTAATTGACTGATGTTTCTTTAAGGGATAAAGGAACGACCGAAGGAGATTTTCATGGAATGTGCGATAGAGATAAGCACACAAATTTAAGCCATAAATTCAAATATGCAAGATTAAATTAAGATGATATATGAGGGTAAATGGTGAAAAAGACACATTCAAGGACGTTAGTTTTTGCTGACCAGGTCGATAGACAGCAATTTGGAATCTATCAGCTTCTTTTCAGCGGCTGATTGGGTGAGTGTGTGTGCCCTCCTGAGACAGGTACGGGCAATGACCATATCGCCGTTTTTGATATAAAGGTCACCCAGGACGGCATTGTAGATATAGTGGTTTTCAAGCAAATCATCGATTTCTTCCATAGCGAGGATTTCGCCAATGGCTTCAGCGGTGCGATTTAAACGGGACAGGACAATGGCCCTGTTTAACATCACTACCGGGGTACGTTTTTGGCAGAGTAGGAGATCGTATAAGTCGAGCATACGGCTCCAGTTGGTGGAAGCAAAGTCTTTTGAAAGACAATGCTCGGCCGCAATAGCGGATTCTATATGGTACACGGAAACCTGTTCTCCATCCGATGAAAGCGATAAATAATAATAGCCTCGTTCTATCAGTTCCCGGTTCCATTTAGTACGGTCCTGGTTTTCAAGCAATATAATTGAATTGTTGTCGTCCACCCTGCTTTCAAACCGTGATGCCTGGAAACACATTAGCGATAACAGGGCGTAAGTAGCGGGTTGATTCCCTGCGGCGTGATCCAACAATAAAAGGCAAAGCCGCATGGCTTCAGCGCAAACATCTTCCCGGATCAGTTCATCCGTTTTCTGGGAATTGTACCCTTCATTGAACAGCAGGTACAAAACAGTATACACAGTATCGAGTCTTTTAGCGAGTTCAATACCTGAAGGAATTTCCAGTTGCACATTGTTTTCCTTTATAAACTGTTTCGCCCTGAACAATCTTTTCTGGATGGTGGCTTCGTTGGTAAACAGTGCCCGGGCAATTTCACTGGTTCCAAAACCGGAAACAGTTTTTAGGGTGAGGGCCACCTGGTCGCCGGGTTTTAAGGACGGGTGACAGCAGGCAAAAATCATTTGAAGCTGGCTGTCGGCAATTTCATTGTCCAAAAAAAACTGCCCGATGGTTGTTTCAGTTTCCTGTTGCAACTGCCGGGCAATTTCTATTGAATATTGCTGAAAATTCTGCTGCCTGCGGATGATATCAATCGCCCTGTTCTTTGCTGTTTGCATCAGCCATGCGGAGGGATTATCGGGCAATTGATTCAATGGCCATACCTGCATGGCTTTTAAGAATGCTTCCTGCACCACATCTTCTACCATTTCAAGGTTGTGAATTCCAAAGATGCGGCTGAGCACGGCAATCATTTTACCCGCCTGGTGACGAAACAGGTGCTCTACAAATTGCCGGTGCGATGATGGTGTATGCTCCACAATAGTGCTTAGAATTTCATTACTTCCCTTACTTCCACTTCTCCGTTTAAGGGAAGATCCGGGCAGTCTTTGGCCATTTCAGTTGCTTCTTCGATAGAATTGGCTTTTACAATAAAGAAACCACCTACTACTTCTTTGCTTTCAGCAAATGGTCCGTCCGTTACTATGGCTTTTGGCCCTTTTACTTTCTTAGCGGTAGGCGTTAGCGCTTCACCCGCTACATAAACATTCTTTGCTTTCAGTTTGTCAATCCAGCCAAACCATAATTGCATATTGGCCTGCATTTGCTCGGGTGTGGCCGAGGGAGCGTTGGGATTGTTTTTGAAAATGAACATAAAATCTTTCATAACAGTGCTGGTTTAATGTGTTTGAAAATAGCTTATACCCTATAATGACGATTGGTTGGAGAGGACGGGGACAAAATTTACTTATTTTTTTTTGGATACCTGTTACCACATAAAGAAAGCCGGCAAAGACCGGCTTTTTTTAGGCTGTCTCTTTTCTATTTAACAATTATCTTTTGAACAAGCTTCCTGCCGGAAGAAACCAACTGGACCACATAGGTTCCAGCTATCAGAGAAGGTAATTGCACTGTTACCAAACCGGTCCTTCCCCCCAGGTTGTAATCAAAAACCTGTTTACCATCTGTTGTATACATATTGATATTTTGAAATGATTCGGAAAGGTTGATATTCATTATTCCATTATCGATAACAGTTGGATAAATCCTGTTTGCAGCGGATGATTGCTTATTTACCAATATAACTTTTGAATATTCCGCTGCGCCATTCAGGTCTATTATTTTAAGGCGATAATAGATGGCTGGAATAGTATTAATGTTGTGTTGGTAGTGATAGGTATATCCGTTTGGAAGGTTGGTGGCGGCGACGGAAGTTACCGGCAGGAAATGATTGCCATCTGTGCTGTATTCAATATCAAATTGACGCAGGTTTTGTTCAAAGGCGGTTTGCCATTGTAGTTGTACAGCGCTATTTACCCATTGTGCCTGCCAGTTAACCAGGCGGAGCGGTACCAGGGCCGTTGATTGTAGCCTGTAAACAATACCATTGAGAGAAACAGTATATAATTCTCCATTTTCTGTTTCCCCGTAGCCAACAATTGTGCTGGCCAAACCGGATTGTGTACTGGTAATCCATCCGCCGCTGCCATCCGGTCTTATTATATACAATGTGTTGGTATATACATCGCTTGCAAAATAAAATCCTGCGATGTCTGGATATTGTGAACCGCGGTACACCATTCCGCCACTTACGGCCGCTGTTCCGGTATGCAGGTAAGTAAACACCGGGAATACATAATTACTGATGGGTCCGCAACCAGCAGTATTATAAGTTTGATTGCCTTCATAACATCTCCAGCCATAATTGACAGCCGCAGTTGATGCAGCAGCCCTGTAATCAATTTCTTCCACGAGATCCTGTCCTACATCACCAATCCACATATCATGTGTTAAACGATCGAAACTCCAGCGAAACGGATTGCGTAACCCGATGTCGTATACTTCATCCAGTACATTGGGATCGCTGATATAAGGATTATCAGGAGGGATGGTATAAAAAGGCGCTGTTGCAGATGTGTTCACAGCTATCCTTATCATTTTGCCCAGTAATGAATTCCCGTTTTGCGCATTGTTGGGTACATCGCCACCGCCACCTCCGTCACCCGTACCAAAATACAAATAGCCATCTGCACCAAAGTTTAGTTTACCGCCATTGTGATTGGCCTGACCGGGATGCGGGATGGTAATCACGATTGATTTACTGGCCGGATCGGCTGCATTGGGATCACCGGCACTAACATGGTAGCGCGCTACTTCCACATCACCGTTTGAATTGGTATAATAAACATAAAAGAAACCATTGTTTTTATAATCAGGATGAAAGGCCATGCTTAATAGACCTCTTTCACTTCCTGATGAAATACCTGCAACCGTTAAGAAGTCGCCCAGGTAATTAAACGTTTGATCATAAACCCTGATGGTGCCTCCCTGCTGTACAATAAATATCCGGTTGGTATTATCGCCGGCATTGACAAAATCAAGCGGAGATGATAAACCGTTAATTACTGCATTGTAAGAGATGGTAGGCTGCCCATTGGACCATGCTGCAAAACAACATAGAAGGAGCGTTAGCGAAATATGGCTGCATAACCTTCTAACAGGAAAGTAAAAGTTTGACATACTTGTTGTTTTAGTGGTGAGCTGCTGAGAAGGGGAATGGGGGATAATATAAAATGCAGCAAATTCAATGCCCCGAAAAGGAAGCAAATAAAAAAAGGCCGGAATTACCGGCCTTATCAATGTATAAATGAAAGATTATTAAAGCGTTTTCAGTACATCATTCATGCTTCTGACAGCAGCGGCGCTTTTATTGAATTCAGCCTGTTCTGCCTCGTTTAAACCAAAGTCGAGTATTTTTTCCCAGCCTCCTTTTCCAATGGTTACGGGAACACCGAGGCAAATATCTTTTTGTCCGTATTCGCCGTCCAGTTTTACGCAGCAGGTAAACAATTTCTTTTCATCTCTTACAATGCTTTCCACCAATGCGGCACCCGCGGCGCCTGGTGCATACCATGCGGAGGTTCCGATCAGTTTGGTCAATGTAGCCCCACCCACCATGGTATCGGCAACAATTTGTTTTTGCTGATCGTCGCTCAGGAATTTTGTAACAGGGGCACTGTTCCAGGTAGCCAGTCTAATCAAAGGGATCATGGTGGTATCGCCATGCCCCCCTACTACTACTGCGTTTAAATCGGCAGGACTGCAGTCAAGGTGCTGGCTCAACTGGTATTTGAAACGTGCACTGTCCAGTGTACCACCCATACCAATGATGCGGTTCTTGGGAAGACCGGTGGCGGTGAGTGCCAGGTAGGTCATTGTATCCATTGGGTTACTGATGATGATAAGGATGGCATTGGGGGAATATTTCAAAATATTTTCTGCAACACCCTTTACAATACCGGCATTGGTTCCAATCAGTTCTTCACGCGTCATGCCCGGTTTTCTTGGAAGACCGGAAGTAATAACCACCACATCACTGTTGGCTGTTTTGGAATAATCGTTGGTGCTTCCGGTAATCTTTGTGTCAAAGCCAAGCAGGGTAGCGGTTTGCATCATGTCCTGTGCCTTGCCTTCAGCCAGGCCCTCTTTAATATCCAGCAGCACAAGTTCAGTGGCCAGTTCTTTGCGCGCAATATTATCGGCACAGGTAGCACCTACGGCACCGGCACCTACAACAGTAACTTTCATTGGAAATCATTTATGGGGTAAAAAAATATTTGCGCTGCAAAGGTAAAGGGATGAACAATAGTAAGAAATAAGTTTTTTGTTATTCGCCTTAATAAAAATGCCGCAAAAGGATTTGCGGCTTATAATTGGAGGATAATTTATTAAGATGAACTAATTGGTTGCTTTTAAATCAAAAGCTTCCAGTATTTTGTCCATGGGCTGGTTGCCTTCGAAAGTAGTAAGCAGCTTGCCATTTTTATCATACAGCGCCAGGTAGGGAAGGTTTTTCATTTTAAAAAAAGGAGGAAGGAAGAACTTGCTGTCCCTGCCTATCTTAATATTGGCGTATTTGCCCATCTGGTATTTCTGGTAAAAGCCCACCATCTCTTCAAAAGACTGGTAAGTAGCCATTACAATTTGAACATCTTTCAGTTTCTCTATAAAGGCGAGTATATCTTCCGTCTGGTGCTGACAGTGGGGACAATCCGGACTGAAAAACATAATCAGGGTATTGTGTTTTTTCAATATGTTATCCCTTGTAATATGGGTACTGTCTGTTTGAATGAGGTCGAAAGGGGGTATGGTCGGAAATCGCTTATAGGGCGGCGCCAATAAAGAATCCTTATTTATTTTAATGTCCTTATTGTCTTTAGTATCCTTTTGTCCAAAGCTATAGGTTCCCATAACCAGGCCCAATATTAATAATGTAAGTATTCTGCTCAATGCTTGCTTATTTGATTCAAAAATAACAGTGCCTGACAGAAATGCATAACTAATGCCAAACTTTTAACAAATAAAATTTGGTTGATTACGAAACTTCCGTAGTTTTACGAAAACTTCGTAGATATGAAGGAAAAACTCACTCCCCAGGAAGAAGAAGCCATGCTGGCCATTTGGAAAAGCGGTGAAGGTAATGTGAAGACTTTTTTGGAAAATATGGAGGGCAATGTTCCGCCTTATACCACGCTCGCCTCTACCATTAAGAACCTTGAAAAGAAGGGGTACCTCGTAAGCAGGCAGGTAGGCAATATGTATTTGTACAAACCAGCCATCGAGGAAGCAGAGTACAAAAAGCAGTTTTTAACCAGCGTGGTTAAAAATCATTTCGACAATTCTTATAAGGAACTGGTGACATTTTTCGCGGAGCAGAAAAAGATCAGCCCGAAGGAATTGAAAGAAATCATTGATATGATTGAAGGAAGAAAAAAGTAGACCATGTATTTATTCATTATCTAAGTAAATGTTCATGCCATTTCTATTACAATACCTGATAAAGTTTTCACTCAGCCTGGTTGTGTTGTATGCTTTTTACCGTCTTGTACTGCGGCCGCTTACTTTTTACCAATCGAACCGGTTTTACCTGCTGGTATATTCATTGATGAGCTTTTTGATTCCATTCATCGATATAACACCCTGGGTGAAACAGCAGGGCATTGATAACAGTAAGCTGGTGAATGCAATTCCTTCTCTGATCAATTATAATTTTTCGTCGTCTAATGAAAATATCGGGGCGGGCTCATCCTGGCAGCGATTGACGGTTATTGACTGGTGCCTGTTATTATTTGCAATTGGCGCTTTCATAATGCTTGCCAGGATGCTTTTCCAGTACCTGAGCCTGCGGGTTATCAGAAAGAAAGCCACCCTGCTGAATGCAGGCAGTGAGGTGCTTTTGTTTGAAACAGATGCGCCCATCAGCCCATTCTCTTTTGGTACCGCCATTTACTTCAATCCTTCACTGCATACCCAGGAGGAACTTCAACGCATCATCCAGCATGAATTTGTGCACGTAAAGCAAAAACATACCATTGACCTGCTGGTGGGTGAATTGCTGTGCATCATTAACTGGTACAATCCATTTGCATGGGCCATCCGGTATTTCATCCGGCAGAACCTGGAATTTATTGCCGACAACAATGTGGTGGAAAATGGAATTGACAAAAAAGAATACCAATACCTGCTGTTGAAAGTGGTAGGTGCCCCAACGTATAGTATAGCCAACAATTTCAATTTTTCGAATTTAAAAAAACGTATAGCCATGATGAACAAAATGAAAAGTGCCAAGCTGCACCTTACCAAATTTCTGTTTGTATTACCGCTGCTGGCGGTAGTATTACTGGCCTTTAGAAATACTGGTCATTCTAAAGGTGATCCTACCGTTAAATACATCGCGATTGCTTTTGATGTACGAACGCACCATGCTTTAAAGGGTGTGCAGGTAAAGGATAAGTTAACCGGCTTACAAGCCACTTCTGATGACAATGGGTACCTGGAAATCAGTTTTCCTCCGGAAAAAAGCCGGTCCGTGCAGTTGGAAATTTTCAAACAAGGTTTTAAGCGGCAGGTATCTGCTTTCAATTATGTGCAGGATAAAAATGAAGCAGCAACTTTGACAGAACTTATCGCTATTGAACCAGGTAATAGGAATGATAAATGCGACAAATGTTTTACGATGATGTCAATGGTAAACGAAAAGAATCCTGCATCCGGGTACCAGGAAGTAAAAAGAGTATTTGAATCCTATCAAAAGGGTAAAAGGAATGACTTGTTTCGTATTATAGGAGATACGGTACCTCCACCTCCGCCGCCTGTTCCGGTTGTTGCGCCTGTTCCAGAAGTGCCCGAAGTAAAGATGCCTGATAATGTTGAAAACATCAGCATTATCCACGATATCAATAAAAAAAAGGGTACCAATATTAATAGGGCAACCATTACGCTGAAAAATGGGAATAAGGAGGTATATAATCTGGATAACCAGAAAGAAAGAGCGGAGTACATAAAAAAATATCAGCAAAAAAAATAGAATTATTTGCTATCGTGTCTCCAGGCACATGGGGTTTTATGGATAGCATAACAATTCAAAATTCCTTTCACATCAAAATTTCCTGCTATTTCTTATCCAGCGGAAT
>Ga0209069_10000501_pt1 | contig 18062 bp, 20 predicted proteins | sample Str013_2_FD_187202 | JGI IMG/M metagenome (GOLD analysis project Ga0209069, IMG submission 187202) | Freshwater sediment microbial communities in response to fracking from Pennsylvania, USA - Straight Creek_MetaG_SC_2013 (SPAdes) (version 2) | ecosystem: Environmental > Aquatic > Freshwater >...
ACCCAACGTCAAGAACGTCTTCGTGGTGGATCCCGATATCGACGTGTTCTCCGATCAGCAGATGGATTGGGCGCTGGCGACGCGCTTCCAGCCCGACCGCGATCTGGTGGTGATGGGCGGCATGCGGACGCTGCCGCTCGATCCTTCGCTGGTGAGCGGAAAGATCGGCGCCAAAGCCGGGTTCGACTTGACATGGCCCTTCGGCAGCGGCGGGCGCCTCGAAACCCGCGTCCCGGCGCCGCCGCGCTTTGCGGGCCAACGCTTTGCGTCGCTCGAGGCGGCGCTGGCCGAGGGCCCCAAATCCTTCGAGCAACTGATGAGCGCGGTGGGCAGCCGCGACGGCCGCGAGATCGTCCGCGCGCTCGAAGGGCTGCGCGCGAAAGCCGTGCTCGAACGCGATGGCGAAGGCCGCTATTTCATCAAGCCCGAATAGGCGGCCATGATGCGTTTACGCCCGTCTTCGACGGGCCATGCCAAAGGCCGGGAGACTTCGAATGATGTCCATGCTCGAGCGCACTCTGCTGGTTGGTCTCGTCGTCCTGGGCGGCACGGCGGCGGCTCGTGCGCAGGACGTCACCGTCCGGATCGGCATGGTGAAATCGATCTCGTCGGTCGCAACCCTCACCGCGATCGAGAAGGGCTATTTCAAGGCCTTCGGCATCAAGGTCGAGACCGAGGACCTCGACACCTCCGCCAATGTGATCGCGCTGCTCGCCCAGAACCAACTGCAGGTGGTCGAGGGCGGCATCTCGGCCGGCTACTTCAACGCGCTGGAAAAAAATCTCCCGATCACCATGGTGATGGATCGGGTCTCGAGCCCGCTCGGTCATCATTTGATGATCCGCCCCGATCTCAAGGGGCAGATCACGCGGCTCAAGGATCTCAAGGGCAAGATCATCGCCAGCAACGGCCAGGGCTCGGTGTCGACCTACGAGGTCGGCAAGATGCTGCAAACCGACGGGCTGACGATCGCGGATGTGGACGTCAAGGTCCTGCCGTTCAACCAGATGGCCATCGCGTTCACCAACAAGGCGATCGACGCGGCGATCGTCATTCCGCCGTTCACGTCGCAATTCCTCGACCATGGCTTCGGGGTGAGCTTCAAGGAGCCCGACGACCTGGTCAAGCCGTGGCCCCTGACCATCGCGGTCGCCATGATCAACACCGACTGGGCGAAGCCCAACCGCGACCTGCTGCGCAACTATTTCACCGCCTATCTGCGCGGCGTTCGCGAGTATTGCCAAGCCTATCACGGAGGATCGAACCGGGCCGAGCTGATCCAGCGCCTGATCCGCACCGGCACCGAGACCCGCGAGGAGCTGCTCTACAAATATCCGTGGCCGGCGCGCGACCCCAACGGCCGGATCAATGTCGACAGCCTGCTCGACATGCAGGCCTGGTACAAACAAAACAAGTTCAGCAGCGCCCAATTGCCGGCGGAACGGCTCGCCGATACGTCCTACGCCGAATATGCGGTCGAGAAGCTCGGGCCGTTCGTTCTGGAGAACAAGGACAGCAAGCTGGCGGGCTGCCGCTGAGTCTGGACCCAGGCTGATCTGACCGTGGAGCGGGCACGGCGTTTCACTCCCTCTCACCGTTGGGGAGAGGGCCTCGGGCAGTCGCGTTTTGCGATTGAGATTCGTCGAGTCCGAGCGCATCTCAGCGCTGAGCGTAACACAATGAGGGCGTAGCCCCCTCACCCCAACCCTCTCCAGCCCGACTTCGCGCGGGGCGAAGGAGTTCCCCGGCGCCAGCCGCGAGGCACCCGGTCTAGTCACCGCGCCATACGATCCGAGCCTAATCATTAACCGGCTTCTCAGCCGGCGGCACATCAGCCGGCGGCACATCGGCGGCCGCCGGCGCATCGGCCGGCGGCCCTTCGGCTGCTTCACGTTCGGCCTTGCGTTGCGCGGTTTTCTCGTCCTTTCTTCGCTGCTTTTCGTCGCTGCGGGCACGCGCCGCCCGGTCTCGTTCACTGCGGTCTCTATTGTAATTGGGCCGAAATGCCATGAAATCCTCGCATGAATCAGGTTGCTAAACCGCCTTTTGAGCCTATATAGGCGTTTGTTCGAGATTTTGCCTGTCTTTGCTATTTGCCCCACTTGGGCTCTTCCTCAGACAACGTTGAATTCGGACGCAAGGCTGCGCGATGTCGCGCAACTTTCAGACGCCGACCGGCGTTTTCACAGGAGGCCACACATGGCTACAGGTACAGTAAAGTTCTTCAATTCACAAAAGGGCTTCGGCTTCATTCAGCCGCAAGACGGCGGACAAGACGTGTTCGTCCACATTTCCGCGGTCGAGCGCGCCGGGATGAGCAACCTCAACGAAGGCCAGAAGCTCACCTATGACGTCGTCAGCGAGCGCGGCAAGCTGGCGGCCTCGAATCTGCAGAACGTCTAGCTGCGGTCCAAGTCCCGAGGCCCGGCCGTAACGCGCCGGGCCTTTTGTGCTTTTTCAGCATGAGCCGCCACCGGGCTGGCCGACGTGCCCATCAACGACCAACAGGAGACTGAGAATGGCACGGAAACCGGCGACGCGCGTGGAATTTGCCCTGTTCGATGTCTTCTACGAAGACGGTTCGCAGCGCTCCAACCGCAGGGTGCCGAGCGACATTCTGGGCGGTCTCGACGGCGATGCTCCGGCGCGTGCCGTGATCGAGGAGCAGGACCGCTTGATCGCCGAAAAATCCGGCACCCCGGCGCTCGCAGTCAAGAGCATGCGCCGATCCGGCGCAAAATAGATCGCCAAGATCGCGGATCCGTTTTTTATCCGTCACTTCTGCGGTTGCTTGAAGTAGCGCAGGTCCGGGGGCGGCTGGTCCTTTTTGGCCGGCATCAAGCGGCCGTCAGCGCTCAGGTAATAGACTTCGCCGGCGATGCCGACGTGGCTATTGTCCTCGGTGCAGACCTCTTCGAACCAGTCCGGTTGCGCGATTTTCTGTCGAACGTATTTTTTGTTGACGGTCCAGGGATGCGTCAGCGCGTTGTCGATGGTGGTGATCTCGTTGGTGAGCGTGTCGGGATCGGACTTGTTCCAGTGGATCCGTTCCTTGATGACGCTTTGATTATCCGGGTGCAGCGGAATACCGGTGGCGTCGAAGGCCCGCGGGCCCTTGAAATAGCGGGTCTCCACCTCGAGCGTGTCGAAGCGGCCGTCGCCGTCGGTATCGCTCCATTTGCCGATCGAATAGCCCTGGAAGGTCGGATCGATATAATCCTTCGGCCAGTCGCGCCCATCGGTGAAAATGCGCCGCGAGTCGTGGATGTGCTCGATCAGGATATGGGTGGTCTCCGGGGTGACGACGATCTCCATCTCGCCATAAGGGGTCATGATGCGCGGCATGCCGGGCGCCAGGCACCCGTAGGTCGGGTCGCCGCCCTGCCCGCCCGCGGCCTGATCCTTGACGTTGGCTTCCCAGATGGCCTTGAACTCCGGCTTGAGCGGCGCCTGCTGCGGAGCGCCTTGATTCTTGCTCGGATCATAGGCCGGCTGGCCCACCACGCCGGGCACGCGGGCCCTGATCCACTGGCCCTTCAAGTCGGGATATTTCGAGTCATCGAATGCTTGCGCCTGGGCAAACGTCATCACGAGCGCCACCGCCAGCGCGGTCGCAGCCATCAAGCTTCGATAAGGCATGGGTCTCCTCCCTCGGATTGATCCAGCGGCCCGCGCCTCGAGGCGCAGCCAATGGGCGGCGCATTGGCCCTTACTTCTTTGGTTGATTGAAATAGCGCAGATCAGGCGGCTGTTGGCCCTTCTTGGCGGGCATCAGGAGGCCGTCCCCGCTCTGGAAATACATTTCGTTGCCGATATAGACCAGTCCGCTGCCCTCCACGCACATGTCCTCCGGCCAGATCGGGAACTCGGCCTTCTGACGTTGGTATTTTTTCGCCACCGTCCATGGGCGCGTCAGGGCGTGATCGATCACGGTCATGTCGTTGTGCAAGAGGTCGGGATCGGACTTGTCGAGGTAGAACCGCTCATGGATGACGGTCTGGTTGTCGGCATGCAGCGGCAGGCCGCTCGGCTCGAAGGCGCGCGGTCCCTTGAAGTAGCGGGTCTCGACCTCGAGCGTGTCGAAGCGACCCTTGTGCTCGGTATCGATCCATTTGCCGATGGAATAGCCGTCGAAGCTCGGCCGGATATCCTCCGACCAAGCCCGTCCATCGGTAAAGATTCGCCGACGGGAATCGCGGATGTGATCGATGCGGATATAGGTGACGTCGGGCGTGACCACGATTTCCATCGGCCGAAACAAGGTCATCATCGCCGGCATGCCGACCGCGAGGCAGCGGGCGCCTTGCCACTGGCCCTGACCGCCGGCGGCCTGATCGGCGAGGCTCGCTTCGAAGACGGCCTGATATTCAGGCGTCAGCGGAGCCTGCTGGGCGCGCCCCCAGGACTTGTCCGGATCAAACGGTCCCTGGCCGGTGACCCCGGCGGGCGGGCGAGCCCGCAGCCACTGGCCCTTCAGGTTTGGATACTGCGCGTCGTCGAACGCCCACGCGCCGCCGACGGTCGTCGCCAGCAGCCCGATGAGGGCGATTGCACCGATAGAGCTCCGGAAAAGCATGCCTCTCCTCCCTGCAACAACAGCGATCCAGGGGGCTCGGCCGGCACAGCCAAAGCGCCGCGAGCACCCATGGAGGCGAATACGCGAGGCCGAAAAAAGAAATTCGGTCCTGTCAGCGTGCCTGCCGGTGGCGCCAGTGCCGCCCTGCCCCTTTTTCGATGATCGGAAATTCCGGCAATCCCGATGGAGGGCAGCTCGCGGCGAGGATACACCGAACGCTCGGCCTCGCGAAAGGGTGCTGCGAGATTGGGAGAAGGGCGCCGCAGGGGCGCAAGCCGGGCGCTGGATTTCGTCAGGTCGATCGTCGGATTTGTTTCGTTGCTATTCTTGGATTTTGAAATGAATCGCGGCGCGGCATGGGAATGCCGCGCCGCGAAATTCCGGGCCGTGCTTGCGCTTATTTCAGTTGGTCCGCCACCTTGTCGATGCCGGCCTTGGCGCAGGCTTCGTCCTTGTCGCCGCCGGGAGCGCCCGAAACCCCGATGGAGCCGATGACATCGTCACCGACCTTGATCGGCAATGCACCCTGCGCCGGGATCATATTGGCGAGGTGGAGGGCGCCGATCGTGGGGTTGTCCTTGGCGGCCGTGGCGAACTCGCCGGATGGCCGGCGCTGCATGCGGGCCGTATAGGCCTTGCGCATCGAGTTTTCCATCGTGTGCGGGCCGGTGCCGTCACCCCGCATGGCAACCAGCACTTCGGCGTTGCGGCCGAGCACATGCGCGGACACCTTGTAGCCTTGCGAGGTGCAAGTTTGCACCGCGGTTTGCGCCATCGCGACCGCGATGGGGAGCGTCAAGTCCTTGTGGGCGGCGAGCTGGGCATTCGCCGCAGGGGCGAGGCCGCAGGCCGATACCAGCGCGATTGCAGTGACGAGATGTGAAGCCTTGATCATGTGAAGTCCTCCCTTGAGAGCCGCGTTGCCGGCGGCGGGCGAGAATTGAGTGAAAGCGCGAAGCTGCGCCTATTTGAGATCCGCCGAGACTTTGTCGATGCCGGCCTTGGCGCAGACTTCGTCCTTGTCGCCGCCCGGTGCACCGGACACCCCGATGGCGCCGATCGTGTCCCCGTCGATGACGATCGGCAGCGCGCCCTGCGCCGGGACGATGTTTGCGAGAAAGAGCGCACCGGCACTCGGGTTGCCCTTGACGTTCTCGGCAAACTTGCCCGACGGGGTGCGGAAGGTTCGCGCCGTATAGGCCTTCTTCATGGAGTTTTCCATCGTGACCGGGCCGGCGAGCTCGTTGCGCAGACCGACGAGCACCTCGCCTTCGCGGCCGACCACGTTAACGGACACGTTATAACCCTGACCCTTGCAGGTCTCGATCGCGGTCAGCGCCATGGCGGTCGCCATGGCGAGCGTCAGGTCTTTGTGGGTAACCAGCTGGGCATTCGCCGAGGTGGCGGCCCCGCAGGCCAGCGCCGATGCAAGCGTAAGTCCTGCCAGTCGATATGCAGTCTTGAACATGAGTAGTCCTCCCTTTGTGTTAGCAGCATTGTATGGACCGCAGCTCTTATAATATGACGACAACTTGCCGCCAAGCCGGCCTATCGCGGTTCCGCCGGCGGAACCGCCCGGTCGCTGATCATTCGATTTTCACGCCTGCATATGCTGCATCCCGGGCGAAGCCGACGCGGTGGCCCGATCAAGCGGAGGAAGCATGACGCGTCCTTGGACATGTGCCGCCATAGCGGCGCTCACGGCCGCGCTCTCGGCCACCGCACCGGCTGCAGCCCAGACTTGGCCGATGCGGCCGGTCACCATGGTGGTCCCGTTCGGGGCCGGTGGGGCGACCGATGTCATGGCGCGCGTGCTTGCGCCGCGTCTGTCGGAGCTGCTGGGCCAGCAGGTGATCGTCGAGAACGTCGGCGGCGCCGGCGGCACGACCGGCGCTGCCCGGGTCGCAAAGGCGCCGCCCGACGGCTACCAATTCCTGCTCGGCAATGCCGGCACGCAGGCCATCAGCCAAACGCTTTACAAGCAGCCACCCTACAATTCCGTGGCCGACTTTACGCCGGTCGGCATGGTGACGCAGTCTTTCTTCGTGCTCATCACCCGCAAGGATCTCCCCGCCACGACGCTGCCCGAGTTCATCGCCTACGCCCGGACCAACCGCGCCAAGATGCAATTTGCATCCGCCGGCCCCGGCTCGACCTCGCACATGATATGCGTGCTGCTCAACACCGCCATGGGCACCGACATCACCCACGTGCCCTATCGCAGCACCATCATCGCGATGCCCGACATGATGGCGGGCCGCATCGATTTCATCTGCGATGCGGTCGAGACCGCCGCGCAGCAGATTCAAGGGAACACCGTGAAGGCCATCGCGGTCTTGGCGCCGAGCCGAAGCGCCGTGCTGCCTGATCTGCCGACCGCGGCCGAGCAGGGCGTGGCGGGGCTCGCGGTCGCCGGCTGGTACGCGCTGTTCTTCCCGAAGGGAACCCCCGAGGCGATCGTGCGCCGGCTGAGCAGCGCCGCCAGCGTGGCGGTCGACACGCCCTCCGTCCGCGAGCGCATCGAGGGCGTCGGCATCAATATGGTCCCGTCGGAGCAAAGAACTCCCGAATTCCTCGCCCGCTTCCTGCCGGCCGAGATCGAGAGATGGGCCGCGCCGATCCGGGCGAGCGGCCTGTCGATGGATTGAAGCAGAGCTGCTCGCAACCATAGGCTCCAAGCCGCGCCTGCGTCATCGGCATAGCCGTCGACGGGCGACCAACAATCGAGCTGCCGCACCTATAACGCCGCGTTATTTCCAATCATCCGAGCGCTGGATCGAAATGCTAGTTCCAAGATCGCATTTCCATCGGTGAGCCTCCGATTTGCTTGCACCACAACATCATACCTTCCGGACCGCTTGGAACTTTTGACTCACGTACAGCATTTAACCGATACTTAACCATCCGTCGGGCCGCAAAAGACCGGAGCCATTGGGGGCCGATTTTGTTGCGCGCGCCCGTTCGCTGAGGAGCGGCATTGAGGCTCGAAAAAAACCGGCAACCTTTGGGAGGAGAACGTCATGAGCAAAGTTCTGCAATTGCTGGACAAGCTTGCGAAGGACGAGGAAGGCGCCGCGCTGGTCGAATACACGGTCCTGCTCGGCATCATGCTGGTTGCCGTCGTGGCCACGATCGGGCTGGTCGGCGGCTGGGTGAATACCAAATGGACAGCGCTCTGGATCGCGCTTTCGGCGAATTGAATGCAGCGCCGGATGTTGGTGTGAGCGAAGCGAGCGCGACTTGCGATCCCGCATGTCCGTTTCTGAGACCAACACATATTTCCAGCTCGGGGTTAAAGCCAATGAAGGAGGTCAAGAAGGAGTAGCCGGCGAATAGACGGGAGGAACTTCAATAGTGCGTCCCAACAACCACATCGTTCTTTTTCTCGCCATCGTGATGGGTGGCATTGCCGCATTTCTTGCGCGCAATTGGATCGAAGGCCATTCGCGCGCGTTCGCCGCCGGCGATTCCGCCGGGACGGTCGTCGTGGCGGCGCAGCCGCTTGGATTCGGCGCCGAGGTGAACGCCGAAAACGTCACCGAGATTCCGTGGGTCGCAAAGTCGCTGCCCAAAGGAGCGTTCGTGGTCAAGGAGGATCTTTTCAAGGATGGCCGTCGTGTCGTGCTCTCGCCCTTGGTGCAAGGCGAGCCGATCCTGCGTTCGAAGATCACCGGACCCGGGCAGCGCGCCTTGTTGAGCTCGCTGCTGGACGAAGGCAAACGCGCCGTGACGCTGCGCGTCGATGACGTGCGTGGCGTAGCCGGCTTCATTTTACCGGGTGATTTCGTCGACGTCGTTCTCATTGCCGAGGACGGACCGCCCCGACGCGAGAACTATTCGGAGATTCTGCTGCAGCATCTGAAGGTCCTCGCGGTCGATCAACTCGCGAGTGAACGGCAAGAGCAACCGACCGTCGCCAAGGCGGTGACCATCGAAGTTACGCCCGAGCAGGCGCAGAAGCTCCTGTTGGCGACCAATATCGGAAAATTGTCGTTGATCCTGCGCCGCCCCGAAGAAGCCAATGGGAATTCGGGCCGCCGCGTCACGGAGCGGGATCTCGGCCGGATCGATGCGCGGACCGCTGTCGAAGCGATTCGGCCCCCGCCACCTCCGACGCCGCCGCCGGTCGTGGTCACGGCGGCGCCGCCGACAAACACCGCCAAGGTTGCGATCGTACGCAACAACAAACGTGAGGAATACACCGTGCGGCGATTCGACAATTGATCGGCGACGCCGCAGGAGAATGAGCGCGCGCTACGCGGGGTAGGACCGGACGATCATCACCAGGGGACAAGAACCGGATCACGAGAATCTAACGGCTTTTGAATTTGGGGCGTCAAGAACGGGGGTGTGTGATGTTGAGTGGGCAGGGGGCTAACGGGCGAAATTCGCGCGATCTCGAACGAACTGGGAAGAAGAGGACCGGACAAAGTTTTGGCATGCTGCTGATCGCCGCGACGGCGTTCGGCGCCGGCGTCTTGGCCGACACGCGATCGGTTCAAGCGCAGTCGGGTCGCGTCGGCTGGCAGAGCGAGGGCGATACAGTCCGCCATGTGGTGATCACGCTCAACAAATCCCGGACATTCCGCCTCGACAAATCGTTCTCGACGGCCGTAGTCGGATCGCCCGACATCGCCGACGTGCTACCGATGACCGATCGGTCGCTGTATGTCCAAGGCAAGAAGGTCGGCACCACCAATGTGTCGGTCTACGATCAGGCCATGATGCTGGTCGGCGTGCTCGACGTGGAAGTGGCGCTCGACGAGCGAAGTCTGCAGGAGAAGATCGAAACGACCACCGGAACCCGCGGCATTCGGGTGTCCTCCAGCAACGGCCAGGTCGTGCTGAGCGGCCAAGCGACCGATGCGGTGTCGGCCGACCGCGCGCTGGCGGTCGCCAAGGCGCTGTCGCCGAACGGCGTCATCAACGCCATGAACATCGCACCGTCGCAGCAGGTGCTGCTCGAGGTGCGTTTTATCGAAGCCTCCCGCGACGCCGGACGGCAGCTCGGCATCAACTGGTTCGGCGGCAACGCCGGCGGCACCCGTGGCGCCAACATCGGGGCGGGCGGCCTGACCAACGGCACGCCGACCAACGCCACCCCGGGCGCGCTCACGCTCGTGCAGACCGCAGGGACCTTGGCCGGAGCCTCTGCCGCGCCCTTCGGGGTCGCGCTCGCCAATATAATCAACCGCAACGGCGCCAGCATCGACGTCTTGGTGACGGCGCTCGAGACCAAGGGGCTGGTTCGCCGTCTGGCGGAGCCGAACTTGATGGCGCTGTCCGGCGATACCGCCCAGTTCCTGGCCGGCGGCGAATTCCCGGTGCCCATCGCAGCGACCTCGGCCAACGGGATCGTGACGCCGACTATCGAGTTCAAGCCGTTCGGAGTTCGCTTGTCGTTCACCCCCACCGTGCTTGCCAAGGGCATCATCAATCTGCGCATCGCGCCCGAAGTCAGCGAGCTCGATTTCGCCAATGCGGTGACCATTTCCGGCACGACAATTCCGTCGCTCGTCACGCGCAATGCCCTCACCACCGTCGAACTGCGCGACGGCCAAAGCTTCGCGATCGCCGGCCTGCTCCAGGCCAATGACTTGCGCGCCCGCTCGCAAATTCCGTGGATCGGCTCCGTGCCGGTTCTCGGTGCGCTGTTCAGCAGCAACAACTATTTGAAGCACGAGACCGAACTGGTCATCATCGTCACGCCGCACCTGGTCCAGCCGGCCGCTCCCGGCCAGCGACTGGCTACACCGCTTGACGAACGGCTCCCCAGCAACGACGTCGATTTCTTTTTGATGGGCCGGACGGAAGAGCGCAAGAGCCATTCAAATTACGTGAACAATGCCGGAGACGTCGTAGGACCGTACGGGCATATCATCCGGGTCGAGCCGGGGCCGGGCCGATGAGCAACCGCCAGATGAAAATCGCTCGAACCGTCGTTGCGGTCGCGCTCGCCGCCGCTTGCGGCGGTTGCTGGACCGGCGTGTACGAAAGTCCCGGCGCCGAATACCTGCATCGCAGCGACACCATCACGCTCAGCGCCGGGAACGCCAAGGATGTCAACGCCATGACTCACATCATCGATCCATGGCCGCGCCATGTGGCCAATCGACGAATTCCCGGCAATGGCGAGCGCATGGCGCACGCCATGGAACGCTACAAGAGCGGACAATCAGGATCATCGAATCATCCCGGCACGCAGGTCATCGGAATCCCCGTCGGCTCGGCAACGCCATCGCAAAATCCGGCATCGAGCGGCGCGCCCGCGCAATGACGGTCTTCGCGCCGGATCTGGAGCGAACGCAGTGAACTCGGCGACGCCAAACCTGCCGATCTCGCATAAAATCCGGCGGGGCACCCGGCTGTTCTGGAACGACACGCGTGGCGTGATTCTGCCCTACGTGACGATCATGCTTGTCGTCGTTGTGGGCGTAGCGGTGCTCGCGCTCGACGGCGCCCGTTTCATGAGCCTGCAGACGCAATTGCAGAACGGCGCAGACGCGCTGGCACTGGCGGGTGCGGCGGAGCTCGATCGTTTGCCCGACTCCGAGACGCGCGCTATCAATGCCATCAATCGTCTGCTGACCAACGCCACCCTGTTCGGCACCGACACCGACCGCGATGTTCGGGTCGCCGGCATCGCATTCTATTCCCGACTGCCGCCAAGCGATGCCAGCCCCATCGCGACCGGCACGCTCGCCAACTCTCCCACCAATGCGCGTTTCGTCGCGGTCACGGTGCAGCCCGTCACGCTCCGGACGATCTTCCCGGCGGCGCTGTTCGGCGGATCGAACGCGGTGACGACCGGCGCCTCGGCGGTCGCCGGCTTCGACCAGGTCGTTTGCCAGGCCACGCCGATCTACGTCTGCAATCCCTACGAAATGCCGGGCATGACCTACGACCAAGCATCGGAGGCTTTGCAGGGCGCTGCGACCGCTCCGGCGGCGCTGGGCCGACTGATCCGGTTGCGCGAATTTCCGGGCGGCGACGCCCACTATGACGCCGGCGACTACGGATTTCTGGTCTCGTCGACGATCGGCGGCAACGTGAGCGCCGTCATCAATGCCACCGCCGTGGCACGACCGCCCGCCTGCTTGGCGCAGAACGGCGTCAATTTGCGGCCGGGCTTCCTCGTCTCCGCCCGCGAGGCCTTCAATGTGCGGTTCGATATCTACGAAGGCGCCATGAGCGGCAACCAGGGCGACGCCAATTACCGGCCATCGACCAATGTGCGCAAAGGCTATGTCGGCGGGGGCGGCGGCACCAGCGGAGGCTCTTGCAGCGCACAGGCCGCGACCGGCTGGCCAATCGGGTCGCCCCCGAACCAGGCCACCGGATTGCCGCTCGATCGAACGTGGCCCTACCTCGACGGCCGCATGGGCAACGGCGACTGGGACGTCGAGACCTATTGGCAAGTCAATCATGGTGCCGACGGCCGACCTACACCTCTGATCAACGGCTCGCTTGCAAGCAACGCGTCGCCGCCCAGCCGCTACGCGGTGTACCGCTATGAGATCGAGCAGGGCTATGTGGCCGATCGGTCGCCCGGCGGCGAAACCGGCGCGCCGGCATGCTACAGCGGCGGCGCGCCGTCCGATGCCCCCGATCGTCGCGTGCTTCATGCCGCGATCATCAATTGTCAGAGCCTGGGCCTCGCGGGCGAAGGCCCGACCGATGTGCCGGTTGCGGCCTTCGGCAAGCTTTTTTTGACCTTGCCTTTGGCGCGATCGCAAACCGATCTTTACGTCGAGCTGGTGGGCCTAGTCAGGCCCGGCGACGGCGTCAACTTTGACATGGTTCAGCTCTACCGATGAGACCGAGCCGCAGGTGAGTGAGATGACGAACCGAGGGGTGCAAACGCTATGGCGAGACCACGAAGGTTCAGCACTGGTCGAGGGAGCCCTCCTGGTGCCGGTCCTGTGCGCGCTCATGTTCGGTATCTACGAGTTCTCATGGCTGTTTTACCAACAGCACTTGATCTCCACAGGTCTGCGCGATGCGGCGCGCTATCTCGCCCAGTCGCCCAACCCCTGCGATGGCGCCTCGCCGAATTGGCTCGCCGCGGAGGAATACGCCAAGAACCTCGCGACCACCGGATCGGTCAATGGCGGCGGTGCACGCGTCAAGGGCTGGACGGCCGCGATGGTGACGCCGCTGTGCAGGGCCGTCGAAAACCCTGCCGGGCCGAACGGAGCGAGCGCCTATCGCGGCCGCTCGACCATCTATGTCGTCACGGTCGCGACCCGATTTGTCGATCCCTCGCTCGGTTTCTTCGGACTCCTGGGCTTGCGACCTCCCGGTATTTCGGTCGCGCATTCGGAGCGCGCGATCGGACCCGGCTAGAGATGTCTGCCATGCTCCGAGTGCCAGCGATGCTGCTCAGACATTCCATCGGCGACGAAAATGGCGCCGTGCTGGTCGAAGTGACCATCGTCATGACGATCATGTTCGTGTTCATACTGGGATCGATCGAGTTCCTGTTCGCGCTCTTCCAATGGAATGCCGCCACAAAGGCAGTTCAAATCGGAGCCAGGATCGCCGCGGTTTCGGACCCGGTTGCGGCCGGCCTCAACAATCTCAGCCTCGCGGTCGTCAGCGCGGCGGTGCCGCCCGGGAGCGCGATGCCTTATTTCATGGTCACTTGCGACGGCGCGACCGCAAGCTGCACATGCAACACCGTCGGCGCCTGCCCGGGGGTTGGTGGCTACAACGAGGCCGCGATGCGCACGCTCGTATTTGGTCGTGGCAGCTCGTCTTGTGTCGATGCAACCTCATATTATGATACGGGGATGTGCGATATCTTTCCGAGAATTCGTCCGGAAAATGTCGTGATCGTCTACACGCAGACCGGTCTCGGCTACGCGGGCCGCCCGGGCGGACCGGTGCCGACGATTGCCATCTCGCTCCAAAACCTATCGTTTCAGTTTTTCTTCCTGAGCGGCCTTCGAGGCTTCAAGGATATTCCAATGCCCGCGCTGACGACGTCGATAACGGCCGAGGACCTTTCCTCCGCGGCGCCGCTCTTTTGAGCAAGCGGGAAGTCGAGATGGCAATCTACATATTGAATACCGACCCCGGTGCGCAAGGCACCGGCGTACTCGAGCCAAAGCTCAGGGCCGCGATTGCAGACTTGATCACAATCAAGAATATCGAGGACGCTCTCCATGGCTGGCAACCATCGAACGGTCCGCGCTACCTGTTGATGATCATTCCGGTGAGTGACGCTGAAACCCTCGAAAGTCTTGCCGACACCGCAGCCCGCTACCGTGACCGCATCTTCTTTGTTCTCATCGGTGACGAGATATCCGCCAGCGCGTACAAATCGCTGGTACGCACCGGCGCCGCCGATTGGATATCCGCAAGTGCCGACACAAAGGACATTCTGGATCTCATATCGCGCCAGCAGGCGCTCCGCCGAACGGCGGCGACATCCGCCATCCGCGCTGGTTCGCAGCGCGTCGCGATTTCCTTTGTTCCGAGCGCCGGAGGTGTTGGAAATACCATGCTCGCAGTCGAGGTTGGTGTCTCTCTCAAGACCAGCAAGCCGACCAGGGACATGAATATTTGCATTGTCGATCTGGATTTCCAATCCAGTCACGTATGCGACAGCCTCGACATCGAGCCGCGCCTCAAGATGCTCGAAATCTCAAGCAACCCGGAACGCCTCGACGCCCAATTGCTTGAGATTTTCATCAGCCGGCACTCCAGCGGCCTGCACGTTTTTGCGGCGCCCAGGAGCAAAGCCGATCCCTGCGATTTCAACGTCGCCGCGCTCGACAAGCTGCTCGACATGATCGCGGAGCGTTATCACATGATTCTCATCGATCTGCCCCTGACCTGGTTCTCCTGGACACCCCAGATCGTATCAGCGTCGGATGGCGTCGTTGTCACGGGCGTGAACACGATCCCGGGATTGCGCCAAACCGCGGAAACACTGACTGTGGTGCGCGAGAGAGCGCGCGCGTCCGCGCAAATCGCAACGGCCATCAATCGATGTCGGCGCCGGTTCTGGGGAGGCGTGGTGCGGCGTCACCATGTGGAGCGGGTGCTGGGGCGAAAAAATGTCTTTTACGTTTCCGAGGAGCCGATGGCGCTGGAGAGCGTCAACACCGGAACCCCGATGATGCTCTCCAAAGGCAGCGGCTCGATCGGGCGGGACATCGCGGCGCTCGCGGACTTCTGCGCCGGTGTGAAATCGCTCCGCGTCGCGCCGGTTGGATGAGGCAAACCCGAGTCGCATCGTTTGAGCCTCGCGCAATTAGTTCACCGGCGCCAGGCATCCGAGCATGAAAATGCCGATCAGCGCTCCGGCCACCGAAGGTGCAAATGCGATCCTTGACCGCTTATCCTCGCCGACCCGCTGTACTTCCACCCATCCGAGCTTGCCCGCCAACGCGTGAATCATCGCGAACAGCGACAGCATGATCGCAAACGGCAAAGCACAATCGATGCCTACCCACAGGAAGGCAACCGTCAGCAATTTGACGTCGCCGCCGCCCACCAGGTTTTGCGAGTAGAAATAGAGCATGACCGCGAACATGAGCAGCGCGAGTCCGACATTCCAGGGGATACCCGGCCAGCGGCCGGATAGGAGCGCGTACAAGAGGAAAAGCCCTCCCAGCACGGCAACCAGCTCGTTGCGGATCTGGTAATGTTTCAGATCGCTCACAGCAGCATAAAACAAGAGCGTCGCGGTGATCGCCAAAACTGCATTCGACGAGTAGGTCAAATTGGTCATCCCGGCTCTTGGCAAATGGCCCGTTCGAAAATCGACAGACAATGGAGCTATTGCTTCTCGACATCCGGACTGCGGCCGAGCGCATGGTGGCTCGAATCCAGCAGCCAGAGATTGTTCAAGATCGTCGGATTGTGCGGCTCGCGCTTGAGTGCCTGCACGAACTTCTTGCGGGCCGCCGCATAGTTTCCGCGCAGCATGTACGAATAGCCGAGATTATTGAGGAGGTCGGTGGTTTCGCCGACCAGCCTGACCGCGGCCGCATAGGCGCGATCGGCCAAATCGAAACGTCCGAGCCGATCGTAGGTCGCCGCCAGCCCGACCCAAGCCGTGGCATCCTTGGGCGCTTTTTCGACTGAGTCGCGGAAATAGCGCTCCGCGATACCGTAATGGCCGCGGTTGAAATGCTCCATTCCGAGCCGCAATGGCTCGTCGGATGGAAAATATTGGACATCCGCCGGATCCTGCAAGGTCGAGGTGATCACCGGCTCGGATGCCGGGGTAAAGGCTTTGGTCCACGAACCGGCGCCATCGGTCTCGCAGCCGGCAACACTGATGGCCGCCACGCTCGCCGCAACGACGAAACAGGCTCGCGACAATTGCGCACGCAAAGCCATCGGCGACCAACCAATTCCTACTCAGCGGAATGCCAAGCTTCACAAAGCTATCACACCGGCTCTGCCCTGGCTGTTGCAATCGAGCAACGCCCAAAGAGAGACCACAGCGACCTCGAGCGTGGGGCCGCTTCGCGCAGTAATCGATCCACATTGGCCCGCCTCACGGCTGCGATCTACCTGGGTTCATTAGGTATTTAATTTGATCCAGCACCCCTACCTCGACACCTTTGCTCGGTCGCTGATTCCAATAACAATAATTGATGACCATTGAGTGTTGGATGATGACATCGCTACCGAAGTACCTCAGCTCTGCTTTCCATCGCTCGGTATTTGGTGCCTTCGAGTTATTTCATATAACAACAAATTATTTCAGATCGATTGAAATCAGTTGCGGCGATAAGGAGAGAAAACATTTCTTGCGGCTGTCTTGGCACCGCAATGAATTGTCGTCATCCTGTCCCTGGACCGGCCGCGTTTTCTTTTCCGAGGAGCGGAACCGTTCCCGGCACTGTTCGTTGCTCTGCCGCAAATCCAGAACATTTATCAACAAGGGAGGCGTCGATGCTTAGGGAAATCAAGCTACTGGCTTGCCTCGCGGGCGCAATTGCCCCGTGTTTCCTCATGACGGCGAGACCGGCTTCCGCTGCCGACGAGACTTTCACGGTGAAACAAATCATCAGCCTGCCGAACGGCCAATCGGTGGGATCTTTCGATATCGGGTTCGACGACGCGAATATCCATACGTTCGCGTTCGCCGACCGCACGAACAAGTCGGTTGATCTCATCGACACCAACACCAACAAGGTCGTGAAGCAGCTAACCGCCAATTTTGCCGGCGTCCGCGCGAACCCCGGCCAGGCTTCGGGTCCGGATGGCGTCCTCATCGTCGACCAGAAGGAGGTTTGGGCGGGTGACGCTCCCTCCAGTTGCCTCACGGTTGCTCCGTTCACGTGCACTCACGACAGCTCAATCAAGGTGATCGACATAAAGTCGGGGAGCACTGTCGCGGTGCTGAATACCGGCGGACAACGGCGAGCAGACGAGCTGTGCGAGGATGTCGGACACGAGGTGGTCCTCATGGCGAATGACAATCCGCTGGACAGCTTCATTACCTTCTGGTCGGCCGAAACTCGGGGCAATGCCGGCCCTCCCACCTCGGATGACGGCGGGAACGGAAGCCTAGGAAAGATCAGGTTCGACGGCACAGATCCCCGGGGCAAGAACATCACCGCCAGCGGCATCGAGCAGTGCAAGCACGATCCGCGAACCGATAAGTTCTATCTGAATATCCCGGCAACCGGTAGCGACGGTTCCGGTCCGGGCGTCGTGGTGGTAATCTCGACCGAGGCACCGTTTAAGGTCGAGAAGGTCTTCACCATTCCGATCTCCACCGGGTGCACCGGGCCGGCCGGTATGGCGATCGGCCCAAATCACGAGATCTTGCTCGGCTGCGGCGGGACCACTTCGCTGATCATCGACGATCGCGACGGAAGCATCATTGCTTCTCTCCCGGGCGCAACATCTGACGAAGCCTGGTACAATCCCGGCGACAATCAGTACTTCCTCGCGACGGACTTGGTGCTCAGCGTCGTGGACAGCACTGGTGTCCAGGATCTACCCGCTCCGTCGGCAAACGGATCGCACGTGGTTGCCGCCGACATGCTGAGAAACCAGGTTTACGTTCCGATCAACAACGTTGCGGCGGAAGGCGGAGCCAGCCACATCTGCCGAGACCACGGCGGAGACGACACCAAGGGCTGCATCGCGGTATTCACCGCCAAGAACGACGATCATTGTCTCGCCCAGGGCATGCCGGTCCTGGATCACGACGATGGCGACGATCCGGTGTTCATGCGGACCCGTTGCAGCGACGATCGCCGAGCCGATCGCGGTGACGACGATCACGATCGCTAGGGTCATCAGCCCTGGGCAATCGCCCTCCCGAGCGGGTCCTCTTAGACCCACTCGGGGCCCGATGCAGAGCTAGTCGTGCTCTGAGCCGACCATGCCCGCGTTTGCCGCGGGCATCGACGCCTTTGATGATGCGCCTGGCGACGACACGCGCAATGACGATCGCCGACACCCCATTTGGGTGCGAACTGGTCGTATCTTCACTCAAGCGATCCAGGAG
>Ga0209069_10000502_pt1 | contig 18061 bp, 19 predicted proteins | sample Str013_2_FD_187202 | JGI IMG/M metagenome (GOLD analysis project Ga0209069, IMG submission 187202) | Freshwater sediment microbial communities in response to fracking from Pennsylvania, USA - Straight Creek_MetaG_SC_2013 (SPAdes) (version 2) | ecosystem: Environmental > Aquatic > Freshwater >...
GCGTGTTGGCGCAAGTGGGCGGTGCGCAATTGGTGGGTGACAAGCCAGAGCTTGCGGCGGGCACTTTCGCTGGTTCTGAATGATGGGCGATTTGTGAGCAAGGCTGCCGTTTCAACTTTGTCGGTCGCTTGTTTGGTGGCACTTTGGGCTATTTTGGCATTGGTGCTGCACAGCCGCTATCTGCCATCTCCTGTAGACGTAGCACGGGCATTTGGCACCGAGTGGATGAGTGGCGCTTTGCCGTTTCATCTCGCAGTGACAATGGCGCGCGTTGCCGCTGCCTTCCTGCTGGCAATGGTGATCGGCAGCGCCATCGGCATTGCCCTTGGCCGTAGTGCTGAGGCCGATCACTTCTTTGACGCCTGGCTGATTTTCGCACTCAACCTGCCTGCGCTCGTCATCATCGTGTTTTGCTATCTGTGGATTGGGCTCAATGAAACAGCGGCCATTCTGGCAGTCGCACTCAACAAGATTCCGTCAGTTGCCGTCACCATGCGCGAGGGGGCGCGCGCGCTTGATCCGGCGCTTGATGACGTGGCGCAAGTTTACCGTTTTTCCGGCTGGCGCAAATTTCAGCTTTTCATCTGGCCGCAGCTGGAACCCTATGTGGCGGCAACTGTGCGCAATGGCTTATCACTGGTTTGGAAAATTGTTCTCGTGGTGGAGCTTTTGGGCCGCAGCAATGGCGTTGGTTTCCAGATCAATCTCTATTTCGGATTGTTCGATCTATCCCGCATTTTGGCTTATGCGCTGTCATTCATGGCGGTGGTTTGGCTGGTGGAAGCTTTGCTGATTAAGCCTTGGGAAACGCGTGCACGCGCCTGGCGGGGTGAGGCATGACGGATTTTCAGATCACTTCAAAGACCTTCGGTGGGCGGCAAATTCTGGGGCCAATTTCGCTCAAACTCATTGGTGGAGAAATCACCGCCCTGCTCGGCGCTTCGGGTGTCGGCAAATCAACTTTGCTGCGGATCATTGCGGGTCTGGCAAACGATGACGCAGGCACCGTGCAGCCCAAGCGGAGGCTGGGCATGGTTTTTCAAGAGCCGCGATTGCTGCCTTGGAAAACTGCTTTGCAAAATGTTGAATTGGCAGGCGAGGAGCGTGGGCTTCTGGCCGCGCTTGGCGTTGCGCATGCCAAGCATCTTTATCCGCGCCAACTGTCGTTGGGCATGGCGCGGCGGGTGAGCATTGCGCGCGCGCTGGCGAGCAATCCGCAGCTTCTTATTCTAGATGAACCCTTTGCATCGCTGGATGAAGAGTCTGCGGCTATCTCCAGACATGTGATTATGAATACAGCGCAAAACACTGATATTACAACTTTATTTGTCACCCACGACAAGGCAGAAGCTAAAACTTTAGCGACTCGAATTTTCACCCTGCTGGGCCAACCAGCGCAATTGCTTGAGGCTTAATACATCCGAGGCTTGTCAGCATCCGGCACGGCCACAAGCGGATCATAGCCGGATTGTTGCACCTCAATGGCCACATCAAGCCCTTGGGCGGCTGCGGCATCGATCAAGCGTTTACCGCCCGCCACATCCTGCGCCACACCATAGCCGCGCAGCAGAGAAAGGCCGTAGTTGAACTCGCTGATTTTATAACCGTGTTCAGCTGAAGTCTTGTCCCACTGGGCAGCGTCTTCCAAGCTTTGACGTGTGCCGTATCCATTCTGGCTCATGTAGCTCTGCCAAGGATAAGCGGCTTCAACACCAGCAGCGATGCATTTCGAGAAAATTTTCTGGGCACTGACGTGGTCGCCCATTTTGCTGGCGGCATAGCCATAGACACAAGGAATGGAGTCACCTTTTTTAAAATCATAGTTGTTGGCGAAATAATCGATGCCCAATTGCTCTGGATTCAATTCGCCATCATCTTTCAGCTTGTCGCCTACGGCGGCAAAGGCGGGGGCCGCGATTACCAATAGGGTGATGCTGCGCAAAAGGGTTTTGATCATGACACTTGTCTCCGAACCAATGCGGTTTTGGGATCATAACTGATCACCGCCAAACTAGCAAAAATCACGGCACAGGCCAAAACGACCAAAGTCGCAGGCCCGTTGAATTTGAGATAGAGCGCATGGCGCACCAGCTCTACCACCCAAGTAAACGGGTTGAAGCTGCAGAGCCAGTAGAGGAAGAGACTGTTCTCTTTCATCTTCCACAACGGATAAAGCGCTGACGACAAAAAGAAGCACGGGAAAATAACGAAATTCATTACGCCAGCGAAATTCTCCAACTGTGTAATCAGCGATGACAGAAACAGACCAAATGCACCCAGCGCCAGCCCGCCCAAAAGCAACGCAGGGATAACCGTGACAAAGCCCCAAAGTGGAAAATGCACGCCGTAAAAATATGCGATGATGAGAAACACCAACGCCTGCATCACTGAAACCAGTGTGCCCGCCAGCAGTTTGCAGAACAACGCATACCAGCGCGGCAAGGGGCTGGTGAGCAGCACACGCATAGAGCCCATCTCACGGTCATAGACCATGGCGAGCGAAGACTGCATGCCGCCAAAAAGCAAGATCATGCCGCACAGGCCCGGCACCACGTAAGTTTCATAGGTGATGTAAGTGCTATAGGGCGGGATGATTGAGACGCCCAAGGCGGCGCGAAAACCTGCGGCAAAAACGAACAGCCATATGAGGGGCCGCACGAGGGCCGAGACAAACCGCCCGCGCTGATGCACGAAGCGCAAACATTCGCGCCAGATGATGCCGATCAGGGCGCGGTAAGCGAGCGTGAAAGTCATGCGGCCCCGGCCCCGGCAAATTTGGTGAAGGCTTCAGCAACGGATTTCGATTTGCTTTGGCGCAGCACGTCTTCAACGCCACCGTCAGCGGCAACCTGCCCGTTGGTGAGAATGACGATGTGGTCATCCGCTTCCACCTCGTCGACCAGATGTGTGCTCCACAACACCGCCATGTTGCGCGCCTTGGCCTGCGCGTGCAGATAAGCCACCAGTGATTTGCGGGTGGGAATATCCAAGCCGCTGGTGGGTTCATCCAGCAACAACAGTCTGGGTTCAGCGATCATGGCGCGGGCGATTTCGACACGCCTGCGGTGGCCGCCATTGAGGTCACGCACGCGGTCGTGGCGGCGCGTGGCAAGTTCCAGCGGCCCCAGCAGTTCATCAATGCGGCTGGCGGCCAGCTTGCGCGAAATGCCATTTAGGCTGGCATAGTAATTCAGATTTTGCGCCACAGTGAGTTCAAGATCCAGCGCTGGTTGCTGGAAAACCACACCGAGGGTTTTGCGGTCTGCTGTGATGGTTCCCACTGGTAACGCCAATAGCCCCGCGATCAAGGAAAACAACGTGGTTTTGCCCGCGCCATTGGGGCCAAGCAACATGGTGACGCGGCACTGCGGCACAGCAAATGTTACGTCTTTCAGCACTTGGCGCTTGCCATAGCTGTAGGAAACGTTGCTGATTTCTACCTGTGTCATCAGGTTAAACTAATACCGAAGGATTGTTTCCATGTCAGGGGTAAATGGCTAGACAGGGGCCATGCGCTGTTATTTTGCAATTATCTTTGGTCTTGCTTCGACATCGGCCTTTGCAGATTTGCCGGTTGGCGAGAAGAAGATTGTGTTGTCATCAGCCAGCGAAAGAATCGAGATTGGCACAGTGAATTTCACAGGCGGCGGCTCCAAGCGGCGCATCACCGTGACGCTGAATGACAAATTGCTGAAAGATGAGTTTCTTTCTATGCGGCCATTCAAATGTTTGGAGAGCGCGAAGCGCTATTATTGCCATGTGCCCTATCCCTACTCTTGGAAGGGAGAAGTGACTGAGCAGGATTTGGGCGATCTCGAATATGCTTTGCTCTTCGTGCAAAAGGAACCCAACGCTTACGGCATCAACCTGTGGAACGGGGTTTATTACAAGATGGTGCTTGGTGCTGATGGCACGATCAGCGGCAAGCTCAATGAAGTGGATATGGATTCACTTGCGGTGCCGCCCAAGGATGGCGGCTTGCGGCCACTCACCGTTGATATGCTGAACGAGGCGACGCCTGAGCAACAATGGTTGCCGCAGCTCAGCATTAAGTAATCACTTCGTCGGCAACACGGCCACGCCCCAGGGGTAGCGCCCCACTTTGATGGTGTTGGTGGCTTCCAGTGATTTGACATCAATCTCGGTTACATCGCCCGAGACACCATTGGTGACGAAAACCTTGTCTTCCTCCGGCGTCAGCGCCACGTGCCAGACGCGCTTGCCCACGACGATATATTTCAGCACTGCATAGGTTTTGGCATCCACCACGGCCACATGATTGGCTGGGCCCAAGGCCACAAAAGCATATTTGCCATCGGAAGTGAGGCGGAAGCCTACGGGTTGGATCTTGTCATGCGACACTCCAGGAATTTTGAATTCAATCACGTGGATTTTTTCATGGGTCTTGGCGTCAATTATTGAAACCGTGCCGCCCACTTCGGATGACACCCACAAGAGGCTGCCGTCTTTGGTGAACTGGGCATAGCGCGGGCGCTGATCCACCAAGGTGGTAGCTATTTGCTTGTAAGACTCTGTGTCCAACCAATGCGCCATGTTGGAGGTTTCAGCCGTGGTCACCGCGATCTTGCCATCGGGCGAAACCGCCATGCCCTCAGGTTCCACGCCCACGTCAATCTGATGCACGCTTTTATCCGCCAATGTGATGATGGTGGTGACGGCATTATTTTCATTGGCAATGTAAAGCTTCTTGCCATCTGGCGAGAGGGCGAATTGCTCAGGGTCTTCGCCCGAGGGCAAATCATAGAGAAACTTGTTCCCGTCTGTATCAAAAACCTGAACTGAATTTGAGTCTCCGGCGCAAACGAAAATTTGTTTGAAATCGTTTGAGAAGGTGATGCCGCGTGGCCTGCGCCCCGTTTCAAAGGTTTGAGTGACCTTCAGAGTTTTGGAATCAATCACTGAAACGGTGTTGTCTTTTTCATTGCTGACATAGACCAGATGAGCCTGTGCCGCGCTGCCCGCCAATAGAAATGCCCCCAGCGCTAACGTCAGGGTTTGAAATTTTTGCATATCGTCTCCTGCTTGTCTGGGCCAAGTGTGTCCAGCTCATTGCCTTCGCGCAAGAAGCCTTCAACGGGGGCCATCGCAACTTGTGAATCTTTGGTGACCAGATGAATGGGCTGGCGCAACTGGCCATTCCAATCGCGGAATGAAACGCCCCTGCCCTTGTAGGCCTGCATCTGGAATTTCGGGTCCATGATATATTTGCGCAATGTTGCTGCGTCATTCGCTTTGGTGCGGGTGGCGGCTTCACCCACAATTCTCGTTGCCAGATAGGCGGCAAAATCCACGTCGCGCATGCCGCGCCCTGCTTGTTTCACAAAGGCGTTTTGCAATTGCACTGCTCCCCAGGGCTCAACAATCTCGTTCCACATGGTGGGGATCAAGCCATGAGTGCCAGCCACGGGGCGCGGGTAATAGGTATTGTAAGCAATCTGGCTGCCAAAATCATCAGCCACATCAGCCACAATCACTGCATCGTGTTGGGCATCTTGGGTCAGCAGCGGCACTTCATCAGCGGCACTCTCGCGCAGATCAACATCGCCCGCGAATTCTTTCTTGGAAACAATGGTGACACCGAATTTGGCGGCGGATTTTTCGAGGTCAGCGGCATAGGCCTTGTCTGCATCAGTGCTGCCCGAAACCAGCGCCCATTTCTGCCACTGCTTTTTGACGAAGAACTGCGCCAGCCCATCCGTCAACATATTCGTCGATGGCAAAATGTGCAGCACATTGCTGCGGCATTGCTCTTCGCGCAAGTTGTCATCAGCCGCAGACACATTGAACAGGATCGCGCCCTTGGCTTCGGCCAAATCAGCAACCGCCAGCAGATCCCTGGACGGCGCATTGATCACCACCAAATCATGATCCTTCAACGCAGGTTTGATTTTGTCTGCCAAGCTCTCGCCGACCTTAGCAATCACCAGATCAAGCACAAAATTCTGCCCAACCATTTTGCCAGTGGTATTGTTCTCCACCACCGCGCGTGTGGCCCCTTGCAAGCCGAGATCGTCAGGAATGGGGCGCAGGCCAGAAAGAGTGGGTAGGCGATCTACCTTTTGCTCAGCATAGAGAATGTGAATGTCTTGGGCCTGAGCTGCATTGACGAAGATGCACAAACCGACACATTGCAAAAACCGTTTCATGGAAGAAAGCCTATCAAATCCGGCAGTTGTTGAAGCCCCTACCAAAGTGTTATGGCGGGTGTGAATTTGCTGATGCTAGGCCTCCTGTACGGGAGATTGATAATGACAAAATTGACACGAATTGCCGCCCTTACTTTGGGCCTTAGCCTCGCCATTGGTGCAGCTTTTGGCCATGGCGATGTGACACCGCAGCCGATTGATGTGACCGGACTCAACGCTGTGGGCGCAGATTGGCTCAAAGAAAATCCATATCGCGCTGATGCTGCTCAATATGAAATTGCCAAGATGATCGGCTCGTCAGGTTACAACCAGAATTGTGCGCGCTGTCATGGTCTGCAGGTGATTTCTGGCGGCATTGCGCCAGATTTGCGCTTTCTCGACAAAGGCAAAGATGGCGATGAATGGTTTATCAATCGCATTCGCCATGGCTATACGCAGAATGGATTGACCAAGATGCCAGCATTCGAAGGCACTTTCAGCCAGGAAGCCATGTGGGCCATTCGCTCTTATCTTGATTCAGTGCATCAAGACTGATGATTAGCCGCCGGAGCATATTGATCGGCGCAGCGGGCAGTTTGCTTTCCGGCGCTGCTGCGCGCGCCGGTGAATTCACGCCGGGTGACTCACTTGATGAGATCATGAAGCGCGGCACCATTCGCATTGGTGCTTACCGCGATTTTGCGCCTTATTCGTTTGAAGAAGATGGTGTTCTGAAAGGCACGGACATTGATATCGCCAAACTGATTGGTGAGGGCCTCAAGATCAAAGCTGAGCCCGAGCTGCGCAATGCCGGAGAAGACGTGGATACCGACCTTCGCGCGCATGTTTGGCGCGGGCCTGTTGAGGGCAAGGTCGTCAACATCATGTTGCACATGCCGATAGATCATGAGCTTTCGGCGCGCAACGATATGGTGGTGATGGGTGCGCCCTATGCTGGTGAAAAGACCGTTATGGTCTGGTCGAAATCCAAAATCGGCGAAATTCCCAATATGGTTTCGTTCAAAGATAATCCGATTTCTGTAAATGTGAACTCTCTGGCCGACAATTTCCTGATGAGTTTTGCTGGCGGCGCGCTGCTCAAATCCATCGTGCATAAGCAAACCTTCGATCAGGCTTTTGAAGCCATGGTGAACGAGGAATCCACCGCCACCATGGGTTCACTCAATGAGATTGAATGGGCGTTCCGCAAATACCCCGAAAAGCGCAGCCGCTATATCATTGCCAGCACGCCGCCAGCGGGATTGTCTTTGGGCAATTGGGGTTACGGCATTGCGGTGCGCACCAACTATCACGAACTTTTCTATGCCGTTGAAGAAGTGATCAACAATGCCATTGCTGACGGCCGCATGAAGAAGATATTTGAAAGCTATGGCCTCACTTACACGCCGCCGCCGCTGAAAGAATAGAACATGATGCGCTGGGGGTTCAGATATTTCCTCGCTGCGCTGTTGATGGTAATGGCAGGCGCCGCTCACGCTGGCGAAATCAGCCGCGATAAATTGGCGGAGATGTTTCCTGCACCCATGGTGGTGGGGGAAAAGGATGCGAACTTTCCCGTCTGGCCCATATTCAATGGTGGGGCCACCAGCATTGCGGGTTGGGCATTTGAGACAACTGACCTTGCGCCGGTTCCTGGATTTTCCGGTACACCGCCCAATTTGCTGATCGTTTTGGCACCGGATGGCACCTTCACCGATGTGCGCGTGCTGTCTCACCACGAGCCGATTTTTCTGGATGGTCTGGGCGAAGAACCTTTGCATAAATATGTCGAGCAATATCGCGGTCTGTCACTGGGCAAGCCCATTAAGGTTGGCTCCAATATCAACAGTGCAGAGAAGAATTCCAGCGGCACGGTTTATGTGAACGGCGTTTTGAAAGCCACGGCGTCCGTTCTCATCATCAACCAAACCGTGCTGGCTTCATCCATCAAAGTGGCCAAGGCTAAACTGGGCATTGGCGGCGCTTCAGCCAGCGCCAACCCTGCCAAGGCCAACCGCGATTTGTATGAAAAGCTCACTTGGCAGCAGATGCTGGACAAGGGGCTGGTGCAGCATTTGTCGTTCAAGAATAGCGAAGTTGAAAAGCTGTTTGCTGGAACAATAGGCGAGGGACTGGACCCCGCCTCCGCTGCGCAGCCTGATGCTGCAATGATTGATTTTTATGTGGCTGATGCCACGCTGCCATCTGTAGGCCGCAACCTGTGGGGCGATGAGCAATATGCGCGGCTTCTCTCCTATGTTCCTGACCAACAGCCGATGTTGGTGGTGATCAACAGCGGCCGCTGGAGTGTGATGGGTGATGACTGGACGCCCGGCTCCGTGCCGGACCGTTTGGTGTTCAAGCAAGCGGGCTTTCCCATTGTGGTGCGTGACATGGCCTGGACCAGGCCCCTGCTGCCAACAGGAGTGCCATCGCAGTCTTATATGCTGGTGAAAATTCCAACCACGGCGGGCTTTGATGGTGCTTCAGCTTTTGAGCTGGAGCCGCATGTGACGCGCGCCAAGGGGCAGATCTTTCCGGAGCGGGCGGCGGTTGATCTTTCCGGTAAAGTGCAGTTTCCTGCAGCCTATTACATCCTCGATAAATCTGACGATGGTGGCGAAGGTTGGCAGAGCATCTGGAAACAGCGCTGGCTGGATGTGAGTGTAATTTCGGCTTCGCTGGCGCTGCTGCTCGGCATCATGATCTGGCAGAAGCGGTTGGCCAAAACCAACACAGGTTTCACCGCTTTGCGTTTGGTGTTTCTGGCATTCACCTTGGTGTTCATCGGCTGGCACGCGCAGGCGCAGCTTTCAGTGGTCACGCTTGGCGGTTTGGTGAAAGCCATTTTGCAAACCCATGATTTCACCTTTCTGTTGTGGGACCCGCCGTCACTGATCCTCTGGGCCTTTACGCTTCTCACTTTTGTATTGTGGGGGCGCGGGGTTTTCTGCGGTTGGCTCTGCCCCTTTGGCGCCTTGCAGGAATTGGCGGCTGAGATGGCGCGCCGCTTGAAGCTTCCGCAATGGCGTGTGCCGGACAGAGTTGATTATTATGCGCGCTATCTCAAATATGTTTCGTTGGCGCTGATCTTGCTCGCTGCCACGCGCGCTGGCGCATCGGCAGAGACTTTGGCGGAGGTGGAGCCGTTCAAGACATCAATCACTTTGGTCTTCGTACGGCACTGGCCGTTTGTGGCCTATGCCGTGCTGCTCATCGTGGCCAATCTTTTTGTTTACAAGGCTTTCTGCCGCTATCTTTGCCCGCTTGGGGCATTCATGGCGCTGGGTGATTTATTGCGCGTGAACAAATGGATTGCACGGCGCGTTGAGTGTGGCTCGCCCTGCCAATTGTGCAAGGTGAAATGCCGCTATGGCGCCATCGAAAAGACGGGTGAAGTGAATTACAAAGAGTGTTTTGCTTGTCTGGATTGCGTGGCGATCATCAATGATCCCAAAACCTGCGTGCCTGATGTTCTGGCCGCCAAGAACCGCAAGGCCCAGATTTTCACGAGGCAGCCAGCATGAAGATTTCCCGGCGTTATGCGATGTTTGGTTTGGCTGGGTTGAGCATGATGGGAAGCGCCAGATCAGCCACTGTATCACGACCAGCAACAGCCTTTGGCACATCGGTAAAGCTCACCGTCACTGCACCCCGGACTGAAATCGCCGAAGCCTGTGTGGCGGCAGGTTATGCTGAAATCCGCAAAGTGGAAGCGGCGTTCAATCTCTTTGATAGCAACAGTGAAGTCAGCCGCCTCAACGCGTCTGGTGTATTGGAGAATGCGTCTCCACTCATGCTGGAAATTTTGCGGCAATCTCGCCGCGTGCATGCGTTGACGCAAGGCGCGTTTGACCCCACCGTGCAAAGCCTTTGGAACCTTTGGTCAAAGACCAGACCTCAGCGCGATGAAATCGCTGAAGCGGTTGCCAGCAACGGCCTGCACCATGTTTTGTTTGATGCCGACCGTGTTGAAATTTCCAATCGCAAGGCCCTGCTGACGTTTGATGGCATTGCGCGCGGGTTGGCTTGCGACCGTGTTGCCAAAGTGATTGCCGCGATGGGGGCCACCGAGGCCGTGTTGGATACTGATGTGACAGGCTTTGTCGGCACGCCAGACGCCAGCTTTGCCATTGAACATCCACGCAAGCCCGGCGTGTCAATGGGTCGCTTGCATGCCAAGCGTGGCTTCATCGCTACCAGCGGCGATTATGGCTATGCCTTCTCGCCGGATTTTGTGAACAACCACATCTATGATCCACGCACAGGTTACAGCCCCCAGGAACTGGCATCTGTCACCGTCATCGCTGACAGCGGGGCGAAAGCTGACGCGCTGGCCACCGCCTTCATGGTGATGGGTTCGGCGAAGGCTGAAACACTGGTGCAGCAGGATGCGACGATTGGTGCGGTGTTGATTGGCAAAGACCTTGGCATAAAGATATTGCTCAAAGGCGACCAAAGCTTTTTTCCAACTGCGTGAATGGCTATAAGCAAACCAAATCAAACAGAGGTTCCCCATGAAATTGTCAGGCAGCGAAACACTTCCCGCAGCGCGTGAAAATGTTTGGAAGGCGCTGAACGATCCCAATGTTTTGAAACAATGTATTCCCGGCTGTAGCGAGATTGTGCAGAAATCGCCAACAGATATGACCGCCAAGGTGACGCTGAAGTTGGGGCCGATGAAGATTAATTTCACCGGCGCCGTCACACTCTCAGACCTCTCCCCGCCGGAGGGCTACCGTATTTCCGGCTCTGGCAGTGGTGGCCTGCTGGGCGGCGCTGCCGGCGGGGCGACAGTGAAGCTGACAGCACTTTCTGCAACCGAAACCCAGATGGATTATGATGTGGATGCGCAAGTGACGGGCAAGATCGCCAGCCTTGGTGCAAGGTTGATTGATTCAACCGCAAGCCAATTGGCGGGGCAGTTCTTCACCAAGTTCGCAGCCGTTGTGAAAAAGGAATATGGCGGGGTGGCCGCACCCGTTGCTGCTGCAAAACCTGCCAAGAAGGCGGCCAAGAAGCCTGTAGTGAAAAAGCCAGCGGCTAAGAAGGCCGCGAAGAAAGCAAAGAAGGCGAAGAAGAAGTAAGGCGCAAATTCCATCCTCCCCTTTGGGGAGGTGGCGCGAAGCGCCGGAGGGGCTGGGCGCTTGTCCCGTCTCCCCTCCGTCATGCTTCGCATGACACCTCCCCCTCAGGGGAGGATGCTTTATTAATCCACCTTCACAGGCTGGCCCGTTTTCCAACTCTTGGTGGCGGCTTCGGCCAGTTTCTGGGCCTGCAATCCGTCATAGCCATTTGGCTTTGGATCGCGGTTGCCGCTTTCAACGGCGCTGATGAAGGTGTTCAGCTCATTGGCATAGGCGGCCACATAGCGTTCGAGGAAGAAGTTCTGCACCGGGTCAGCCACAACGCCCGCACCGCTCAAAACCTCAACCGTGGTGTTATGCACGTTCTTGGCGTGGATCATGCCATTGGAGCCGTGCACTTCCATGCGCTGGTCATAGCCATAGGTGGCGCGGCGTGAGTTGGTGATGACAGCGATTTTGCCGCTCTTGGTCTGCATTTGAACAGCGGCGGTATCAACGTCACCAGCCTCGCCAATGGCTTTGTCAACCAGGGCTGAACCAAGCGCGTTCACAATGACGAATTCTTCGCCCATGAGGAAGCGGGCCATATCAAAATCATGGATCATCATGTCTGCGAAAATGCCGCCGGAACCTTTGACATATTCAGCTGGTGGTGGGGATGGATCACGGCTGATGACGGTGACCATTTCCACATTGCCCACATCGCCACGGCGAATGCGCTTTTCCACTTCGGCGAAGTTGGGGTCAAAGCGGCGGTTGAAACCGATCATCAATGTGGATTTGTTCTTCTCAACCACTTTCAAAGTCTGCTGGATCAAATCAACGGAAAGCGAAACGGGCTTTTCGCACATGATGGCTTTGCCCGCGTTTGAGGCGGCCTGAATTTGTTCGGCATGAAAGCCGGTCGGCGAGCCAATCAGAATGGCATCAACTTCCTTCGACGCCATAATCTCATCAACCGAAGCCACCTTAGCGCCATGCTTGGCGGCAAGGTCGCTGGCGGCCTGCGGCATCGCATCAGCGATGAAGGCCAACTTGGCCTTGGGGTTTGCGGCGATGGTTGCAGAGTGAACCTTGCCAATGCGGCCTGCGCCGATCACACCAAATCTGATCATTTTATTTCTCCATTGTTTTTGGGTAGCGAATTGATAAATTTCTCAAGCTCTGACGGGGGAATTCCAACCAGGTGTTTGCTTTCAGGGTATGCGCCAGATTTCACATCGGCCACGAACTCACTGAAGGCGGCGATGCGTTCCTGTTGCAGGCGCTCAAATTCCTTGGCGAAGTTGCGGTAGATTTTCGCATGGCGCGGTGTGTGACCAGTGTTTTGGCCCAGCACATCATCGGCAAAAAGGTATTGGCAATCACCGCCCACCCCTGCTCCCATGGAAACCAGAAACAACTGCGTATGCTTGGCAATCTCGGCTGTCACCTCTGCGGGCACCACCTCAATCTCCACGCCAAAAGCACCAGTGTCTTCATAGCGCTTCACCAGATCATAAACCTGGCGGGCTGATTCAGCGGTTTTGCCCACAGCTTTGAATCCGCCAGTCCAAGTTGCCTTGGATGGAATGAGGCCCGTATGGCCAATCACTGGAATGCCTTCGTCCGCCATGCGCGTTACGGTGTGTAGCGAAGCCGCACAATATACCGCATCAGCCCCGTGGCTTAACATTTTATAGCCCCAGCGCAGAAAATCATCGGTGGTTCCGGGGTTGTCATAAAGCGCCACACCGGGCACTGCGAAAATTGATGGGGCAACATCACGGAATTTTTTTTGCGCAAGCAGTTCAGGCGGAACAGAGCACATATCAATGCCAGCAGCTTCTGCGGCGGCCAGTTCATCCCAGCTTTCCACTCGCATCATCGCATATTGATACTTGCCTTTGTTGGCACGCACATCGGCAACTGTCGGGCGCTTTTTCGCCATGGTTTCCTCCACCTTGTGCACAGCGTGTCACTCAATTTGCATGCCAAGGCAAGCCTAGGGCGTGAAAGCCTTGCGGAAACTTTCAAGAGCTTGCAGCGGGTCGCCCGAAGCCAGGGCTTCCATGGCAACTGGGCCCTTATAACCCATGGCCACTAAGCCTTTAGCCACACCAGAATAGTTGATCTCTCCAGTGCCCGGCTCAAAGCGGCCCGGATTGTCTGCCACCTGGATTTCACCAATCCATGGCAGGCATTTTTCACACCAGCGCAGCAGGTCACCCTCGCCAATCTGGGTGTGATAGAGGTCCAGATTAATGCGCAGCTGCGGGCGGTTGATGGCGGAAACCAGCGCCAGCACATCTGCTGTGGAGCCAAAGGGGCAGCCGGGATGGTCGAGCATGTTGAGATTTTCAAGGGTGAAAACCACGCCTTCTTTTTCCGCCAAATCACAAATACGGTTCAGAGTGTCACGCGCCTTGAGCCACATTGCGCCGGAGATGATTTGTGTCTGAGCAATGGGAATGCCGCCATCGCCAAGGCCTGTGCCATGTAGATTGAGGCGGGCAACGTTCAGTCGCTTGCCGATTTGAATTGTTTCCTTGGCGGATTTCAGCAGCAGGTCTGCACCCGCATCGTCAGCAAGGCGGCCCTCAAGATAACCGTTCATGATCGAGAAGGTGGCACCAGATTTTTCCAGCTTTGCAAGATCATGGCTCGGCCAATTCCACAGGCCAACCTGAAAGCCCAAATCCTTCAACTTCGCACAACGCCATTCAATGGGTTTATCGCGCCACAGCATTTCAGCGCAGGCGGCGAGTTGGAAGGGGCTTTTCATTTCTCAAATTCCTTAGAAACCAGTGTCAGCCAAGCCTTGCCAAGACGCGATCAGCAGGCCAAGGCCCAATACCAAAATCACTGAGCCACCGCCAATGCGCAATGCGAAATTGAGAAAATTCATCCATTTCGTATCATGCGCCGCAAATTTTTGTGCCATTTGTTTCGAATAAACCGCCAGCGTTGCCACGACCGCCACTGTTGCGAAGGTGCCGAGGCCCATCACAAAGGTGCTGATCACCCCGGCCCAGTAAATGCCAATGCTTTGGGCAAAGAGCAGAACCAGAATGGCTCCGCTGCACGGGCGCAGGCCCACGGCGAGGGACAGCGTGGCGGCCTTTTTCCAAGACCAATCACCACTCACCTCAGTGGCTGTGGGCGCATGAGCATGGTCACAATCTGGCCCGTGGACATGATCGTGCGCATGAACGGTTGGCAATGGATTGACGATTTCAAAATGGTGGCCACCGGCAACAGCAAGGCTTCTGCGGGGAAAGGCTTTGATGCCGCCCCAGAGCACATAGGCCCCCATGGCGGCGATCATGGCAAAGCTGGCAAACTCCAACCAACCCGCCACATTCTTGGCCGCAGCCGCTGCACCCGAAACCAGAAGCAAAACGCTGCTGACCAAAGCCACCGCAACAAGGGCCTGCAACATGGCGCTGAGAAAAGCCACCAGAATGCCCCGGCGCAATTGGCTCTCAGTGGCCAATAGCCAGCCGGAAACGACCGCCTTGCCATGGCCCGGCCCCGCCGCGTGGAACACACCGTAACCCAGGCTCAACAGCATCAGCGACAAGGCCGCCGCCCAGCCTTGGTTGCCCATGTCGCGCATTGAACGTGACATTGACGTATAATAATTCTGTTGCTCGTCGCGCACCCACAAAATCGGATCATCAAAGAAGGGGGGAACCGTGATCAGCCCGTCAGCACCTCGCGGCTGCACCATCAGGCGGCGCTTGTCGAAGGGCTTGGATTCTTCTGTGGCATTGGTGGCTTGGGCAAAAGCGGGAGCCACTTCGGCCCCACCGATGAACAAGATACAGAGAAATATCGCCAGCCATTTCATGGTGCGCATTTGATCTCAACGGGCTGGGCAAACAGGCCACCGAAATCTTCCGCTTGCTCCGGCTTCCATGCTTTGTCTTTGGACGCCAACATCAATCGCGTCTCTTCGATCTTGGTATCTTTAGGCACGGGCAAGAGCGATGCATTGCAGCCCTGTGGCAGCGGCTTTGAGATTAGCAAAGGCTTGTCGGCCAGATAATCAAAGGCGATGAAAAAATCGGGATCGTAAACTTTCAGTGTCACCGCTCCCTTATGCGGATCCAGTGGTTGTTCCAGCGGCACGGCGAAGATCAGTGTCAGGCGCCCATCTTTCGGATTGTAAATCTGCTGGCCTTCGCCCGCGGTGCCCAGTTTCTGCTTCTCGCCATTGAAACGGAAATAGACGAAATAGCCATAATCGGCCAAAGCGCTGAGATTTTCATCGGTGAGCTTCTTCAAATCCTCGGCGGAATAATTGCCGTCAGCACCCTTGGTGAAACCATCCAGCGCATCCAGTGCATAGGTCTTGTCTGTCGTCCATTGCACACGAACACCCGAAATTTTTCCGTCTTCAGAAATGATCAGCTGTGAGCGCATCTCTGTCCATATATGCGGATGTGCAAAAGCGCCCGTGGCCCCGAAAGTCAGCCCCAACCACACTGCTGCAAATTTGAAATAATGCTTGCTCATATTCAACCCAGATTTTACCACGGTTGGCCCCTGCGCCGCAAGCAGTTGACGCTGAAAAATGGCTAATTTCCGGCCATGGCTTTCAGCAAAGTGGTGGTGTTGTATGTAAACATTTTAATGTAGGTTTCGGCACCTTCGTCTGGTTTCGACAAAGCATCCGCAAACAGCGGTGGGCCTGGGCGAATGCCGGTTTCGGCGGCGATGGCTTCGATCACCCGGCTGTCTGACATGTTTTCAAAGAACAGCGCCTTGATATTGTCGTGCCGAATTTGGCGCACCATTTTTGCAATGGCCTCGGCTGATGGCTCAGATTCCGTAGCAAAACCTTCCGGTGCCAAGAAGCGCAAATCATAGGCCGCCGCGTAATAGGCAAAAGCATCATGCGTGGTGACTACTTGGCGCGCACCCCAGGGCAAGGCTTTGAAGCGCGCTTTGGTTTCGGCATCAAGGGCTGCAAGTTTGGCGTTGTATTGCGCGGCATTGGCGCGGAATCTGTCGCAATGTGCTGCATCCACCTCGCATAAGGCGTTGCTGATATTGGTTACATAAATTTGGCCGTTGAACAAATCTTGCCAGGCGTGCGGATCGGCCACCTGCTGGCCATTCTCATCCATGTGGCGGGGTTGGATGCCCTTGGTTACGGCGACGATTGAGCCTTTGAAGCCGCTGGCCACCGCAAGTTTTTCAATCCATGAATCAAGACCCAATCCATTGACCAAAACCAGTTGCGCTGCACTGAGTGTTTTGGAGTCACTTGGGCTCGGCTCAAAGGCGTGAGCATCGCCATTGGGGCCGACGATGGAGGAAACTTCCACCAAATCACCGCCTACCTCATGGGCCATGTCGGCGATGACGGTGATGCTGGCCACCACCTTCACTGGGGCTGCATGGGCAAATGAAGCGCCAGACATGGCGAGGGCGAATATAATTGATCGCAACATTCAAGCCGCCTTATGTTGAACACGGCGGGGCTTTTGCCCAAACATGCCGCGCGGTGCGACGATAAGGGAAACCAGATAGAACCCGCCTGCCACGAGAACGATGGCGGGGCCTGAGACAATGTTGAAGTGATATGAAATCAGCAAACCGATCCAGCAAGAGACAATGCCAATAGCCATGGCGATCAAGCACAGCGCCTCCAAGCGTTGCGCCCAAAACCTTGCCGCAGCGGCAGGCAACATCATCAGGCCCACGCACAGCAAAGTGCCCATGGCCTGAAAGCCGCCGACCAGATTGAGCACCACCAAAATCAAGAAAGCTGAATGCGCCGCTGGCCCAGCGCTACTGACGGTTTTCAGGAAAATTGGGTCGAGGCATTCCAGCACCAACACGCGCCACATCACGGCAAGTGTGACCAACGTTATAGATGCCACAACGCCGATCATGATCAGGCCTTGCGCGTTGAGCGCCAACACCGTGCCGAACAAAATATGAGTGAGGTCAACGCTGTTGCCGCGCAGTGAAATCAGCACCACGCCGAGCGCCAGCGATACGAGATAAAAAGCCGCCAAGCTGGCATCTTCCTTTTGCAAAGTCGCCCTGGCTACCAAGCCCGACAGCAGCGCCACAATCAGGCCAGCGGCCAAGCCGCCGATGGCCATGGGCACAAGACTGAGGCCCGCTGCGAGAAAGCCCACGGCAACGCCCGGCAGAATGGCATGCGATAATGCATCGCCCGCCAAGCTCATGCGGCGCAACATCAGGAACACGCCAACGGGGCAAGCGCCCACCGCCAAGACGCTGGCACCAGCCAGAGCATGACGCATAAAGGCAAATTCAATAAATGGGCCAAACAGGAAATCAATGAGCGTGGCCATGTTCATCTCTCTCGCAATCAGGTGCGGCTTCGTCCCATGCTTCATGGATATGGCGGGCGCGCTGCAGGTTGGGGGCGTTCAATACCTCTTGGGTTGGCCCCCAGCCCAGGCATTCTCTGGCCAGTAAAAGTGTTTGTGGAAAATGCTGATGCACCAAAGCCTCATCATGCAATACGGCTACAACGGTGCGGCCCTCTTGTTGCCAACGCGCAACAATGGCCAGCAGGTCATTGGTGGTTTTGGAATCGACGGCTGAAAATGGTTCGTCCAACAAAATGGCCCGCGCATCCTGCAACATCACGCGCGCAAAGAGGGCGCGCTGAAACTGCCCCCCTGAAAGCGTATCAAGCCCGCGCGCCGAAAAGCCATCCAAGCCAACAGTAGCAAGCGCTTGCATCACGTCGGCAAGATCTTGTGCGGTGTGGGCGGCAAACAGGCCGCGGCGTTGATAGAGGCCCGTTGCCACCAAATCGGCAACGCTGGTGGGGAAGGTGCGATCAATATCTGATGC
>Ga0209069_10000504_pt1 | contig 18049 bp, 18 predicted proteins | sample Str013_2_FD_187202 | JGI IMG/M metagenome (GOLD analysis project Ga0209069, IMG submission 187202) | Freshwater sediment microbial communities in response to fracking from Pennsylvania, USA - Straight Creek_MetaG_SC_2013 (SPAdes) (version 2) | ecosystem: Environmental > Aquatic > Freshwater >...
GTCAGTCGGTGAGGTCCACCACGATCGGGGCGTGGTCGGACGGCCCCTTGCCTTTGCGCGCCTCCCGGTCCACGTACGCCCGGCCGACCTGCTCGGCCAGCGCCGGGCTGGCCAGTACCAGGTCGATGCGCATCCCCTTGTCCTGGTGGAACATGCCGGCCCGGTAGTCCCAGTAGGTGAACGGGTGCGGCCCCTTCATCGGGCTGGGTACCACGTCGGTCAGCCCGCTGGCGCGCAGCGCGGCCAGCGCGTCGCGCTCGGGCGCGGTCACGTGGGTGGAGCCGACGAACACGGCCGGGTCCCACACGTCGGCGTCGGTGGGCGCCACGTTGAAGTCGCCGCAGACGGCGAACCGTTCGTGCGCGGCCAACTCGCCGGCCACGGCCGTACGCAGGGCGGCCAGCCAGGACAGCTTGTACGCGTAGTGCGGGTCGTCCGGGGTACGCCCGTTGGGCACGTACACCGACCACACCCGTACCCCGGCGCAGGTCGCGCCGACCGCGCGCGGCTCCGGGTCGGGGAAGCCCGGCTGGCCCGGGAAGCCCAGGGCCACCTCGGCCAGCCCGACCCGGCTCAGCAGCGCCACCCCGTTCCACCGGCCGTCACCGTGCGCGGCCACCTCGTACCCGAGTGCGGCGACCTCGGCCACCGGGAAGGTCGCCGTCTTGGTCTCCTGCAGGCAGAGCACGTCCGGCCGCACCTGCACCAGCCAGTCCAGCAGCCGGGGCAGCCGCGCGGTCACCGAGTTGACGTTCCAGGTCGCCAGGCGCACACCGGTCACGGTACCCAGTCGCGGTCCGGTAGGCACGGCGGCCGGCACCGGGTCGACGGCGAGGCCCTAGTCGCGGGGTGCGGTGATGGTCATTCCGGCGGCGCCGGCGGCGCGGGCAAGGCGGTCATCGTAGGTGACGAGGCTGGTCAGGTCCGTGCCGAGTTGCCGGGCGGTGGCGAGGTGGACCGCGTCGAGGGAGCGCAGCATCCGGTCAGGCTCGTTCATGGCGGCCTCGACGATGTCGTCGTCGATCGGTATGTAGTCGAAGGCGAGTAGCAGATCCCGGGCCTCGGGCAGCGCGGCGGGCAGGGCCCGGTTGACGGCGCGGACGAGCTCGATGCGCAGCAGCGCGGAGCTGACCCACGGCGAGGTGGTGTGGGCGTCGTAGAACGTGGCGAAGGCCGTCGAGTCGTGCTCCTGCGCGAGCAGCTTGAGCGCGGCCGAGGTGTCGAGGTAGTACAGACTCACCAGCGTTCCTCGTCGCGCAGCGCCGCCAACGCCTCGCCGAGTTCGTTGGTGCCGGTGCCCGGGAGCATGCGGGGCCGGTATCCGGGCCGCACTGCGGGGCGCAGCCGGCCGGCGGCGGCGAGCCGGTCGAGCACCGGCGCCGGCTCGCGCTCCTCGACGGGGACGATGCGCGCGACCAGCCGGCCGTACTCTGTCACGTCCACGGTCTCGCCGCGACGTACCCGGGCGAGGACCTCGCTGGTGTTGTGCCGCAACTCCCGCAGCCCCACCGGTGCGTGTTCCCCAGTCATGACGCCAATGTATCACAAGATTGTGGCCACAAGCGTCGGCTGTATCCGCCGAACGCGTCGGGGGCTACCAGTCGAGGAGAGCGTCGGCGCCGATCCGGCACTCCAACGGACCGCTCAGCGTCAGGGTTTCGCCGCGGCCCGCCACGGCGTGCTCGGCGAAATGCTGACCAGCCAACCGGAAGAGGCGCAGAGTCACGAACTCGAACGCCACCAGATCGGGCTCGACGAGCAGGTACCACTCGATCTGGGCGGCGGCGTAGAACTGCATCTTCAGCAGCCGGTCGTTCGCGGCGTTGCTGGGCGACACGATCTCACCCACCAGGGCCACCTCGGACGCCTCGATGACCCCGCCGTGCGGGTCGGTGTCCGCCACGACGAGGTCCGGTATGACGATCCGGTCGGGGGCGAGACGAAGATTGGCCGCCTCGTACGCCCGCAGGTCGGCGGCCCGGGCGGCGGGGCGGATCATGGTCATGAGCAGGAACGAGATGTCCTGGTGCGGCTTGTTCGGCGCCGGGCTCACCCACAGTCCCCCGTCGATCAGCTCGATCCGGTTCAGCGTTTCCCCGAGCGCGAGGTACTGCTGCTCGGACCAGGGGCCGGGGTGTTCCAGCACGGCCAGGCTCATCGCGGTCCACCTCCAGACGCCCGGGTCGCCAGTCTATGGCGGTGGTCCATAGCGGTGGCCGGCCTGGCTGGCGGCCACACCCCGTACCCGGCGATCCGCGCGGCGACCGGCCGGCGACAATAGGCGGGTGACGTCACCCCGCGAGATCGTGCTGCTCGGCTCGACCGGCTCGATCGGTACCCAGGCGATCGACGTCGTGACCCGCAACCCGGACCGGTTCCGGGTGGTCGGGATCGGTGCCGGTGGCGGCGACGTGGACCTGCTGGCGCGGCAGGCGCTGGCGCTGGACGTGGACGTGGTCGGGGTGGCCCGCGCCACGGTCGTGGCCGACCTGCACCTGGCGCTGTACGCGGCGGCGCAGCGCGGCGGGTACCCCACCGGCGGGTACCGCCTCCCCAAGGTCATCGCGGGACCGCAGGCCATGACCGAGCTGGCCGGCTGGCCCTGTGACGTGGTACTCAACGGCGTGGTCGGCTCGCTGGGCCTGGCGCCCACGCTGGCCGCGCTGTCCGCCGGGCGTACCGTCGCGCTGGCCAACAAGGAGTCGCTGGTGGCCGGCGGCCCGCTGGTACGGGCGGTGGCCCGGCCGGGCCAGATCGTACCGGTGGACTCCGAGCACTCGGCGCTGGCACAGTGCCTGCGCGGCGGTACCCGCGGCGAGGTACGCCGGCTGGTGCTGACCGCCAGCGGCGGCGCGTTCCGCGGCCGGCGCCGGGAGGAACTGGCGGACGTGACGCCGGAGGAGGCGCTGAAGCACCCGACCTGGGACATGGGCCCGGTGGTGACGATCAACTCGGCCACGCTGGTGAACAAGGCGCTGGAGGTGATCGAGGCGCACGAGTTGTTCGACATCGGGTACGGCGACATCGCGGTGATGGTGCACCCCCAGTCGGTGATCCACTCGCTGGTGGAGTTCACCGACGGGTCCACCCTGGCGCAGTGCTCGCCGCCGGACATGAAGCTGCCGATCGCGCTGGCACTGGGCTGGCCGGACCGGGTACCGTCGGCCGCCGTGGCGGTGGACTGGACCCGGGCGCACCGCTGGGACCTGACCCCGCTGGACGACGCCGCGTTCCCCGCGGTGGCGCTGGCCAGGGCGGCCGGGCTGGCCGGGCGGTGCCGCCCGGCGATCTTCAACGCGGCCAACGAGGAGTGCGTGGCCGCGTTCGTGGCCGGCCGGCTGCCGTTCCTGGGCATCGTGGACACCGTGGCCCGGGTCCTGGACGAGGCGCCCGATTACCCGCAACCGGGTACGGTCGAGGAGGTGCTCGCGGCCGAGGCATGGGCGCGGGCACGCGCCCGCGAGGTGGTCGCGGCCGCGGAGAAGGGGACGTGATGGCCTACCTGACTGGCGTGGTCCTGTTCGCGCTGATCATCTTCGTCTCGGTCTGCCTGCACGAGGCCGGCCACATGCTCACCGCCAAGGCGTTCGGCATGAAGGTGACCAGGTACTTCGCCGGGTTCGGGCCGACCTTGTTCTCCTTCAAACGGGGCGAGACCGAGTACGGGCTCAAGGGCATCCCGCTGGGCGGTTTCGTGAAGATCGTCGGGATGACCCCGCAGGACGACGACGTCCCGGCCGGCGAGGAGCACCGGGCGATGTGGCGGTACCCGGTGTGGAAGCGCACCGTGGTGATGTCGGCCGGCTCGGCGACCCACTTCATCCTCGGCTTCGTGCTGCTGTGGATCACGCTCTCGTTCGTCGGCGTACCCAACCCCGCTGCCGACCCGGCCACCCTCCCCGCCACGATCGGCGTACAGCAGTGCGTGGTCACCACGGAGACGCAGGCCGGCTGTACCGCGGCCGATCAGCCGTCCCCTGCCCGGGCGGCCGGGTTGCGTGACGGCGACACGATCACCTCGTTCAACGGTGCCCCGGTGGCGAACTACCAGGACCTGGTCGGGCTGATCCGGGGCGCCGTGCCGGGCGGTACCGCGATCATCGGGTACCAGCGGGACGGGCAGCCCGGTACCGCCACCGTGGTGCTCGGGTCGGCCCTGCGCACCCCGCTGTCCGGCTCCGGCCCGGCCATCACCGTGGCGGCGCTCGGAGTCGGCTTCCAGTTGCCGGCGTCGGTACCGACCACGGTCACCTACGGTCCCGTCCGCGGTACCGGTAAGGCCGTGCAGTTCACCGGGCAGACCTTCGTCGGCGTCGGCCAGGCGTTGAAGAAGTTCCCGGAGAAGGTGCCCAACCTGTGGCACGCGTTGACCGGCGCGCCCCGTGACCCGAACGGCCCGATCAGCGTGGTCGGCGCGAGCCGGCTCGGCGGGGAGAGCGTGCAGTACGGCCAGTGGGCGTTCTTCCTGCTGATCGCGTCCAGCCTGAACTTCTTCGTCGGCATCTTCAACCTGCTGCCGCTGCTGCCGCTGGACGGCGGGCACATCGCCATCGCCTGGTTCGAGCGCGCCCGCTCCTGGCTGTACGCGCGGCTGCGCCGGCGGGACCCGGGCCGGGTCAACTACCTGAAGCTGATGCCGGTGACGTACGCCGTGATCCTGATCTTCGGCACGCTGAGCCTGCTGACGATCGCCGCCGACATCGTCAACCCCGTGACCATCTTCGGCAGATGACCAGCGTCGTATGTGCGTGACCACCGTCGTATGTGAGTAACCGTCTTCGTCAGTGAGTGACCACCGTCGTCAGTGAGTGAGTGGACAGATGAGCGTGAACCTCGGCATGCCGGCCGCGCCGGTGGTACCCCTGGCCCCGCGCCGGGAGTCCCGGCAGATCATGGTCGGTACCGTGCCGGTCGGCGGCGGGGCGCCGGTGTCCGTACAGTCCATGACGACCACGCTCACCGCGGACGTCAACGCCACACTGCAGCAGATCGCGGAGCTGACGGCGGCCGGCTGCCAGATCGTCCGGGTGGCCGTACCGTCGCAGGACGACGCGGACGCGCTGGCGCAGATCGCCCGCAAGTCCCAGATCCCGGTGATCGCGGACATCCACTTCCAGCCGAAGTACGTGTTCGCCGCGATCGACGCGGGCTGCGCGGCGGTACGGGTGAACCCCGGCAACATCCGCCAGTTCGACGACAAGGTGGCGCAGATCGCCGCGGCGGCGGCCGCTGCCGGTACCCCGATCCGGATCGGCGTGAACGCCGGCTCGCTGGACAAGCGGCTGCTGGAGAAGTACGGCAAGGCGACGCCCGAGGCGCTGGTCGAGTCGGCGCTGTGGGAGTGCTCGCTGTTCGAGGAGCACGGCTTCCGCGACATCAAGATCTCGGTCAAGCACAACGACCCGGTGGTGATGATCAAGGCGTACCGGCTGCTCGCCCAGCGCTGCGACTACCCGCTGCACCTGGGCGTGACCGAGGCGGGGCCGGCGTTCCAGGGCACCATCAAGTCCTCGGTCGCGTTCGGCGCGCTGCTGGCCGAGGGGATCGGTGACACGATCCGGGTCTCGCTGTCCGCGCCGCCGGTGGAGGAGGTCAAGGTCGGCAACCAGATCCTGGAGTCGCTGGGGCTGCGCGAGCGGGGCCTGGAGATCGTGTCCTGCCCGTCCTGCGGGCGGGCCCAGGTGGACGTGTACACGCTGGCCGACCAGGTGACCGCGGCGCTGGAGGGGTTCCCGGTACCGCTGCGGGTGGCCGTGATGGGCTGTGTCGTCAACGGGCCGGGGGAGGCGCGGGAGGCGGACCTCGGCGTCGCCTCGGGCAACGGCAAGGGGCAGATCTTCGTCAAGGGCGAAGTGATCAAGACGGTACCGGAGGGGCAGATCGTCGAGACCCTGGTCGAGGAGGCGCTGCGGCTGGCCGACGCGATGGGTGTCGAGCTGCCCGAGGACCTGCGGGACCTGGTACCGGGGCCGGCCGGCCCGACGGTGACGGTGCACTGAGCCGTACCCGGTGCGGGTACACCCGCTGGCGTACCCGCACCGGTACCGGTCACTCGCCTTCGGCGAGGATCGCGTACAGCCGGCGCTTGGTGTCGGTGAGCACCTCGACCGCCCGGCGCCACTGCTCCTGGTTGCCGGACATCCCGATCTGGCGCAGCGCGTTCATGATCCCGAAGATCGCCTCGCGGGTGTCGTGGCCGCTGGCCACGGTCTCCTCGCTGAACTCCCGCCACGGCGCGTGCTCGGCCGCCTCGGCGGCCTCGGTCCGGCCCTGGTCGGTGAGGGTGAACCGCTTGCGGCCACCGCTCTGATCGCTGGCGATCAGGCCCTCGTCCTCCAGCAGTTGCAGGGTCGGGTACACCGACCCCGGGCTGGGCCGCCAGACGCCACCGGTGCGCTGGTCGATCTCCTGGATCATCTCGTACCCGTGCATCGGGCGCTCGACCAGCAGCGCGAGCAGTGCGGCGCGGACGTTGCCGGGGCGCCGTCCCCGGCCGCGGCCGTGCCCGTGGTGGCCCGGCCCGTGCGGGCCACCGGCCCAGCCGCCGCCCCACGCGCCGCCCCAGCCACCGGGCGGGGTGGGGGGCCGCCAGCCCCGGAACGCGTGCTCGTGCTGGTCGAAGAAGTTCCGTCCTCTCATGGAGTCCTCCCGATCCTTCTCAGTCCTTCTGCGATGCGTCGACGATATATCGGTACTGCGGTCATGGCAAGAGGCTGCGGTCACGGCAAGGGGCTGTCGGAGATCCGTACCGGCGACGTGCCGACCCCGTACCGCGTGTCGGGCTCGGATCTGGCAGGCTGGAGAGGTGCTGACCGTACCGGCCCGGCTGCTCGGCGACGCCGACCGTGCCGGGGTGCAGCGGCTGCTGGACAACGAGCCGTACGCGGCCGCTCAGGTCGCCGAGCAGGTGTACGCGTACGGGCTGGCCTGGTGGCGTACCGAGGCCCGCATCTTCGGGTACGGCCACCGGACCCTGGAGTCGGTCTGCTGGCTGGGGCACAACCTCATTCCGGTACGGGCCGGCCGGCCGGCCGTGGCCGCCTTCGCCGAACTTGCCGCGCTCAACCCGCGCGGCTGCTCGGCGATCGTGGGGCCGGCCGAGCAGGTACACCCGCTGTGGGGGCTGCTGCGCGACCCGTGGGGACCGGCCCGGGAGGTACGGGCCAGCCAGCCCCTGCTGGTCACCGCCGAGCCGCCGGTGCCGCGGCCCGACCCCGCGGTACGGCTGGTCCGGCCCGACCAGGTGGACCGGCTGCTGCCCGCCGCGGTGGCCATGTACACCGGCGAGGTGGGCGTGTCGCCGCTGGCCGACGGCGGCGGCCCGGCGTACCGGCGCCGGCTGGCCGACCTGGTCGGTGCCGGCCGCTGCTACGCGAGCTTCGCCGGCGACGAGGTGGTGTTCAAGGCCGAACTGGCCGTGGTGACCCGGCACACCGCGCAGATCCAGGGCGTCTGGGTGGCGCCGCAGTGGCGCGGCCGGGGCCTGGCCGGGGCCGGCCTGTCCGCCGTGGTGGCCGACGCGCTGCGCCGGGTCGCGCCCACGGTGAGCCTGTACGTGAACGACTACAACGCCGCTGCGCTGGCGCTGTACCGGCGGTGCGGCTTCCGCCAGGTGGGGACGTTCGCCACCGTCCTGTTCTGAACCCGTTTGGCCGGGGTGTACCCGTTCGGGGGGTTCGCTGTTGTTCGGTCCCGGAACGGCCCCGGCTCGGTCACCATCAACCCGACGCCGGGCGGCCGGGGGCGCCGCCGGCCCGGGCCAGTGAGGTGGTACCCGATGGGGCGGATCGTCAGGCAGGTGGCGAAGGAGACCACCCGCCACTACTGGTACCCCGGCGACAAGCGGGAGTGGTGGCGGGCCACCCTGGCCGCCGGTGCCGGGCTGATGGTGTTCGTGGCCGCCGGTACCGCCACCCGCCAGGTGCTGGTGGCGGCGACCCTGGGCGCGACGGTGACCGCGGTGCTGGCCGGGGCGAACCTCGGTCGGCGGGACTTCCGCGAGGCGTACGGGTTCCCGGAGGTCACCGGCCGGGCGGCCCGGCGGGCCGCGCTCGCGCACAGCGGCCGGGCGATGTGGCGGGGCCTGGTCGAGGGCGTGGCCGGCGCCGCCGCCGCGGTACTGATCGCCAACCTGCCGGGGCACGGCACGCTGGCCGACTGGATCCTGCCGGTGGTACCGGCGACCGCGGGTGCCCTGGCCCGCCAGGGCGGCATGCTGTACGAGCGGCTCGCCCTCACGCCGATGCCGGCCGGCCTGCCGCCGGTACCGCCACGCCCGGAACTGTCCACGCCGGACCCGCACTGACCCGGCCCACGGGGGTGGGCGCGGCCCAACCGGTGAGATGTACCACTTTATTGGTCTGACCAAAAGAGGGTCATCGGAGTATTGACCCGCCCCGCGGGGCCGCCGCAGACTCCCCAACACCTGTGCATCGGCGCAGGTGGGACCGAGGTGGTGGGAGCCATGCGGTCGGTGGACATCGACGCGGTTCTCGCCGCGCTGGCTCCGCTGCGCGGCCGGCCGGTGAGCTGGCGGCCACTGGCCGGCGGCCTGTCGCACCACGTGTACCGGGTGGACGCCGGCCCGGACAGCTACGTGCTGCGGGTCCTGGAGCCGGCGGTACACGCCGCGGGGCTGGGCATCGAGCCGGCGCTGGAGGTCGCCAACACGGTGGCCGCGGCCCGGTCCGGGGTCGGCCCCCGGGTCTTCGCGGTACTGCCCGAGGTACCGGCGCTGCTGATCGAATACCTCGAAGGCCAGACCTTATCCGCGGCCGGGGTACCGCCCCGGCTGGTACCGGTCGCGGCCGCCTGCCGGCGGCTGCACGCCGGTCCCCGGTTCGCCAACGACTTCGACATCCGGGCCCGGCTGGACCAGTTGCTCGACGTCTGCGCCCGGCACGACCTGGCGCCACCGGCCGGGTACGCCGACCGGCTGTCCACTGTGGACGACGTCGCCGCGGCGCTGCGGCACGACCCGCCACCGGCCGTACCGTGCCACAACGACCTGCTGCCGGAGAACCTCATCGACACCGGCGCGGCGGTACGGATCGTGGACTACCAGCTGTCCGGCAACAACGACCCGACCTTCGAACTGGGTGACATCGCGGCCGAGGCGGACCTCGACCCGGACACCACGGCGGCACTGGCGGCCGCCTACTTCGGCCCGGCGCTCACCCCCGCGCTGGTGGCCCGTACCCGGCTGAACCTGCTGCTGTCCAACACCACCTGGACGCTGTGGTTCGCCGTGCACCACGGCCTGCTGAGCAGTCCCGGCAGCGGGTTCGACTACCAGGGCGAGGCCGCCGACAAGTGGCGACAGGCATGCCGCGACCTGGACGCGCCGGACCTCGGCGCGCTGATCGACGCGGTCGCCGGCCGCGCCGTACCGCCGGGTGCGGCTGTCTGCCGCGCCGTACCACCACCCGACCCGTACCCCGTCCCGGACCCCGAGGAAACGCCATGACCACACAGTCCGTACCGCACCGGAACATGGACGCCGACGAGCAGCGGCTGGCCGAACTGGGCTACAAACAGGAACTGCACCGCGGCTGGAGCGGCTTCTCCAACTTCGCCATCTCGTTCTCCATCATCTCCATCCTGTCCGGCTGCTTCACCACCTTCGGCCAGGCCTGGCTCAACGGCGGCCCGATCGCCATCTCCTGGGGCTGGCCGATCATCTCGGCGTTCATCCTGCTCATCGGTTTCTGCCTGGCCGAGCTGGTGTCGGCCTACCCGACCGCGGGCGGCATCTACTGGTGGGCGGCGAAGCTGGGCAGGCCGGTGCACGGCTGGTTCACCGGCTGGTTCAACCTGATCGGCCTGGTCGCGGTGACCGCGTCGGTCGACTACGGCTGCGCCACCTTCCTCAACGCGATCCTGCACTCGTTCACCGACTCCTGGGCCGGCACGCTGAAGCAGGCGTTCCTGCTGTTCGTGATCATCCTGGTACTGCACGCATCGATCAACATCTTCGGCGCCCGGATCATCGACAAGCTGCAGAACGTCTCGGTGTGGTGGCACGTGGCCGGCGTGGCCGTGATCGTGGTGGTCCTCATGGCGATCCCGAGCCACCACCAGAGCGCGTCGTTCGTGTTCGGCGAGCGGCTCAACAGCAACGGGTTCTTCGGCGGCAGCACCAGTTCGCTGCCGTTCTGGCTGTACGTGCTGCCGTTGGGTGGCCTGCTGACCCAGTACACGATCACCGGCTTCGACGCCTGCGCGCACGTGTCCGAGGAGACCCGGGGGGCGTCCACGGCGGCGGCCAAGGGCCTGTGGCGCTCGATCTTCTACTCCGCCGTCGGTGGCTGGATCCTGCTGCTGGCCTTCCTGTTCGCGGTACAGGACCCGGCCGGGCTGACCAAGGGCGGCGGTGCCGTACCGGTGCTGCTGCAGGCGGCGCTGTCCTCGGGCTTCTTCAAGGCCGTGATGATCATTTCGACGGTCGGCCAATTCCTCTGCGGGATGAGCTGCGTGACCAGCATGTCCCGGATGATCTACGCGTTCAGCCGGGACGGGGCGGTACCCGGCTGGCGGCTGTGGAGCCGGCTGGACCGCAACGGCACGCCGTACCTGGCCGTCGTCTCCGGCTGCTTCGCCGGGATGCTGCTGACCCTGCCGGCGCTGTACGAGAACCCCAAGCAGCCGGGCGTACCCGTCGCCTTCTACGCCGTCGTCTCGGTCTCGGTGATCGGGCTGTACCTGGCCTTCCTCATCCCGATCCTGCTGCGGCTGCGCCAGGGCGACAACTTCAAGGCCGGCCCGTGGAACCTGGGCCGCAGGTACAAGTGGATGGGCTGGCTGGCGTCGATCGAGATCATCGTGATCTCCGTCTACTTCATCCTGCCGGTGTACGGCAGCGCGGCGGTACCGTTCTCCAAGGACTTCAGCTGGCTGTCGTTCAACTACGCGCCGGCGGCGATGGGCGGCCTGGTGGCCTTCGTCGCGGTCTGGTGGTGGGTGTCGGCGCACAAGTGGTTCACCGGTCCCCGGCACACGATCAACCTGCCCGAGGGCATGTCCACCGCCGACGCGCCAGAGTCGATCCTCGACTGACAAGCCTGCAGTCGATCCTCGACTGACAAGCCTGCAGTCGATCCTCGACTGACAAGCCTGCAGTCGATCCTCGGCTGAGCCGGAGGACAATGGCCCGCGAGGGCGTACCCGCGGCGCGGGTACGCCCAGCGGGTCACGGCGACACACCTGGGGGTACCGATGCCGCGCAGTACGGCGAGGACCGGTGTACCCGCCGTGGCGCCGCAACTGCCGCCCGGCGTACCGGTCTGGCGACCGGTACGCGGCGGCAACGCGTTCGAGATCACGGTGGCCCGGCTGGCCCAGGCGGTACGGCTGGGCGTGGTCGCGGTGGGCCAGCGGCTGCCGCCGGAGCGGGAACTGGCCGAGCGGCTCCAGGTGTCCCGGGTGACGCTGCGGGAGGCGATCCGGGCGCTGCGCGAGGCGGGGTACCTCCAGTCGCGCCGGGGCCGCACCGGCGGCACGTTCGTGGTCAGCCTGACCGGTACCGCCGGTGGTACCGGCCCGGGCGGCGCCGCGCTGGCCGCCGGCGCGGACGCCGCGCCGGGCAACGGTACCGGGCCGCGCCCGCCGGGCCAGCGCGGCGCCGCCCGGCGTACCGGTGGTGAGCCGGCCGTGGCGCCGGGCCGGGCCGGGGCCACCGCGCTGGCCCGGCAGATGGGCGACACGCTGCACGACGCGCTGGACTTCCGCCGCGTGGTGGAGCCCGGCGCGGCGGCGCTGGCGGCCAGCCGTACCCTGTCCGCGGCCGACCGCCAGCGGCTGGTCAGCGCGCTGGCGGCGGCCCGGGAACGGGGGCCGGCCCGGCGGGTCAACGACTCCCGGCTGCACCTGGCCGTGGCGGCCGCCGGCGGCTGCCCGTCGCTGGCCTCGGCGGTGGCCGACGTCCAGCTCACCCTGGACGCGCTGCTGGCCGCGATCCCGGTGATCCGGCGCAACCTGGACCACTCCGACACCCAGCACGACCGGATCGTGGACGCGATCCTGCACGGGGACCCGCACGCGGCGCGCGGCGCGATGGAGGAGCACTGCGACGGTACCGCCGCCCTGCTACGGGGGCTGCTGGGGTGAACGGCGGGCGGGTTGACGTACTTAATGGTTCGCTAGTAGACCTTTGATGGGTCCCCTGGGACAGACTCCGGCAGGAAGGCCGATCAGCATGACCCCTCCGCTCTCGGTAGGCGCGCTGTACGACGAGGTGGCCACCGGCCGTATCGACACCGTGGTCGTCGCGGTGGTGGACATGCAGGGTCGCCTGCAGGGCAAGCGGTTCCACGCCCAGCACTTCCTCAACGAGGTGCTGGAGCACGGTACCGAGGGCTGCAACTACCTGCTGGCCGTGGACGTCGACATGAACACCGTCGGCGGGTACGCGATGTCCTCCTGGGAGCGCGGTTACGGCGACTTTGCGATGACGCCGGACCTGGCCACGCTGCGCCGCATCCCGTGGCAGCCAGGCAGTGCGCTGGTGATGGCCGACCTGATGTGGTTCGACGGGACCCCGGTCCTGGCCTCGCCCCGGCAGATCCTGCGGGCCCAGCTCGACCGGCTGGCCGGGTACGGGCTCACCGCGTACGCCGGGACCGAGCTGGAGTTCGTGGTGTACCGGGACTCGTACGAGGACGCCTGGCGCCGCGGGTACCGCGACCTGACCCCGGCGAACCTGTACAACGTCGACTACTCGCTGCTCGGTACGTCCAAAGTGGAGCCTCTGCTGCGCCGGATCCGGACCTCGATGGCCGGCGCGGGGATGATGCCGGAGAGCGTCAAGGGCGAGTGCAACCTGGGCCAGCACGAGATCGCGTTCCGCTACGCCGACGCGCTGGCCAGCGCGGACCAGCACGCCATCTACAAGAACGGGGCCAAGGAGATCGCCGGGCAGGAGGGCATGGCGTTGACGTTCATGGCCAAACCCAACGCCCGCGAGGGCAACTCCTGCCACATCCACTTCTCCCTGCGCGGTACCGGCGGCGAGCTCGTCATGGCCGACGGTACGGGGCTGTCCGGCCGCGGCCGGCAGGTGCTGGCCGGGCTGCTGGCCAGCATGCGCGAACTGACCCTGTGGTACGCGCCGAACATCAACTCGTACAAGCGGTACCAGGTGGGCTCGTTCGCGCCGACCGCGGTGCGCTGGGGGGTGGACAACCGTACCTGCTCGATGCGCCTGGTCGGGCACGGCGGCGCGTCCACCCGGGTGGAGAACCGCGCGCCCGGCGGGGACGTCAACCCGTACCTGGCCATCGCCGCGATGATCGCCGGCGCGCTGCACGGCCTCGAGCACGAGCTGGAGCTGGAGCCGGAGACCACCGGCAACGCGTACGCCGACGCGGCCGCGCCGCACGTACCGGCGAACCTGCGTGACGCGCTGGCGCTGTGGGAGGTTTCGCCGGTGGCCCGCGACGCGTTCGGCGACGAGGTCGTCGAGCACTACGCCAACTACGCTCGGGTCGAGCTGGCCGCGTACGACGCCGCGGTCACCGACTGGGAACTGTTCCGCGGCTTCGAGCGGCTGTGACCGGCGGAAGGCGGGTACCCGGATGGATGTGATCAACCCGGCCACGGCCGAGGTCGTCGGTACCGTCCCCGGTACCGACCCGGCCGGGGTCGACGTGGCGATCGGGCGCGCGGCGGCGGCGTTCGGGCCGTGGCGCGCGGTGTCCCCGGGCGACCGGGCCCGGCTGCTGCGGCGCTTCGCCGCGGCGGTGGACGCGCACGTCGAGGAGCTGGCCGCGCTGGAGGTCCGCAACTCCGGCCACACCGTCGGCAACGCCCGCTGGGAGGCCGGCAACGTCCGCGACGTGCTGGACTACTACGCCGGTGCGCCGGAACGGTTGTCTGGCCGGCAGATCCCGGTACCGGGCGGGTTGGACGTGACGTTCCACGAACCGCTCGGCGTGGTGGGCGTGATCGTGCCGTGGAACTTCCCGATGCCGATCGCCGGCTGGGGGTTCGCCCCGGCCCTGGCCGCCGGCAACACGGTGGTGCTCAAGCCGGCCGAGGTGACCCCGTTGACCGCGCTGCGGCTGGCCGAACTGGCGCTGGAGGCGGGACTGCCCGAGGGCGTGTTCACGGTGATCCCGGGCAAGGGCGGCGTGGTGGGGCAGCGGTTCGTGACCCACCCGGCGGTACGCAAGGTGTGCTTCACCGGCTCGACCGAGGTGGGCAAGCGCATCATGGCCGGCTGCGCCGATCAGGTGAAGCGGGTGACGCTGGAACTGGGCGGCAAGAGCGCCAACATCGTGTTCGCCGACGCCGATCTGGAGCGGGCCGCGGCCGGTGCGCCGGGCGCGGTGTTCGACAACGCCGGCCAGGACTGCTGCGCCCGGTCCCGGATCCTGGTTCAGGCCGGCGTGTACGACCGGTTCCTGGAACTGTTGGAGCCGGCGGTACGGGCGTTCCGGTGCGAGGACCCGACGCTGGACAGCGCGCAGATGGGTCCGCTGATCTCGGCCGCCCAGCGGGACTCCGTGACGTCCTATGTGGACGGTGCCCGGGTGGCCTTCCGGGGTACCGCGCCGGACGGCGCCGGCTGGTGGTACCCGCCGACGGTACTGCTGGCCGAGTCGGGGCAGGAGGCGCACTGGCACGAGGAGATCTTCGGCCCGGTCGTCTCGGTGCTGCCGTTCACCGACGAAGCCGACGCGATCGCCAGGGCCAACGACACCCCGTACGGCCTGTCCGGCTCGCTGTGGACCCGGGACCTGGGCCGGGCGGTACGGGTGGCCCGGGCGGTGGAGACCGGCACGCTGAGCGTCAACTCGAACTCGTCGGTGCGGTACTGGACCCCGTTCGGCGGGGCCAAGCAGTCCGGGCTCGGCCGCGAACTGGGCCCCGACGCCCTGGCCGCGTTCACCGACGTCAAGAACGTGTTCTTCGCCACCGACAGTTAGCGCCACCGGCAGTTGGCGCCACCGGCAGTTGGCGCCACCGGCAGTTGGCGCTATCGACAACCGCAACCCGTACCGCCGCCCGGGTACCCCGCCGGTGCGGCGGCGAACCTCGAAGGAGTACCCGTGGCAGGTCGTCTCGACGGTCGGGTGGCCGTCATCACCGGTGCCGGCAGTGGCATCGGGCTGGCCACCGCGCGGCGGCTGGCCGCCGAGGGCGCCACGGTGGTCGCCGTGGACATCGACGCCGCCTCGGCCGGGCGTACCGCGGCCGAGGTGGGCGGCCACGGCTGGGCCGCGGACGTCACCGACGAGGCGGCGGTACGCGAGCTGTTCGACACGGTGGTGCACCGGCACGGGCGGCTGGACGTGGCCTTCAACAACGCCGGCATCTCCCCGCCGGAGGACGACTCCATTCTGGACACCGGGCCGGAGGTCTGGGAACGGGTACAGCGGGTCAACCTCACCAGCGTGTACCTGTGCTGCCGGTACGCCATCGGGCACATGGTCCGGCAGGGCCGGGGCAGCGTCATCAACACGGCCAGTTTCGTGGCGCTGATGGGCGCGGCGACCTCGCAGATCGCGTACACCGCCAGCAAGGGCGGGGTACTGGCGATGACCCGCGAGCTGGGCGTGCAGTTCGCCCGCCAGGGGGTACGGGTCAACGCGCTGTGCCCCGGGCCGGTGAACACGCCGCTGCTCAAGGAGTTGTTCGCCAAGGACCCGGAGCGGGCTGCACGGCGGCTGGTACACGTGCCGATGGGCCGCTTCGGCGAGCCGGAGGAGATCGCCGCCGCGGTGGCGTTCCTGGCCAGTGACGACTCGTCGTTCATGACCGCCAACACGTTCGTGGTCGACGGCGGCATCACCGGCGCGTACGTCACTCCGCTGTAGGCGGCCCGGCTAGGCCGCGGAACCCCCTTTGTCACGCGCCACCACGACGTCAGGGAGCCGCCGTGCGACCCGTCATCGGCATCACGTCCTATGTGGAGGTTGCCCGTTGGGGCGCCTGGGACCGGCTGGCCGCGCTGGTGCCGTACCCGTACGTGGAGGCGGTACGGGCGGCCGGCGGCCGGGCCGTGCTGCTGCCCCCGGACGACCTCGACGGCGACGTGGTGTCGCGTGTGGACGGTCTGCTGCTGGCCGGCGGCGCGGACGTGGACCCCGCCCGGTACCACGCCCCGGCGCACCCGCGTACGGTCAGCCGGCCGGACCGCGACGCCGGGGAGGCGACCGTGCTGTCCGCCGCGCTCGCGGCGGACCTGCCGGTACTGGCCGTGTGCCGGGGCATGCAACTGCTCGCGGTGACCCTCGGCGGCAGGCTGCACCAGCACCTGCCGGAACTGGTCGGGCACGAGGGGCACCAGCCGGTACCGGGCACGTTCGGGGCGCAGCAGGTGAGCACGGTACCGGGCAGCCGGATCGCGGCGATCCTCGGCGGGAACACCGCGGTGTCCTGCCACCACCACCAGGCGGTGGCGGACCCCGGGCCGCTGGTACCGACCGCGTACACCGCCGACGGCGTGGTCGAGGCGCTGGAGGACCCGGCCCGCCGGTTCCTGCTCGGCGTGCAGTGGCACCCGGAGGAGACGCCGGGCGATCCGGTGGTGGCGGCGTTCGTCCGCGCCGCGGCCGGTACGGTGTGATCCTGCCCCGGCCGGTACCGGCACGCCGGTCGTACCCGTGGTATGACGTGTAATCTGGCGCCATGTCGGTCCGTACCGCCCTGGAACCCGGGACCATCTCCCCTCGACGACCGGTACCGCCGCGGATCGCGCGGCCGGAGTACGTCGGCCGGCCCGCACCGCAGCCGTACCAGGGTCCGGCCGTACAGTCGGCCGAGACGGTCGAGAAGATGCGGCTCGCCGGCCGGCTCGCGGCCCAGGCCACCGCGCTGGCCGGGGAGCACTGCGAGCCCGGGGTCAGTACCGACCGGCTCGACGAGATCGTGCACGAGTTCCTGTGCGACCACGGCGCGTACCCGTCCACGCTCGGGTACCGGGGCTTCCCCAAGTCCTGCTGCACCTCGCTGAACGAGGTCGTCTGCCACGGCATCCCGGACAGCACCGTGCTGTCCGACGGCGACATCGTCAACGTGGACGTCACCGCCTACCTGCACGGCGTGCACGGCGACACCGACGCCACGTTCCTGGTCGGGGAGGTGGCCCCGGAGGTACGGCTGCTGGTCGAGCGTACCCACGAGGCGATGATGCGCGGCGTCCGCGCGGTGGCCCCGGGGCGGCCGGTCAACGTGATCGGCCGGGTGATCGAGGCGTACGCGCGCCGGTTCGGTTACGGTGTGGTCCGCGAGTTCGGCGGGCACGGGATCCACACCACGTTCCACAGCGGACTGTTCATTCCGCACTACGACAATCCAGAGATGACCACGGTGATGGAGCCGGGCATGACGTTCACCATCGAGCCCATGATCACACTGGGTACGAACGCGTTCGAGATCTGGCCGGACGGCTGGACCGTGGTCACCCGGGACCGGCGCTGGACCGCCCAGTTCGAGCACACCCTCGTCGTCACCGAGGACGGCGCGGAGATCCTGACACTGCCGTGACCAGCCACCAGGACACGCCGACCGGTACGGCGCAGCCCCCGGACGCCGCCGGTACCGCCGGCGAGATCGAGCACGACCACGCCGACGTCTCCGGCGGCTGGCTGCGCCCGGCCGTGTTCGGCGCGATGGACGGCCTGGTCACCAACATCGCCCTGATCGCCGGCGTGGGCGGCGGCGGCGCGCCCCAGCGCACCATCGTGCTGACCGGCGTGGCCGGCCTGGTCGCCGGGGCGATTTCGATGGGCCTGGGCGAGTACACCTCGGTACGGACCCAGAACGACCAGGTCGAGCACGAGGTGGCCAAGGAGCGCCAGGAACTCGAGCGCAACCCGGAGGCCGAGGCGCGGGAACTCGCCGAGATCTGGATCCGCCGCGGGCTCTCGCCGGACCTGGCGCACGAGGTGGCCCGTACGGTGGGGCGCAACCCGGAGGAGGCGCTGCGGGTACACGCCCGGGAGGAACTCGGCGTGGACCCGCAGGAGGTGGCCAGCCCCTGGGTGGCGGCGATCTCCTCGTTCCTGTGCTTCTCCGTGGGCGCGCTGATTCCGCTGCTGCCGTACCT
>Ga0209069_10000507_pt1 | contig 18029 bp, 16 predicted proteins | sample Str013_2_FD_187202 | JGI IMG/M metagenome (GOLD analysis project Ga0209069, IMG submission 187202) | Freshwater sediment microbial communities in response to fracking from Pennsylvania, USA - Straight Creek_MetaG_SC_2013 (SPAdes) (version 2) | ecosystem: Environmental > Aquatic > Freshwater >...
GGAGCACACCACGCTGCGTGAGGAGCAGCGCCGGGTGGCGGTGGTATCCCTGGTACCGGATCTGGACATGGCCGGTGCCCGCGGCGCCGCGCTGGCCGCCTCGGCCGCGCTGCCCGGCATCCTCGCCTGACCCCGGCGGGTACCGGGCGGGCGCATGCCGCGCCGGCCGCGCCGCGCGGCGGTATCGTGGACCAGCGACACATGCGCATATTGCCAACCAGGAATGCCCGGTTGTCCACCAGGAATGTCCACCAAGGAGTGTGCCCGATGGCGTCGACCCGCACGACCCGGCGACCGCAGGGGAACCCCGGGGCCCGGTCGGGCCGTCCAAGGGGCATGACTCGACGCTGGGGACTGCTGGTGGCCATCATCACGGTGGGGGTACTCGCCGGCGCGTGCGCGCAGGCGCAGCCGGGCGGTACCGTGCCCACGGGTGCGACCGGTACGGGCGGTACCGGCGGTACCGGGCCGTGGCTGACGTTGCTGCGTACCGGGGGACTGGCCGGGGTGCACGACCAGGTGACGGTCGACGCCAGCGGCCACTGGACCGCCACGGACAAGGCCGGCAGGTCGCGTACCGGCCAGCTCGACCAGTCCACTGTGGACGGTCTGCGGGCGCTCGCGGCGGACCCAAGGCTGGCCGCCCAGGCGTCCCGGTCGGCCGGGCCGTCGCGGTGCCAGGACGCCTTCACGTACACGCTGACCGTGTCCGGGCGGCGGCTGTCCTACGTCGACTGCCCGGCCGACCCGGACCAGCCGGACGCCTGGAAGGCGGTCGTGGACCTGGTCGCCCGGTCGGTCCTGGGCTGATCCGCCGGGCCGGCTACGCCAGGCGTCCCGTCGGCGGTACCGGGCAGGGACGCGGCGAAGCGGGCGATCCGCGCGGCCAGCGGCGCGCTGGCCCGGACCCACGCGAAGTGGTCCAGCGGCGCGCCCGCCTCGGCCTGCCGGTACCGCTCCCGGGTCACCGGGGCGGCGCCGAGCAGGCCCAGCAGGTGGTCGGTGGTGGCCGGCGGCGTGTACCGGTCGCCGTCCACGGTGACCGCCAGCACCGGCGTACCGGTCCGGGCCAGCGCGGCCGCCGGGTCGGTCCCGCCCAGCCGGGGGTACCGGCCGCGCCGCGCGGTGTACGCCCAGTCCCGGATCACCCCGCGGGCCTGCCGGCCGCCGAAGCCCCAGCCGGGCCACACCCGCAGCACCGCGGCCACCGCCGCGATCCCCTGCGTGTACGGCAGCACGGCCAGCGCGCGCCGCGGCGGGTACCGGCGGAAGTACGGCAGCCCCACCGCGACGAGTACGATCCCGTCCACAGTGGACCCGTCCGGGGGAGGATCCACAGTGGACCCGTCAGTGGGAGAGTCCACAGTGGATTGGTCTACAGTGGACTGGTCTACAGTGGACTGGTCTACAGTGGACTGGTCTACAGTGGACTTGTCCACAGTGGACTTGTCCACAGCGGATCGGCTGCCACCGGACGGTGGGCCGGGCCGGCGCAGTGCCTGGTGCAGCAGCGCCACCTGGCCGCCCAGGGAGTGCCCGAGCAGCAGCAGCGGGCGCCCGGCGTGCCGCCCGGACAGGTCCCGTAGCACCGCGCCGACGTCGCCGGTCAGCTCGGCCAGGCCGTACCGGCTGCGCCGCGACGGCAGCGGCCGGCTCGACCCGGTACCGCGCAGGTCGGCCACGGCCACCAGCAGCCCGTGGCCGGCCAGGTGGCCGGCCAGCGACCGGTAGTAGCGCGCCGGTACGCCCATCGCCGGCCAGATCACCACCGCCGGTGCGGCCGGGTCGCCGGGGTCGGGGTACAGGTGCACGCCGAGGCGCTGGGCGTCGTGCGACACGTACGCCTGGGTGTACGGGTCCGGGGTCGTCACGCCGCGAGCGTACCCGAATGTTACTGGCTGGTAGCCGTCCGGGGCGGGTTAACCTGGCCGGCGTGAAAGCACTCGACCTTTCCCGCGTCCTTACCCCTGGAGCGCCCAGCCTGCGCCCCGACGGCCGGTACGCGGTCGTCGGTGTCACCGGCGTGGACCTCGACGCCGACGACTACACCGGCCAGCTCTGGCTGGTCGACACCAGCGCCGCCACGCCGGCCCGGCAGCTCACCCGGGGCTGGCGGGACGGCTCGCCGCGCTGGTCGCCGGACGGCCGGTGGATCGCCTTCGTCCGGTCGCAGCGGGGCGCGGACCGGAAGGTCGGCAAGCCCCAGCTCTGGGTCCTGCCGGTCGAGGGTGGCGACCCGTACCAGCTGACCGACCAGCCGCTGGGCGCGTCCGCGCCGGTGTGGAGCCCCGACTCCCGCCGGTTGGCCTTCCTGGCCCGGGTACCGGTGGCCGGCCGGTACGGCACCGACGAGGACACCAGCCCGGACAAGGAGCCGCCGCGGCGCATCACCACCCTGCTGTACCGGATGGACGGGCTCGGCTTCCTCGGCGACCGGCCGGCGCACGTGTTCACCGTCGGGCTCGACGGGTCCGCGCCGGTCCAGGTCACCACCGGCGACCACGACCACGACGGGCTCGACTGGAGCCCGGCCGGTGACCTGCTGTGCTTCGCCAGCGCCCGGCACCGGTCGGCCAACCTGGACCTGCGGGTGGACGCCTTCGTCTGCGCACCGGACGGCACCGGGCTGTGCGCGCTGACCCACGGCGGGCTGCTCCTGGGCAACACCCGGTTCACCGCCGACGGTACGGCCGTGGTCTTCACCGGCGCGCGCACCGGCCCGGACGAGCTGACCGCGGAGGGGTACAACGAGTCGCTGTGGTCCGCCCCGGTGGACGGGTCCGGTACGGTGCGGCGGCTGACCGACGAGCAGACGTACCACCTCGCCGGCCCGGGCGGCCAGATCACCCCGACCGCGGCCGGGGTGCTGTTCCCCAACGAGCGCCGCGGCGCCAGCGAACTGCTGCTCGTGCCGTACGACGGGGGTACCCCGCAGGTGCTGCTCGACGGCCCGCGCACGGTGCTGGCCGCCGACCGCGCCGGCGGTACCCTCGTGGCGACGGTACTGGGCCCGGACAGCTGGGGCGAGCTGGTGGCGGTACCGGACGGCGGTGCCGAGCAGGTGCTCACCGCGTTCGGCGAGCGCTTCGCCGGGGTGGACGTACGGCCGATGGAGGAGATCGACACCACCGCGCCGGACGGGTACCCGGTGCACGGCTGGCTGGTACGCCCGGCCGGCGACGGCCCGCACCCGGTGCTGCTGATGATCCACGGCGGCCCGTTCGCGCAGTACGGCTGGCGGCTGTTCGACGAGGCCCAGGTCCATGCCGGGGCCGGGTACGCGGTGGTGCTGGGCAACCCGCGCGGCTCCTCCGGGTACGGCCAGGCACACGCGCTCGCGGTCAAGGGCAACGTGGGCGAGGTGTCCAGTGTGGACCTGCTGGCGCTGCTGGACGCGGCACTGGCCCGGCCGGGCCTCGACGGTACCCGGGTCGGTGTGCTCGGCGGCTCGCACGGCGGCTTCATGACCACCTGGCTGGCCGGCAACCACGGGCACCGGTTCCGCGCCGCCGTGTCCGAGCGCGCGGTCAACGCGATCGACAGCTTCGCCGGCTCCTCGGACATCGGCTGGTTCTTCGCCGACGACCTGTACGGTCCCGACCCCGCCCAGCAGGTCGCGCAGAGCCCGCTGAGCCACGCCGGGAAGATCGAGATCCCGATGCTGATCATCCACTCGGAGGACGACTGGCGCTGCCCGGTCGAGCAGGCGCAGCGGCTGTACGTCGCGCTGCGCCGCCGCGGGGTACCGGTGGAGCTGCTGCTGTTCCCCGGCGAGGGGCACGAACTGTCCCGCTCCGGGCTGCCCTCGCACCGGCTGGCCCGGTTCGAGGCGATCCTGGACTGGTGGTCGCGGTACCTGTGACCGGCCTGCCGGCGGGCGTTCAGTGGCGCCCGTGGCGGCCAGCGTGGTGCCCCGAGCGGGGACTGGCCGCGAACGCGACCGCCGGTACGAAGCCGCCGGTACCGGACTGGCCCAGCACCAGCAGCCAGGTACCCGGTACGAGCATGTCGCCGGTGGTCGACCCGCCGTCGAGCCACACCGGTACCGGCGTCGCGGCCGGCCCGAGGTCGACCGTCGACGCGGCGGTACCGGCCAGCGTCACCACGAAACCGGAGACCGAGGCGACCCGGCCGAACATCGTCGCGGGCGTGGTACTGAACGCGTACACGGTGGTGGCGTGCACCGAACCGGTCGTCCAGGTACCCACGACCGCCACGAACTGACCGGCGGCCAGCGCCCCCGTGGCGCCGTCGACGGTGACCGTGGTGGCGGCGTCGACCTGTACCGCGACCGGGCGCGTCACCGCGTCGTCGGCGTCGCCGTCACCGTCGCCGGGGCGGGTCACGGTGACCACGACCGCGGTACCCGTGACACTGTCGACGCTGCCGAGCACCAGGGCCGGTCGCATCGCCGGGACGGTACGGGTGTGGTGCGCCGCGCTGTGGTGCGGGTGGGCCCGCCCGGACGTGGCGGCCTGGGCCGGCGTGGCGAGCAGCAGCGCGGCTGCGCCCGCCAGGGCGATCGTGGCGGGAATCCTGCTGTGGCGCACGATGACTCCTTCGGTCGGTGTGTGAGCTGGGTTACTCCATCTCCTCTCCGCACGGGTGCATGCCGGTACCCGTACGGGTGCGACTCGGGTGCGGGCGGCCCGGGGCGCCGGTGGCGGCCGGCGGCGGGCAGCCCGTAGGGTCGCGGGCGGGCGGCGCTGGCCGCCGGCGGGACGGGAGGTACGCGGTGCGGGTCGTCGTGTTCGGTGCCACCGGCATGGTGGGCCAGGGAGTGCTGCGGGAGTGCCTGCTCGCCGAGGATGTCGAGTCGGTGCTGGTGGTGGGGCGTACCGCCACCGGGGTACGGCACGAGAAGCTGCGCGAGGTGCTGCACCGCGACTTCACCGACTTCTCCGCGCTGGCCGGTGACGGGACCGGGCCGGCCGGGTCCGCGGTGCTGGCCGGGCTGGACGCCTGCTTCTTCTGCCTCGGCGTGTCCTCGGTGGGGCTGGACGAGGCGGCGTACACCCGGATCACCTACGACGTCACGCTCGCCGCGGCGCGGGTCCTGGCCGCGGCGAACCCGCGGCTCACCTTCGTGTACGTCTCCGGCGCCGGTACCGACTCCACCGGGCAGGGCCGGTCGATGTGGGCCCGGGTCAAGGGCCGCACCGAGAACGCCGTGCTGGACCTGTTCCCCAACGGGTACGCGGTGCGGCCCGGGGTCATCCTGCCGCTGCACGGCGTCCGGTCGAAGACGTGGTGGTACCGGGCCGCGTACGCGGTGGCGACCCCGCTGTACCCGGTACTACGGCGCCTCGCGCCGCGCGCCGTCACCACGTCCGAGCAGTTGGGGCGGACCATGCTGCGGCTGGCCCGGGAGGGCTCGCCCACCCGGGTCCTGGGCGGCGCCGACCTGACCTGATCGCGGCGCGGTACCCGGCACCCGGTCGCGGTGTGGCGCGCCGGGCTGGCGCGCGTGTGGCGCGCCAGCGACCGGTCACGGCTGGACGACGAACTCCACCCGGCGGTTGACGGCCTGGTTGGCCGGGGTCGTGTCGGGGACCTTGGGCCGGGACGAGCCGAAGCCGCGCGCAGTGAGCCGGTCGGCCGCGATGCCCAGCGACACCAGCGTGGTCAGCACGGTACCGGCGCGGGCCTGGCTCAGTGCCTGGTTCGCCGCCGGGGTACCCGTGGTGTCGGTGTGGCCCTCCACGCTGATCCGTACCTCGGGGTTGGCCCGCAGGATGTCCGCCACCTGGCCGACCACCTGCGCGCCCTGGGCGGTCAGCGTGGCGCTGCCGGTGACGAAGGTGACCGTGGGCAGCGCCACGAGCTGGTCCGGTACCCCGGTCACCACCAGTTTGTCCACAATGGACGGTGTACCGGTGCCGCCGGTACCGGTGGCCGCGGCGAGGACGGCGTCCCTGACCATCGTGGAGGCGACCGTACCGGTCAGGGTCAGCGTGCCGTCGCGCAGCTCGACGGTGGCCGCGGTGACGCCCCGGCCCAGCGCGGCGACGACCGGCGCCAGGGTGGCCAGGCCGGCGTCGCTGACGCCGGGGTCGACGGTGGCGGTGGACGTGGCGGTACCGGCGCCGAAGCTGGCGGTACCGGCGTCGACCAGTGCCGTGGCGGCGGCGGCACTGGGCACGGTACCGGCGATGCTCAGGCGGCCGCCGGCGAGCGTGAGCGTGACCACCGGCGGGGTACCGGTCGGTGCCGGGGTGGACGTGGCCGGGGTGGACGTGGCCGGGCCCGGGGTGGCCACCACGACCCGCGCCACCCGTACCCCGTCCAGCGCCCGGACGATCGCCAGCGCCCGGCGCGCGTCGGCGTCGGTACCGGCGTGCAGGGTACCGTCCCGCCCGGTGAAGCTGACCTCCACAGTGGACAGACCGGCGGCGCGCAGCGCCGCCTGCGACCGTACCGTCAGGTCGTGCTCCATCGAGTGCCGGTTCGGTACGCCCTGGCCGGCGAACAGCAGCACGAGGCCCACTACCGCGACGACCAGGACCAGCGGTACCGGGAACCGCCGGCCCTGCCCGCGCCGGCGCTGTTCGGACAGTACCCCGCCGGGCATCAGGAACGTCCTGTGTCCCGGCCGGCCACCAGCCGGCGGGTCAGGTCGGCGAAGCCGGCCTCGTCGCCGTCGGCCAGCAGCCGCGCCTGGCGGGCCCACGTGACCAGGCTCGGCGCGAACGACAGCCCGGCCGCCCGGATCGCGGTACGCAGGGTCTCGTCACCGGTGCCGGCCAGTGCCACGAAGGTGTGGATGCCGGCGGCGTTGAGGGCGGCCGACATCTTCGGCCCGATGCCCTCGATCCGCTGGAGGTCGTCCCGCTCGGTGGCGGCGGCCGGTACCGGCACCGGCTGGGGTTCCGGCTCGGCTACCAGGACCGGCTCGGGCTCGGGTTCCGGGTCGGGTTCGGCCACGAGCACCGGTTCAGGCTCGGGCTCCGGTTCGGCCACGAACACCGGCTCGGGTTCCGGTTCGGCCACCGGCGCCGTGACGGGCTCGGCGAGCGTGACCGGTTCCGCCAGCGCGACACCCCCCGGTACCCCGGCGGTGTCCACGGCCGGTACGCCCACCGGGCCGGCGGGGGAGACCGGAGCCGCGGCGGAGACCAGTACCGCGGGCGAGACCGGGGCGGCCGGTGGTGTCCCGGGTCGGGCGGCGGGCGCCGGGCGACGGGCCCACCAGAGCCAGCCGACCAGCAGACCGAGCAGGAACGCCACCACGATCACGACGAGCGACTGCCCTATGAACCAGGCCACCGGTGGACCTCCTGGGGGAACTTCGATGCGGGTACCACGAACTCGCCGCAGCCTTGCACACGGCCGCGCGGTTTCACAGCCCACAAAGGTCCTACTTGACGCGATCCGCGGTCACCACCCGGGGCCTCACTGTCAGGCGTCGAACCCGATGGCGAACACGTCGTCCAGATCGTGCCGGGAGTACGCCCGGAAGGCCAGGTGCGTGTCGGTGTTCAGCACGCCGGGGGTCTTCGAGATCCGGCCGGCGATGACCTCGGCCACCTGGTCGAACTCCCGTACCCGGACGATGGCGACCAGGTCGACACCGCCGGCGACCGAGTACACCTCGCTGACGCCGTCGAGTTCCGCCAGTGCCTGGGCCACCTCGGGGATCGAGTCGGTGGCGCAGTCGATGAGGACGATCGCGGTGATCACGCCACACTCCCCGGGTCGGGTACCGCTGTCCGGTCCATGCTAGCCAGCGGCCGGCACGGTACCGGCGCGGCCGTACCGGATCACCCCGGCGAGGCCTTCCGCCCGGTCGACGTACCCGCCGGGCCACACCACGCACCGGTCCAGCCGCCCCCGTACCGTCGCGCCGGCCCCGATCACGGCCCGGCGCACCGACCCGGTCACGGTCGCCGTAGGGTCCACAATGGACCCGTCGGGGCCGGCCCCGGCGCAGGCCGCGTGCAGGTTCGCGGCCAGGTAGTCGCGCGGGGTACCGGTGTCGAGATAGGTACCGCGGTAGTCCACCACGTCGAGTTCGCCGTCGCGTTCGGCTGGGCGCCACACGGTGCGTACCAGGTCGGCCGGCTCCGCGGCCAGCCCGGCCACCCGGTGCCAGGGCAGCAGCGAGCAGCCGGCGAACCGGTACCGGCCGAACTCCCCGGCCTGCCCGGCACCGGCGGCCACGCCGAGGATGCGGGTACGCCGGCCGTCCCAGCCGGCCAGCAGCGGGGCCAGGTCACCCCCGTGCAGGTACGCGTCGGCGTTGCAGACCAGCACCCCCCGCCCGGCGATCCAGTCCCGGACCAGGGCCACCCCGCCGGCGGTACCCAGCGGTGCCGTCCCGGGCTCGCGGCTCACCTTCGCCCGCCCGGCCACCGCGGTGACCACCTGGTCGGCCAGGTACCACGCGTTGACCGCGACCGCCGCCGCCCCGGCGTACCCGAGTCCGGCCAGCCGGCCCAGCGCCAGGTCGAGCAGCGGGGTGTTGCCGACCGGGCAGAGCGCTTTGGGTACCGCCGCGGTCAGCGGGCGCAGCCGGCGCCCCTCGCCCGCGGCCAGCACCACCGCGGCCACGGGTACCGCGGCCACGGGTACCGCCGCCCCGGTCACGCGGGCGTGCCGGCGCGCGGGCCGATGCCGTACCGGCCGAGCAGTCCGGCCGTGGCCGGGGTCAGCGGCGGCAGCGCGTCCAGCCGGTGCCAGCGGACCTCGATGACCTCGCCGCCGTCGGCGTGCAGCGGCGCCGTCTCGGGTACCCGCACGGTGAAGACCACGTCGATCCACCGGCCCCGGGTGTGTACCACCGCGGTCGGGTCGGCCGGGCGCAACTGCGCCGGCTCCACGCTCAGCCCGGTCTCCTCGTGCAGTTCCCGGGCACCGCCCACGTGCGGCGGCTCGTTGCGTTTGAGCAGCCCGGCCGGCAGCGACCAGCCGCGACCCGGGGGCTGGCGCAGCAGCAGCAGCGAGCGCGGTGGCCCGTCGCCCCGCTCGTGGACCAGCAGCACCGCGCCGACCGTGTACGTGGGCGTGGCCAGCCGTACCAGCCGGCGCCGCCAGCGCGGGGGTACCCGGTAGAAGACCCGGTACAGGTACCCGCGGATGCTGGCGATCGGGTCGGCTGCCATGACCGGCAGACTATCCGGCCGGGCGGGCAGGACCGTGCGGCGGTCAGTGGTTGAGCCGGTCCACCGTACCGACGAGCCGGTCGGCGACCTCGGCCGCGGCCAGCAGCCCGTCGCTGACCGCGACGGCGAGCGACTCCACGTCCGGGTACCCCAGTTCGTTGGCCAGCGTGACCAGCGGCGCGTCGCTGAGCAGGCTGCGGTCGTGTACCCGCAGCGCGGCAGCGATCGCACCGCGGCCCGCGGCGACCCGGTGCGCGGCGGTGGCGGCCTGCTCCTGCTCGCCGTCGAACCAGCGGTTGATGTGCAGCCGCGCCACCGGGGTACGCACGAACGCCAGCCACTCCCGGGACGGCCCGGCGTGCGGCTGCGGCTGGCTGATGACCTCCACCACGTCGCCGTCGGCGAGCTGCGACGACAGCGGGATGAGCCGCCCGGCACGCCGGGCACCGATACAGCCGTGGCCGGTGTCGATACGCAGCATGTACGCGAGGTCCACCGGCGTGCTGCCGGCCGGCAGCAGGACCGGGTGGCCGTCGCTGGTGAACACGTGGATCTGGCCCTCGGACAGGTCGCAGCGCAGCGCGTCGAGGAACCGTTCGGCGTCGGTGGCCTCGCGCTGCCAGTCCAGGACCCGGGTCAGCCAGGTGAGCTGGTCCTGCCGGGCCGGCGACGGCGCGGGGGACTCGGCGAACCGGAAGTTGGCCACGATGCCGTACTCGGCCTCCCGGTGCATCGCCTCGGTCCGGATCAGCACCTCCACCGGCTGGCGCCCCGGCCCGAGCACGGTGGTGTGCAGCGAGCGGTAGAGGTTGTTCTTCGGCGCCGCGATGAAGTCCTTGAACCGGCCCACCACCGGCCGGTACGTGGTGTGTACCGCGCCCAGCGCCGCGTAGCAGTCGGTGGCCGGCCCGTCGACCACGATCAGGATGCGGGGCAGGTCGTGCGGCTCGTCCTGGCCGCTGGCCCGGGTGTCCTTCCAGAGCGAGTAGTGGTGCCGCGGGCGCGGCTCGACGCTCGCGTCCACCCGTTCCCGGGCCAGCGCCGGCCCGACCTCGCCGATCACCTCGGCCAGCAGCGACGCCCACGGCGAGCCGGCCCGGAAGTACCCGTTGATCCGCTCGAACCAGTCCGGCTCCAGCGCCCACAGCACGGTGTCCTCGAGTTCGCGCTTGAGCGCCTGGATGCCCAGCCGGTCGCACAGCGGTACCAGCACGTCGTTGGTGGCCTTGGCGATACGGGTACGGGCGGCCGGCGAGCGGGCGTCGAGGGTACGCATGTTGTGCAGCCGGTCGGCCAGTTTGATCACGAGTACCCGGACGTCGTCCCCGGCCCGCAGCAGCATCTTGCGGATCGTCTCGGCCTCGGCGCTGGCCCCGAAGTAGACCTTGTCGAATTTGGTCACCCCGTCGACCAGCAGGGCCACCTCCGCGCCGAAGTCGGTGGCCAGCTCGGGCAGGGTGTACGCGGTGTCCTCGACGGTGTCGTGCAGCAGCGCGGCGACCAGGGTGGTGGTGTCCATGCCCAGCTCGGCCAGGATCTGTGCCACGGCCACCGGGTGGGTGATGTACTCCTCGCCGCTCTTGCGCATCTGGCCGCGGTGCATCCGCTCGGCGATGGCGTACCCCTTGCGCAGCGGCGCCGTGTCGGCCCGCGGGTGTACCTGCCGGTGCGTACGCAGCAGCCCGGTCACCGGGTCGTCCACGGCGCTCGCCCACGGCAGCATCGCCCGCAGCCGCCCGCCGAGCCAGCCCTCGGGCGGGTCGGCGGTACGGTGCTGGGCGGCGCCGATGCGGTGCGGGAGCAGCGGGCCGTGCGCGTCGAGCGCGTCGGGATTGCCCAGCGCCCGGGGGAACGCCATGCCGGAGGTGAGGTCCATGAGGCCACCTCCTGCCGACTCAGCGCGGGTCCTGTCGGGTTCAACGCCGTCGACGGCCGTGTGATTCGCAGAAGTTGCGAGTTGGCACATCCGCCTCAGGACATGGACCTAGCCTAGTGATGAATCGATCGACTTAACAGACGGTCACCACCGACCAAAAGGCTGACTTCCTGCCCGTTCGACCAACTCCAGCAGCGGCCGGAACCGTCCAGCGCCCGCCGCCGGCAGCGCCCAACCGTCGCTGACCTGCACCAACCTGCATCCGGTGGCCTCCAACCAGGTGAGGATCCGCTCGGACTCCTCGGCGCTGGCACACGGCGTCGGACCCGGCCCGGGCCGTACCGTCTCGGCCGTGGCGAGCATCGCGTCGATCGTCGGGCGTGGATGCCGACCGGCCGGGCTGGTACCCGCGGCGGCCAGCCGGCCGTGCCGTACCACGGCCAGCTCCCAGCCGCCCCCGGCGGCCGGGCCGGCGGCCACCAGCTCCGCGATGCCGGTCAGCGCGGCCAGCCGCTGCATCCGGATGGCGGCGCGCAGCAGCGCGCCGAGCCGACCGCGCACCGCGGCGGCCTCCTCGTACCGCTGTACCCGGGCGAAGCTGTCGATGCGGGCCAGCAGCCGGGTCACCAGCGGACCGAGGTCGGCCACGGTGGCCAGCCGGAACGGCCCGGCGGCCGTGGCGGCGTACTCGTCCGGGCTGATCCGCAGCTCGCACGGGGCCGGGCAGCGGCCCAGCTCGGCCAGCGCGCACGCGGCGGTCGGGGTACGCGCGGAGAGCCGGGCAGTGCACTGGCGTAGCGGCAGCGCCTCGTGCGCGGCGTCGGCGGCGAGCTGGGCGGCCCGGCCGGTGTGGAAGGGGCCGAGGTAGGCCGCGCCGTCGTCGGCGACCTGGCGGACCAGGGACAGCCGGGGGTACGGCTCGACGGTCAGCTTGAGCCAGTGGGTGCGCTCGGGGTACTTCGAGCGCCGGTTGTACGGCGGCTTGTGCGCCGCGATCAGCCGCAGCTCGCGGACCTGGGCCTCCAGCGCGTGCGCGCAGGGTACGGCCTCGACCCGGACCGCCGCGGCGAGCATCTCGGAGATCCGCGCCCGCTTCTCCGCCGCGGTGAAGTAGGACCGGACCCGGGTGGCGATGTTGCCGCTGGTACCGACGTAGAGCGGGCGGTCGTCCACGGCCCGGAACAGGTACACCCCGGGGACCGCGGGCAGCCCGTCGGCGAGGTGGCGCTTGGTGCGCTGGGTGGGCGTCACGGCCCGGGCGAACGCCACCGCGTCGCCGATCGTGAACACACGGTAGCCGCTGAGCCGCGCGAACAGGCCGTGCAGCACGTCCACCGTGGCCCGGGCGTCGTCCAGGGCCCGGTGGGTCGGGGTACGCGCGCCGAAGAACTGGGCCAGCGTGCCGAGCTTGCGGTTGGGTACCTCGTCGGGGCTGAGCGCCCGCCGGGCCAGCGCCGCGGTGTCCAGCACGGTCGGGGTCGGCCACGGGTACCCGTACCGGGCGCAGGCCGCCTTGAGGAACCCGACGTCGTACGGCGCGTTGTGCGCCACGAGCACCGCGCCGCGGGCGAACTCCAGGAACGCCGGCAGCGCCTCGCCCAGCTCCGGCGCGGGTGCCAGCATCGCCTGGGTGATGCCGGTCAGCACGGTGATGAACGGCGGTACCGGTTCGCCCGGGTTGACCAGCGTGCCGAACTCGCCCAGCGGCTCACCGCCGCGGACCTTCACCGCGCCGATCTCGGTGATCCCGCAGCCCTCCGGCGCCCCGCCGGTGGTCTCCAGGTCCACCACGACGAACGTGGTGTCGTGCAGCGGGGTGGCCGCCGGGTCGTCGATCAGCGCGTCGAACGTCTGCTGGACGAAATGCTGCGGCACGGCCGGGACGGTACCGCCCGGGTACGACGTTCCCGCCCCGGTGTCCGGCCCGTCCTGTCGGGGCGGCAAACGGTAGGGGCGGCGGCGCCCCGGCGGTGGGACACTGGGCGGATGACGACCGTGCCCGACGCCGTGCCCGCCCCCGGCGCGGCGCCGTCCGGGTCCGGCGTCCCGATCTTTCCGGCCGGGCCGGCGGCCACCCCCGAACCCGAGCCGGAGTCGGGGCCGGAGCCGGCCGGCGGCGACCCGGCAACTGCCGGCGGCGACCCGGCAACTGCCGAGCCGATCCTGCCCGAGCCGGTACGCCAGCGGGTGATCGCGCTGGCCGCGGCCTGCCTGCCCGGGCTGTCCGTGGAGGAGCAGCCGGCGCCGCTGCGCCGGGTGGCCCGGTTCGCGCCGAACCGGCGGGCCCGGCTCGGCGGTACCCTGATCGCCGCCCAACTGGCCGGTGACGCGCTGTTCCGCAGCCGGCTCGCCACCCGGGTACTGGCCGACGCCGGCGAGCTGGGTACGGCGATCCTGGCCGGCGCGGCGCCGGGCGCCGCCGATCCGGTGGAGGTGGCCGCGCTGGCGTACCTCGGCCGCCCGCCCGGCTGGCTGGCGCTGATCGCGTCGGCCGGCGAGGTGGTACGGGCGGACGCGGACCACGCCGCGCGCACGGTACGCCACCGTGACCTGGAGGCGCGGCTGGTCCGGGCCGAGCACGACCGGGCGGTGGCCCGGGTCGAGGCGGACAAGCTGCGCGACGAGCTGGCCCGGCTGCGGGACGAGTCCGGCACGCTGCGGGAGGAGAACCGTACCCTCACCCGGGCGCTGCGGGAGGCGCAGGCCGGCCAGCGCCGGGCCACCGAACTGCTGGCCACCGAGCGCGGCCGGCTGACCCGGACCGCCGCGGACCACGAGGCGGAGCTGCGCCGGCTGCGCGGGCGGCTGGCCGAGGCGCAGGCCAGCGCCGGGGCCAACCGGGCCGCGGCCAAGGAGGCGCGGCAGGTCGACGACGCCCGGCTGTGGCTGCTGCTGGAGACGATCGGCCAGTCCGCCGCCGGGCTGCGCCGTGAGCTGGCCCTGGAGCCGGCGTCGGTACTGCCGGCCGACGCGGTGGCCGCCCAGCACGCCGACCGGCCCGGTACCCCCGCCGCGGCGCCGGCCCGCGCGCTGGAGGCGGACGACCCGGCCCGGCTGGACCAGTTGCTGGCGCTGCCCCGGGCGCACCTGATCGTGGACGGGTACAACGTGACCAAGACCGGGTACGCCGACAACTCGCTGGAGCAGCAGCGCGGCCGGCTGGTCGGGGCGCTGGGCGGGCTGGCCGCGCAGTGCGGCGCGGAGGTGACGGTGGTGTTCGACGGGGCCGAACGGGTGGTCGGGCTCCCGCCGGCGCCGCGCGGGGTACGGGTGCTGTTCTCGCGCCAGGGGCAGACCGCGGACGAGCTGATCCGCCGGCTGGTCCGGGCCGAGCCGGCCGGCCGCCCGGTGGTGGTGATCTCGTCGGACCGGGAGGTCGCCGACGGGGTACGCCGGCACGGGGCGTACCCGCTGGGCTCGGGCACCCTGGTACGGCGCCTGGCCCGGGTGTGACCGGGCGGCCGGCGGCCGGGATTTTGTCGTACCTGTGTTCTATCGTGCGGTCATGGTCATCGACTGTGATGCGTGTGCGGCCCGGGGCCCGGCGTGCTCCCGCTGCCTGGTCGGCGCGATCCTCGACCTGCCCAGCGGGCCGGTCCGGCTCGAGCCGGCCGAGCTGCGCGCGGTCCGGGTGCTCGCCGACGCCGGGTTGATCGAGCCGCTGCGGCTGGTCACGCTGGCCCGACCCGCGGCACCGGAGCAGCCGGCCGAGTCCGGGGACACCCGGCCCGGGCCGGCCAGCGGTGCGGGCCGCCCGGTGCGCCGGGCGGCCTGACCCGTACCGCCTGGCCGGGCCGCCGGTACCCGGCTCACTACGATGGCCGGGTGCGTGACTGCCGAACCGACCGCCGGTACCCGGCCGGGCCCGTCCCGGACCCCGGTACCGCCGGCGCGCGGGCCGCCCGGTGACCCCCCGCCTGGCCGCCGCCCTCACCCTCGGGGCCGTCCTGCTGGCCGGTACGGCGGTTGCCGTGCTGCTGGTGCCGTGGCGCGGGGTACCGGCGCCCCGGGCCGACCAGCTCGCCGCGCTGCGGGACATGCCCGCCGACGCGGTCGCCCGGGGCCGCGCCTTCCACGCCGACCTGCGCCCGGCCACGTACGGCGCGGCCGCGGTCGGGTTGGTGGTGGCGCTGGTCCTCGGCCTGACCCCGCTCGGCTCCCGGCTGGTCGCCCTGTGCGGCCGGCCGTTGGGCGGGCACTGGCTGGCCCAGGCGGTCCTCGGCGGGCTGGCCGTGGCCCTGGCCGGGTCGCTGCTGACCCTGCCGCTGGTGGCGTGGCGGTACCGCATCGCCCGCCGGTACGGACTGTCCACCCAGGACTGGGGCGGCTGGCTCGCGGACGTGCTCAAGGGGTACGCGGTGAGTGCGGTCCTGGCGGTGCTGTTCCTGGCCGGCTTCTACACCCTGACCCGGCTCGCTCCGCGCTGGTGGTGGGCCTGGGCCGCGGCCGGCGCGGCGGCCCTGGTGGTACTCCTGTCGTTCGTGTTCCCGGTGCTGGTCGAGCCGGTGTTCAACCGGTTCACCCCGATGCCCGACGGCCCGCTGCGCACGGAGCTGATGGACCTGGCCCGGCGCGACGGGGTACCGGTGCGGGAAGTGCTCGTGGCGGACGCGTCCCGGCGCAGCCGGGCGGTCAACGCGTACGTGTCCGGGTTCGGCGCGACCCGGCGCATCGTGGTGTACGACACGCTGCTGGAGCAGGCCGACCCGGCCGAGGTACGGGCGGTGGTCGCGCACGAACTGGGGCACGCCCACGACGGCGACGTGATCACCGGTACCGTGCTCGGCGCGCTGGGCGCGGCCGGCGCGGTGATCGCGCTGTACCTGCTCGGCGGCTGGGCGGCGCTGCTGCGCCGGGCCGGGGTGGACGCGATCGGCTCGCCCCGGGCGGTGGCCCTGGTGCTGGCCGTCGGGGCGGTGGGCGGGCTGCTGGCCGGGCCGGCCCAGGCCCTGGTGTCGCGCCGGATCGAGGCCCGGGCCGACCGGCACGCGCTGGACCTGACCGGCGACCCGGCCGCGTTCGCCGCCATGCAGGCCCGGCTGTCCGCGCTCAACCTCAGCGACCCCGACCCGAACCGCTGGGAGTACCTGCTGTCGGCCACCCATCCGTCCACTGTGGAGCGGATGGCGGCCGCGGCGGCGTACCGGCGGGGGCAGCGGTGAACCGTACCCTCATGGTCACCAACGACTTCCCGCCGCGCCCCGGCGGGATCCAGTCCTTCCTGCACAACCTGGCGCTGCGCCAGCCGGCCGGCTCGCTGGTGGTGTACGCGTCGACCTGGCGCGGGGCGGCGACGTTCGACGCCGGGGCGCCGTTCGAGGTGATCCGGGAGCGTACCGGCCTGCTGCTGCCCACGCCGGCGGTGGCCCGCCGGGCCGAGGGCATCGCCCGGGACCGTGGCTGCGACACGGTCTGGTTCGGTGCCGCCGCCCCGCTCGGGCTGCTCGCCGGTGGGCTGCGGACCCGGGCCGGGGTGTCCCGGGTGGTCGGCCAGACGCACGGGCACGAGATCGGCTGGGCCGCGCTGCCGGCCGCGCGCGGGCTGCTGCGGCGCATCGGCGACGGCGCGGACGTGCTCACGTACCTGACCGGGTACCAGCGGGTACGGCTGGCCCGGGCGCTCGGCGACCGGACCGCGCTGTGCCGGCTCGACCCCGGTGTGGACACCGAGGCGTACCACCCCGGCGTGGACGGGACGCCGGTACGGCGCCGGTACCGGCTCGGCGGCCGCCCGGTGGTGGTATGCGTGTCCCGGCTGGTCCCGCGCAAGGGGCAGGACGCGCTGATCCGGGCGCTGCCGGCGGTCCGGGCCCGGGTGCCGGGTACCGCCCTGCTGCTGGTCGGCGGCGGGCCGGCGCGGGCGTCGCTGGTACGGCTGGCCCGGCGGGCCGGCGTGGCCGAGCACGTGATCTTCACCGGTACCGTGCCGTGGGCCGGGCTGCCGGCGCACTACGCGGCCGGGGACGTGTACGCGATGCCGTGCCGTACCCGCCGCGGCGGCCTGGACGTGGAGGGCCTGGGCATCGTGTACCTGGAGGCGTCCGCCTGCGGGCTGCCCGTGCTGGCCGGCGACTCCGGCGGGGCACCGGACGCGGTACGCGAGGGGACCACCGGGTACGTGGTGCCCGGGCGGGACCTGGCCGCGATCACCGACCGGCTGGTGCGGTTGCTGACCGACCGGGACCTGGCCGCCCGGATGGGCGCCGCCGGGCGGGACTGGACGCTGCGGCAGTGGCGCTGGGAGGCCCAGGCGCGCCGGATGGCCGCGCTGCTGGCCGGGGACGACACCGACGCCGGGCCGGCCGGCTGAGGTACCGGCGGTACCGGACGGGTCAGGTACCCAGGCCGGACAGCGAACTGGCCGGCCCGGGCCGGCCGAAGTGCCAGCCCTGGCCGGTGTCGCAGCCGAGGTCGCGCAGCCAGCCGGCCTGCTCGGGGGTCTCCACGCTCTCCGCGGTCACGGTCAGCCCGAGCGCGTGGCCGAGGTCGATCAGCGCCCCGACGATGCGGACGTCGGGGCTGTCCGGGTGGGCCTGGATGCGCAGCCCGTCCACGAACGCGCCGGCCAGCTTGAGCGTGTGGACCGGCAGCGAACGCAGGTACACCAGGTTGGAGTAGCCGGTGCCGAAGTCGTCGATGGCGATGCGGACACCCAGTTCGGTGAGTTCCCGCAGTACCGTGATGGCCTCCTCGTCCGAGCCCATCGCCACGCTCTCGGTGATCTCCAGGTGCAGCCGGTGCGGGTCCAGCCCGGACCGGTCCAGGGTACGGGCGACCTCCTCCACCAGCCCGTCCGCGCGGATCTGCCGTACCGACAGGTTCACGCTGACGTACGGCGCGGCGGTACCCAGCTCGGCCCACTGCTGGGCCTGCCGGCAGGCGGCGGCCAGTACCCGGGCGCCGAGCCGCACGATCAGCCCGCTCTCCTCGGCCAGCCCGACGAACCGGTCCGGGCCCAGCACACCCAGGGTCGGGTGGTCCCACCGCAGCAGCGCCTCCACCCCGCGCAGCTTCCCGCTGCCCAGCCCCACCAGCGGCTGGTAGTCCAGGAA
>Ga0209069_10000508_pt1 | contig 18024 bp, 11 predicted proteins | sample Str013_2_FD_187202 | JGI IMG/M metagenome (GOLD analysis project Ga0209069, IMG submission 187202) | Freshwater sediment microbial communities in response to fracking from Pennsylvania, USA - Straight Creek_MetaG_SC_2013 (SPAdes) (version 2) | ecosystem: Environmental > Aquatic > Freshwater >...
GGTAATTGAGTTCAGTCCCAGTTCACGCATGGTCTGCGTTACGTGCGGCGGACCGCCCACGCGGGCAAACGCCATGTCCGTGCCGCTGTTGTCACTTTGGATGATCATCAGCATCAGCGCATCGTGCAAACTCAGATCCAGGCCGCTATCCAGCGTGCGCAACACGCCGGTGCCAAAACGCTTGTCGGATGTATGCAGCACCATGCGGTCAACCGTATTCAGCTTGCCCAGGTCCACCTGGCGATAGACGTCCACCAGCAACGGGATCTTGATGGTGCTCATGGTGTCCATCACGTTGTCGGCATGGATGGCGATCTCCTCGCCCGTATCGAGCGACTTCACGTAGATGCCCCAGTCCGCGCTCACGCCGTGGGCGATGGTTTCGATGCGGCCTTTGAGCAGGTCAAGCGGCTTGGGCGGCGCGGGAGCGGGTTGGGCCAAGGCGGACGTGGAAAGCGCAGTGGTGGTGAATGCGACAGCGATGACGATGGTATACAACGCGGATTTCATGGTTTCAACCCCTGTTCAGGAACTGACGCTGAGGAACGGACGCATTGTAAATTGCCGACGATTCCGCGCTCTTAGTTTCGGAACGCCTTGCCCCGTACTGCCCCTTCTTCTCCGTGCCTCGGTGGTGGGTGTTCCGCTTTTCCGATCACGGCGATCTCGGCGATCACGGCGATTGGCCCGCTCCGCGGGCCCCACCCCGTCATTTTTCAACTTCTGTTGCAAACAAAAGACTTCCCGAAATCAGCCCTTGGACGGCCCTTGCACCGACCTTGCACGGAGCTTGGACGGAGCTTGGACGGAGCTTGCACGGCCCAAGCCCAAGCCCCAGGCTGAGAGGTCGCAATGAAGCGCGCAGCGCAAATTCGCCGCGCAACAAACTGTCATCGTGAGCGACCGGTGTAACCGGGAGTCGAACGATCCAAACCAGGCGAAGCCTCACCCGATCAGCTAATGGGCTAATTTTCAATGGGCAACATCGTTCTACCCCTCGGGGCTGGCTGATATTACCGTATTCTTTGTAGCGAATCAATAGCGAAATACAGCCGCTTTAACACACTCGGCCGCTGATCTGTGCGCGCTACCGTAGTGGTCTTTTCGTTTCCCTTACCATGCCGTGGGTGCCCCATCCTTTGCGTCCCGAAAAATATCGCGCGGGATTCCGAACTTGATGGCGGACGCAAAGGGTGGGTATCCACAATGCCAACTCCACCCGAGATGGATTGTAAAGATTGAGGATTAGTCTCACCCACCCTTTGCGGCCAATTGAGACACTCGGATGGGTTGACGGAAGAACTTGGGCCGCAAAGGATGCGGCACCCACGGTTTCGAGGGACTACAAGAAAACCATTAACAGGATGAATCGATTAGAAAGAATGGAAACTTAAGCCGCAGCAACCTCGGCCCCAACTGCCAACCGATCCACAAACGATGTTTACTACACCAGGGCTTTGGGCAATCCACAAGCTGCTAGATCCCCGATCCCCCGCCCCTGATCAACGTAACCGCATTCGGCTCGGCGGCGCCGCCGCGACGGGCTCCGTTGGTTTCTTCCAAAGTGTCGCCTTCGCCAGGAGACAGGAACAGGTTCGATTCCAGTCCGTACTGGCGGGTGTAGAGATCAAAGTAACGGCCCTTGAGTACGATCAGGTCTTCATGCGTGCCGCGCTCCACGATCTTGCCGGCTTCCACGACCAATATTTGGTCGGCCTGGCGAATCGTCGACAGACGGTGCGCGATCACGAACGTCGTCCGGCCTTTCATCAGGTATTTGAGGCCCGCCTGTATGTGGGCCTCCGACTCGGAGTCCAGGCTCGACGTGGCTTCGTCCAGAATGAGCACACGCGGGTCGGCCAGGACGGCGCGGGCAATGGAGACGCGCTGCTTCTGTCCGCCGGAAAGTTTCACCCCACGCTCGCCGATGATGGAGTCATATTTCTCGGGAAACTTTTCGGCGAACTCGTCCACGTGCGCGATATGACAGGCTTGCATGATTTCTTCTTCCGTGGCTTCCGGACGCGAAAACGCGACATTCTCGCGAATGCTCCCATCGAACAAGAAAGACTCTTGCAACACCACGCCCAACTGACCTCGATATGAGCTGAGGCGGACATGACTCAGGTCAACGCCGTCAACGGTTACCCGTCCCGACGTTGGTTTGTAGAACGCAGACACCAAGCCGATCGTGGTCGACTTGCCCGACCCTGACGACCCAACCAGCGCCGTCACCGTCCCGGGCCGCGAATTAAAGCTCACGTCTTCGAGTACCGGCTTGCCTTCTTCATACGAGAAATTCACATGGTCAAAAGCAATCTCGCCCTTGATGGGTTCAGGCAGCACCAGTGTGCGCTCAGGGTCCTGGTCTTCGCGGGCCTCGGCCAGCACTTCGCGTGTTCGGTCAAGTCCGGCAAAAGCTTCGGTGATCTGCGTCCCGATGGCGGCGATCTGCACGATGGGCGCCACCATGAACACCAGAAACATGCTGTAGCTGATGTACTCGCCGGACGTGAATTGCTGCGCCGTCGGCAGGAAGCGCGTGGCTTCCGCCTGCTTGGCGCTGATGAACATGACAATCGCGCTCACGATGCCGACGAGCAGAGTCCCAGAAAGCCCCATGAGAGACGTTGCCGTCAGTGTCTTGAGGACGTTATCGAGCAAGCGTTGCGCACCCGCGCCGAACGTGGCCTGCTCGCGCTCTTCCGCGTGATAGCCCTTGACCACGCGCACGCCGCCCAGCGATTCGGTAAGGCGTCCGGTGACCTCGGCGTTGATCTTGCCGCGTTCGCGAAAGATAGGACGAATAACTTTGAACGCCTTGCTGAGCACCAGAGCAAACATCAGCAGGAAGCCCAGGGTGATGGACGTCATCAGCGTGCTTTTGCGCAGCAGCACCACCATCACGATACATGCGGTAAGCAAGCCGCCGATCAGCTCAACCAAACCGGTGCCGATCAGGTTGCGCACGCCTTCCACGTCACTCATGATGCGCGAGACCAGAGCGCCGGTCTTGTTGGCGTCATAGTAGGCAACGGAGAGCCGTCCGACGTGGGCTTGTACGCGGCGCCGCATTTCAGCGATCACCCGCTGGCCTTCCTTGGAAAGCATCTGCGTGAGCGTGAACGAGGTCATGGCCTGGATCGTTGTGGCGAGGAGCACCTTGCTGACCAGCGGCAACAGTTTGTACATCTGGTAGCGGGTCATCACGTCATCGACGAGAGATTTCGAATAGTACGGAACTGACAAACCGCAGAAGCGATTAATCCCCAGCAGAACCAGGCCGCCCAGCAGCATCCACTTGCGCGGGCGGACGACCTCAGCCACCAGCGGCCATGCGGAACGGATTTGTTGCGCCGCGGATTTTTTCTTTTCCGGATTCGCTGCTGATTTTTGGGCCATGGGTTTCCTGCTGGTACGTGATTCAAAACGACTGAACTCTTTCATGCTGACTTGATTGTCGTGGATTCAAAGCAACCAGCGCAACCTGGGGTGCGAAGCGCCCGGCTATTGGCTCTTGGTCGTTGGCTGTTGGTAGTTAGTATTTAGTACTTAGGTAAATTTGTGATTCTTGCAATTTCCTTGCGCCAACAAGCCGCGAGCTTTCGCATTGACTAACCTCGCCACCGGTAGCAGCATGTTTGCGGTTGAAAGTTTCGCGGTTGAAAGTTTTGCGTTTGAAAGTTTTGCGTTTGAAAAAGACCCGTCTGAGTGACTCGGCCAAAATGCAAGTCATGAGGTAATCCGCATGCCCATGCAATACGAGTACACGGCAATCCCCGAAGCAGCGGTGCCGCGCGCAGCGAATCCACTCTTGCAGCACATGCTGGACACATACGCCAGCGAGACCAGCAAAGTGATCAGCGTATGGCGGGAGTTTGCTCCGGAAGACATGGGCTACAAGCCAGCGGAAAAATCCACCAGCGTACTGGACATCATGAAACACCAATTGCTTTCCGAACGCCGCTTCTTTGCGGAATTCATCGGCCTGCCCGGCGAACCGGAACCGGCGGCGCTCATGCCCGCGGAGCTGACGCCGCAGGGCTTTTGCGGCCGGAACGAAGCCCTGTGCAAGCCGCGGCTGGAGCGCATGGCCGGACGCGACGCGCAATTTTGGCTGGAAGTGGTCCCCTTCTTTGACGTGCGTCGCGAACGGATATGGGTTTTCTGGCGGCGCGTACTGCATACTGCACACCATCGCACACAGCTGAGCGTATATCTGCGGGGACTGGGCAAGCGCGTGGTGTCCAACTACGGTCCCACGGCGGACGTCACGTGGCAGGGCGCGGATCCTACGCGCAGCGTGGAAGCTGCGGGACGTAAGTAATCAGCTCAATTTGCAAGAAGAAAGTGCCGGGCGTGACGCGTGGCGTGCCATGCGCGGTGTCAATCGCGGGGTGTCAAGCAAATGACCGCTGCCGCGCGGCTGAATGGCTGAGGCGTCTGGCGAGAACTTTCGAAACTATCCGCCGAGTCCCTGGTCACCCAGGAGCAGTACAAGGGCGGCGACGAAGATCAAGGCAAAAACGATAACGCTAAAGCGAGATTTATCCATAGGGTCCCCGGTGAGCCACGGAACTGAAAAGCTACAGGCTCTTACACAGCACGTCGGCTGAAACGGCGGAAATCTTGAGCCACTTCACACCAAAGTCACTACCTTATATCGGATGCGGCGCAGGTACGTAAGTTGCGGACAATCACTCTACCGCAACGGATACCCGGCCGTTCCGGGCAGATGGCCATCAACTTTCACCACTTTCACGCCTTGATGAATGTCCTGCGCGCTGATGAGCGCGATGGCGCCGTGCTCGGCGCGCACGGCCTCAAGTTGCATGCCGTTGGAAAGCAAGGCCAGGGGCTCGCGCTGAATTTCTCCGCTATAAACCTTGCGGACCCAGAACTGCTTGTACTCGGATTCAGTCATACGCAAGACGCGGTTCAGCAGTACCTCGCGCTCGCGAGCCTGCGGCGCGCGGACCAGGACGAAGATCGGAAGGCTGGAATTCCAGCTTTGCTTTTCTCCGGAATAGATCTTGCGCAGATCGGCAAGTGAGATGGAGTCGATGGGATTCTGCGGGTTCACGATCACGGCTACGTCGCCGCCCGTGGCCGGAGTATCCTTCTTTTGTCCCGTCAGTTGCTGCGCCGTCAGCTTCAACTCTGTCAGTTTTAACCCAGCCAAAGCCAAGCCGGCCAGCAGAACCAGCAAGACAACCGAGGGCTTCCAATTTTTGCGTACCAAATTTTTACGCACCCGAATTTTACGCACCCGACTTCTACGCGCCCAGCCTATGGATTTTATCTTCATGCTTATCAGCCCTTAGAAGCGGAATGCCAGTTGTGACAGCATGCCGTTGATCGAGGAAAAGCCCCGGCGCATGGTGCGGTCATATTGGGTTTTGAATGCAATGTAGTCATTCAGGTCATAACGAACGCCCAGGCTGGGACCGTAGCGTAGAGAAATATCAGAAAACAACGGCGACGCGGCGGACGCGTTGGCGTACTGGAAGCGGAAGAACGGCCGCCAGCGCGCGTTGATCTGCTTCGAAATCAATCCGTAGAACGCGGGCGCGTTGAATTTCTGTCCGGTCTCCTGGACTTTGTGCTGGATCAGGAAGCCTTCACTCAGGAACTCAAACTTGGGCGTAACGTAAACCGCGCGTGCGGACGCTACTGACTGTTCCATGTGCACGCCGAGAGAAACGCCGTCGGCCGCGGGGCTGATGCGGTCGTGATAAAACGAGCCGCCCACTTCCAGGCCATGCAACCAGTCCGGACGGGCAAACAGTCCGCCGGTAATTTCGTTGCCGTTATGCTCTTCGATCTCCGGCGCGCCCGGCACATTGATCTGCGGACGGATGATGCTGGCCGTACCGTACTCGAAAACGTAGTTCAGTCCCAGCTTGCCGGAAGGAATCTTGCCGGTGATGGACGCGCCAATGGCCTGCGAAGGCACCATGCCGCCATGATCGGAAAACTCGACTACAAAAGGACGGTCCGCCGTGGTCTGCAACCAGCCGCCGTGGTGGAACACGGAATTGAAATAACTGGTAGCGGTATGGAAGCGTCCGAAAGACATTTTCAGATAATCGTTAGCGTCATACTTCAGCAGAACGCGTTCCACATCCGTCTCAAACTCGCCGCTGCTTTGTTCGGAAAAAGCAATCTCGGTAAGAATGAGCGTCTTGGGCGTGAGTTGTGACGTCAGGAAAAGATCGATGTCGCCCACGGCAAAGTTGCCGGATGATCCCGGACGGAAGCCGAGCAGCGCGCCGCCTTCCGGAGGCCTGGCGTCACTGGCTTTGTAGGTGACTGCGGCGAATCCCTGCATCTTGATGCCGCCCGCGTGCAGAGCTTCCGCGCCGCCGGGCAGGTTACCCGGAGCGGGTACGGCAGCTTCCGTTGTTTTGGGCTCGGCCTGTTCCGCTGGCTTGGCGGCCTCGGTCGGCTTAGCAGCGCTTTCTCTGGATTCCAGCGCAGTCACGCGGGCCTTGAGGTCGTTCACTTCTTTCAGCAGGGCCCGAATGGTTTCCTGCTGGGCTTGGGCCTCAGCAGCAGGGTTCGCCGGTTGCGGACCCGAATTTTGCGCTGCGACCGGCGCCGAACCAAACAGCGCGAGTCCCAACAGCATGACCATGACGATGCGGTACATACGGTACTTCCTTGGCGCTCTCTTCCCTTGGCGCGATCTTTCTTGGTGAGAATCAATGCTTTGGAGCGCTTAGGTGAGCATAGGCGGCAGGCCCATGGCTGACAAGAACGTTGGCCTGGGGGGAAGTACAAAAGTAACGTGTCTTCGGCGGTACTTGCGATGCGCTGAAAGAAACGGCGATGTCGCTTGAGCGCATGATTGCCCCAGGCTAACGGGCGACTCTGCAGCAATCCGCCTGGCTAGGGCGTGTTCACACTCCGCAAACAATGCGTGTGTAAGCTTTACCGAACTGTAAGAGTCTTAGTAGCGTATAGAACCCAATGAACGGAGAGCGGTCATGAAGTTTTGGCAGTTGCACTCAATATGCGAAAGAGCTCATCCAGGATTGATTTCTCGTGTTGCTTCAACCCACAGTGACTGGAAGAAGTATGAATTGCTTATTGAGAATTTCGACAATCTGGTGAAAGGTCACGACCGAGTGGCGCTTGACTCGTTGGTAGACACTGCCTTTGCGATCGCAGTGCTTGAAGGGGTGCGACGTAATCTATATCTCTCCTCTGACGACTGGCTGCGGTCAAACCAGTCTGCTCCTGATGATCAAGCCATATCGATTCTCGATTCTTTTAGAAGGTATGGTGCGGACGTAGTGGAAGACGTGCTCGAGAAGGGATCAATGAACGTTCGTAAGCCTTACAACCCATACGTGTAACTTTGTAACGACTAGCGTGCTCGCGACTAAGGGACGATCTCAGAATCTTCGCCTGTCTGAATTTCCTCTGATCTCTCTTACTCCTAAGTTGAGATGCCGACGTAGAAGGCCCCGCGGGGTCGCGCCTTCCGCGTAACCCACGCGCGATGCCACTTCGTCAAAACTCGCATTACCGGTTTGCAGCAGGTGCACGGAATTGAAGTCCAATTCGGCAAGTACCAAGACCCGTCCACAATCGAGGGAGACCCCATCCGGCGGATCCGCAGTCTCGCTAGCGGTGCGAGCGCGCGTGCGCATGGGTGGCGTCGGTCTGGAGTTGGGTAAGGAACGCTCGCTGGACGCGGCTGAGGAAGCGCCCTTTCAGTATGGCCACGCCCACGGTGCGCGAAGCCCGCTCGTCCGAGATGAGAACAGAGCAGCAGTCAGGACGGTTTTCGAGGGCCATTTCGGGAACAATGGAGATGCCCAGTCCGGCGCCGACCATGGCCATGATGCTGGAAAACTGTCCGCTTTCAAAGACCACCTGGGGCGTCACGCGAGCGTGCTTGCAGACTTCAATGGCGGTTTCGCGAAAGCAGTGGTCTTCGCGCAGAAGCAGGAACGGTTCCTGGCGTATGTCCTTCATGGACAAGGAGCGCTTACGGGCCATGGCGTGGTTTTTGGGAAGAATCGCGAACAAGCGTTCCGTTTGCAAAGGAAAACATTCCAGATCATGCCCGCGAGCGGGCAAGGCCATCAGAGCCAGATCAACCAATCCGGCGCGGAGGCGGTCCACCAGGCGCACGGTCACGTCTTCCACCACGGTAATGGCGGCCCGCGGGTACTTGCGCAGGAACAACGCCATGCGCGAGGGCAAAAAATATGGAGCGACGGTGGGAATCACTCCCAGGCACAGCGGGCCGGAAACGCTGGACTGTTTTTCCGCGACTTCTTCTTTCGCCGAGCGCAGTTCCATGAGGATGGCGCGCGCGCGCGGAAGAAAAATCTGTCCCAGATCAGTCAGCCGGACGGAGCGGCCCAGGCGGTCAAACAAGCGGACGCCGAGTTCTTCCTCAAGCTTGAGGATCTGTTGCGAGAGCGAGGGCTGGGCGACCTGTTCGCGTTCCGCCGCGCGGGTGAAACTCCCCGTTTCGGCAACGGCACAGAAATACCGGAGCTGATGAACTTCCATAGTTAAATCCTATGATCTTGAGTCCAATTATATATTGGACAGATAGCTCCGTCAGCCACTATTTTGAGGATCATCATCTCCGGGTGCCGCTGGGGTCCGGCATCCGCATGCGTCAATACGCGCCTTTTCAACGTGGATATTATGTCGGGGATAACTATTCAAGAATCGTTTTTTGGCGCCGCCTTGGAAGGCGGACGTCATGTGACTGTGTACTTGCTCAGTGGAATCAAGGTCTCGGGCGTGGTACAGCAGTTTGATAAATACTCCGTGGTGCTGGAAACCGCGGAACAGGAACACCTGGTCTTCAAACACTCCATTTCAGCCGCGTATGTTTGTCGCGACAAGAAATGCGTCGCCTGCAGTCCCAATCAGACGGAAGAACTGGAACCCCGGCGGGTCTCCGGCCTCTAGATAAACGGGGCGTTGCACCGTAAAGCAACGCTCCGGCATCCAATCGGGAGTACGCAAGAACTCCTGAAAGGAAGCGAATGTCCGCTATTCTGCCCGCGATTTTCATTGGCCATGGCAATCCCATGAACGCCATCCAGACGAACCAGTACACCGAAGCCTGGAAGCAGATCGGTGAGACGGTGGCGCGTCCCAAAGCTATCTTGTGCATCTCGGCGCACTGGTTTGTTGCAGGGACGGGAGTCACCATCAGCACGGCGCCGCGGACCATCCACGATTTTGGCGGTTTCCCGGGAGAGTTGTATCAGGTGAAGTATCCCGCGCCGGGCGATCCTGACCTGGCCAAGCGCGTGCAGAAATTGCTGGAACCTTTACCCGTCCAGCTGGACGACAGCTGGGGGTTGGACCACGGAGCATGGTCCGTGTTGCGCCACGTGTATCCGCAAGCGGACGTGCCGGTTGTACAGCTCAGCATTGACGCCACCAAGCCGGCCAGTTTCCATTACGAACTCGGCAAGAAGCTCGCCATCTTGCGCGAAGAAGGCGTGCTGATTGTGGGCAGCGGGAACCTGGTCCACAATCTGCGGACTTACGCGTGGGGCGAGACCGCGGAACCGTATGACTGGGCGATGAAGTTTGAGCAGGAAGCGCGCGGGATGCTGATGTCCGGCGAAGTTAAGCCGTTGATTGAATATCAGAAGATGGGTCGAGACGCGATGCTGTCGATCCCGACGCCAGAGCACTACCTGCCACTGCTGTACGTTGCCGCCACACAGCAGCAGGGCGAAGTAGTCACATTCCCGGTGGAAGGAATCGACGGCGGCTCGATCTCCATGTTGGCCGTCAAGATCGGGAAATGAACGCGGGCTAGTAAAACGCCGGAAAATTAAACACGCCAGAGAACAGACCCTTGGCGGCCGCGCCAGCTACTTGTTGGCTACGTGTTTGATTTCCGTCACATTGGCGCCGTGGCCGGTGTTCATTTCCGAATTCAACCAGCGGTCCACCAGTTTCTGCAGGCACGCCTGTCCGCAGAGATGTTTCGCGGTGGCGTCATGGGCCATCATGTTTTCCCAGGGATAAATCTTGAACATATCGCGCTCGGCGGCTTCGGTGTGCGGGCGATAAGGTTCAGTCCAGGCGAGCCACCAGTGGTCCACATTGCCTTTTTGCTTGCCGCAAATGTCACAGTTAAAAGTTTCAGTCCAGGCCATATCACTCCCAATTCTTTTTACCAAAAGCATCACCTACTTAGATGCATTAGCCACGATCCTGATTCACGGTAACCCGGAATGTGACATACCGCAACAGGAAGGTATATTCACCTCTTCCAGTAAGTCTCCAGAAAAATGGAGATTTGTGCTTCCGCGAGAGCGCGTGTCTACGGAATTTGGAAGCTCGCTATTCGTAATGCTTTTCTAACGTAAAATTACTGACTCTTTTTCCACAAATTTTCTTTGTTTTCCATCTTTTAACATCGCTTTGACACATAGAGAATAGACCCTGAGTAGGATTCGTGTGGGTACAAACGAGTCGCTATATTTTCCGGTCACACTGCGACCCATGGCGACTACAATTCTGTTCCGAATTTCCCCCGGGCGCGCAGCCCATTTTGAATTTTTTTGAGAAAAGAATTTTGAAGCACTTTCACTAGGAGAGAGGGCAACGATGTCAAGCTTTGTGAGGTCAATTCGTCCGCTTATGGTAGCGATGCTGCTGGCAGTTTGCAGCACGTTACTCCTTGCGCAGTCCACTACCGATGGCGCCATCGGCGGCACTGTGTTTGATAGCCACGGCGCTGTTGTTGCAAAAGCCAAAATTACCGTTCGCAACAACGGAACCAACGCGGAAAAATCCATCACCACGGACGATTCCGGTTATTACCGCGTAAGCAGTCTGCAATCCGGCACCTACACCGTCACCATCAACCAGCAGGGCTTTGCTCCTTACAAGGCCGGGCAGGTGATCGTGCAGGTGGGCAGCGTGACGGAAGTTTCCCCCCGGCTGGGCGTTAGCTCCACCACGGAAACCGTGGAAGTAACGGCCGAGGCTCCGCAGATCAACTACACGTCTCCGGAATTCGCGCCCACACTGAACCAGGAAGCCATCAGCAATCTGCCGATCAACGGCGGACGCTGGTCCAGCTTTGCCATCCTGACCCCGGGCGTGGTCAGCGACGGCTCGGGCTTTGGTCTGCTCAGTTTCCGTGGCCAGAGCACTTTGTTGAACAACAACACCATAGACGGCGCGGACAACAACCAGGCGTTCTTCTCGGAAGAGCGCGGACGCACCCGCATCGGCTACTCGACTCCGCAGGCAGCCGTGGAAGAGTTCCAGGTGAACACTTCCAACTACTCGTCTGAATACGGACGCTCGGCCGGCGGCGTGGTCAACACCGTGACCAAGAGCGGCACCAACGCGATCCACGGCGAAGGCTACTACTATCGCCGCGATAACGATTTTGGCGCAGCCAACGCTTTCACCGCCATCAACGTGCAGACCGCCCCTGGCGTCTTTACCCCGCAGAACTTCAAACCCACGGACAAGCGCGACCGCTGGGGCTTTGGCGTGGGCGGAGCACTCCAGAAAGACAAACTGTTCTGGTTCGTGGCGTATGACGGTTTCCACCGCAACTTCCCCGGAACCGCCGTCACCACCAATCCGAACGCGTTCTTCGCGCCGCAGCTTGCAGTCTTGACGAACAACAACATCAAGACTCTGGCGCAGCGCCTCAACGGGCTGAGCAGCGCCACGAACCCGAGTCAGGCACAGTTGGACGCGGCGCTCGGCGTCTACAACTCTGATCTGACTGGCCTGAACAGCATGCTGGGCCCGGTGGCCCGCAAAGGCGACCAGGACATCATCCTGCCCAAAGTTGACTGGCAGATCAACCAGAAGAACCATGCATCATTCACGCTGAACCGCATGCGCTGGTCCTCACCCGCCGGCATTCAGACCCAGTCCACCAACACGTTCGGCATCGCCAGCTTTGGCAATGACTACGTGAAAGACACCTGGGGCGTCGCCAAGCTGAACACGTTCTTCACGCCCACCATGGGCAACGAAATCCGTTTCCAGTATGGCCGCGACTTTGAATACGAAAATACGCAAACGGCCACCCCGTATGAACAGGCCAACCTGCTCAACACCGGCACGTTCACCAATCCGCTGGGCCTGCCCCCGCAGGTTTTCATTACCAACGGATTCACGTTTGGCACGCCGACGTTCCTGACCCGTCCCAGCTTCCCGGATGAGTCGCGGTGGCAGGTTGCCGACACCATGAGCTGGACCCACGGCAAACACAGCTTGAAGTTTGGTTTCGACTTCAGCCACGTGAACGACAACTCGCAGAACCTGGCCACGGGATTCGGCAGCTACAGCTACAGCAGCCTGCTGAATTACTTCTCTGACCTGAACAAGCCGAATTCCTGCACGGCTGGCACGCCGGCGCACGCCGCACCGTGCTACACCTCCTACACGCAGGCGTTCGGTCCCCTGGGCTTTGAGTTCCAGACCAAGGACCTCGCCTTCTTTGTGCAGGACGATTGGAGAATCACCCCGCGCTTGAGCCTGTCACTGGGCGTGCGTTACGAGCGTGAAATGTTGCCAAATGCGTTCCTGGCCAACTCCAATTTTGCGCCGACGGCACAGTTGCCGAGCGACAACAATAACTTTGGACCGCGTGTGGGTTTTGCCTTTGATGTGTTTGGCAAAGGTAAAACCATCCTGCGCGGCGGCTACGGAATCTATTACGGCCGCGTGATCAACTCCACCGTGTTCAGCGCGCTGACCAACACTGGCGCGCCGGGCAGCCAGACCTCTGTGAGCTTTACTCCCGCACAGCTTACGTCGCCGGCCTTCCCCGTGGTGTTCCCCGCCGGCTCCGCACTGCCGGGCAGAAACATCACGTATTTCGATCCGAACTTCCAACTGCCGCAGATTCGCCAGTCTGACCTGACCCTGGAACATGACATGGGCTGGGGCACGGTGCTCTCCTTGAGCTACCTGGGAAGCTTTGGCCGCCAGTTGCCGAGCTTTGTGGACACCAACGTTGGTCCGGCAGCCGGAACCATTACCTATAAAGTGGTCAACGGCGGTCCTCTCGCCGGCGCCACCTACACCACGAACCTGTTCAACACTGCCCGTCCGAACACGGCTTTCGGTTCCATGACGGACATCTTCAGCGGCGTGACCAGCAATTACCAGGCGCTGTCTTTCCAGGCGACGCACCGCATGAGCCACCACATCCAGTTCAACGCGAACTACACCTATTCGCATGCTCTGGACAACGGCGTGAACGGCACCACGTTCACCGCCACCAACTCCTTGCTGGACCCCACCAATCTGAACAAGGAATACGGCAACTCCATCTTCAACGTACCGCAGCGCCTTGTGCTGAATGTGGTGGCAACCTCACCCTTCAAAGCAGACGGCTGGGCCAAGTATCTGGTCGAGGGCTGGCAAATTTCTCCCATCTACCAGATTCAGAGCGGCCTTCCGTATAGCGCCAACGTCTCCGGCAGCGGGCCGGGCGGCGTACTGGGCGGCATCAATGGATCGAACGGCAGCAACCGCCTGGACATTGGACGCAACACGTTCCGGCAGCCCACCACTTGGATCACGGACCTCCGTATCTCCAAGAGCTTTGCCGTTACGGAACGTTACAGAATGGAAATCCTGACCGATTTCTTCAACCTCGCCAACAAACAGAACGTTACCGGCGTGAACACGACGGCCTATTCCATCGTTTCCACCGGCACGATTCTGCAAGCCAACGGAACGCCTGTAGCCTGTTCGACCGCGAGCCCGTGCCTGAGTTCGAACGTTTCACCTTCAACCTCAGCCACGCCATTCGCTCCGCTGTTTGGCTCCATCACCAACACCAACAGCAACTTTGTTTACAACCCGCGGCAGATCCAGTTTGGAGCTCGTTTCCACTTCTAACCGCGATTTGTTTTCAAGTTAACCAACGCGGCAGCTTAAATGGCTGCCGCGTTTTTCTTTTTGCATCGAATATCGGTCAACCGAAAAACGGACAAGTAGAATAGGGCCGCAATGAAAAAACCTGCCGCGATCTTCCTGTTACTGGCTTTCGTTTCCACGCAGCTTTTTGCCTGGGGCCCCAAAGGCCATTCCGCCATCGGCGACCTGGCGGAAGCCCGGCTCACGCCGCAGACCAGGGCCAACCTGCGCCTGCTGTTGGGACCGGACAGCCTGGCGTCCATTGCCAGTTGGGCGGACCAGGTACGCCACGATCGCGACGAAAGTTATGACTGGCACTTTGTGGACATCCCCAAAGACGCGCCGGGATTTTCCCAGGAACGCGACTGCTTCCGTCCGCAGGACAAACATAAAGACGCGCTCACCGACCATCACAACTGCGTGGTGGGCCGGATCGACATGTTTACTAAGGTGCTTGCCGATGGCGGCGCTTCCCGCGACCAGCGCGTTGAAGCCTTGAAATGGCTGGTCCACTTCGTCGGCGACATTCAGCAACCCCTCCACGCCATTGATGAAGCCCGCGGAGGCAATGACATCAAGCTGCCAGCGTTTGGTAATCCGCAGTGCGGAGACTATCCCTGCAATCTGCACTGGATCTGGGACAGCATCCTGCTCGAACATTCCGGCCTAACGGAAGAACAGTATGTGGCGCGCCTGGAAAAACTGATCAAGGAAAAACAACTGGACCAGAGAGCGACTGGATCGGTAGCCGATTGGGCCAACGAGTCACACCTGCAAGCACGGCAGATGCTGGATGCCAAGCCGACGAACGTTGACCAAGCGTATTACGACGCGAACATCCAGCTTGTAGAAGAAAAGCTCGCGCTGGGTGGACTTAGGTTGGCCGCGCTACTAAACAGTTCGCTGGGCGCGATCTCCACGGCGCAACTGGAAAGCGATTTGAAAGCCCATGGCGGCACGGCGGACATGCAACCCAAGCCGCCCTCAGAGATTTTGCCGACCGGCATGAGCATTACACCCACGGCGGCGCGCGGATCAATCCTGTTGGCGTTGAATCCAGACCTGCCGGGCCAGCCCGACTTCACGGCCGACCATCCTATTTCTACCGTGCTCAGTCCGGACGGCCGCACGCTACTCGTACTCACCAGCGGTTTCAATACCATTTCTGATATCAAAGCCAAGGCGGTTCCGAAGTTTTCGAACGAATACGTCTTCGTTTTCAATCTGGGAGCAGACCCATACCTCGGACCGAATCAAGGCTCGGCGCAGGGCCCTCCGAAAAAACAGCAAGTGTTGCAGATACCCAACACGCACATGGGCATCGTCTGGGCGCCCGATGGCCGCCACTTTTATGTGGCCGGAGGTCCGGACGACAACGTTCACGTATTTGACCTGGAAGTAGAGCTCGACAAACCGGCGCGGTGGGCGGAAAAGCTGCCAGCCATCGCCCTGGGACATAAGTTTGGCCTGGGCATCGATGACGACGAGACGAGCAAGACCGGGCACACCAAGCCCATCGCCGCAGGACTGGCCGTTAGCGCGGACGGCAAACGGTTGCTCGTCGCCAACAACATGAACGATTCGGTTTCGCTGATTGACCTAGTCGCAAAGAAAGTTGTGGCGGAACTGGATCTGCGTCCAGGGAAAAGCGATCCGGCAAAGAAGGGTGTGGCCGGAGGCGAGTATCCGTACGGCGTGGCGTTCAAGGGCAGCGATAAGGCTTATGTTTCCAGTTTGCGCGACCGCGAGATTGTAGTACTGGACCTGCGCGGAGAACCAAAGGTCAGCGCGCGCATCAAGACGCACGGCCAGCCGGGAAAAATGATTTTGAACAAGGCGCAGAGTGTGCTCTTCGCCGTCGCGGACAATAGCGATTCGGTGGTGATGATCGATACGGAAAAAGACCGCGTAATCGCCGACATCAAGACCGTAGCGCCCGGCGGCATGCTGGCGGGCTTTCCTAGTTTAAAAACCGCAGGCAAAGGAGCCAACCCAACGGGGCTGGCGCTCGCGTCCGACGAGAGAACGTTGTATGTCACCAACGGCGGAACGAATTCCGTGGCGGTGATTCGCCTGGACAAAGACCTGGACGACAGCCAGGTGATCGGGCTGATTCCCACCGGATGGTATCCCAACGCGGTGAGCGTAAGTGTCGATGGAAAGATGCTCTACGTGGCGAACGCCAAGTCCAACGCCGGACCGAATCTGGGCGGATGCCGCAATACTTTTTCCCGGGAGTCCGAACGGCCATGCGCGCTCAAGCAGCAATACATATGGCAATTGGAAAAAGGCAATCTGCAAGTAATTCCGCGGCCAACGCAGGCAGAGTTGCCAGAGCTGACAAAGCAAGTTGCGCGCAACAACCATTTTGCGGGCCCGGCGGAAGGCAAATCGCCCGATGAAAGCGCTAGAAGCGAGAAGCTTTTTTCTTTCCTGCGAACCAAGATCAAGCACGTGATCTATATCGTGAAAGAAAACCGGTCGTATGACCAGGTGCTGGGCGATCTGGAAAAAGGCAACGGCGACCCTAAACTGAATCTCTTCCCAGACGCCATGGCGCCGAACCATCACGACCTGGCACGGCGCTTTGTCACGCTCGATAATTTTTATGACAGCGGCGAAGTCAGCGGCAATGGCTGGAACTGGAGCACGGCGGCGCGGGCCACGGACTTTACCGAGCGTACCATCCCGCTGAACTATGCCGGGCGCGGTCCGGGGTATGACGTGGAGGGCTTGAATCGCGGCATCAACACCGCAGGCACAACACCGGAAACCCGGTTCCGCGGCAAGCTTGACGACGCGGACGATCAAATGCCCGGCCACGGCGACGTTTCTGCTCCGGACGGTCCGGAAGATTCTGGGTCTGAAGATGAAAGCGGAATGGGTTATCTCTGGGACTCGGCCCTGCGCGCGGGACTTACCTTGCGCAATTACGGCTTCTATGTTGACCTGGCGCATTATTCGGCGACCAAGAATGGCGGTCCGGCGCTGCCGCTGCTGCATGATCCGTTTACCAGCAAGTTGCGCGTGGCTTTCCCCACGAACACGCGGCTGCAAGACGTGACCGACCCTTACTTCCGCAGTTTTGACATGCGCTTTGCCGACTACTGGCGCTTCAAGGAATGGGAGCGCGAGTTTGATGACTACGTAAAACAGGACAAGTTCCCCAGCCTGGAGTTTCTGCGTCTACCGCACGACCATTTTGGCAGCTTCAAGGAAGCCGCCGACGGCGTAAACACCGTGGAAACCATGATGGCCGACAACGACTACGCCATCGGCATGGTGGCCGATAAGATGGCGCACAGCAAGTACGCCGACAGCACGTTGATCTTTATCATCGAAGACGATGCCCAGAACGGCCCGGACCATGTGGACGCGCACCGCAGCATCGCGTATGTGATCGGTCCTTATGTGAAGCACGGCGCGGTGGTGCAAGAGCATTACACAACGGTGAGCATGCTGCGGACGATTGAAGAAGTCCTGGGGATGAAACCGCTCGGACTCTACGACTCGCTGCAACCGCCGATGACCGAAGTCTTCAGCGAAAAGCAGGCCGACTGGACATACGCGGCAAAAGTCCCGGCCGTGCTGCGGACCACGCAACTGCCTCTGCCCGTGGATAAAGCAGCGGCGCCGGCAAAACCTGCACATGACGCCGCGTACTGGGACGCGAAAACACAAGGCTTTGATTTCAACGAAGAAGACAAACTGGACACCGCAGCCTTCAATCAAATCCTGTGGGAAGGACTGAAGGGTGATGAGCCCATGCCGGAAGAGCGCGACGGTCGCGACCTGAGCAAGAATCGCCGGGAGCTATTGAAAGCGAAATGACAAGTGTCATGCGGTGAAGATGACACTGTGCACTTACGGAGAGAACTTGAGTGCGGTGAGAATTTGAGGGCAGTTGGAAGGCAGGCGATGCCGTTGAGAGAACTCCCTGGAAGATGACAAAGTAAAACAGGATGGTTAAACCAACTCTTGTATTGCTAAGAACTGTATTTTCGTCTAAAATTCGCTAAGGCTATGATGGATCTAAACATCACGGCCGAGAGGTGGCGCAGTTCTGGCTTGGGATGAGGCGCGTAAGTCCTTTAGATCTTGGGATGAAGAGGGGTGGAGGGC
>Ga0209069_10000510_pt1 | contig 18004 bp, 18 predicted proteins | sample Str013_2_FD_187202 | JGI IMG/M metagenome (GOLD analysis project Ga0209069, IMG submission 187202) | Freshwater sediment microbial communities in response to fracking from Pennsylvania, USA - Straight Creek_MetaG_SC_2013 (SPAdes) (version 2) | ecosystem: Environmental > Aquatic > Freshwater >...
GTTTTTGCTCTCCAGCCCCCGACCCCGCCGAGGCTCCCCACTGGCCGCGCCTCAATTGGTGGCATCGGTCAGTAACTGACATCCCCCACCGGGACGACGACCGCAATGTCAGGGTTATCCACAGCCTCGCTGTAACGATGTGCGGGGCAGACGTAAGCGGTCTTCGGTGCCGGCAGGAATTAAGGGCCACTGGCTGGTTTTGGAACGGACAGTGGCCGGATTTGATCTTTTGAATGGGTTCTGTCTTAATTCTCGCCCTGGTTGCCCCAATGGAAGATGGCGGCATGAACCTCTACCACCCGTCCATGGGGATGATTCCACTCGCAATTGCCTTGGCCGCATGGCTTGTGGCCATGTGGGCGATGGTGCGGATGTTATTTGCTACGCTCATGGACCCCGAGACACGTAGCTTGTGGTCGCTCTTAAGCCCCTCAATGCCTCTTGCGACCTACAATCGCAAGAACCTCCTGCTGTTCGCGGTTTCCATTGGTGTCGGAGTGGTTGCGGTAATTATCTTTAATGTGCTTGGCCTGATGGGATATATCAAACCGTGAGGCCGCCTCAGTTGGCGGCCTCGTCAATTCATCATGTGGGCGTGGCGAACGCTCAGCGCGCGCTAGAGTGACGACAATTCCGCCGGGAACGCCGCACCACAAAATCGCCGCGCACCCCTCTGGCAAACAATTGCTTTGTTTTTCATACTGGTGCCGTCGCATTGTGATGGGGCCCCGACGGACGACGAATCGCATTGGCTGGGCGTCGTCATAGTCGTAACAATTGCCCTCGGCCTCGTTATTCGTGCTTGGCTGGCTCTCGAAAACCCGCCGACAGATCTGGCTAAACCCGCAGAACCCAGAGAGGAACAGGCAGCCTCAGTTGGCGGCCTCGTCATTGGTCATGCGGAGCCCGCTGTCCTAATTCAGCCGAGATGGCGCCTTACATTGCAGACCGCGTCGGGGATCAGGAAGGAGACCGCCATGAAAAGAAGCATGAGTAAAAACACGGGAAAAAGCATGGGTGGAACGAAGGCTTTCGTCGCGCTTGCGATCACCGCCTTGACCGTTCTCGGCAGCACGTCCGCGGCCTGGTCGTTCATCAACGACGGCCGCTATCGCGGCGGGTTTGTGAAGCCGTGCAGTCTGGATGGGGTCAATCCGGTTTATCACCCCGACATTTTCGGCAATCCCGCCTTGGCCAAAGCGGTTTACGGTTTCGTCCTCGGGCGGGACCACGTTTGGCGCGTGCAGGACAATTGTCACATTTACAATTGAGTACGATTGAGCTTGCCCCAAGACTAACGGGCCGCCCTAAATCAGCGGCCTCGTTTGTCCGGCTTTGCGGCCTCGCAATACTACCAGGACCGGACGCAGGGCTCCCTTAATCCTCAGGGGTCCACATTTGCGTCCCGGGCGATCGGATTGATCCCGATCAAGTCCATCGCTTTTGGTTCTGGTATCGAGGTCATATGAGCAATCATCATGAGCGCCCCACCTGCCGGCGCTGCAGATCGAGCATGCAAGTCGCGCATGTCGAGCCTGAGTGCGGCCGCGAATTGTGGGTCTTTCGATGTGTCGGCTGCGGACAGGAAACGAGCGTTCTGCTCGAGCCCTTGGCATCGCCTCGGCTGGCGACCGCCTGCGTCGCGCACGAGCAACAATGGATTTGATCGCGCGCGTGTGCCCACGGTGGCGCACGCCTGCGGTAATTCCGCGGCCAAATCGATGAATCCAGCCGCCTGCAACTGAGGATCGTGGACCAAGCGGTCCGCCCCCGGTCAGGTCTCCGCCGGCCCTGCCCGACCCCCAAGGTCGGGCTTTTTGTCGTCCCGGACTCGTCGCGCGCAGGTTGAGGATCATATAGATATCGCCTCATTCGCGGTAACCACTGATGAAATTTGGCTTTGGGTTGCTTGCCCGCAAGGGTAGCCAGTGCCGGCATAAGAGGGTAAGCAGAGTCTGAATCGACGGCAAAAAAGGGGGCGGACCGGATGAAGAATATTGTTATCGCCACTTTCCTTTTCTCTCTCTCCTTGGGCCTATCGACCACGATGGCCGGAGCCATCGATATGCAGGACTTGGCGCCCTGCCGGCCCGCGGCCGCCAAGTTCTGTGATCGCGACGGCGGCATGACCTGGAGCAATCTGCTCAAGTGCAGCGCTACGCTGGCGGCCCATAGCTTTCGGGTCGGGAACAGCTGCCGCGATGTCCTCAAGCGGTACGGCCAGCTGTAGACCGGCCGCGGCCTGCGATTGACTGTGTTGCCCGGCGCGATCGCGCCGGCGGGTGGTTTTGAGCCCAGCGGGCAGCAACAACGCTTCACCCGACATTTCGGCGAACTTGGTCTGCGAACTTGGAACTTTTCGAAACGGCTCTGGTTGTGCTGTTCAAGCAGGCGAACAGCACAGGAAGAGCCAGCCCATGGATACGTCCGAAAAGTTCCAGAGATTTGCCGCCGAATGCGAGCTCATGGCCAAGTTCACGCGCAGCCCGGAAAACAAAACCGTATGGATTCGGATGGCGGAGCGATGGCTGCGCTGCGCCAAATTGTACGATCGCAAGACTGCGATTGCGCACGCCGGCGCTTCGGCGCGGCGGCATCGGACGCCGGCTCACGGCGCGGCCCACTGACCTCCAGCAGCCCGTTGCGGATCCGCGAGGAGCGATTTGCTCCAACGCAATTGTTGGGGAATTACGTGCGGCCTGCGCGCTCCCATCAATCGGCCCGACGGCTTTTGCGCATAAGCATAAACGCTTAGAACGCCATCGCGGCTTGCGCCCGAATACCCGGCCTGTTGCCACCCCCCCTCTGCGGTCCCAATCCGGTTTTCTCGTTCCGGGCCAAACAGCTCCATATGAGAGCGCCAGCGTGACGTATACCGCGATGCAATGTGTGCACCGCACAAAAACTCCTTGACTCCGAGGCAAATGAGTCCAAAAATTGACAGTGTAAGCGTTTTATTGGAGGGCTTAGATGCTCCAGCAAAGGGTTGCATCTTCTCAATTGCCGTCCTTGATCATGCCTTGCCCGGTCTGCACCGGACGGCTTGTCTTCTGCACCGTCACGCCAACCAAGCCGCCCTCAGACCTGGAAGACTCCGTTTTTGCCTGCGACCGCTGCGGAACGCAGGTCATCCGTACGACCTTTCGCAAAGCAACGAAAATCGAGGCTGCGTAAGGTTTCGGGTAGCCGGGCGGTCGGTCTTGCGGGTGGAAGAGTCTGCCGGATCAAGGGGCTATGGCACCGGCGGCTCGATGCTACTTCAGCGCGGTAAGAACGCTGGTGAACAGGGCGTCGACGGTCGAACCGAGCGAGCTGACGCTCGCCACGATCGCAAGCGCGATGCCGGCCGCGATCAATGAATATTCAATGGCCGTCGCGCCGGAATGCCCTAGCCAAAAACGAACCAAAAACGCCTTCATGGGTCGTCCTCCCGACCTCCGGGTCGATTACCTGCCCGTATTTGTAAATAGGCCGGGATACGAACTCGTTAATCCGAAGGGGCGATTTTCCTGCCAAATCCCGCCTGCCGGCGCGCCAATTGGCGGCCTGGGTCAGGACTTTAGGACGGAATCCGGCGTTCGACCTCCCCGCCCGGGCGAGCCAGGAGCACAGCCGATGGCCCCCCGTCCCGCGTTGCAGCAGGCCGGCGGGACCCGCTCAGGCGGCGGCGGCTTTGCGCGGAGCCGTGCGAGCCGTATCGAGGATTTGGGTCCGGATCGCGTGCTCGATGCGCCGGAGCGCCTTCTCGGCCTCGACAGCCCGAGCCTCAGCGGCCTGCACACGCTGCTCGGCGGCGGATAGCTGGGCTTCCACCGCCACGACACGGGATTGCGCGCGTTGCAAGGCCGTCTCGGCGGCGTGAACCCGGGCGCCGGCTTCATTCATTCCGGCCTCGGCGGCACGCTGCTCGACCTCGGCGCTACGAATACGGTTTTCGGCGCTCTGCAGCTTTTCAATCGCGCGCCTGACCAGATCCTCGGCCTGCGCCTCGATTTGGGCGGCGCGATCCTGCGCGCCCCTGACCACCTCGGCGGCCTGATAGACGAGATCGACCGCGTCCGAGTCCTGGCCTTTCGTCCGCCCTGCGGGCGGGCGCCGGAAGTTCAGAATCTTTTCGTCTGATTCGATCGAAGATTCGCCGTCGATGTGATTTTGCATGTGCTCTCGGAGCCACTGCATATGGTTCTCCGCCCATCCGCTAAGAGAGTTTCCAAAGCATTAAGCCGCCAGATACTGCTCCGCACATGGTAAAGAACCTCTTAAAGCCCGAACCGGCAGCGCGGACGAAAGACACGAGGCACAAAAAGCCCGCCCGGCTCGGCGCCGGGCGGGGGTTTTCGCTCAAGACTGCGATCAGGCGGGATCAGTCCGCCAGCGGATCGGGCCGCATCTGGAAGTGCACGACCTTGGGCAGGTTGCCCTTGCCGCCTTCGACATGGAACGGCGTGCGGTTGCCGGCCGTGGTCCAAATGCCGCGGCCTTTCCAGCCGCCGTTCGGATCATCGATGCGGCCGTCCATGCCCTTGGCGTAGAAGCTCTGCGGATACGGGACCCGCAGCGTGACGAACTTGCCGTTGACCAACGCGAGCAATGCGTCGTTCTCGTTGCCGGTCGAGATCGGCACGTCCTTGCCGAGGCCGAGCGTGTCGTGCTGGTCGACCCAGGTGGCGTAGCTCGCCTCGGCGCTGCCCGGCTCGGTCAAGTTCGAGAACTGCGGTCCGGGATACGGATAAAGCGTCCAGCCTTCGGGGCAATGCTTGCCGGTCGCGGTCGGGCCGTTCAGGACCTTGCACTTGCGGCGGTCGAAGCTCGCCAGATGGCCGCTCGCGAGCGAGGTCCAGGTCACGCCTTGGCCATCGATGTTCATGACGCGCGGCGAATAGCCAGGCGCCGGGACATCGTAGATTTCCGCGAGCGCGGTCGATGGCGGGTTCGCGCCCGGATCGAGCCGGATCATCGAGCCCGGATAGCCGAGCGTGGAGCCCCACACCGAGTTGTCGGCCGGGCTCGGCGATACGCCGTAGAAGGCCGCATTGATGCGGTGCTGCTTGGTGGGATCGACCGGCTGGTTGGGCTCGGTGTACTCACCCTCGCGCTTGCCTTTGCCGTTGGTGTCGACGATGAGCGCCGTCCAGCCCTGCGACTTCTTCTCGTCGCCGGTCTCGCGGAACATCTTGGTATTGAGCCAGCCGACGACATTGGCCTGCGGACCGCCGGCGCTGGTCCACAGCGTATCGTTCTTATCGTAGCCGAACTCCAGATGATGCGTCGGGAAGCAGGTATTGATCAGGGTGAACTTGCCCGACTTGGGGTCGAGCATCGCCAGCTGGCGGCCCGACGTGGCGAGCGGGAACAGCTTCGCGGATTCCAGGTCCGAGCCCTTCTTGCAGAAGTCGGGATTGTCGTTGGGACGGATGCGGGCAGTGACCCAGAGGTTCCCCAGCTCGTCATACATCGGGTTGTGGACGACGGCCTGGCTGTCCCAGATCGGATCGGCCCCGTTATAGGGCGATGCGGCCAGCATCGGGTCTTCCTTGGTGCTCGGCGTCTTGGGGTCGCGCACCGGGATCTTGACCTGGGTGACCGTGTTCTGCGCCGGATTGAACTGCGGCAGATTGTCGGTGCTGTTCTCGGTCGCGCCGAACAGCGGCCCATTGGCGTTGAGGGTGGGATTGCGCCGGTCGGTCGAGATCGAGTCGTGCAGATAGGCGGTAGGACTCGACCAGTCCCACACGGTGACGACGACGTTGCGCTCGACGCCCTGCGGCCGCTGCGGCTTCGAGGCCGGCAATTCGCCAGCCGCGATCCGGTCGGTCCAGTCGCTGAACATTTTCAAGGTCGCATTGGTGCCCATGCGATCGAGATTGTTGATCATTTGGGGGGCGGCCTGGCCGGATTGAACGCGACGCGTCCAGCCCTCAAAGCCGGTCTTGAACTCGCCGAGCTCTTTCGGGATCTCGCGCGTCGCCTTGTTGCCGAGCTGATGGCAGGTCACGCAGCCGTCGGTCCTGACCAGGTCGAGGTATTGGCCCTGGTCCTTCATTTGCGGGCTGATGCCGTTGCCGTTCGGCCCGGTGCCGGGAAACTGGCTCTTGTCCGGGATCTTCATCATCGCGAACCAGTAGACGGCCGGATAATATTGCGCCGCCGATTTCTCGTCGGGCGCCTTTACGGCGGTGAGGTTGAGCGTCTTGCCGGGCGCGCTCTGCACCTTGGGCGAATCCACCAGCCCGTAGCCGCGCACCCAGATGCTGTAGTTGGCCTTCGGCAGATCGGGCATCACGTAGCGGCCCTGATCGTCGGTGACCACCATCTTGGCCATCTTGGTCCCAAGCTCGGTCGTCTCCGCGATCACCCAGACGCCGGCCTCCGGCCCGGTCGGTCCGGTGACGACGCCGCCGATATCATTGGCGCCCACATGAATCGCCGGATTGGCGGCCTGCTGGGCGTTGAGTTGCGCGGACGGGGCATTCAAAACCACCGCGACGGCGACCGCCGCCACGCTCAAGTACAATCGGCTCTTGATCTTCATCTCATGCTCCTGTGGTCTCTTCCCATTTTTAGGCTGTGACGTCTTCTACCTTGCTTGATTCATTCCACACGGTAGTCGGTGACGGGGTAGCTCACGACGGATTTGTTCATGACGGGCTCGTTGATGACGGATTCGTTCATGACCGGAGCCGGACCTCACGCCTTGCCCGAAAGCTCGGCCGGTCCGACGATCCCAAGGCGATGTGCCATCTGACATTGTGCCCGGTCCGGACCGCCGCCGCAATGCCGTCATCGCCGAAACCCGGCGGTCGGTGCCGGCCGGCAAATCCCTTCGCGGCGGGCCACCCGGCGGCCCCAACAGCGCAAAAATCGGGTTGCCTTCAGTTCTGCGTGACCGCGCCGGCCACTGCCCCGCCGGCGCGGATTTCGCCGGTGAACGCGCCGTCCGGCGCGAATGCCGCGGCGGTTTGATTGGGGTGCCGCGCCCACTGCGCGATCGCGACCGGTCCCGCGACCAGCATGAGATAGTCGTAGGGCGCCCGCCGATCGCCGCTCATGATGAACTGATAATGCAGGCGAAAGAAGCTCCGCCGGAAGCGGCGGTAGTATTCGGGTGACACCATCTCCTTGAACCTCACCGCCCAGATCAGCGGATTGTAGCGGTGCGCGGCCGTCTTCACGCCGACGCCTGCGACCGGATCGAAATCCCAGAAATTCAGGACGTCCTTGCGGGACTGGCAATCGATCCAGGTCAACGACGGCTCGCTCGCGAGGCGCGCGATCACGTCGCGCATCTTTACGGCGGCGGGGTGAAGCGCGACCGCCGGCATGATCGATCCCAAGGTCAGCAGCACCAATTGCGGCCCCCGCCGGCCGAGATCCGGATCGAGCTCGAGGGCGCGCGCCACCACGGCCGGAGCGGTAATTCCCCCGCCGCTGTGGCCGATGATCACGAGCTCGTCCGCCTCGTTCGCCAGCGCGGCGGCGACGAGACCGCGCGCGCCGGCGTCGATCGCCTGGTCGAACCAGGTCACCCCGCCGCGCGCAAATTCCCGCAAGCGCGGCCAGTGATTGGTGATCTGGACCACCATCCAGCGGTCGGCGAGCGGCCGCAGGAAAAGAAAGACCGCGGGCGCGACCGCGAGCGCCACGAGCCCACCGCCCCACACCGGGATAGGAAGAAACGCGGCGAGCGCGCGCGCGACCAGAAGCCCGGCCGCGAGCGGGACCGCGAGCCAGGCCAGCAGCAGGAATTCGAAATACGACAGCGCCAGGCCGAACCGCCATGAAGCACGAAAAATCCGAACCAGCGTGCCGCTCACGAGATCGCCGGCGATCCAGCGCAACGCGCGCGGAATGTGCCGCGTCATCGGCTCGGCCATGTCGGCCCGAATGAAGCGTTCCTGCCGCAGAAAATCATAGCGGGTGGTGACGTCCCAATTCGGCGCATGCGCGTCGACGCGCCAATGGGCGAAATCGTCCGATTGAAGCTCGAGCGATCCGAGCTCGAGCCGGATCGGCCACACGCTCCGGAAGCGTTTGCAGGCGGCCCGAAACAGGCCGTAATAGCCTTCCGCACCCTGCGGATCGTAGCCCTCGACGTAGAAAATATGCCGCTGCCGGATCACCGACGCCTCCGGTATGAATGTCCTGCACGATCAGGCCGCGACACGCTCATTGCCACACCGTCGCGATAGCGGCAACGCGCGGCGCGAATCGCGCGGCGCGGATCGCACGGCATCGCGGTCAGCCGCGGCCCGGCAAAGTCAATGCATCGCGAAGCTTACGCCGTTGAACCTTGCCGGTGGCGGTGCGCGGCAGCTCGGCAATGACCTCGAACCGCCGCGGAAGCTTGTAGTCGGGCAACACAAGGGCCAGCCGTTGGCGCGCGTCCTCGGCCGCCGCCCGACCATCGGCCCTTGCGGCGGGCACCACAAAGAGCACGATTTCCGCGAGCCCGACCGCGCTTTCGCCCAGCACCGCGGCACTCTCGGCGATCGAGGGAATGCCGGCAAGCGCGTCCTCGATTTCCGATGGCGATACCCACATGCTCGACACCCGCAGCATGTCGCCGCTGCGGCCGCGATGATGGAAAAAACCGTCCGCGTCCTGCATGTATTCGTCGCCGGTGGCGAACCAGCCGTCGGGCTTGAACCGGTCATCGGGCCGCTCCGGCGGGTCGCTCGGCTTGGCGCCGGCGGCGCGGTAGCCGGCGCAGACCGACGGCATGCGGACCTCGAGCCGGCCGGGCCGCGCCGGTTCCGTGATCAACGCCCCGTCTTCCCCGACCAGCCGGACCTCGACACCCGGCATCGGACGCCCGGAAGAGCCCGGACGACGCGACTGCGGCGTGTTGCCGATCACCATGTAGACGAGCTCCGAGCACCCCAATCCGTCGAGGATCGGATGGCCGCTCGCCGCCTCCCATTCGGTCCACAGCTCCGGCGGCAGGCGTTCTCCGGCTGACACGTAATGGCGCACCGCACGAAAGGCCGGCGTGTGCGCGAGCCCGGCCTGGATGAGCTTGTGGTAGAGGGCGGGAACGCTCAGCAAGACGGTGGGTGCGTGGCGCTCGACGGTGGCGGCGACGCTTTCGGCCGTGGCCCAGCGCTCGAGCAGAATGTTGGTCGCGCCGAGCCGCAGCGCGGCGAACATGGTTCCGAGCGCATAGGCGAAATGAAACCGGGATGTGCCGAACAGGCGGTCCGCCGGCTTGGCATCGAGCACCTGCTCGAAATATTGCGCGCAGACGCCGACATTGGCGTGGCAGTGCTCGACCGCCTTGGGCTGCCCGGTGGTACCGGACGTCATCACCCAGAAGGCCGGATCGCCCGGCGCGCGCGGATACGGCGCGAGCGCGGTCTCCGTCCGCGTCTTCCAGGCGCAAAGCTCGCGCTCGCGCAGCATGAGCTTCGTGGCCGGCGTGGCGGCGCCGATGCTGCTTTCGGCAAGTGCCGCAAACTCTCCGTCCACCACCATCATGAGGGGCGCGATGATCGCCAAAGTCTGCCGCAACTCCTCGCCGTTGGCGCGCGTGGAGATCGGCACGGCGACGCCGCCGGCCGCCATCACGGCAAGATGCAGCGCGACGACATCCGGCGTGTCGATCATCTGCATGGCGACGCGCTCGCCCGGACCCAGACCGGCGGCGCGCAATGCGGCCGCGAACCTGGCGACGCGTACCGTCAGCGCGCCATAGGTGAGGGATTCCCCGGCGCTGAGCACCGCCGGGGCCTCTGCCCCCGAGACCGCGAGGCCGTGCAACAAACTATGCTCAACGGCATTCATCGGGTCTCGCCCCGGTGGAAAAGGACTTCAAGAGACTTCACGTGAGAACGCGCATCAAGCCTGCCGCGACGGAGCGGCGACCGCCTCGATGATGGTCATCGCCGGATGCCGCGTCGGCAGCGTGCGCGCCAAGCGCAGGTCCGCACCGGCGAAGATCCGCGCATAATCATCGAGCGAGCGCTCGCGGCCGTTGGCCAGCAGCATCATGTGGAGATCGAGCCACCGCCCGGGACCCGGCGTCGGCGTGTGCGGTACCGGCGCTTCGAGCACGAGCACGCGCGCCTCCGGCGCCATGGCGCCGCGGACATTGCGGAGAATCCGTCCGCAATCGTCGTCGTCGAAGTCGTGCATGACGTGACGCAACAGATAGGCGTCGCCGCCGGCCGGCACCGCCTTGAAGACGTCGCCGGCGCACAGGGTCACGCCCGGGAGCGGGCCGCCCTCGCCGCGTCGGGCGAGCGCGATGGCTTCCGGCAGATCGAACAATGTCGCGCGCCGTCCGGGAAATGCCGCCAGGACGGCGGAGATCAGCGCGCCATTGCCGCCGCCGATATCGACAATATGTTGAAAGCCCGCGAAGTCGTAGGCGGCGATGATGGCCGGGGTCTCCGGGCCATGCACCTCGACCATCATGCGATGGAAGCGCTCAGCCTCGTCCGGACGTTCGGCGAGCCAGTCGAACAGCGGTTGCCCGGCCATCGATTCGAACGCCACGGCGTCGCCCGTCACGGCGTCGGCGAGCTTGCCCCACATGTCGCCGAGATAGCCGGTGAGCAGCATCGCGGTCGTGCGCATCGACTGCGGCGCCCGCGAGCCGAGCAGGCCGCCGAGCGGCGTCATGGCGAAGTGGCCGGGACCCGTCTCGCTCACGATCCCGACGGTCGAGAGCGCGCGCAGCAGCCGGTTGACTCGATCGGGATTGAGGTTGCGCAATTGCGCGATCGCGGCGAGGTCACCGGCGCCATCCTCGATCGCGTCGGCGAGGTTGAGCCGCGCGAATGCCCCGATCGCGTGGGTCACCCACAGCGCGCTCAGCAATTGCAACATCTTCTTGTGCAAGACCGCCGTATCGGTCGTCGCTGCGATTGCTTTGTCCGTTCGAATATTCACCCTGACTCCTGAACGCTCGAGCCCGTCGCGCTCCGATACGATCCTGGTACCCGCCGGGCTTGTAACGCCTTTGGCGGACCTGTTCCAGAGGTGCATGCAGCCCGGCCTGGCAGATCGGCTGTTGCGGCAAACCGGGTCTCAATTTCCGGTGCGCCGTGCTCGCCGCTTGCGCCAGCCTTGACGCGTGACCCAATCGAGCAGGCCGGGAGAAAGCCGCGCGATCCACCACAGCAACCGCGCCGCCGGCGTGATCACGACCAGACCTGTGTTCCGGCGAATGGCGCGGATCGCCGCGGCAGCGACCTGTTCCGGGCTCGCGCACAGCCAGGTCGGTATGGCATGACGCTTTTGCCCGGGAGTACCGGTGGCAAATGTGTCGAGCAGCGGAGTGCGCACGAAACCCGGGCAGAGTGCGGTCACACCGATGTCCCGGCCATATTCCGCGCGCAACGCCGCGCTCAATCCGACCAGACCGAATTTGCTGGTTTGGTAGGCGGCGCCCTTGCGCAGCGGCACCAGGCCGAAAATGCTGCAGACGTTCACCACATGCGCTTCGTCCTGGGCGAGCAGCGTGGGCAAGAGCTCGCGCACCAATTGAATAGGGGCCAGCAAGTTGAGCCCGATGATCGCCTCCCATTGCTCCGCGGTCATGTCGTGCGTAGCGCCGTAATAGGCCGCGCCGGCATTGTTCACGAGGATATTCGGCGCGCCCCAGCCGGACAGGACGGAGCGTACGGTGGCGGTAATCTCTGCGGGCCGGCGCAGATCGCAGATGCTGGTCGTCACCGAGACGCCGAAGCGTTGCGCCGCGTGCGCGGTCTCCGCAAGCTTGGTGCCGTCGATATCGATGAGGTAGAGGTCGGCACCCTCCCCGGCCAACGCAAGCGCGAGCGCGCGCCCGATACCGGATGCCGCGCCGGTCACCAAAGCTTTTTTCCCGCGAATGATCTGCATCATCGTTAATGGATATTTGGACTTTTCTCGGGTCAGGTTTGAAATTGCCGAAAGTGGCGATCCCTAGGCTCGCTCGATCGGTTCACGGTGGTTGGGGCCGATTGGTGCACAAAAGTCCCGGTCGCGATGTGGCTGTCCGGCCGGGACTTTTGTCACCATTTCGCGGCGGCGGAATGTTGCAGAATGTAGGAAGGGTCTAGACCGACGGAATTCCCATCTGCGCGAGCGCGGCGCGGCCGAGCAGGCCATAGGGATTTCCCAACGTCTCCAGCATCTCGAAGTGATTGTAGCCCTCGCCGACCAGGAGCTGGACCGGCTTGCCGGCCGCCGCCACGGCGGCGGCGAAATCGCGCGCCTGACGCTGGAATTCCGGCGTCTCGCAGGTCCCATAGCCGACGATCAGCGGACAAGCGATCCGGTCGAGATGGCGTAGCGCGCTCAGCTCCTGCTCGATCTCGTCGGTGAACTTGACGTAGTTGGAGCGGTGCGAGAGCCGCACCGGCTCGAGGTCGTACATGCCCGAGCACAACAGCGCGCCCTTCACCACGTCTCCGGGCAGGCCGAAATCCTTGCGCCAGTCGGCGGCCACCACCGTGCCGGCGAGATGGCCGCCGGAGGAATGGCCGCTGACATGGAGCCGGCTCGGATCGCCCCCGAAGCTCGCCGCGTTCTTGTACACCCACGCGACCGCGCTGCGCACTTGCTTTGCCATGGTCATCAGGTTGCCGCCGGCGGCGTCGATATTGGTGAAATCGAGAATGACGCTGTGGGCGCCGGCGCGCACGAAGGTTTCCGCGAGGTAAGCGAAGTCGGCGGAGCGGCCATTGCGCCAGGCGCCACCGTGGATGAAGACGTTGACGGGCGCGTTGGCCCGGGTCGTCCGGTAGACGTCGAGCTGCTCGATCGCGCCCGCCCCATAGGCCAGCCGCAACGGCTCGCCGAGCACTGCGCGTGCGCGCGCGCTGGCGACCAGACGGCGCTCCTGAACCTGCGCCTGGTTGGCGGCGTATTTGCTCTGGTCGTAGGCGGCGTCGAGCTCCTGCTGGTCCATGTCGCGCCACACCAGCGGACCCTTGGGGCGCGGGCCCGGGGCGGCCTTGCGCTCGACGTCGGCACTCAACACACTGTCGGTCATTGCCAGAGCTCCATTCGTTCTTGAGCGGTGAGCCCGCCGGACCGGGGACACGCGCGACCCAGCTTACCCGAAGTTGAGCTTCATCATCTCCATCGCGGCGCGGCCGAGAACAGCATAGGGATGGCCGATCGTCTCTCCCACCTCGTAATGGTTGTAGCCCTTGGCCACCAGGAGCTGAACCGGCTTGCCGGCCGCCCTGAGCGACGCGGCGAAATCGCGCGACTGGCGCTGGAATTCCGGGGTCTCCAAGGTGCCGTGGACGAGGACGAGCGGGGTGTTGATCTTGTCGATATGCCGCTGGGCCGAAAGCTGCTGCTCCATGTCATCGGTGAATTTGACGTAGGCGGAGCGCTTCGACATCCGCACCGGCTTGAGGTCGTACATGCCGCTGCCCAGCACGGCGCCTTTGAGCACGTCGAGCGGCACGCCCAGCTTTACCCACTCGGTGACGACCACGCAGCCGGCGAGATGGCTTCCGGAGGAGCGGCTGCAGAGATACAGCGCATCGGGATTGCCGTCAAAGCTCGCAGCGTTCCGGTACACCCAGGCGACCGCGCGCCGGCACTGATCGACCAGCGGGAACAGGTCGCCATTGGTCTCCCGCACGCTGTTGAAGTCGACCGCGACGAAATTCGCACCGGCTTTGACAAACGGCTCGGCATAGACGGCAAAGTTGGCCGATCGTCCGTTCTGCCAGGCGCCGCCATGGATGAAGATCAAGGTCGGGGCGTTCGGTCGCTTGGTTTTGTAGATGTCGACCCTCTCGATCCCGGTCGGCCCGTAGGCGACGCGTTCGGGCTTGCCGATGGTGGAAAGCGCCAGTTCGTTGTTCGCAGCTTGCCGCTCCGCGATGTTCTTGGCGTTGAACGCGTAGACGCTCTGGTCGTAGGCGTCGTCGAGCTCCTGTTGATCGAGGTCGAGCCAAACCAGCGGCCCCTTGGCGCGCGGCGGCGCCGGGCAACGTTGCGCCGCGGCCGGCTCGCCGGTCAACGCGAGAGCGCCGGCCGCCGCGCCCGCAAACAAGCCTCGCCGTGAAACTCCGCCGTCGGATGGGTGATCGTGCTCCTGCATGATGTCCTCCCGCTGCCGTCTGCGATCGAGTTTTCCCAATTCATGGGCGGTGACCAGGGGCTTGAACCGTGGCGCCCGCATCGCGCGCGGAGCACTCGACCGCGGGCGGCACGGGTGTGCTACGGTTGGCTGAAGCCAACGGATCTATTTCATCGAGGAATCCGATGCGTGACAAGCCCTGCCTGACATCCGCCGACGTCGAGAAGGCGTTGAGCGCCTGCACCGCGGAGGCACAGAAGAACAAATGGAACGTATCGATCGCGGTTCTCGACGAAGGCGGATTCCTGCTCGGCTTCCATCGCATGGACGGCGCGCCGCCGATCTCGGCCGAGGTTTCGATCGGCAAGGCGCGCACCGCCGCCATGACCAAGCGTCCGAGCAAGTTCTTCGAGGACCGCGTCAAGGAACGGCCGGCTTTTGCGAATTTCCCGGCCGGCATCCTGATCCAGGGCGGCCTGCCGATCATGCACAGGAACGAATGCGTCGGCGCGATCGGAGTGTCGGGCGTGCAGTCGCACGAGGACGAGCAGGTCGCGCAGGCCGGGGTCAACGCGCTGGGGTAGCCTCGGCGCCTGCTTTCGCGCTAAGGCGTACTTACAATCTCCGTCGTCCCGGCCGAAGCGCCGGGACCCATACTCCGCAGGCGATCGAGGGGACACGGCTGCATAGCCCGTCGAAGACGGGCGTAAACGCCCTGATGTTGGGTCCCTGCTTTCGCAGGGACGACTGCCGCGGGTCCCCTCACCCCAAATTCAATTCCTTGAAGAAGTCGTTGCCCTTGTCGTCGATCACGATGAAGGCGGGGAAATTCTCGACCTCGATGCGCCAGATCGCTTCCATGCCGAGCTCGGGATATTCCAGCACCTCGACCTTCTTGATGCAGTGCTCGGCCAGATTGGCGGCCGCACCGCCGATCGAGGCAAGGTAAAAGCCGCCGTGCTTGTGGCAGGCCTCGCGCACCGCCGCCGAGCGGTTGCCCTTGGCGAGCGAGACGAGCGAGCCGCCCGCCGCCTGGAACTGATCGATGAAGCTGTCCATGCGCCCGGCGGTGGTCGGGCCGAAGGAACCCGACGCATAGCCCTCCGGCGTCTTGGCCGGGCCGGCGTAGTAGACCGGATGGTTCTTGAAATAATCCGGCAGCCCCTGCCCGCTTTCGAGCCGCTCGCGCAGCTTGGCATGCGCCAGATCCCGCGCCACCACCATGGGGCCGGTGAGCGACAGCCGCGTCTTGATCGGATGCCGACTGAGCTGGGCGAGAATCTCCGGCATGGGTTGGCGCAGATCGATCTCCACGACGTCGCCGCCCAGCGTCTTGCCGTCGAGGTCGGGCAGATATTGCGCCGGATTGTGCTCGAGCTCTTCCAGGAAGATGCCGTCGCGCGTGATCTTGCCCAGCGCCTGGCGATCGGCCGAGCAGGAGACGCCGAGCCCGATCGGCAACGAGGCGCCGTGGCGCGGCAGCCGGATCACCCGCACGTCGTGGCAGAAATACTTGCCGCCGAACTGGGCGCCGACGCCGAGCGATTGGGTGAGCTTGTGCACCTCCTGCTCCATCGCGAGGTCGCGGAAGGCGTGGCCGTCCTCGGAGCCCTCCGTGGGCAGCGAATCCAGATACCGGCAGGAGGCGAGCTTCACGGTCTTCATTGTGAGCTCGGCCGAGGTGCCGCCGATCACGATGGCCAGATGATAGGGCGGACAGGCGGCGGTGCCGAGCGTGAGAATCTTCTCCTTCAGAAATGCCAGCATGCGGTCGTGGGTGAGGATCGAGGGCGTCGCCTGGAACAGGAACGACTTGTTGGCGGAGCCGCCGCCCTTGGCGATGAACAGGAACTTGTAGGCATCCTCGCCGCCCTGGCCGTCGGCGTAGATTTCGACCTGCGCCGGCATGTTCGAGCGCGTGTTCTTCTCCTCGAACATGGAGACCGGCGCCAGCTGCGAATAGCGCAGGTTGCGCTTGAGATAGGAATCGCGCGCGCCTTCCGCGAGCGCCGCCTCATCGTCGCCGTCGGTGAAGACCAGGCGGCCCTTCTTGCCCATGATGATGACGGTGCCGGTATCCTGGCACATTGGCAGCACGCCGCCGGCCGCGATATTGGCATTCTTGAGAAAGTCATAGGCCACGAACTTGTCGTTCGGGCTCGCCTCCGGATCGAACAGGATCGAACGCAGCTGCGCCAGATGCCCGGGCCGCAGCAGATGATTGATGTCGCCGTAGGCGGCCTCCGCGAGCGCGCGCAGCGCCTCGCGCTCGACCACGATCATCTCCTGCCCCATGATTTTTTCGACCCGCACGCCGTCCGAGCCGAGCTTGCGATAGGGCGCGGCATCCTTGCCGAGCGGGAACAACGGGGTGTGCCGGTAGGGCGGGATGATGGAAGCAGGCGCGTTCATGGGGAGGCTCCGGTGATCGGCTCGTATTATTCGGTTTTTGGGTCGCGGTCACGCCTCGTCGCAGATCGTAGCCCGCATGAAGCGAAGCGCAATGCGGGACGGCCGACCCGGCAATCGCTCCATCCGGGCTACATTCAGCAATTCAGCGCGCCACCGCGGCGGTGTACTGCTCCTGCGTGACCTGCTCCATCCATTCGACGTGCTTGCCGTCGAGCGCCTCCTGCATGGCGATATGGACCATCGCGGTCGTGGGCGCGGCGCCGTGCCAATGCTTCTCGCCGGGCGGAAACCAGATGACGTCGCCGGCGCGGATTTCGCGCACGGGCCCGCCGAGAGTCTGCGCCCGGCCGACGCCCGAGACCACGTAGAGGGTCTGGCCGAGCGGATGGGTGTGCCAGGCGGTGCGCGCACCGGCCTCGAAGGTCACCAGCGCGGCCCGCAGCCGCGCCGGCGTCGGTGCCTCGATGATCGGATCCTGCCAGACCGTTCCGGTGAACCAGTCGGCGGACATGCGGCGCGACGGCGTCGATCCTGCGGGACGCAGCTCCATAGGGTCTCTCCTTTGGTTTTTTTCGCACTCTCTGTAGCCCGGATGGAGCGCGAGCGAAATCCGGGGTCGCACTTGTTCCGGCCTTGAGCCGGGACCGTTCCAGACTCCGCGTTTCGTAACGATCCCGGATCAGCGGTGCACCGCTCCGCGCTGCACCGCGTCCGGGAAAAGAGCAAAGCCCTCACGCCTTGGCGCTCGGGCGCGCCGAGACATGGTCGTACCAGCGGCGCAGGTTGAGGCTTTGCTCCGGGATCGCGAGCTTGATCCATCTGGCGAAATCCACCGTCACCAGCGTGGTGATGTCGGCAATGCTGTAGTCGGAGCCGCATACAAAGTCGCGCCCGGCGAGCTCGGCCTCCATGGTCTCGAAGAAACGCAGCACCCGCGCGCGGCCGCGCTCGGCGAGCGCCGGGATCTGCTCGTAGCCGTCCGGGCCGGGGAGCGAACGCCCCTTCATGCCGGGCGTGAAATTGCGCAACGCCTCCATCACGGCATAAAAGCCGTCCCGTTCCGCGCGCCGTTGCGCGGCCGTGATGATGGCCTTGCCTTCCGGGTCGCTGCCCATCAGCGGAGGGTCCGGCCGCACTGCCTCGAAATAGACGCAGATGCCGATGGCATCGGCGATGCACGTGCCGTCATCGAGCTCCAGCACCGGCACGGTGCAGTCGGGATTGATGGCGCGGAAGCCACTGCTGAACTGCTCGCCGTTGCGCAGATCGACCTGCACGGTCGGCAGCGAAATGCCCTTCTCGGCCAGGAAGATGCGCACCCGCCGCGGGCTCGGCGCGGCTGCGTAGTCGTAGAGCTTCATTGCGGTCTCCGCGCGGACGAGGTGGCACCGTCCGCCCCGGAGGCTACGCGACCGCGGTCCCTTCGCACAATCGAGCGATGCGGCTCGCCTCCGGGGCGCAGCGCCTTATGCCGGACCTTTTCGGGCCGAGGCCACGAAAGCCCTGGGCAACATTGGGGCCGAGTCTCCGGCCGTGGTGGCCGTTCTGCTCTACCACGGCAGG
>Ga0209069_10000512_pt1 | contig 17985 bp, 17 predicted proteins | sample Str013_2_FD_187202 | JGI IMG/M metagenome (GOLD analysis project Ga0209069, IMG submission 187202) | Freshwater sediment microbial communities in response to fracking from Pennsylvania, USA - Straight Creek_MetaG_SC_2013 (SPAdes) (version 2) | ecosystem: Environmental > Aquatic > Freshwater >...
ACAATGGATACAATGGTGCAGGTTTGGGATATGGTACCGGCTTTGGTACCAAAGTAGCTATCGAAAGAGGCATGTGGGAGCTGGGGCCGGGCGTACTTACCCTGGGCCTGGAAGCAGGTGCGTCTTTTTCCAAAGCTGGCAGCTATAAATCGAACATTATTGTTGTTGCCGCCCGTTCTGCCTATCATTTTGGCTGGAACGTAACCAACCTGGATACCTACGCAGGTGTATCGGCAGGACCAGGCTTCCGCAGCTCCGATTATTACGCAGGCAATAATGTATATGCCACCAAACACGATGTAACAGTGGCTCCCGGCTTTTTTGTGGGCGGTTCTTATTTCTTCTCTCCCAATATTGGCGTAAATGTAGAAGCAGGTTATGATATTACCGTGATACAGGGTGGCCTGGTTTTTAAACTCAATTAATACGCATATTATTTCAGAAACCATCCCGGCTGGCCGGGATGGTTTCTTATTTACGGCCCTTTCAAAATTGCCATTTGTTTTGGATGGCTGGCAGTCTCGTCAAACCTTCAACCAGTCAACCAATAATTGTGTTGCGCATTTCTTTTTAACGTATTTTGCCCCGATTAAAAAATCAATATGGCTGTTTTTGATATTGCCCTTCCGGTTGCCATTGGTTGCGACCATGCAGGATTTGAATACAAGACTAAAATAGTACCCTGGCTTAACCAGAAAGGATTGCAGGTGAATGATTGTGGTACCTATGCAGCTGATTCGGTTGACTATCCCGACTATGTACACCCGGTGGCACTGAGCGTTGAAAAACAAGAAAGCAGTTTCGGTATATTGATTTGCGGCACTGGTAATGGTGTTTGCATGACGGCCAACAAACACGCCGGCATACGGGCCGGTCTTTGCTGGGCCACCGATATTGCAAAACTGATTCGCCAGCACAACAATGCCAATATAATTTGTATTCCCGCACGTTTTGTAGCATTGCCATACGCACAAGACATGATTGAAGCTTTTATGGCCACCGCCTTTGAGGGTGGCCGCCATCAGAATCGTATCAACAAAATGAATTGCTAATTCAACTATTAAGAAACATGCAGAAAAAATTATTCAGTTTACTGTTAACCGGCATTGCTTTTACAGCAGCTGCCCAACCCGCCGCACCCGATCAGTATGCCGCAACCATTACAAAGGAAGATTTGAAAAAGCAATTGACCATTATTGCGGGCCCGGAAATGGAAGGACGCGAAACTGGTACCGAAGGACAACGCAAAGCCGCTGCCTACATCGTAAGTCAGTTTACCGCTTTTGGCCTGAAGCCTGCACCCGGTACCGACAATTACCAGCAATACTATGCCATCGGGTATGATACCGTATTGCAATCGCAACTGATGATTGGTGCTGCTACGCTGGTTTCTGGTAAAGACTATGTGGACGAAATTTCCCTCAACAACAACGGCACCCTTAACGGAAAAGAAATTGTTTTTGCAGGCTATGGCATCAGTGACGATAAATACAACGACTACACGGGCAAGGATGTGAAAGGAAAAATAGTGGTGTTCTTTGGCGGCGAGCCCAAAACGGATGGCCACTACCTTATCTCCGGTACAAAAATGTACAGCACCTGGACTTACCCCGGAGGGTTGACACAAAAACTGGGGGTTGCAAAACAAGAGGGTGCTATTGGCGCCATTGTTATCAATGCCGTGCTGGATACCATTACCGCCAATTATGCCAGGGCTGCAAAAAGATCTTCTACCCGCCTTATAAAAACCGCGGGAGAAACCCTGAATGCTTTTACCATTGCAGGCGGCAGCGCCAAAAATATACTGGGCGATGATTTTTTTGCAACGGTGCTGGCGAAAGTAAAAAACAATGAACCGCTGAACACCACCGTATTTGGCAAGAAGTTGAAAGTTAAATACGAATACGCAGAGCAAAAAATTACCAATAACGCCAGCAATGTGGCAGGCTATATTGAAGGCACTGATAAAAAAGACGAGTATGTGATACTGACCGGGCATTATGACCACCTGGGCATGAGAAACGGCCAGATATACTATGGCGCCGATGATGATGGCAGTGGCACCTGCGCCGTACTGGAAATGGCTGAAGCATTTGCAAAAGCAAAAGCAGCCGGCAATGGCCCCCGCAGAACCATTCTTTTTATGACCGTTTCGGGCGAAGAAAAAGGGTTATGGGGCTCCGAGCACTACAGCGAAAATCCTTTGTTTCCGCTCGACAAAACCTCGGTAGACTTAAATACAGACATGATTGGCCGTATTGATACCGAAAGAAAAACAGCCGATTCTTTAAACTACGTGTATGTAATCGGTCACAATAAACTCAGCACCGAACTGGTGGGCATAAACGAAGCCGCCAATAACAAATACACCGGCCTGGTACTGGATTATAAATACGATGACCCAGCCGACCCCAACCGCATTTACTACCGCAGCGACCACTATAATTTTGCACGCAAAGGCATCCCCATTTTATTTTTTTATGATGGTATGTTACTGGCAGATTACCACAAACCAACAGATACTGTTGATAAAATCTACTGGGATATTTACGAAAAAAGAGCCCGTATGATTTTTAATACGGCCTGGCAAATGGCCAACCGCGATGAGATGCTGAAAAGAGATATACCACTGAATTAGCTGTGAGTAACCAGCTACAGGCCGTGTGCCGCTGGTTACAACACGCCTAATCATTCCAGATAAATACAAAGCCGGGCGAAATACTTCACCCGGCTTTGTAACTTATAAAATCCATATTCTTATTCGCCGTGAAGTATCGCAGCTAAAAGTTCGAAGCTGCTCACTCCGCAAACGCTATCCTGCTCCATTTGTCGGGCAAATGTGTATCATAAATACCATGTGCGTTCAATGCCATTGCAGGATGCGGTGTAATTTCTTTACCGCCGGCCATTAATTTTTGAAACCGCCCCAGGAACATATTCCAAACATCGCCGCTTTTAGGTGGTATGGTTCGGCCATTGGCCAGCAGTTGCAAACTGCTCCAGGGTATAGCAATTTCCAGGTTCCATCCTTTGTCAATATCGTTGTTGTTATTGAGTGTGCCCTCTACCTGCACGGCAGTTTGCAAGCCGGGCATATCAAAATTGGTAAAGGCCCATCTTATACCGCGGGGGTGTGTACCCTTCCAGAAGCTGGCGCCGCTTCGGTCATAATCTCCTCCAAAGGTATAAGCCTGTGGCTGCTGTACATCAAATTGCGGCGTATCAAATTGGCTGCCCTGGCTGTACGCATCCTTCCAAATAAAAAAAACTTCGTACACCGTATTGGCGGCATTCACTTCCAGTTCGTAATAACTATCGCCGCCATCAATAAAAACTTCCAGATCGTTTTCTAAAAAAATGATGCTGTCCCTTGCTGTAAGTGTTGCTTCCACAAATGGCTCTTCGGCTGTAAAGGCAATGTAAAGCTGTGTTTCATTCCACAATACGGCGGTTTGTGTATTGTACATGCCAGCCTGGCCATCTACCATGTCCACAAAACGTTTGCTCCATTTTGCGTTTTGCCAAACAGGCTTATGAATATTTCCATCAATCGGTATGGAAGAAGATATTTTTTGGGCGGTATAGTCTGGCATCGGACAAATATTAAATATGGCTGATTTTGCAATGGCTGATTCCCTTTATTGCAGGTGCGATGTGTTTTTTTGAAATTTCCCAAAAAAGAAATCAGGCATCGTCACATCCGGCAACAGCTACCTGCTTTACCAACCCAATATCCATGCAAACATCAATGGCGCCACAATGGTAGCATCGCTTTCCACAATAAACTTGGGTGTTTTAATGTCCAGTTTTCCCCAGGTTATTTTTTCATTGGGAACAGCCCCGCTGTAAGAACCATATGAAGTAGTAGAATCGGATATCTGGCAGAAATAACTCCAGAACGGTACATCGTGCCATTCCAGGTCCTGGTACATCATGGGCACTACGCAAATGGGAAAATCGCCGGCAATACCACCGCCGATTTGGAAAAAGCCGACGCCTTTGCCGGATGAATTGTGGCGGTACCATTCGCTCAGCCACACCATGTATTCAATACCACTTTTCATGGTGCTTGCTTTTAATTGCCCTTTAATAATATAGGAGGCAAAGATATTTCCCATAGTGCTGTCTTCCCAACCCGGCACCACAATGGGTATGTTCTTTTTAGCGGCAGCCAGCATCCAGCTGTTCTTTGGATCTATCTCATAGTATTGTTCCAGTACACCGCTCAGCAGCATCTGGTACATGTATTCGTGCGGAAAATATCTCTCGCCATTGTCGTCAGCGGCTTTCCATATCTTATGGATGTGCTGCTGCAACCGGCGAAACGCTTCTTCTTCGGGGATGCAGGTATCCGTTACACGATTGTAATGGTTTTCCAGCAAGTCCCATTCTTCCTGCGGACTCAGGTCCCTGTAATTGGGTACTCTTTTATAGTGGCTGTGGGCCACCAGGTTCATAATGTCTTCTTCCAGGTTGGCACCGGTGCAGCTGATAATGGCTATTTTATCCTGCCGTATCATTTCGGCCAGCGATAAGCCCAGTTCAGCCGTACTCATGGCACCTGCCAGGGTAACCATCATTTTGCCACCTTCCAGCAAATGTGTTTCATATCCTTTGGCTGCATCCATCAGTGCAGCAGCATTAAAATGGCGGTAGTGGTGTTCTATAAATGCAGAAACGGGGCCCTTGCTCATATATGCTCGTTTAATTTGCGCAAAAATAATGTAATTACGCATTATCGTGTTATGCCTTCTTTGTGGCCCCACCACCCCTGCTTTGCATCATTTTGCAGCGCACAGCTTGTTATTCATTAAAATAACAAGCTGTTAATATGGGAAAAAAATTCCGTGATTCTTTCTATCATACGGTGGTACAAACTTTGCGACAAAATTGTTCAAAACAACAATCTGCAGGAATTGCCGTGGCCCTAAAAGGTTATTATTTTCTGCATTTATTATCTTTGTAACGATAAACGGGATCTATGAAGTTTCAGAAAATTCATAACAAAGGACAGGCAAGAATATTCAGAAACCAGTACCTTGAAATGCTTACAAAAACACATCCCCTGGTTATTTGGGGTATGTACCTGCCTGTCATTTTATTTTTGCTTTATTACAGTTTTGTCAAACATCATTTTACCATTTCTTATATCGCCCTGGTATTTACCGGCGGCTTGTTTTCCTGGACACTTTTTGAATACCTGATGCACCGGTTCGCCTTTCACTATGTGGCACACAGCCCCGGGGCGCAGCGCATCGTTTACATTTTACATGCTAACCATCATGAATACCCGAGAGACCGCGAGCGGCTTTTTATGCCCCCGGCCCCCAGTTTTATCTTTGCCTGTGTGGTGCTGGTACTGCAATACCTGTTGCTGGGCAACCATGTGTTTATGTTTTTTCCAGGTTTTTTGCTGGGTTACCTTTTATATGGTACCATGCATTATGCCATTCATGCCTGGAACCCTCCGTTTAAATGGATGAAGCCGCTCTGGCGCAACCACCACCTGCACCATTACAAAGAACAGGAAAAAGGCTTTGGCGTTAGTACTACCCTTTGGGACAGGGTTTTTGGAACCATGTTTGATCTGAAAAAAGAAAAAGAAGACAAGGAGAAAGTAAACGATTTGATGTTTAAATAAGCGCACCGTTTTCCGGCATTACCATTTCTCTTCATCGCTTAGGTTATCATCCTGCTGTTTAAATTGCTGACGGGTTTTAATCTTTTCCAGTTGCCGCTCAATGATAAGGTCTGCAATGATCACTGCTGCATCTTCCCCAACATTTTCCTGCAGCAGGTATTTCAGTTTTCTTTCGTTTACATCTACCCGGTAGAGCACGAACACCAGGCGCTGAAAATCTTTTTCAATCAACCGGCCAACAGCCAGCTGCAGTTGTTGCCGCAGGGCAGCAAAGGCCGTATCCGGCGGCAATGCCAGGTCCATTTCGGAATTGATGATTGCTATAAGTGATGGGTCGTTCATCAGAATTTTTCTATGGCCCCCAGGCCAAAAAGTGCAAAATCATATTTCACCGGATCTTTTGGATCCAGTGTTCGCAGGTATTGGGTTAGTTCAACGGCCGCCTGCCAGTCAAGCGCATTGCGCTGTAACAAATTAAAACGCCTGGCTACCCTGGCCACATGCACGTCAATGGGGCATATAAGCTGCCCAGGTTTTATTTTTTTCCAGATGCCAAAATCTACGCCGTGCTTATCGCTGCGCACCATCCAGCGCAAAAACATGTTCAGCCTTTTGCAGGTAGATTTTTTTTGGGGTGTTGCAATGTGTTTGCGGGTGCGTACGGGTGCATCCTGCAATGAAAAAAAATATTGGTAAAATCCGTTAAGTGCCGATTCTATGTCTTCATCCCTGCTGCCCATCCATTGGCAAAAAGCGGTTTCCAGGCTTGGGCTTACCGAATAGTGGTGCTTCAAAAAAACCATAAAATACAATACATCTGTTGTATTAAAAGTGCGGTGCTTAAAATGCAGCAGGCTTTGCAATTCTTTACCGGTATGGTTTATACAAAATGAATAAGGCTCATTGCCCATCAGCGACATCAGTTCTTTCGATTTATTGATAATGGTGGTACGATTGCCCCAGGCAAACAATGCTGCAAACAAACCGGCTATCTCGATGTCCTGCTTGCGGGTAAACAAATGCGGAATGCAAACCGGATCCCTGGCAATAAAAGACAGCTGGTTGTATTCATCCACCTTTCTATCGAGAAAATCTTTCAGCTTTTCGTTATTTATTTTCATCCACCAGTTAGTTTCAACTTCCTCTTACGCTGCCCACGGAGAGAAAGAAAAATTCCGCCAACTCCCTGTAAGGCATGCAATGAAAAAGTCTTAAGTAAACAACAGCAATTATCCAATGGCCTGTTGCAGGTCGGCTATCAAATCTTCCGCATCCTCAATGCCCACGCTCAGCCTTATTAAAGAATCGCTCAAACCATTTTTGATTCTTTCCGTCCGCGGTATAGAAGCATGTGTCATAGTTGCCGGGTGGTTGATCAGCGACTCTACACCGCCCAGGCTTTCTGCCAATGAAAATATTTTTGTGGATGACAATACTTTCATGGCGGCATCCGTGCTATCGTCTTTTAATTCAAAACTTATCATACCACCAAAGCCGCGCATTTGCTTTTTGGCAATGGCATAGTTGTGACTGTCTTCAAAACCGGGCCAGTATACTTTTGCCACTTTAGCGTGGTTGCGGAGCCAATGCGCAATGGCAATGCCGTTTTCGCAATGCTGTCTCATACGCACATGCAGCGTTTTAATGCCGCGCAACACCAGGAAGCAATCCATGGGACCCGGTACGGCACCGCAGCTCTTCTGAATAAAGTATAATTTTTCGCGAAGGGCTGCATCATTCATCACCAGCGCACCCTGTATTACATCGCTGTGCCCCCCAAGGTATTTGGTAGAGGAATGCATCACAATGTCAGCACCCATATCCAGCGGATTTTGCAGGTAAGGCGATGCAAAAGTATTGTCTACGCAAACCAGGATGTTTTGCTTTTTTGCAATGGCTGTTACCGCTTCCACATCGGTGATGTTCATTAATGGATTGGTAGGCGTTTCAAGCCAAATGAGTTTGGTACTGGCCGTTATGACCGCGCTGATATTGGCAGCATTGGTTGTATCTACATAAATAAATTTAATGCCGAATTTCTCAAACACTTTTGTAAACAGCCGGTAAGTGCCGCCATACATATCACTTGCTGCAATCACTTCATCGCCGGGCTCCAGCAATTTTATCACCGCATCTGTAGCCGCTACTCCGCTGCTGAACGCAAGACCAAACTTACCATTCTCAATTACTGCCAGTGCCTCTTCAAGCGCTTTACGCGTGGGATTTTGCGAACGAGCATATTCAAAACCCTTGTTCTTACCGGGTGCTTCCTGCACATAGGTAGAAGTCTGGTAAATGGGTGTCATAATAGCACCGGTAGACGGATCGGGTTCTGCGCCTGCATGTATAAATTTGGTAGCCAGTTTCATATTTCAATTGTGTTTATTAAGTTGTGCAAAGATGCATAATTATCATGAAGCAATCACAATTCCACTTTAACAGAGGGTTAACGCAGGCTTCACAATTTTGATGCAACATAGCTGAAACACGCTGCACTGCTGCATTTCAGCCCAAAGCCAGCATCCAATTAAACCGCATTCAGGATAAGTTGTTTTCATATCTTATCATGTGCCTGCCGGTACTACCAATTGCATTGACTTCCGTTTTTTACGATACTACTTTTGGTTGGTCATCTTATCCTAATCTGTCAAAAAATTAAAAAGCAAAGCCATGAAAAAAGTAATCTTGTTCGCAGCTGTTCTGATGATAGCCGGAAGTTCATTCGCCAATACACCCGAAAAAACGCTGAAAGCATTTAAAACAACTTTTACCGATGCGGAAAACGTGGTGTGGACCGATGCAGTTGATTTTTCTACTGTAAAATTTACACAACAGGGCATCAGCACTTTTGTTAAGTACGATGATGAAGGAAATTTTATCAGTTCGCGCAGGTACTATGCGGCAGAACAATTGCCCGTAGATATTCAGTGCAAGCTGAAAAAGAAATTTGCCGACAAATCTGTTTTTGGTATTACTGAATATACCGTGGGCGATGAAGTAAACTATTTCGTGAAACTGGAAGATGCCAAAAACTGGACAACTGTAAAGATTGACAATACCCGTAATATGGAGGTAACAGAAAAATACATGAAACCCTAAATAAAAATCCAGGACGCACACCGTTCTTTACAATAACACAAACGAAAAGGCACCCTTTGTACAAGGGGTGCCTTTTTAATGCCCCGGTGATGAACGGTAAAAATTAAAACCCGTTTACAAGAATCACTATACTGTTGTATTGCGGCCGCTGCCTCATGATTGTCTATTGCCTGTTTCCGGCTTTCAACCCACCAGCTTCATGCTTACATCCTCCAACAACCATTACCGCCTTACCAATGGCAAATGCTGGCTGCCGGCCATCTTTTACAGTACACTATATATTTGATTTTATACAGCAACGGTGGGCGTTTATTGTGCCGCATGTTGTAACTTGGTAGGGGTATTATCTGCAGCAATGCACAAAGCCCCTGCTTATTTACAAACAAACTGCATGATTGTGAGACGCAACGATTGCCTTATACTACTATTTCTAACTGCCTTTCTTTCCTTTTCCTGTTTTGCCCGGGCACAGGAAGAATTTGTACAGCCATCGGCCAAACTACTTACCAGTTTTCATTTCAGGCAGTTCAGCGGTGGCGTTATATTGATAAAAGGCACCCTGAATGATGTAAAAGATTCCCTCAATTTTATCCTGGATACCGGCAGCGGCGGCATTTCTCTCGACTCGCAAACCGTTGCACAATTAAAACTTCCCAACCAGCTGTCAGATAAAACCATCCGGGGTATCGCCGGCATCCGAAAAGTAAATTTTTCTTACAACAATACGCTGCGGTTGCCGGGGCTGCGCGTAGACAGTTTAAATTTTCACATCAACGACTACGATATTTTAACCAGTGTATACGGAGAACACATCGATGGCATTATCGGCTACAGTTTTTTTAACCGCTACATTGTAAAGATTAACTACGACAGCCTGCTGATACAGGTGTATTCAAAAGGCTCAATGAAATATCCCAAGGGCGGCTATTTGCTGAAGCCACTGCTGGTAAACCTGCTGATACAAAACGCCCGGATTACCGACCAGGAAGACCGGATGGCCAGGTTTTATTTTGATACCGGTGCGGGGCTTTGTTTACTGCTGTCTACAGATTTTGTGGAAGACAGCACTTTGTTCAGCCCCAAAAGAAAAAAAGTGAGCACACAGGTAGAAGGCCTTGGCGGCAAAAAACAAATGCAGCTTACAACCGTAAAATCTTTCAGGCTGGGCCCTTACCGTTTTAAAAAAGTACCTGCTTATATTTTTGATGATGAATTCAATGTTACGTCTTATCCCTACCTGGGCGGCTTGATTGGAAACGACCTGCTGCGGCGCTTTAACGTGATTATAAACTATGAAAAAAGGGATATTTACATTACCCCCAATAGCCATTACCGCGACCTGTTTGATTATTCTTACACCGGTTTAAATTTCTACGTAGTTAATAACGAAGTAGTGATTACCGATGTGATGAAGGATTCGCCGGCCCAAAAAGCCGGTTTTTTGCCGGATGATATTATTATGGCGGTGAACAATAATTTTACAAAAAATATACAGACTTATAAAACGGCTTTGCAAAACCCGGGCGAAAAAATAAAAATTCTTGTTTATCGCAACGGGCAGCCTTTAATGCTGACGCTTAAAGTGAAAAGTATTGACTAAAAAGGAAATCCGCCAATAAAAACCGGGTTCGCATCCGAACTCTCAAAAAACAAACTTGCAGAAAAATCAGCAATAATTTGTGGTGGGCAAGACCACTCTCCGCCTGTAACCGGCAGATTGGAAAAAATTGTCTTAAAAGGCCTGTTCCAGCTCCCTTACAAACAGCCTCAAAGTCCAAATTCGCTGCAACCAATAGTCAATTCCGTTGTTTAAAGCACTGCATTGAACTGCAAAAAAGTATAACTTGCCGTTTCTTTAAAAGTCAATATGATTCTATACGATAAATTTACCCTTGAAAACGGGTTAAGGGTTTTGGTGCATGAAGACAGTTCTACACCCATGGCTGTAGTAAACGTGATGTACGATGTGGGCGCACGCGATGAAGACCCGGGCAAGACAGGTTTTGCCCATTTGTTTGAGCACCTGATGTTTGGTGGCAGCAAACACATTCCTTCTTACGATGAACCCCTGCAGGTGGCCGGTGGAGAAAACAATGCTTATACCACCAATGATCTCACCAACTATTATTGCCAGCTGCCCGCAGAAAACATTGAAACAGCTTTCTGGCTGGAAAGCGACCGCATGCTGAGCCTGGCTTTTAGTAAAAAAAGCCTTGAAGTGCAACGCAAGGTGGTGATGGAAGAGTTTAAGGAGCATTACGCCAACAAACCTTACGGCGATGTATGGTTTAAAATGCGTGAACTGGCTTATACTGTGCATCCCTACCGCTGGCAAACCATTGGCAAAGAACTCAGCCATATAGAAAACGCAACCATAACCGATGTAAAGAAATTTTTCTTTGCTCACTATTGCCCTGCCAATGCCATACTGGTGGTAGCCGGCAATACCACTACGGTACAGGTAAAAGCCCTGGCAGAAAAATGGTTTGCCAATATACCCGCTGGTGAAAAATACAACCGGCAACTGCCCGCAGAACCCAAACAAACTGCCCCGCGCAAAGCCATTGTAAAAGCCAATGTACCCCTGGATGCATTGTACAAATGCTGGCATATGAGCAACCGGCTGGATGATGGCTATTATGCTGCAGAACTGATTACCGATATATTGAGCGGTGGCGGTTCTTCCAGGCTTTACCAGGCACTGGTGAAAGAACAACAGTTGTTCAGCAATATAGATTGTTATCATTTTGGAAGCACCGACCCGGGCATACTTACCATAGAAGGCAAACTGGTAAAAGGCGTAAAAATGGAAGCTGCCGACAAAGCCATTGAAGCGGAAATAGAAAAAATAAAAACCACGCTGATAGAAGAAAAGGAATTGCAGAAAGTAAAAAACAAAACGGAAGCTTCGCTGGCATTTGAAGACATGAGCATTATGAACCGTGCCAGCAGCCTGGCCAACTATGAACTGCTGGGCAATGCCGGCCTCATTAATGAAGAACTGAACAAGTACCAGTCCATCACCCGCGAAGAAATCCGCAGTTATGCGCAGCAGATTTTTGACACAAACAACTGCAACACTTTGTACTATTATGCAGAAGAAAAATTGTAAGTAAACACCGCAAATGCGCAGGTTTTACAAGAACATGCGGAACAGAAAAAGAATTGAATTTGATCGACGCATGCAGACAGGCAGGAATTTTAGTACATTATTGTATTAAGGATAAACTGCAAATCTGCTGCAATAAATAAAATGTATGCTAAACAGAACAATCGCCCCCCCTATAAAAGACGCCATCGATTTCAGCCTGCAGCTGAAACCATACAATAAATTTACGCTCGACAATGGCATAGAAGTATATGCCATTAATGCCGGTGCGGAAGAAGTATTGCAGATAGAGTGGGTGTTTTATGCCGGCAACTGGTACGAAGAACAAAACATGATTGCAGCAACCACCAATTACCTGCTGAAAAACGGCACTTCTAAAAAAACCGCTTTTGAAATAAACGAACATTTTGAATACTACGGCGCTTATCTCAACCGCGGCGCTTACAATGAAACGGCGGCCCTTTCGCTGCATTGCTTAAACAAACACACCGGACATTTGCTGCCGGCCGTGCATGAAATTATTACCAGTTCCATTTTTCCTGAAGACGAAATACAGTTGTACAAACAAAACAACAAACAACGCCTGGCCGTAAGCCTGAAGAAGAGTGAATTTGTGGCGGGGCGGCTTATTGATGAATATGTGTACGGCATTGATCACCCCTATGGAAAATACAGTACCACAGCTGCATACGATGCCATTGCAAGAGAGCAACTGCAGGCGTTTTACAAACAACACTACCAGCAGGGCAAATACATAATCTTTATTGCCGGCAAATTGCCAAAAGATATAGAAGTACAGCTGAACAAAAATTTTGGACAAATTGCCGTCAACAGCAATTTGGTCAGTAAGACACATTCCATTGTACCGGCCATAGAAAAAAAATACCGCATTATTAACGATGCAGATGGCGTACAGGGTTCTGTGCGCATGGGCCGGGCTTTCCCAAACCGTCACCACCCGGACTTTATTAAAACAACGGTGCTGAACAGTTTATTCGGGGGATTTTTTGGATCCAGGCTGATGAGCAATATCCGTGAAGACAAAGGTTATACTTATGGTATTCACAGTTACCTGCTCAACCACATGCATGAAAGCGGCTGGATGATCAGTACCGAAGCCGGCCGCGATGTTTGCGAAGCCACCATAGCAGAGGTGTACAAAGAAATGGAGCTGCTCCGCAATGAGCCGGTAAAAGAGGATGAATTGCTGCTTGTTAAAAACTATATGCTGGGTACGGTGCTGGGAGATCTGGATGGCCCCTTTCACATCATTGCCAAATGGAAAAATACCATACTCAACAATTTACCCGAATCTTATTTTTATGATTCTGTTGCCGCCATTAAATCTGTTACTGCAAAAGAATTGCAGGAGCTGGCCAATAAATATTTTGTTCCCTCCGAGTTTTATGAATTAGTTGTAATTTGATGCCATTAATACGGCAGTTATGAAAGACTTTCTTGTTAAGACCCTTGTTATTGCCGCCGCTGTGGTATTGAGTTCTTATTTTTTACCCGGCGTTGTGGTCAAACGATTTACCACAGCACTCATGGTGGCATTGGTGCTTTCGGTACTCAATTATTTTGTGAAGCCCATACTGGTCTTTCTTACATTACCCATCACCATTCTTACGCTCGGCCTTTTTCTTTTTATCGTCAATGCCATTATCATACTACTGGCCGGCAAGCTGGTGGCAGGTTTTGGGGTAAAGTCATTTGGCTGGGCACTTTTATTCAGCCTGGTACTTTCATTTTTTACCTACCTGCTGGAAGTGATTATAGAACCGGATTATAAGAAGAAGTAATAAGCCTATGCATTTTGAAAGAAACAATATTCCGGCAGCGCAGCTCCTGCAATTTTATAAAAGCATTCTTTTACCCAGGCTGATTGAAGAGAAAATGCTGGTATTGCTGCGGCAGGGTAAAATCTCCAAATGGTTTAGCGGCATCGGGCAGGAAGCCATTGCGGTGGGCGCCACGCTGGCATTGCAGGAAGATGAATGGATAATGCCCCTGCACCGCAACCTGGGCGTTTTTACCACCCGCAATATGCCGCTGCACAAACTTTTTATGCAATGGCAGGGGAGCAGAGACGGTTACAGCAAGGGCCGCGAACGGAGTTTCCATTTTGGATCAAAAGAACACTATATCTGCGGTATGATTTCTCACCTGGGGCCGCAGCTGGCCATTGCAGACGGGGTGGCATTGGCGCATAAATTAAGAAATGAAAACAAAGTGTCGCTTGCTTTTACCGGCGACGGGGGTACCAGCGAAGGCGATTTTCATGAAGCACTGAACACCGCCGCCGTGTGGGACCTGCCGGTGATTTTTTTAATTGAAAACAATGGCTACGGGCTAAGCACGCCGGTGCGCGAGCAATACCGCTGCGCCAGCCTTGCAGACAAAGCAAAGGGCTATGGCATGGAAGGCGTTAGCATAGACGGCAACAATATCCTGGAAGTATATGCCACCATTAAAGGTGTCCGGGAATATTGCATCCGCGAACAAAAACCCTATCTGGTAGAATGCATGACCTTTCGCATGCGCGGGCACGAGGAAGCCAGCGGTACCAAATATGTACCCAAAGCATTACTGACCCGCTGGGAGCTGGATGACCCGATTAAAAATTTTGAATTGTTCCTCATTCTGCAGCAGGTGATTACCGTAGAAAGCGCAAACCAGATCAAAGAAGAATTAAAAAGATACATAGAAGAAGAACTGAGCATTGGTTTTGATGCGCCGGCTATGACGGTGGATACAGAAACGGAAATGAACGATGTATATGCAAAGCGGGAGACGCCCGTCGCGAATTCCGGGTCGTCAGACAGCCACGGGCAGGCAGTACCGGATCTGGATATGAGTTCCAAAAAGCCGGGCAGGTTTCCCACTCCCTCCTCACGCTTCAGTGTGAATGAGTCGGCTGTTCATACCTCAGCCTTCGCGCAACAGACATCTGAACTCCGTTTTATTGATGCCATCAAACAAGGGTTGCAGCAATCGATGCAGCAACATCCCAACCTTATTTTAATGGGGCAGGACATCGCTGAATATGGCGGCGCTTTTAAAATAACAGAAGGCTTTGTGGAGGCATTTGGAAAGGAGCGGGTAAGAAACACACCACTTTGCGAAAGCGCCATTGTGGGCGCCGCGCTGGGCCTCAGTTTGCAGGGCTTTAAAAGCATGATGGAAATGCAGTTTGCCGATTTTGTGACCGCCGGTTTTAACCAGGTAGTAAACAACCTGGCCAAAATACACTACCGGTGGGGCCAAAACGCAGATGTGGTAATACGCATGCCCACCGGTGGCGGCATGGGCGCCGGCCCCTTTCATTCGCAAAGCAACGAAGCGTGGTTTGTACATACCCCTGGCTTAAAAGTGGTATACCCTTCTTCTGCCTACGATGCAAAAGGATTGCTGATGGCTGCTATCAACGACCCCAACCCCGTTTTGTTTTTTGAACACAAGGGTTTGTACCGCAGCGTGAGCGGACAAGTGCCGGAAGAAGCATATGAAATTGAAATTGGCAAAGCAAACCTGGTACAGCAGGGAAAAGACATTTCTATTATTACTTATGGTGCCGCGGTGCACTGGGCAAAAGATTATGCCGTCAAACATCCGGAAACAAGTATTGAAATTTTAGATCTGCGCAGTTTATTGCCATTGGATTATGAAGCCATACAAACAACGGCCTGCAAAACAGGCAAAGTGTTGCTACTGCACGAAGACAGCCTGACCGGCGGCATTGGCGGCGAGATAAGCGCCTGGATACAGGAGCATTGTTTTAAACAACTGGACGCCCCGGTGATGCGTTGTGCTTCGCTGGATACGCCCATTCCTTTTAATACCGAACTGGAAAAAAACTTTATGGCCAATGCAAGACTGGGTGAAGCAGTGCAAAAACTTTTAGATTATTAATAAGTGTCTTTCTTCAAACTATGCTGAAGTAGTTCATTCTATGCCCTCCAATTCAAGTGAAGGAAAGGTATGATAAAGGGTTGCCAGATTTTATGCGCTATGCCGCTGAATTTGATGAATGATATACTGCCGAAAATCCTGTCACACTCATCCAGAACATCCAAACCACACCTCAACAATCAGTACCCTATTTTTTGTCAATAAAGTGCTGGATAATATTTTTCATGCTGTCCTGGTTCTTAATCTCCCCTTTTCTGAAGTCAAACATATATTCCAGCCTGGGAAAAGATATTTTCTTGGACGGGGAATATCTAGGATTGTAAATATAGCTGACTTTACAAAGCTTCATCTTGTACACACTGTCCATTTCTTTAGAAAATGAATACTCAACATCGTTTTGAGACGTATCAAAATAAAGGTATAAACTGTCTATACTTTTTTCAGTTTTTATTGGTGGGTTGTAATAGTAATGCAAAATCCTGGTTTGCTTATTTGCAATGTCTTTTACAAGTACTCCTCCTTTTGCAGTATCTACTAGACCAAGCGTTATTATTTGGTACTGCTTTACCATTGAATCTACTGGCTTGTTTACAGGCCTGGCTGATACGGAATCAAAATATTTACCGGCACTATAATCATTTTTGTATAAAAAATAAGGTTCTGAATTAGGTAAAAAGTCTCCGGTAACAAAATCCTGTATGCCCGTTAGTTTATATAAAACGTAGTCATTGTATTTATAAATTATTTGCACATCGTCGTATAAAACATTCTTGGCATTGCCTTTAGTTGTATCTAAGCCTATAGGCCAGCTTCTATGTACAATGATTGCTTTTACAGTTTTTGCTGCAGGGAGTTGCCTTGCGCAGATAAATAGCAGCAGCAATACAATTGCTGCTGCTATTGAGAAAATAAATTTTATCATTCTTTGCGTTTTATATCATCAAACCGGTAGCACAACAGCATGGCCCTATATTATATGTTATTTCATGTCTGTGATGCAGGTGTTTTCATAGTAATATCATAAAGCAGTTTAAAAGGCCCTGTTAATTTTATTCAACCGAAAATTGATTTTCCAAAGCTAGACAAGTTACAGATACTGGCTAGGAAAAGTTTAAACTACTACATATTTGCGTTTTAATTTATATGACAAACATTCCCATCGCTTCTCATTACAATTATTAGTATCTTGTTAATAAGAATCTCAACCAGCCCATATACGCAGCCAAACCAATAACAGTAATAATCGCAGGTATTATGAAACTTAATCTGTAGTAAACCGGGTCAAAAGATATTACTAATGGATTTTAATTTTCCGCCAAAACTGGAGAGCAGTACCTAAAAGATTAATAAAAATAGCACACAAAGTAGTTTCGCAAAAACAAGTAAATCACTTGCGGCACAATCTGACAAATTGGAGCAGTTCCAAAAATTCATTATGAAATACAAGCTTATTTTTTGCATAGCAATCTTTCTAAGCGCATGTTCATCTTCAGTAAAAGAAAATGAGATCACGGTTAAAGTAGCAATCAAAAACTTTCCGTATAATAAGTTGTACCTCGGTGATGCTTATAAATTCAGGGTGTTATTCGATTCCGCACTACGTAAAAATGACAGTTTTGTTTTTCATATAATACCAACCGCCAGTTTTGAGCCCCAATTTGTAAGCCTATATTATGATTATAGCGACGATAATGAGCGTGCAAAAGTTTTAACTTTTAGAAATTACATCCTGTCGCCAACAGTGCCAACAAAATATTTCGCGACTGCTTTTATGCTTGAAAAGGGGGTAACTAAGATTACCGGAGATGTAACATCTTCAAATAAGTTGGAAATACAAGCACACCGGGAAACAGACGTTTATTTTGAGAAAGCCATGACTGAGTTTGGTTATATAGACAGGTTAACCCCGGACAATCGCTCAAAAGCAATAAAGCATGTAAAATCATACATTAGAGACCATTCTTTTTCATTTTATTTACTGCAATTGCATTTGTGTGCTGCGCTGCAGGTTGGCGCGATGAGCGAGGCGATGAGAGAGAATGAAAGACCTTGGCGAAGCAGAAGCAGGTGGGATGGAACAAGGTATGCATGTATGTAGTATGTATGTGTTTGTGCCTGTCCGTTGCAATATATTCTTTGCTGTGCTGTGCTGCTGTGCTGTGCTCTGTATTTGCTATTTGTACATCTGTGAACTGTGCTGTGCTGTGCTGTGCTGTGCTGTGCT